>Ga0209580_10000664_pt1 | contig 17493 bp, 12 predicted proteins | sample Coa_R1_5_FD_187153 | JGI IMG/M metagenome (GOLD analysis project Ga0209580, IMG submission 187153) | Surface soil microbial communities from Centralia Pennsylvania, which are recovering from an underground coalmine fire - Coalmine... | ecosystem: Environmental > Terrestrial > Soil >... | reverse complement strand
CGCTCATCGTGCAGCGGATGGTCAAGGGCTTCTACCTGGGGCTCGACACGGAGATCCACGCCTTCTCCGGCACCTTTTGGCGGACGACGCGCGGCATGTTCGTGCCCAAGGAGCACGTCCTGGTGCGCTATCACAACCGCGAATGGCTCTTTCCGCGCGAGGATTGCGTGATCCTGCCCATCGAGAATACCACAGCGGAGCTGCTGGCGCGATATATCGGGCAACGGTTGCTGAAAGTGTTACAGAGCGAGCGAAACTTCGTGCCGGAAGTATTGCGGATGGAAGTGGAAGAGAACACCGGGCAATCGGCAGCGTATGAATGGCGAAATCGCTAGGCCGCGGCTTAAGTTAGATACCCGTTTCGCCCTTAAGTGTTAGAATACCGTGGACTGAATTCCCGCCTTCCCACCGTACTTCCCACCTGGAGCTATCCAGATGCGGTCGCGCTTGTTGTTGATTGTACCTGTGCTTTTATTTGCCGCGTGCTTTAGTCGCAAGGAACCGCCGGCCGCCGCGGAAGACAAAGCTGCGCCACCGGCAACGCCGGCCATGCCCGCGCCCGACACGTTCGCCACGGAGGTGCAGCCGTTCATTCAGAGCCATTGCCTTACTTGTCATAACGCCAAGAAGGAAGCCGGTGGCCTGAACCTGGCAGCCTACGCGAAGACGGCCGATGTGATTCGCGATCGCGAAACTTGGGACACGGTGCGGCAGCGGTTGGATGGGCACGAGATGCCGCCCAAAGATCGGCCCCGGCCGCCGGAAGCGGATCTCAAAAAAGTCGTGGCCTGGATTGGTCGGGAACTCGACCGAGCGGCCAAAGATGCCCCGAAGTCGCCGGGCCGAGTCACGATGCGCCGGCTGAACCGCAGCGAATACAACCGCACTATTCGCGACCTCGTCGGGGTCGATTTCCATCCAGCCGACGATTTTCCAACCGACGACGTGGGCTACGGCTTCGACAACATCGGCGACGTGCTGTCCTTGCCGCCGATCTTGTTGGAAAAATACTTGAACGCTGCCGAAAAGATTGTCGCCAAGGCATTTGAAGGTGAACTTCCACCGGTCGACACGCACAAATACTCAGCGAAGGAATTGAAGACCAACGACAAAGCCGAATTAGCGCCCAGCCAACGGAATCCAAATTTCCAGATCTGGAATTTGCAAGAAGCCGGCGCAGTATTCGTCAACCACAATGTGCCCCGCGACGGGGAGCTGATCATCCGCGCCACTGTATTCGCGAGGCCCCGCGGTCAGGATACGAACGGCGACCCCGTGAAAATGGCCATTCGCCTCGATGGCAAGGAGATCAACTCGCAACGCATTGGCTTTAATGCTCCGGCGCCGCTAGAGACCAAAACTACCGTGAAATCCGGCTCGCATCAAATCGCGATTGCATTCCTAAATCCTTCGCCGAAAGACACTGCTGCTGACAAAAAGAAGACACTCCTCGTCAGCTCAATCGAAATCATCAATCCGCCCGAAGCGCCCAAGAAGCCGGAGTCGTATAGCCGAATCATGATCGGCCAGAAAGACGTGCAAACGCGCGAGCGGGCCCGAGAGATTCTGAATGCATTCACCATAAAGGCTTGGCGTCGGCCGGTGACGCGCAACGAAATCGACCGCCTGCTCAAGCTCTATGACCTCGGCCAAAAACAGGGCGAAAGCTTCGACAAGTCCGTCGAGCTGACGATCCAGGCCGTGCTGGTTTCGCCGCATTTCCTCTTCCGCGTGGAAGCGGACCGGCAACCCGACCGACCTGATAACAGCTACCCGCTAGGCGATTGGGAGATCGCTTCGCGGCTGTCGTACTTTCTTTGGAGTTCGATGCCCGACGATGAGCTGTTCCGCCTGGCCGAACAGGGCAAGCTTCGCAATCCGGCGGTGCGGGAAGCCCAGGTGCGGCGCATGCTCAAAGACCCGAAAGCGTTCGCGCTGGTGGAAGACTTCGGCGACCAATGGCTAAACCTCCGGCTCTTGCAAAGCGTGCAGCCCAGCAAGCACGAATATCCTAGTTATGATCAGGCTTTGAATGCAGCGATGCGGAAAGAGACTGAGCTGTTCTTCGAGTGCATCATGCGTGAGGATCGCAGCATCGTCGAATTCCTCGATGCCGACTACACCTTTCTGAACGAGCGGCTGGCCAAGCATTATGGCATTAGCGGCGTAACGGGCGAGCAATTCCGCAAGGTGAAGCTCACCGATCGCAATCGCGGCGGCGTGTTGACGCAGGCCAGCGTGCTCACCTTAACGTCCAACCCGACCCGCACCTCGCCGGTCAAGCGCGGCAAATGGATTCTGGAGAACATGCTCGGCGCCCCGCCCCCAAACCCGCCGCCGAATGTGCCGGATCTCAAAGAAGGCGATGCCGCCCTTACCGGCTCACTGCGCCAGCGAATGGAACAGCACCGGGCCAATCCGAATTGCGCGACCTGCCACGAAAAGATGGATCCGCTGGGCTTCGGATTCGAGAATTTCGACGGCATCGGCGCTTGGCGCAGCAAGGACGGCAAGTTCGCGATCGACGCTTCCGGCGAGCTGCCCAACGGCCAGAAATTCAACGGCCCTGCCGAACTGAAGACGATTCTCAAGTCGAGGGAAGATCAATTTCGCAAGTGCCTCGCGGACAAAATGCTCACTTTCGCTCTCGGCCGCGGGCTCGAAAGCGCTGACAAACCCACACTGGAAGCCATCTCCCGTGCGGTCGCGGCTGATGGCAATCGCTTCTCGCGGATGGTCGTCGAGATCGTGCAAAGCGACGCCTTCCTGCGCCGGGTGCGAAAGTAGCTGACGCAAGCCATACTCGCGTCACACCGCCGCCAGCAGCCTGCGTCGGCGTAGGTATTTCGGCTGCTTGCGCATCCGTGATGGCTTCGCCACGGTTTTAATGAGCAGTCGGCCGAGACCTTCCGGGGCGATGGGTAGAAATGGTTGCCAATTATTCCGGGCGAATTCGGCCTTCTCTGCGTTGGTCCGTTCGAATTGCTGGGTGTTCTCATACCAAATATAGGCGGCAAACTGGGCCGCTACCTTCCTTGCGTTCATCCTTGCTCTCCTTATGTGGGCATAACTTGGAAGCCAATGGCGACTTGTTCGACCCAACAACGGATTCTTTCTTTGTCGCCGGCTTTGATGGAACGGCAAATGTCGGGCCAATCTGATTTTCTTGCTAGAGTAGTGAGAACTTGCCTCGAAACGACTTATAACGGGCAACTTGGCTAAGCTGGGGCATTTATCGTGGCGAGCCAGGCCACTCTCAGTGTGCCAAAATTCAACGGACTCGATATCGGAAAACGCACATTGGGGAACTGCACCTAACTCGCCGCAAGTAGTAGTTCAATGCATTTGAGATTTCGGCTGATCGGCGAGCCGCCGGGCTTGTCTCGGCGGGATAAACCCGCCGGCTCGCAAATCCGCTGACACTGAGCCGCTAGCTGATTGCACGATGCAGCGCTATGCGTCCACCACTGCTCCGGGCCCTTGTTGCCGATCGAGCACGGTGATGGTTCTTTTCCCTGCAACCTGGGTGCGTTCGGTTGTGCGCCAATTCCTTGCCGGTCGTCTTCCGCTCGACGAAGGATCCTGGCCGAATTCCTACTTTAACGGTTCGCGCGCGCCGTCGTCCGGGCTTCTGTTTGGCGGTGCGCAAGAGTCCGGTCAGTCGCGTTAACATCGGTTTCTTCTGACTGGCGATTGGCAGACGGAATCCGGCAAGACGCAGTGCCATGAGTTCTTGACGTGTGTAATCGATCAGTTCACAGGCAATGGCGGCCACCATGCTTCCGAGTGCGGTGGGCTGGCCACCGGAGTCGTGCAGGAAAAGAACATATTGCGAATGACCATCGCCAAACCGCTGCAACTCCAGTTCGGCCTGGTGCGTGGTGTCATCGATCTTGTTGCGAACGCGCATCGGCAATCTCCCATCCAAAAGTTCGTTGGGCGATGGGCAACCAAACACCAAGGGCGACCATTCATTCCCACAGGGCGGCAACGCGCGCATGGGAAAAAGGGGCGGTCTGCCCCCTCGACAGACACGCCCCAAAGCGCAGCCTGACGGCCACGCTTGTTTCCAGCATGCCCCCTTGCATCTTCCGACGATCAGAACAAATAGATGGTCAAACTGGAACCACGCTGCTGTGCCGCAGAAATCGGCACCAACAATTGATTTCTTAGACAGGGCTAACGTGACGCTCAGAGTTGCCAATCGAGAGCAACGGACTTTGCAATAACAGTCCTTGCACGGAAATGCAGCTTGCCAAACAAAAGCACGCCTGCATCCAGAAGCGCCCTATCAAATTCCAATACGCAATCAATTATAGTACACAAACGGATGGCGTCCATCCGGCCTTGTCAAAATCCCAACGCCCAACCATCCTGCTAATTGTTTGGGCAGGAGATCGCGCCGACACAGCGGGCAATCCCAAGTTACAGCCGAATTAACGCCAGGCCGGTTTCCGGGTCATGTTTGCGATGAAGATGCTGGGGAGATTCTGTCAGGATGACTTCCAGGGTGGGCCGCACATGCGCTTCGAGCAAATGCCCGCCCAAGGCCTCGCCATCGGACCTGGCCAGAACTACGTGGGCGTGAATTTTCGGTTGTCCCCTTTCATCCTCGGCAATGTCGCCGACCAGCGACACAACTTCCACCTGCTCACGGACTGGGATTTTCTTGTAGTCTTTCTTCGACCAATCGAAATAGCCGAGCGTCGCGTTCTGAAACGCGCCGATCGCCGTGAAATGGCTGCCGGCCAGGCGCTGGGATTTCGCGAAATCGGTAAGGCCATGAATGACCTCGTCGCCCGTGTCGAAAATCAGCGCGTACGTCATTTGTGAGCCGGTTTGACTGAGCTGTTTTGATTTCATGTCGTTCACCCCCGCGCAGAAGGCCCGGAATGGTTAATACTCGTCCTTGGTAGACCGAGTCACATAAGGAGAATGGATTGGCGGCCACCGGATAGGTGTGCAAGTCCGGTGCCCATTCGCAGTTGCAGCGCTTATCGCCTGCCCGTCAGCGCGCTTTCCAATGCCACCCCGACCAAAACTGCCGCCGCGCCGAGCGCCGCCATAGGCAATATTTCGCGGCGCGAATTCTTTTTCCGGACTAAACCGTCAGTTTCTGAGTGACCAGCACCATTTTGCTGTAACGCCATCCGGATCACTTCGGCCAGGTGCAAGGCCCGACGGTTGGTCGTCTGCGCAATCTGTTCCTGGCAGCTAAAGCCGTTGGCAACGACGAGCGTTTCCGCGCCGGCATCGCGGACAGCTGGCAGCAATGCGCGTTCCCCACAGGCAATGCTGACCTCATAATGGTCGCCGCGCTCGAAGCCAAACGAACCGGCCATGCCGCAACAGCCGTCCTCGGGAATTTCAAAGTCGAGCCCGAGTTTCTTCAACACGGCCCGTTCATCGTCCAGGCCCATGACCGACTTGTGGTGACAATGGCCATGAACCATCGCTTTCTGGTGCAGCGGTGGAATCTCGAAGTCCTGGGCATGCTGATTCAGGAATTCGCTCAGCAAAAACGTTTGGTCCTGCAAGCGCTTCGCATCCTCGTCGTACGGGAAGAAATTCGGCATCTCGTCGCGAAAGACAGCGACGCAGCTTGGCTCCAGGCCCACAACGGGGATGCCGGCCCGAATCTGCGGCCGCATGGTGTCGAGAATCTGCCGTAGCATTCGTTTGGCCGTTTCGAGCATGCCGAAGTCGTAGAGCGGCCGGCCACAGCAGAGCGACTTTTCCGGGACCCAGACTTCGTACCCGGCCGCTTCCAAAACCTCCACTCCGGCCTTCGCTATCTCGGGATGGAAGTGGTTGGTGAACGTGTCGGGCCACAGGATCGCGACTGGCATATTGGGAGCGTGAGCGGCCGGAACGCGAGCGCGGAACCAGTCCTTGAAGGTTTGCCGCGCGAAACGCGGTAGTTGTCGCTGTGGCGCGATGCCGCCAAGCCACTTGGCGATATCGCGCAGCACCGGCGTTTGCGTGAAGAAGTTCGCGAGCGCCGGCATCTGCGAGGCCAGTCGAGCCCACCAGTAAATCAGGCCCATCGAATAAGCGTGCCGCGGACGCAGTCGACCCTCATAGTAGTGCGACAGGAACTCCGCCTTGTAGGTGGCTATGTCCACATTCACCGGGCAGTCGCTCTTGCAGCCCTTGCAGGACAGGCACAGGTCGAGGGCGTCGCGGACTGCTTCGCTTCGCCAGCCTTCAGTAAGCACTTCGCCATTAAGCATTTCCCAGAGTAATCTGGCTCGGCCACGAGTACTGTGCTTCTCTTCGCGAGTGACCATGTAGCTGGGGCACATGGTCTGCCCGCCGTGGTTGCGGCATTGGCCGACCCCGACGCAGCGCAGCGCGGCGCGCGAGAAGGCGCCATGGTCATTGGGGTAATGGAAATGCGTTTCCGGGTTGGGCGGATTGTAATCGGGGCCAAGGCGAAGATTGCTGGTGATGGGGTAAGGATCCACAATCTTGCCAGGGTTCATCTTCCACTCGGGATCCCAGATGCTCTTGAACTCCCGAAATGCCTGAACCAGTTCTTCTCCGAACATCTTGGGCAGCAGCTCGGCCCGGGCCTGACCGTCGCCATGTTCGCCGGAGAGCGCCCCGCCGTGCTGGACCACCAGATCAGCCGCTTCGTCGAGAAACGAGCGCCACTTGCGCACACCATCGGCCGTGTACAGGTCGAAATCGATGCGGCAGTGGATGCACCCCTGGCCGAAGTGGCCATAGAGCGAAGGGTTGTAGCCATATTTCTGCAATATCTTGCGAAAGCCGCGCAGGTAGGGACCCACATTCTCCGGTGGCACGGCCGAGTCTTCCCAGCCGGGCCACATGTCGGGCAAGCCCGGCACAAAGGCTGTTGCGCCCAGGCCGCCCTCGCGCACTCTCCAAAGTTTCTCCTCTTCTTCTTTGTTGTCATACAGTTTCATGGGAGGCGGGTTGGCCAGCTTTTTCAGCCGGTCCATGCACTGTCGCGCCTGATCGTCGGAATCCTGTTTGCTATCGCCGCCGAATTCCACCATAAGAAAGGCCTTGCCCTCGGGCAGCAACTTCAGGTTCGCTGTGCGGTCGCCTTTCTTCTGAATGTACTCAATCAACAAATGATCCAGTCCTTCCAGGGCCGTGGGCTTGAGCGGCAGAATGTCGGTGACGTGATCGCCGGCCGAAAATACATCGGGGTAGCCGAGCACCAGCAGCGAGCGTGCCTTGGGGTTGGGCACGAGCCGCAGTGTTGCCTCCAGGATCGTCACGAGCGTGCTTTCCGAGCCGACGAGCGCGCGGGCCACGTTGAAGTTGTTTTCCGGCAGTAATTCATCGAGGTTGTAGCCGGACACGCGGCGCGGCAACTTCGGATAGCGCCGGCGAATGGTGTCGGCATAACGATCGCGCAGTTCCTTCAGGCGCGCATAGATTTCGCCGCGGCGGCCGCCTGACTGAATGATATGCTCCAGTTCTTCCGGCGACGTCTCCCCCACACGAAAGCGCGCACCGTCATAAGTGAGGATCTCCAGTTCCAGCGTGTTGTCGGAAGTGCGCAGACCGATTCCGTGCTTTGCGCAGATAAGCGAATGGGCGCCGCAGGAATTGTTGCCCAGCATACCACCGAGGGTGCAGCGGCTATGGGTGGCTGGGTCGGGGCCGAAGGTCAGGCCGTATTGATTGGCGGCATGGCGAAGGTCGTCGAGCACACATCCGGGTTCCACCACGCCGAGCCGGTTTTGGGCATCAATACGGAGCACATGATGGATGTACTTCGAAAAATCCATCAACACTGCGACGTTGCAGGATTGCCCGGCCAGGCTCGTGCCGCCGCCGCGCGACAGGGTGGGAGCGCCGAATTCGCGCGCCGTGGCCACAGTTGCGACCACATCCTCGGCGTCGCGCGGTAAAACCACTCCGATAGGCACTTGCCGGTAGTTAGACGCGTCGGTGGCATACAGCGCCCGGCTGCCGGCATCGAAGCGAACTTCGCCGCCGATCCGGCCACGCAACGCGGCGGCTAACGCTTCCGCGCCCGGCGTAGCGATGGCCGTGCGGGAATCGTCGCCATGCTGCCGTTCGAAACGGGGCTTTTCATTTTGTTCTCGAATGACAGTGAGACTGGTCATCGCAGGCACTCCAGATTTCAAACCAAAAAAGGCGCGGCATCCGCGCGCTTGAACTCCAGCCCCAAGCCGGGCGCAACCGGATCCGGACTTATCTCGCCGTGTATCGGGACCGGCGCGCCGTCGAATAGCATCTGCTCGATTCGGGCATGATCGTGGAAATACTCAACATGGCAGACACGTCCCAGCGCGCAGCAGGGATGCAAATGAATGGCCGGCGCGGTGTGCGCGGAAAGGGGCAAGCCGAAAGCACCGCACACCGCGCCGACCTGGAGGAATCCCGTGATGCCGGCACAGCGCGTGGCATCGGCCTGCAAGGTATCCACGGCCCCGGCTTCCAGCATCCGGAGAAAATAGAAGAGATCATAGCCGTACTCGCCGGCCGCGATGTCCATGCCCGCCGGCGCGCGGTCGCGCAGTAACCGCAGGCCGGTCAAGTCGTCCGAAGAAACCGGCTCTTCGAACCAGGTAACGCCTACCTCGGCGAAGCGTTCGGCTTGGGCCAGCGCTTGTTTGCGGTTGTAAGCGCCATTGGCATCGACAAATAACTGAATGTCAGGTCCAATCGCTTGTCGCGCGGCCTGCACGCGGGCCACGTCCTTGTCCGGCTCGCGGCCGATTTTCATTTTGACGCGCTGGATTCCCGACTCTGCCCAGCCGGCGAGTTGTTCCTGAAGTTGGCGGATGGAATACGAAGTGAAGCCGCCACTGCCGTACACCGCGACACGCTCGCGCGCAGCGCCGAGCAAGATGACCAACGGCACACCTAGCAGTTTGGCCTTCAGATCCCAAAGAGCGATGTCTACCGCGGCGATGGCCATGGAGGAAATCCCCGGCCGGCCGAGGTTGCGGATGGCCTGCAGCATCGCGATCCAGGTAGCGGAATTGGCCATGGCATCGCGCTGGTGGATTATTCGTGCGAGCAAGCCGCGAATCAATTCGGCTGCTGCAGTGTCGGCATAGGTGAAGCCAAGGCCCCGCTGGCCCCCGGCGGAGATTTCCACCAACACCAGCGTGGTCTTGTCCCACTCGAATGTGCCGTCCGATTCCGGGGAATCCGTGGGGATGCTATAAGCCGAGACCTCCGTCTTCTCGATCCTGACCATCGCATAAATCATCTCCTTGACTTTATCCTCAACAATGGTGGCAATGATTCGACCGCGATCCGGTTCGCCGCGGGCCAACGATTTAGCCAGTTCATAGCCCTGCTTGAGTGTGGCCTTGGGCGGCATTGGCGGTTCGTACGGGTCAACCACGGCCTCGACCAACACGGGCCCTTCTGTCGCCAAGGCTTGTTCCAACACCTGGCCGCACATTTTCGGATCATCAATTGTGAAGCCGGTGCCGCCACAGGCACGGGCAAATGCCGCAAAATCGATTGGCTGCAAATCCACGCCAAATTCCGGGTTGCCGAGGAAGACCATCTGCTCCCACTTGATCTGGCCCAGCGAGTTGTTCTTGATGATGACGATCTTGATAGGCAGCTTGTACTTCACGGCGGTGACGAACTCCGCCATGAGCATCGAGAAACCGCCGTCGCCTACGAAGCCGATGCACGGCCGGTCCGGATACGCGACCTGGGCGGCGATGGTGTACGGCAAGCCGCAGGCCATCGTCGCAAGCGTGCCGGAGATCGAGTGCATCTGGCCCCGCTTCACCGGAATATGCCTGGCCCACCAGGTTGCTATCGTGCCGGAGTCGCAAGATACAATGGCATTATCGGGCAGCCGCTTGCCGAGTTCATGGGCGACCACTTGCGGTTTCATGGGCGCATCCATGCGCGTGGCTCGTTCGTGCATCGTTTCATTCCATTCCTTCATGCCCTTTTGCGCTTTCTCCAGGAAACTCCGGTCGTCCTTGCGCTGGAGCATCGGCAGGAGTGCCCGAAGCGTGCGCCGGCTGTCGCCGACCAGACCAACTTCGACCGGATAGCGCAAGCCGATACGAACCGCGTCGATGTCGATCTGCACGCCCTTCGCCGAGCCTGGCTTCGGCAGGAATTCCATGTAGGGAAACGATGTGCCGACCATGCACAACGTATCGCACGCCTCAATGGCCTCTTGCGAGGGCTTGGTGCCGAGCAGGCCGATGCCGCCCGTGGTGTACGGGCTGTCGTCGGGCACACTGGCTTTACCCAGAAGCGGCTTGATGATCGGCGCTCCGAGCGTTTCCGCGAGTTGCTCCAGCTCCACCGTCGCGCCGAGAGCCCCGCGGCCGGCCAGGATGACGATTTTCTTGCCGGCGTTAAGAATTTCCGCCGCGCGGTTCAAGTCTTCTTTGCACGGCTCACCGGCTTTGAAGGCCGGCACGTCGGAAGTGTGCTTGGGCAGATTGCGTTCGCTGCGTTCCTGGTGTGTCATCGATTGAAAATCGACGGGGAAGTTGATGTGCGCCACACCTCTTCGGCTGAGCGCTTGCCGGCAAGCAAGCGAGGTGACGTTGCGCACGTGTTCCGGCCCCATCACGCGGGTGCTATAAACTGCCACATCGGTGAACACCCGATCAAGATCGACGTCTTGTTGCGCGTGAGTATCGATCAGGTCGTGGTAATGATGGCCGCTGATCGCCAAGACGGGCTGGCCGTCCATTTTGGCGTCGTACAGACCGTTAAGCAGGTGCACGCCGCCGGGGCCGGAAGTGGCCAGGCAAGCGCCGAGCCGGCCGGTGTACTTGGCATAAGCGCAGGCCATGAATGCCGCGGCCTCTTCATGCCGTACTTGAACGAAGCGAATCTTGTCCTGCCGCGTGCGCAGTGCTTCCATGATGCCGTTGATCCCGTCGCCCGGCAGACCGAAGATCACATCGACGCCCCAGTCCATGATCGTTTCAATCAAGATGTCGCCACCGGTCTTTTTCGCCATGGCTGGATCCTTTCCTGTGGAATGATGGGTAAACAGAAACGGGCCGCTTTCTGCTGTCGAACGTGCTATTTCTCGAATCGAATCAGTGCTTCGATGAGGTTGCGCAGGTTTTCGATTCCCCCGACTCTGTGGGCCAGCCGTTTCACTTCGAGCAGCATATTGGGGTCGAATTGCCCGGTGCCGGAATCTGGCTGGGGTGAATGGGCGTCCGGCACAGTCATATCAGGTGGGGGAACCGGATCGGCTTCGGTGAGCACCAGGTCTTCGGGCTTCGAATGTTGGCGTTCCATGGTTTAGCGCTCGCTTGTACTGATGATGCAGAGCTGCAAACGAGATGCCAGCGTTGAGCCGGGAGCGCCAGCGACCGGATGTTGTGCGCACAACATCCGGTCGCTGGCGCTCCCGGCTCTACGGCGCGCACTTCCGCGTATCCGCGTACCTATTTTCGAGAAAGCACTTTCCTATCCGTTGCTTCGTTCGACCCGCGCATGAGTGCGAACCCGAGTGCCCCGGCGAGTCCGGCCAATGCCAGCCTGCCGCGGTTCTGGCTGAGCCAAAGCTGCCAGCTAAAGCTTCTTGCCCGGCTATCGAAATCTCCATGGGCGCCGAAATCGCGCTCCTCATCCACCGGCTGGTAGATATTGTCGTGCCGGTTCGGTGAAACCGAGCCGTCGTATTGTTGCGCATCATAACCCATTTGGCCCAAGTACCAATCGCCGAGGCTGGGGAACATCTTGTTGCCCACGATGGCTTTGACAGTAGGCCAGGCAACGTACCACTCGCGGCGATAATGATGGGCCGCATGCACAATGGCCCGGGCCGCAACTTCGGGCTGAAAGATCGGCGGCACCGGTTGCGGCTTGCGCGGCAGGCGGCTTTTTACCCAGTCAAATTGTGGCGTGTTCAGCGCCGGCATTTGGACCATCGTCACCTTCACGTGGCTCTGGTCGTGAATCAATTCGGAGCGAAGCGAATCGTTGAAGCCCTGGATGGCGTGCTTGGCCGCGCAGTAGGCCGACTGAAGCGGAATGCCCCGATAGGCCAGGGCCGAGCCCACCTGCACGATAGTGCCCCGATCGCGCGGTAACATGCGCTTGAGCGCCGCCAGGGCGCCGTATACGAAGCCGAGATAAGTCACCTCCGTCACGCGCTTGTAATCAGCCGGCGTCATCTCTTTCACAGGCGAAAAGACCGAGCACATGGCGTCGTTGACCCAGATATCAATGGGCCCGAAGTGATTTTCAACCGCTTCGGCCGCCGCTTCGACCTGGTCCGGGTCGGAAACATCGGTGGGAATGGCGAGCGCCTCGCCGCCAAGCTGCTCGACATCGCGCTTGGCCCCTTCCAGGCCGGCATGCCCGCGGGCCAGCAGGCCAATGCGCGCCCCTTGCCGGGCAAACTCCCGCGCCGTTGCGCGCCCCACGCCCGCCGAGGCGCCGGTAATGACCACAACTTCGGATTTCTGATTGCACTGCATGGGTTGCATCCTCCAATAACGATGATGGGAGGAGTGATTGCAAAGCTCATGCCGGGGGGTGATCGGCAACGTGCGGCGGTGCGAAAATGTGCTTTGCGCGCGGGGCGCGAGTAGCATATGGAGTTTGGTGCAACCGCTGATTTGCGAGAGCCGAGAACGAGGCCATCCAAAGTCAGTGTAACACGAACCCAGGATAACCTCGGATGGCCGCGTTTTCTGCCTTTTTCAGGCAAAAAGCGTATCAAGCTGTCAAGCTATTCCCACAACTTCTTACCGGGGTCGTTTTTCCGTGTCGGTTGGTTTGCCTTGGAACGGATCGGCCCCTGCAGGGCGAACCTGCTTCAGTTTTTCTTCGCGCTCTTGTAGCCTACGCTCTCGTTCCCGTAACTTGTTCTCCTCGTCCAGTTGTTGCCTCATTTTCTTCTCGTGTTGTCGCCACTCTTCGGCTTCTTTCTCCGAGTCAATTCGTTTGCCAGGAAGCCAGACGGCCTGACCATCAACCGAGTGTGCCAGCTCCCACGTCTTGCCAGAGCTTGTGTCGACAAGAATTGCCGACTGGGCTACTTGCGAGACAGCGAACGGCCCACCAAAGGAATTGGGCGGATTGAGTTGAATTCTTTGCTGCGCCCAGGCCCAACCGCCAAAAACCGTAATCACAACGACAAGAGCTACGACCACATTGCGCCGTGTCATTGGAACCTCCATTGGCTTGTGATAAAAGGCCTTCACCCTCGCCGCCAAAAAGAGCGGGTATCCTGGTTTGTAGTTTCTCTTTTTTCATTGGGCAGGCCCCGGCGTGCCGAAAGATAAAGGCGGTTCACTTCTTCTTGCCGGCAGCGGGGACTTCAATGACCTTGCGGCATTTCGGGCAGCGAATACGTTTCCCGGCCGCGTTGTCCGGAACGCGGGCTTTATTCTTGCACCACTGGCATTCAACCACGATGGGCATGCTTATGTCTCATGGGCCTTGTTAGCGTTATAATCGTTGGCTGATCTTTTTGCAAATCGTTGCTTCAAGAACGAAATGATGGAGCGGAAGGCGGCAGCTCCGCATCTCATGACACTGGCACTGAATAATCGGTGTCAGCATGTCATGCCGCGCGCGGCACCCCTGAAATCATGAAAAGTGGCAGGGCGGCGGCTATGATGTTCCGTAGCGGGGCCTGCTGGCGGCAGAGGCCGGTAATGACTTGGTGCTTTGAGCCCGCGTGTCAGTATGGTCCGGACGGTTGCCACGAACCCGAAATTGTAGCCTCGCGCAAGCGAGAGCACGCATGGCAGACTGTTAACAGCCCTTACGCCCTCCGCCGCCGGCAACCCGTTGCATCTACGCTGTTCTTGCTCGGTTGGTTTTCCTGAATTGCCCCCTGCCTTGGGGAGGGGATTTTGTTGTCCATCCCCCGATTAGTTTTCATGGCAGTCCTCATACCGCGCACGGCGATAGGACCGACACCAATTGCCAATGCGTGACGGTAACCTGCTTTGCTGGAGGCTGCAGCACCTAAAATGACCCAATTCTCGGGTGAATTCCCGGGACGAGTCAGTGCGTATGGATATATCCAAATTTTGGCATTTATTTCTTGTTTTCGATTTGACGTCTCCGATTTTGCGAACTAAGGTTCATATCGACAGGCCTTCACGCGGTCCTGCGCTTTATTTTGCGCAGTGGCTTTGTTGGTCTGGTTTCATCATCCCCGAACTGGCAAACCCGCCGTAAGGCGGGGACGCAAAGCCATGGGTCCGGTTCACCGCCGGATCGCCAGGTTGCCGAAGGGACACGATTCGAGCTCGCGCCCGGCTCGCGGACTTCGGTTTTGCGGGGAAAAAAGCCATGCCGTTGCGCGACCTGCCCGTTCGTATCTTCGCAAAGCTACCGTCCCCGAATTTTGACGGAATTGCTTTGCCCTCTTGTCCCAATAGCAATTCCGTACCAGTCGCTCGCCATTGATGGCGCTTGCCTCGCCTGGCGCCCAGCTTTATTCGCCCCGACAGACGCAACATCGGCACAGCGTGGGTCTGTGCGCACGGAATCATTGCGCGCGGATTGCTTTGGTCATGGACGTTGGTTGGCGGCCACAACATTTATTGGATTCAATCCCCAACTTCAGAAAGGCGAAACCCGTCATGTTCGATTGGCTTCGGTTTTGGAAAACCCCCTCGACTCGCTCGCCCCAATCCTCCCGGCGCTCATCGCTAAGACTGGAAACGATGGAAGACCGCTGCGTTCCCTCGGCCACCGTCGATCTCACCACCGCCGGCGCAATCGGCTCGATCAACGGCGCGATCTTCTACCAATACGATCAGAAAGGTGGAACGGGGATTTTCGATCCCGTAGTCCGCATCCAGGGGCACAACGGCACCGGCATTGAACAAGGCTACAACACCGATGCCCGGCCCTTGCAATTCGACGAAAAGTCAAGCGCGAACTACACGCGTTCGTTGAAGCTGAGCAGTGTGCCAACCGTGCAAGTTGGAGGCGTAACGTATCGCGAATTCCTGCTGGGCATCAACGAGCAGGGCTCTTCTCCGTTCCTGTCGTTGGATGAGTTACGGCTTTTCGTGAGCAACAAGGGAAACCTGAGTAACTACGACCCCGGCACCAAGACTTTGGGCGGCCAGTCGGCAGTCTACGACATGGGCGCCGGCAATTGGGTGGAACTCAACTCCCGACTCTCGACCGGGAACGGCCAATCCGACATGGCGCTATATGTGCCCGACGCGGTCTTCAACGGCGGCGCCTATGTCTATCTGTATTCCAAATTCGGTGTCAACGAAAGCGCCCAAGGGGGTTTCGAGGAGTGGGTCATCGGCGCCGACGGCAATGCTCCGCCCATTGTCACGGCGAGCCTATCCGGTTATGTGACCAACCCGCGAAGCGGCAACGGCATCGGGGGTGTGCGAATGACGCTCATGGAATACGACAATAACGGCAATGTGTTCGCCACCTTCACGACCACGACCGATGCCAATGGCTTCTACACGTTCGGCAATCTGGCGCCCGGTAATTACAGCGTCTCGGAGGACATCAGTACGCTACCAGGTGGCTACATGGCCCTTGGCTCCAGTGCCGGAACGGTCAATGGCTCGACTGATGGCGCCAGCGCGTCGGTTTCACTGATTACCGGTATCAAGCTGACCTCGGGCAACACTGGCATCAATTACGACTTTACGGCCGCTCCGATTATGGGGTAACGCTGCAGTCGGCCGAACATCGACAAAGCCCTGGCTCGTCCAGGGCTTTCGTCATTTTGGAGCTCGGTGTTAAAACAGTTTCGTTCGTTTTTGAATAACGGTTCCTGACTGGGTTCCTGACAACTTTGGCATGCCGTGGATAGTAGCGCAGAAGTGAACGAGTGAATAGATAAATCGGAGATGGTGAATTTTCGCCGTCACCGATTTTCCAACATCCACTGGGTGGCGTAGTGAGCGAGCTTCGTGCCGTCGCTCAGATCCAGTTTCTGGCGAATTCGATCACGGTAGGTTTCGACGGTCTTGACGCTCAGGTGCAGCCGTTCGGCAATGTCCGCCGTCTTGACGCCTTCGCCGATCAGGCGGAACACTTCCAGTTCGCGATCGGCCAACACTTCGAGTGGCGAGTGCATGCCTACTGGCCGCCCCGCCCCGACCGCCCGCTTTAGCAAGCGCTCGGCCATCGCCTCACTCAACCAGACCTTGCCTTCCAGCACCCGCAGGATGGCTTCGATAATCTTTTCCGTGACCTGGTCTTTGTTGACGTAGCCCAGTGCGCCGGCACGCAGAGCGCGCTCAGCGTAGAGCGATTCGCTGTGCATGGACCAGACCAGCATGCGGACCGTATCGTCGCGGTCCTTAATCCGCTTGATCAGGTCGATGCCGCTGCCGCTCTTGAGGGAGATGTCAATGACGGCCACGTCGGGTTGTGTCTCGGCGACCAGGCGCAGGGCCTCGGTCATGTCGGCGGCCTCGCCGCAGACTTCCAGGCCGGGTTCCTGGCCAATGCGCACCGCCAGCCCTTCGCGCACGGTGGGGTGGTCGTCGACGATCAGGATCCGCGCTCGTTTGCTGGGTTTAGGCTTGGTCACCGTTCATCCTCGCCAAAGCACAGGTTACGACGGTACCGGTAGGTTGGGCCGACTCGATGGTCAGGGCCGCGCCAATGATCGCGGCGCGGTTGCGCATAATGCGCAGGCCCACGCCTTGGTTGTCAGTAGGCCGGACAGGTATGCCGATGCCGTCATCTTGGACTCGCAGGAGCAGGCAGTCGTTTGAGTTCAAGGAGATGCGGATGTTCCGGGGGCGGGCATGCTTGACGGAATTGTGGACAGCTTCCTTGGCAATGAGATAAAGGTGGGTCGCCGTGAGATTGTCATTCACCGCGACCGTCTCAGGACAATCAAAACAGCAGTTGGCGACCCCGTCCTGCTGGGTGTGGTCGGCCAGGTCGGCCAGGGCCGCCATCAGCCCTTCGGCATCGACCGGCACCGGGAGCAGACCGCGCAGCACGATCCGAAGTTCCTTTTGGCAACGCCGTAAACCCATGGTGATCCGGTCGATCAGCTCCGTCCCGGTCGCGGGATCGGCGCGCAAGGCGTCGGCCATCAGATTAAGGCCGGTGAGCTCTTGCCCCACCGTATCGTGCAGATCTGCGCCGATGCGGCGCTGTTCCAGGGAGGCGATCTCCACCACCTCGCGCTCCAGTTCTTTGCGCTGGGTGATGTCGCGAATGATGCCGGTGAACAGTTGATCGCCACGCACTTCACTTACGGTCAGATCCACCGGGAAGATGCGACCGTCCTTGCACCGACCCAGGACCTCCCGGCCAATGCCGATAATGTGCTTTTCACCCGTCTCGAGGTAGCGGCGCAGGTAGTGGTCATGCTCCTCGCGATAAGGGGAAGGCATGAGCATCGAGATATTCTGTCCGACCATCTCGGCAGTGGTGTAACCAAAGAGTCGCTCGGTAGCCGGGTTCACCGACAAGATAACCCCTTGGCTGCTGATAGTGATTATGGCGTCCGCAGCGGTATTCAGGATGGCGCTCAAACGCCTTTCCCGATCGTTCAAAGCC
>Ga0209580_10000662_pt1 | contig 17541 bp, 16 predicted proteins | sample Coa_R1_5_FD_187153 | JGI IMG/M metagenome (GOLD analysis project Ga0209580, IMG submission 187153) | Surface soil microbial communities from Centralia Pennsylvania, which are recovering from an underground coalmine fire - Coalmine... | ecosystem: Environmental > Terrestrial > Soil >... | reverse complement strand
TATACAGCGTCAGATGACAAGTTCGTGCTAACTGGCGGACCGCCTAGCATTTTTGATGCCGAACATGGCAAGATTACCGGGGTTTCGTTGACTTTGTTTAGACACGATGATAGGTTCGTCGTTGAGGGTGACAGCAGTTCGCCGGCCGTCACCCAAACGCGAGTGGTACGCTAAATGCAAACGCTGGCCGCCGAAGACATATGTAAATCGTATCGCGGCCGCCGGGTTGTAAACGGCGTCAGCCTCAGCGTTAGTCAAGGCGAAGTTGTTGGTTTGCTTGGACCTAACGGGGCCGGCAAGACAACAACGTTTTATGCGATCGTCGGCCTGATACCCCCCGACGCAGGCCGAATCCTCTTAAATGAGGAAGACATCACCGACGTGCCCATGTACCGGCGGGCGCGGCAGTTCGGGATCAGCTATCTCCCCCAAGAGGCATCGGTTTTCCGAAAGCTCACGGTCGAGGAGAACATTCTCGCCGTGTTGGAGGCCCAACCTGTCTCGTGGCACGAACGGCGCGAGACCATGGAGCAACTGATTGACCAGCTTGGCTTGGAGCACATTCGCCTGAACCGGGGCTATGCATTGTCCGGTGGCGAACGCAGAAGGGTGGAGATAGCCAGGGCGCTTTGCATTAAGCCCAAATTCATCCTGCTGGACGAACCGTTTTCTGGGATTGATCCCATTGCGGTACTGGATCTGCAGAAAATTATCGGCAACATGAAGGCGGCTGGAATCGGAGTGCTGATTACGGATCACAATGTGAGAGACACGCTTTCGGTGACCGACCGGGCCTACATCATCAATGACGGCCGGATTTTCCGGCACGGAACGCCGGAACAACTGGGAAGTGATTCGGAAGTGAGAAGAGTGTACTTGGGAGAGAGTTTTAGTTTGGTGTAAGGACCGCTGTCGGCTCTCGGTTGTCGGTTCTTGGCAGAAGTGAATTGGCCGACAGCCGACGACCGAGAACGGAGAGCGTAGTTAGTTTTTTTATGGTTTTACTCCAGCCCAAACTTAGTCTGAAAGTCTCGCAGCGCCAGATCCTTACTCCGGGTCTGGTGCAGATGGTCAGCGTTCTCGCGCTCAATAAACTTGAGCTCAAGGACATGATCAATGCGGAGATGGTAGAGAATCCGGTGCTCGAAGAGCTCGAAGACAGCGTTCCTCTGCTTGACGATGTTGGCCGCAAGGAAGAAGAGCGAGACCGGATCTCCGCCGCCGAGGAAGCTCCGGCGCAAGAGGCAGAGAAGAAAGATTCTTTCGAAGAGATCGACTTCGGGTCGTTCTTTAAAGATTATCTTGATCCCGGCTTCCGCAGCCCGGGCGATTTCGAAGAAATTGAGCGCCCTTCATTTGAGAATTTTCTTTCCAAGCCGAGCACACTGACCGATCACCTGACCTGGCAGTTGGGCTCGATTCCCATGCGCGCTACCGTGCGCGAAGCTGCCGAGTTGGTCATCGGCAATCTGAATGAAGATGGGTATTTGATCGCCACCGATGAAGAGTTGTTGGGGATTGTGCCTGCGGCTTCTCCGGAGAGTGATGCCGCGAAATCCGAAACCGTGGTGCAGCAAGCCGCCGCGCTGGGCTTGAGTGCGAAAGTGGCGGCCGACGAGACAGCTGAAACGCCTTCGTCGGACGAAATGACCGCTGACTTTTCAGTCCCTGATTTGTCTGAGGTCGGTTCAAACGGAACTGCGAGCCAGCCCGGTACCGAAGCCGACGCGCAACCCGCGGCTATGGAGACCATTGCCAGTCCTGCCGCAAACAACGGATCGGCGCCGGTGTTCAAAGCGAGTTTCACACGCGAGGAACTGCACGAAGCGATCGAAATTGTTCGGCAGTTCGACCCTCCCGGCGTGGCCTGCCGCGATCTGCGGGAGTGCTTGCTTTATCAATTGCGCTATCACCAGACGCAAGCAGGCAAGAATGGCAACGGAACAGCACAGACCGTGGCCGATGCTATTGCCATCGTCGATCAGCACCTGCGCGCGGTGCAAAACAAGCAGCACAAAGAAATCGCCCGTGCTATTAACCGCCCGATTGAGGCCGTTCAGGAGGCGCTTGAATATGTACGCACCCTGGATCCGCGGCCAGGTCTTCGTTACAACAAGGTTCAGCCCCGGCTCATCGAGCCGGATGTGGCGTTCGTGAAGAACGGCGATGAGTGGATCGTGGTCATGAACGATGACGACGTGCCTACTTTGCGCCTGAACCCGTCGTACAAGCGATTGTTGAGCCGGGACGGCAATGATCGCGATACGCGCAATTATGTGAAGGAGCGATTCAAGAGCGCGATCCAGCTCATCAAGAACATCGAGCAGCGGAAGCAGACGATCTTGAAAGTCTGCTATACCATCGTGAGCCGGCAGCAGGATTTTCTGGAGAAAGGTATCGACGAACTGAAGCCGATGATGATCAAGGAAGTGGCGGAAGAAATTGGCGTGCATCCGTCGACTGTCAGCCGCGCGGTCGCCAGCAAGTACGCGCATACTCCGCAAGGCGTGTTCGAGTTGCGCTACTTTTTCAGCGAGAGCGTCAATGGGCCAGAGGGCGGAAACACATCTCTGCTGATCCTGAAGCGGCGAGTGAAGAAGCTGATTGAGGAAGAGGATCCGTCGAAGCCGCTGACCGACGAACAGATTACCCGCATCCTTCAATCGCAAGGAATTCAAGTGACTCGCCGCACGGTGGCAAAGTACCGCGAGGACATGAAAATTCCCAGCACGCACCAGAGGAGGGTGAAGAAGTAGCTTTTAGTTGTCAGCTCTTAGCCTTTAGCTTGGAGCCAAGGCTCAAGGGTTCGGCTAAAAGCTAAGAGCCAATAGCTAAAGGCTGATATTGCAGTGCCGCTCTAAACCTCAACCTGGAGGTTGCACATGAACGTGGAATACACTGGCAGGCACTACGAAGTTACTCCCGCAAACCGTAAAGACGTTGAAACTGGGCTAACAAAAATCCGCAAAATCCTACGCGATAAGTTCGACACTAAGGTGGTTCTCGCTATCGAGAAGCACCGGCACAAGGCTGAAATCACGATCAACTCGTACGTCGGGCCTCTGGTGGGACTGGCGCAGGCCAGCAACATGGGCGCTGCTATCGGAGAAGCGCTCGATCATCTGGAAAAACAAGCCCTCAAGAGCAAAACCCGCATCATTACCAAAAAACGCCGCAATCATCACAAATGGAATGGCGACGGGAGCCTCGAGCCGGAGGACAAGTCTGCAGCTGCCGCAGGCGTGACTGGTCCAGCCTCGGTTTCTATGGTTGTCCACAAATTTCCGGCGGCAACGAAGTCGGAAGAAGTGCATCTGGTTCGGTCAGAAGATGCCGTGGCTATGCGCCCGATGACGCTCGAAGAAGCCATCAAAGAAGCTCATTTTCGCGATCGTGACGTATTTGTGTTTAGGGACCAGAAGGGCAAGCTGATGATTCTGCACCGTACTCGCGACGGGAAGATGGAACTGATCGCGCCCTGAGCGGGCCATCAGATTGATGAGCGGCGAGTTTCCGGGCCTAAACCGATCCCGCAGCTTGCGCTGTGCGCACCGGGTTCTTGGCGAGTTCGTCAATTGTCGGCAAGGACTTCGGCACCGTGAGCGTCTGGTGGTCCGGTATCGTCCCAGTCTGGACCGCGTGGGCCAGCATCTCGATTCCCTGGTCGGCGTTGGTGGGGACAATCACCGTTGCGGTGAGTATCCCGCGCCTGACCCAGGCCTGACCCGTGGTTCGCACTCCGTCAATTCCTAAGTAAGGCAGTCCCCAAAACTTGTCTTTTGCAGCATTGTCCGCGAGGTCCTGAAACGCCTTCTTTGCTCCCACCGCCATCGAATCGTCCTGGGCCGCGACGAGATGAATCGGAGTCTGCAGCGAGGTTGAAAGCTTGAGCCACGAGCTGACCGCCTTATACGCGCTGGCCTCGGTCCAGTTGGCTTTAATGATTTTTATTTGGACCCCGATAGGTTTGGTCTCGTACATCCCCGTGGTGCGCTGTTTCGCCGCAAGGCTTTCGGCCGGTCCCTGGATCAGCAGAACGGATCCGCCTTTGGGAAGCAGGGCGGCAATTTGTTTTCCCTGAATGCGGCCGATTTCTTCGTGGTCGGAACTGATGCCAAAAATCGGAAGTCTAAAGTCGCGGCGAAGATCTGAAAGGTATTCCACTTCGCGGTTCAGCACTACCCAGCCGATACCCGCAGCCGCAGCAGCCCTTGCAACTTGCGGAAATGCAGTGCCCCCAACCGGCTCAAAAATAATTCCATCGGGGTGCGATGCGGCGTTCGACTGAATAATTTTCAGCAACTGTTGGCTCTGCTGAATGGCGTCGTTCTCCGCGTACAAGATTTCCAGATCGACATTCAGACGCTTAGCGGCTTCCTGGGCGGTGGTGGCTTGCTCCATCTGATAGTCGTTGTCGTTCGTCGTCAGTGAGAGCACGAAGCGAGGTTTTTTCATGACTTCCCCTGCTAGGCATCTTAACCCCGGGGGTCACAAATAGGGAGGTGACGGGAGTAACCTGCCCGGCTCCCGTTTCCGGCGGACTCGACGAGGTGCCACCCTTCCAGCTGAGATGCTAGAATTGCGCCCCTGAGGGCCAAACAACATGCACAAGAACGCGCATAGGTTAATAGCCGTACTCATATTGCTCTGGGTTGCGACCGCCGTCCACGCGCAGGGAAAACTTTCGGTGCACTGGGAGGATCTTACGGCGCCAGATTTTATGCAGGCGATTCACAACTCCGGTGGAACATGCCTGTTGCCCTTCGGAATATTGGAAAAGCATGGACCGCATCTGCCAATAGGCACTGACTTGCTCAACGTCCGTTATGCAGCCCTCCATGCGGCCGAGCAAGAGTATGCAGTTGTGTTTCCAGAATATTATTTTGGGCAGATTTTTGAGGCGCGGCACCAGCCCGGCACCATCGCCTACAGCAGCCACATGCAGCTGGAATTGTTGCAGGAAACCACCGACGAGATGGCGCGCAACGGGTGCAAGAAGGTCATCATCGTAAACGGCCACGGTGGGAACGAAAGTCTGCTGCCTTATTTCGCTCAGAGCCAGCTCGAGAAAGAGCACGACTATGTCGTCTATGTTCTCGGCCTCGTCGAAACGCCCCCGGGCGGCCCCGCGAAAAAGACCTCCATGGACATGCACGCTGGAGAATCGGAAACTTCGACCATGATGATTTCGCATCCCGATCTGGTGCACATGGACCGGGCGAACCAGCAGTCTGGCGCCGACCTTGGCCGCTTACGCTTGCCGGAAAATCTTTACACCGGAATCTGGTGGTATGCGCGTTTCCCCAATCACTATTCTGGCGAAGGCTCCGCCGCGACGCACGACCTGGGCGAATGGAAGATGAACGGCTGGATCAAAGCTATCGTCGAGTCGATTCGGGCCGTCAAGGCTGACCACACGAGTCTGCAATTGCAAAATGAGTTTTCTGAGAAGGCAAAACACCCGTTGGATACCAAGCAATGACCACTGTTGAGGGGGAGCCATGCATGGCAGCGTAGCAGCGGAGCCAAATGCGGCGCCGGTAGCCGTTCAACAACGGCCCGCGACGGCGACTGAGAGGCTGGTGTCGCTCGATCTTTTTCGGGGCACGACTATCGCACTGATGATCCTGGTGAATGATCCGGGCAACGGCTCGGCGTCATACTGGCCTTTAGAGCATGCGAAATGGAACGGGTGGACGCCTACGGATTTGGTGTTTCCTTTTTTTGTTTTCATCGTGGGCGTCGCGATGGCATTCTCCTTCACTTCGCGCTTGCAGCGCGGAGAGTCGCGGACGCACCTGCTGCAGCACGTTCTGTGGCGCGGCGTTATGTTGTTTACGCTGGGAGTGTTTCTCAACGGATTTCCCAACCACTATCAGCTCGATCATTGGCGGATTTACGGTGTGCTGCAGCGCATCGCGATCTGTTACGTGCTCGTTTCAGTGCTGGAACTGTGGACGGGATGGCGCACCCAATTGGCTGTAGCTGCGGCCTGCCTCATCGGCTATTGGGCACTGATGCGGTTTGTGCCGGTGCCGGGATTCGGCGTTCCCACTCATGATATCCCGTTGCTTGATCCCGACCGCAACATCGCTGCGTGGCTGGACCGCAAGTTGCTAATGGGACATCTTTATGAAGGTACTCGCGACCCCGAAGGCGTGATCAGCACCATTCCCGCGCTGGCGACGTGTTTGGCAGGATTACTCACGGGCAAATGGCTCAAGACCGCATGTTCACAAGGATCGAAGGCTCTGGGCATGGCTGTTGCCGGTGTGGTTGCAATCGCACTCGGCCGTACATGGGACCTGTGGTTTCCTATCAACAAAAAATTGTGGACAAGTTCCTACGTGATTTTCACTGCCGGCCTGGCGCTGATCTGCCTTGCCGGCTGCTATTGGATCGTTGACGCAAAGCGGCACCGAGGCTGGTGGACAAAGCCGGTCCTTGTCTTCGGAACTAACGCTATCGCGGCATATTTCTTCTCCGAATTCGTTGCCAAGGTGATCTGGAGCATTCACCTGGCCGGCGGGAACACCCTTCACGAGACTTTCTACCAGCGGCTATTCGCACCATTCGCCAGTCCTGCAAATGCGTCTTTGCTCTTCGCGCTGGTTTATGTCGCGTTTTGCTGGGTGGCGGTGGCGCTGCTTTACCGTAAGCGCCTGTTTCTGAAGATCTGACTGCGCGCGGAAGTTCATGTCCACAGGTACAGCGTCCTGCTGACCTATAACTTGCGTAACATCGTCCGACCGGACAGGCATAGTACGCTGCTGAAAGGACGAGCCCGTGCCGCGTATTCCCTTTTTCAAACTCGGGTCCTCTCAACCCGTGCAGCCTGCACGGCTGGTCAGCTATTGTCCGGTGCTGTCGTTGGAAGGCCTGCAACTCGGCATCGATAATGTTCGGCATGACGTGTGGCTCAGTCCCACTTTCTGTAAAGCGGCCGGCATCACTATTGCGGGGCTGATTGCCAAATATGGGAACGTCGAGTCGGTGATGATGACCGATGCGGCGGCGGGCAGCAACCGCAGCGGACTCGCGAAGTTCCTTCCTGGTTTGTCCAAGAAAACCTCTGATTTCAAGCCGCTCCTGCGGGACCTGCACAAAAGTCTGTTAAATCGAGCCAAGTCTGAAGGAAGCATCCGCATTGATCTGCTCGGACGCACCGCCATCCTAAGGTTTCTGCGGTCGGAGCTGAGCAACCAGTTTGCAGGTGTTCTCGACCGTTGCCGCGCGACGCTGAGGGGCTATGAAGGAGTGCGCCAGCAGAAGGCGCTTGAGTACCGCGAGACGGTGGCATCGTTTCAAATCGCAAAGAAAAATATTCTGCGCCAGGCCGGGCAGGAGCTATTCCGAACGTTGCGGGAAGTCGAACGAGAAACGTTGGCCACGATGCGTCGCTCGTTTTTCGGGGAAACGGCCGACGCGGACTACCAGGTATTTCTTAATCAGCTCATTTTCCACGAAGAAGGGCGCGATTCCTATTTGCAGGCAGAGCACTACGTGCTCATCGGTGGTTTCGAGAACGATCAAGATTCGATTGGGAATGTTCGCGGCATCACCTGTGAATTTCTCAAGACCGTGTCCCCGGACGCTGAAAACTGTGATTCCTCAGTGCTGGATGGCTGGCTGAGCGCGCCGGAGAATGCGCATGAGTTGGTGGGCACGGGGGAACCCGCGGAGAAAGCACAAAAAGAACGATTGCAATTATGGACGGAGTTGCTGGAGCGGGAAAAGCTTCTGGACCTCGTGGTCGCCGCCTACGAAGTCGTGCCGCTGCTCCCAGAATTCACTCCTCTTCTCGACCCACAGCAGCTCAAGTATGCGCTGGTGTTTCGCAAAGAGCGCGAGCGCGTCGAAAAGCTGGTAGAAGAGCACGGCAAACTTTCGCTGGACCGGATTGAGGCGGCCGCGGCCCGCGTTGCTGACGCCAGCTCGGCGCATCGCTCCAAGATTGCTGCGCGGTTCCTGCGCGATTTTCTTCTGTATCACCGAGACTTGCGGCGGTTGGAAGTTTTGAATCGCGCCATGGAGAAGGTTAACGTCATCGGCAGCGAGCGTCTGTCGGAACTTTCCAAGCTCAACGGGACGCTCTATGACATCCTCTTGCCGGAAGAAGGCAAAGCTGCCAGTGACAAGCCCGTCATTAGACACGTGATCTTGAAGGCCGATGTTCGTGATTCTTCGCGGGTGACGCGGTCTCTTTTGGAACGCGCCATGAATCCGGCTTCCTACTTCAGCTTGAACTTTTACGATCCGGTGAACAAGCTGCTGGCTAAATACGGCGCCAGCAAAGTTTTTGTTGAGGGCGACGCGATAATTCTGGCGCTCCTCGAACATGAAGATGACCCCGGCCTGACGGTCTCGCGTGCTTGCGTGTTGGCGCGAGAGATGATGGAAATTGTTGGCGGATACAATCATCTGCTGCAGCGCGCCGGTCTCCCCGCCCTGGAAATCGGAATCGGCATCTCGTATCAGAATTCACCACCCACGTATCTGCTCGACGGGGAACATCGCATCATGATTTCCGACGCGCTGAACGAGAGCGACCGCCTCTCTGCCTGCGACAAGCGCATGCGCAAGGCGATGCACGGCATGACCGTTCCCTTCAACATTTACGAGTTCCGGGGCAGTGAAAGCCTGGAGACGGAACCGATGAGGTTCAATCTAAGCGGAATTCGCTTGAGCGAAGCGGCATTCAAGCGCCTGTCCGAGGAAATCTCATTGACCTCCTGCACTCTGGATTTCCCCCGGCTCTGGGGCAGCGAAGAAGCCTCGTTTTGCAGTGCTTTGGTTCCAGTCGGCGCAGACATCTTCCGTAGAGTGGTCATTCGCTCCAGCCGGATTCCTCTCGTCGAGACCGCGACCTTCAATCTGGTCCAATGGACTGGAGCTTCATTTTACGAAGTGTGCACTAATTCGGCGGTGTATGAGGCATTTGAGAAGCGGGCGGCGACGAAGGCGTGACCTTGTTGTGAGGAATCGCGATCAGGGCCGCACGTTTGGAACGTGGCTTGAGACAGGATGCGGCGCAGCCATTTGGCGCGGCAGATACTCGTAGCGCTCAATTCTGACCGCGGCAGCCGGTTTCGCGCGTTCCCTATGAGATTCCAGCCGTAGAACGCGAGCGCTGCAGCGCACACTCATTTCTTCTGTGAGGGTGACCTCAGATGGCAAGACCAGAGTCATCTCAATCATCTGGTTTTCAGACAACGAGAAATCTGTCGAGAGCAGCGCCCCGTGTGAGCTCAGGTCGAGGGTGAAAGCGCCTCCGGTGCGGCCGTCTGCCGCGCGCAACAATACCGGGACTTGAAACTGGGCGAATCGGTGACCACAGCGGCGCTCAATCCGGGTTGGCTCGGTGCTGGCCATCTCGCTGGTCGAGGCACCACTTTACGCTTAAAACGCGGTTTCGGGAAGTCGAAATTAAATGAATAGCGGCCCGGCCGCAATTTGCATCCGACCGTCGCAACCCGCATCATAGAATGAGCGAACGTGGCCTCCTTGCGGACCTTCTGGCAGAAGTTCTCAAAACCCAAATCTGCTCGCTCAGCGCCCGGCATCCGGCTGCCGGTGACGCTTCGTGCCTTGGAGCACCGCAACTTCCAGCTTTTCTTCGGCGGACAGCTTATCTCGCTCATCGGCACCTGGATGCAGAACGTCGCGCAAGCCTGGCTGGTGTACAAACTAACCGGCTCGTCGCTGCTGCTTGGCTCGGTGGGGTTTGCCAGCCAGTTCCCGGTGTTTCTAGCCGCTCCCCTGGGCGGGATGGTCGCTGACCGCTATAACCGCCATCGCGTGGTGATTGCAACCCAAACGGCGTCTATGATTCTCGCCTTCATCCTTGCTGGGCTGACGATCGCGCAGCGGATCACCATCCCGGAGATTTTCATCCTCGCCGCGCTGCTGGGGATTGTGAATGCTTTCGATATTCCCGGACGACAAGCGTTCTTGATCGAGATGGTAGGTAAGGAACACCTGATTAATGCGATCGCTCTGAATTCTTCTATGTTCAACGGAGCGCGGATTATCGGGCCGGCGATCGCGGGAATATTAGTTGCCAGGATCGGCGAAGGTTGGTGTTTCTTTGCTAACGCGGTGAGTTACATTGCGGTCATCATCGGACTGCTAATGATGCGAGTCCAGCCGCGGACCCATCTTCCTTCTGGACCTGCGCTGGCCCACGTAATCGAGGGGTTTCGCTTCGTTAAAAACACTGCGCCGATAAGCGCGTTGTTGCTTCTGCTTGGTTTGGTCAGCTTGGTGGCCATGCCTTACACCGTGCTGATGCCCATCTTTGCCGACAGGATTCTGCATGGCGGAGCGCGTGGTCTGGGAATTCTGATGGGCGCAACCGGAGTGGGCGCGCTGCTCGGGGCGCTGACGCTCGCCACACGCACCGGCGTTTACGGACTTGGCCGCTGGGTGACGTTCTCGTGCGCCGGCTTCGCCATCACGCTGGTGGCGTTTGCCTTGTCGCGTCACTTTTGGCTATCCACAGCTCTGTTGGTTCCAGTCGGGTTTTGCATGATGCTGCAAATGTCGTCATCTAACACGCTGATCCAGGCAATGGTGCCGGACCATCTTCGTGGGCGGGTAATGTCTGTGTATTCGATGATGTTCATGGGCATGGCGCCGTTTGGAGCGCTGTTCGGCGGCCTGGTCGCAGACCGGATGGGCGCGCCTTTGGCCGTAATCATGGGCGCGGTTGCGGGGCTGGGAGGAGCGATACTTTTTGGCCTCCGTCTGCCTAGCATGCGAGACGAAGCCCGGCGCCTCATCATCGCGCAAGAGATGGTCGGCGGAGAACCCGCGCAGGAAATGACTGTGCCTCTGGTAGAAGATTGATGCCCCCCCAGGGTGCTGCGAACATTCGCGCAAAAGAAGAAAGCCCCGCGGAAAATCCGAGCTTTCCACTATGTACACATCGTTGAATCCCGGAGCAGTTCAGTGAGGTGTGCGCCGCAGAAAATCGATCAACGGCGTCTGCGCGATCGGCATCGGCATGATGGTTAGCACCAGCATGACTAGCGCGAAAGCCGCAAGAACTCGGCGACCGGTGCTGATGTCCGGCCACTCCGGAACCGGAGGATGACGCATTGCCACGACGCGCAGCAGCACTGCCCAAATTAACCAACCCGTCCAGAAGAAAATTCCGAGCGGGATCAGCGTGGCGATGGTCAGCCGGGAAACGGTCTTGTGTGCTCGCGGTGAGACCGCGAACACGATGTGTCCGCCATCGAGTTGACCGCCGGGAAGAAGATTGAGCGAAGTGGCCAGCATTCCCACCCAGGCTGCAATTGCGATGGGATGAAGGTATAGTCGCGCGAACGGCACCGCTGCAATGGCTGCGCCTTGCCCGGCCGCGACTAGGAGCTTGCGCGCTAAGTAAAAAACCAACGGCGATCCCAGCTGGATATCCGGTGCAAGTGCGCCAAATGGCGCAATTCGCGAGTGTCCGAGCGAAAAAATCAGCAACGCGAATGCAACCACGAATCCTGCGATCGGGCCGGCGATTCCGATGTCGAACAGAATGGTGCGCGAACGCAGCGGAGAACGGATTCGGATGAACGCGCCCAGGGTTCCAATCAACGTGGGAAAAGGAATGAAGAAAGGAAGCGTAGCGGCCACGCGGTACTTTACGCAATACAAGTAGTGACCCATCTCGTGCGCGAGCAGAATCAGCATCAGTGTCAGCGAGAAGGGAAGGCCGAGAAGTAAGTGATGGCCGCGCACTGCCCATAACAGCGGGAAATACCCTCCTACGTACATTTCAAACGGAGGGAAGCCGTGCATGAAATTCCACTGCAGGCGCGCGCCCACCACCAGCGTGGTGAAAAATGTCAGCAGCAGCAGAAGCAGGTGCAGCCAGTATTGGTGCCGCATTCGTGGAACATAGACCACATGGGGGGCGCTGGGCGAAATAACTTCGCCGTCGAGGATTTCTGGGGAATCGTGGTCGGGCATCGCTACTTCTTTGGATTCATGTCCGGGTGCGTTCGCACTTGGCTGTCCGCACTTTAGCATTTGGCCTGACAGGATTTTTGTTCCCAAATACTAAATGCCAAATGCTGAGTGCGAAGAGATTCTGCGCGAGAAGGAGACATCGCGTGCGGCTACTCGATCGATTGCAACTCCTTGCCCGGCTTGAAGCGAACGGCCTTGCCCGGAGGAATGGAGACCTCGGCGCCGGTACGTGGGTTGCGCCCGATGCCGGTTTTGCGCGGGCGAACGTTAAACACGCCAAATCCCCGCAGTTCGATGCGATCGCCTTTGGCCAGAGAGCGCTTCATGCTTTCAAAAACCGTCTCCACGGCCATTTCGGCTTTGGTCTTGGTGATTCCGGTCCGGTTGACGACCTCGTTGATGATATCGAGTTTGATCACGTTCGCCTCGTCGCGCAGGAGTTTTGGGGTGCTACAAGTGATTGATGCTAAGAGAGATAAGGAAGATTGTCAATTGGAAGTAGGCGTTACCAAATCGATAGTTTGACCCATTCCCATAAATATGGGAGCATAGCACCGTGAAGACCACCCTGGAAATTCCGGACAGAATTTTCCGCAAGGCTAAGTCGAGGGCCGCGGAACGGGGAATACCCTTGCGCCAATTTGTCACCGAAGCTGTAGAGGACAAACTGAGAAGCGCGGCCACCGGCGCTAAAAAACCCTGGATGAAGCATCTGGGCAAGTTGAAGGACTTGAAGAAAGAAACGGAGCGAATTGAGCAGTTTATCGAGAGCGCGTTCGAACAGATTGATCCGGAGATGTGGGGTTGATTCTTGACACAAACGCAATTTCCGCTGCCGCGGAGCAACACGCGGGTGTGGTTGCGATCCTCGCTGAAGCCACCGAGGTGGAACTCCCGGTCGTGGCCATCGGAGAATATCGTTACGGAATTGCGCAGTCACGTTACAACGATAGGTACGGACGCTGGTTAGACGATCTAATCGCCGACTGTAGGGTACTGGATATCAACGACGGGACTACCCATCACTACGCTGGGATTAATACTGAACTACGAAAAGCAGGCAAACCGATTCCGACGAACGATCTATGGATTGCGGCACTCTGCCGACAGCACGGTCTTTCGCTCCTGAGTCGAGACCGCCACTTTGACCTCGTCAGGGGAATACACCGAATAGAATGGTGATCCCGAAATCGTTCAGCTTGCCGCGACTTCCTCTAGCAGCTTCTGATCAATATCAAAATTCGCGTGGACGTTCTGTACGTCGTCATGCTCTTCCAGCGCTTCCATCAGGCGAATCATAGTCGAGGCCTGCTGGCCTTCCAGCTTGATGTAGGTATCGGGAATCATGCTTACGCTCGCCGAAGCCGGCTCAATCCCTGCCTTCTTCAAGGCTTCGACCATGCCTTCATACGCGGAAGGCGCAGTCAGGATTTCCCAATGGTCGCCATCGTCAATCGGCTCATCCTCGCCGTTGGCTTCGATGATGATATTCATCAGATCGTCCGCCGTAGCCGCCGATTTGGGGATGATGATGTCGCCCTTCTTGTGGAACATATACGCGACGGCGCCGGCAGAGGCCATGTTGCCGCCGTTCTTCCCGAACACATGGCGAATTTCGCTGACCGTGCGATTGCGATTGTCGGTGTTGATGTCCAGCAGAATCGCCACGCCGCCAGGTCCATAGCCCTCCAAAGAAAATTCCTCGAAATTGACGCCCGGCAGTTCGCCGGTGCCGCGCTGGATGGCGCGCTTGATGTTGTCGGCGGGCATGTTTTCACCCTTGGCCGCCAAAATCGCTGTGCGCAGGCGCGGATTGGAGTCGGGATCGCCGCCGCCGTTCTTGGCAGCAATGCTGATTTCCTTAATCAGGCGCGTAAAAATCTTTCCGCGTTTCGCGTCGAGCGCGCCCTTCTTATGCTTGATTGTGGCCCATTTTGAATGGCCAGACATGGATATACCTCATGTTCTATAAACTTGGGTTGCGCTGAATTGGTTGCTCAGGACCCGCCTGCGAGAGGGAGACATTTCCGCCTCGGTGCCTGGAATTCAAGCGGCGAACCCAGATTATAGCACGCCGGATTTTACATTCCCTTCACAAGCCACTTAGGCCGAATCTCGGTATAATGCTGCGAGCAGTTCACTTCGCCTGCGAAATGGCAAGTATTTAGATTGGTTCCTTTCGCGGTGAGGCTCCAGGGCAGTGGTAAGTCATGAAGGCTTCTCGCTTTCCATACTTGGTTTTGGCCGGCGTGCTTTTTGTGTTCATCAGCGGCATCCCGGCCGCCGATGGCCAACTGCATTGGTCGTCCCGGAAAGAGCCGATCGAGGTCCGCTTGATCGCTCTTGCTGTGGCCTATCCGCGGTCTTCTTTTTTCGCCAATGATGAAGTCTTCATTGCCGAACAGGAATTGGCGAAAGAGGAGTCACGTTTCATCAAGCTGGTTTACGACTTTCTTCCTTATCAGTCGCCGCTTTCTTCTTCCGGACTGGATTACTCGTTGGTGCACGTGGTCCGGGCAGTCCGAGACACGACCTGCGACGAGAGTCTTTGGGAAATGCGCTCACTACAGCAGCGGCCGCGTCCCGAGGCGGCGAGCACGCATTGGAAGTATGCTCAGTATTCGCCTATTGCCGACCTTGATTTTCGCCAGGCGCGGCTGCGCTGCTACCGCACCACTTCGGACGATTACGAAAAGGCTCTCCGCGAACCCACGAACGAAATTCCTTATTAGTGTCGAGAGACTTGAGCTAGGAGAGCTGGGATAGTTCCGCCCGCATCAGGTCAGCGGTCGTTTCTCGCTTGCGAATGACTCTCGCGGATTTTCCACTCACCAGCACTTCCGCGGGACGAGGCCGAGTGTTGTAGTTGGAAGATAAAGCCATGCCGTAGGCGCCGGCATCGAGGATGGCCAGCAGTTCGCCTTCTGCCAATGTGGGCAACTCACGGCCGCGCGCAAAAAAGTCTCCGGATTCGCAGACCGGACCGACGATATCGACAACCTCGCGTTCCGAATCGCTGACCGTGACTGGCACGATCTGATGCTCCGCCTGATACAGCGAGGGCCGGATCAGATCGTTCATAGCGGCGTCCACGACGATAAACTTTTTCTGCCCATTATTTTTGCGGTAAAGCACGCGTGTGAGCAAGACGCCTGCAGGCCCGACGATCGACCGTCCCGGTTCGAGGAGAAGCTTGACCCCAAGGCCGCGAAGCGGACGCATAATCGCCTGTGCGTAATCGCCTACTGACTTCGCGAAGTCATCCGATCCATTCTGGTAGTTGATTCCGAGTCCGCCGCCGGCATCGACGTATTCGATTCTGTGACCGTTAGCGCGAAGCTGGCGAACCAGTTCGGCAATGCGTGTCATCGCCGCAGAGAACGGTGCGAATTCCGTTATTTGCGACCCTATGTGGACGCTCACTCCGGCCACGCGTAAACATTTCGACTTTGCCGCTCGCGAATATAGTTCAGGCGCTTCGGTCAAAGGAATTCCGAATTTGTGCTCCTGCAGGCCGGTTGAGATATAAGGATGTGTGTCGGCGGGGACGTCGGGATTCACCCGGAAGGCAATGCGCGCGGTTCGCTTCAGCCGGGCGGCGCAAGCGGCGAGCGCGTCCAGCTCCGATGCGCTTTCCACATTGAACAGCAGGATGCCGGCTCGAAGCGCGGCTTCCATTTCCGGCACAGTTTTCCCCACTCCGGAAAATACGACTTTCGGGGCCGTACCGCGATTGGCGCGAAGCACTCGCTGCAGCTCGCCGCCCGAAACCACATCAAAGCCACAGCCGAGTCTCACCAGCAAACGCAGAATGCTGAGATTCGAGTTTGCCTTCACCGAATAGCAAATCGTCTGTTCGACTTCGTGAAACGCATGATCGAAAGCAAGAACACGCTCGCGAATCGCCCGGCTCGAATAGATATAGAGCGGCGTCCCAAAGCGTTCGGCAAGATTCGTCAGAGGGACTTGTTCGCAGAATAGAGACTGCGAATCGCGGCGCTTGCCGGGCCGGTAAACAAATCCGGGGAGGCGGTGAGGAAGATCGCTCACTTGCGCGGAGACGCACTCCCTTTCACTTTGATCACGACCACGGTTTGATCATCAAAGGTATCAACCCCGGCAGCATGTTCTGCCGCGGCTTTGAAAATTGACTTGACCATAGACTCGGCAGAATTTCGTGCGCATTCAGTGATAATTTTTTCCAGACGAGCGCGCCCGAAGAGATCACCGGCTTTGTTGGTGGCGTCGAGAATGCCGTCACTGAAGAAAACAAAGACGTCGTCCGGCTCCGCTTGGAACGTGAACTCGTCATAGTCGGCGTCGTCAAAAAGACCCAGTGGCAAGCCCGTCGCCTCAATCAGCTGCGTCTTTCCCTTGTGGCAGTAAACCGGGCGTGGCAGGCCGGAGTTCGCCACCTGCAAGGTAAGGCTCTCGTCATCCCACAGCGCGTAGATGAGCGAAACGAATTGTGCATCCACGCGTCTTTCCGACAATGAATAATTCAGCGCAGCCAGCATTTCTGCGGGCGCCGGTTCGATGGGAGCATGCGAGCGCAAAATGCCGCTCACCAGTGCAGCGTAAATCGCCGCCGGAGCCCCCTTTCCGCTAACGTCGCCCACCGCAATGGCGGTGCGAGAGTTCGAGTATCCCAAAACGTCATACAAGTCACCCCCGATCGCGCGCGCAGGAGAGAACTTGGCCGCAATCTCCAGATTTTTCAGCTTGGGCAGGACTGGCGGCAACAACCGAAACTGCAATTCTCGCGCCGCGGCCAGGTCGCGCTCCAGTCGCCGCTCTTGACGGGCGATTTGCTCATACAAGCGCGCGTTCTCGATGGCGATGGCTATCTGCGCCGCCAGCGTGATCATGGTGCGCTGGTGATCGTCGGTGAAGAACCCCCGCTTGGTGTGCTCCAGGTCAAGGACGCCGATAACCGTATCGTTGTAAATCAGCGGAACCGCCAATTCGGAACGCGTCTCAGGATTCGTGTCTATGTAGCGCGGGTCTTTCTTGACATCGCGGACCAATACAGCTTCTTTGTGTTGAGCAGCATAGCCAACGATGCCTTTGCCAAGCGGAACATCGTTTTTGAGGTGAATATTTTCCTGAAAACGCAGAGAAAAACGGTGCTGCAAGGTCTCGCCCGCCGGGTCAAGCAGCAGAATGCTGAACATCTGGTAATCAATGAGGCGGCTGAGCAGTTCGCCGATGCGCTTCAGCAGTTGATCCACATTCAGGATCGAAGTGAGTTCGCGCGCAATCTCATTGAGCAACAGAAGTGTCTTGGCCTGGCGGCTGACTCGAGTGTAGAGACGCGCATTCTCGATTCCGCTGGCCATGCGCGATGCGATCAGCGTCAGTAGCCGCTTGTGTTCTTCTGTGAAGTGATTTGGCTGGGGAGATTCAATATCGATGACGCCAATCACGCGGTTCTTGACGATTAGCGGCACTGCTAGTTCAGAGCGCACATTGGGCAACGCGGAAATGTAGCGAGGATCGGCGGAAACGTCACCGACGAGAACCGCCTCGGCCTTTTGCGCTGCGGTCCCGGTGACTCCTTCGCCGACCTTGATG
>Ga0209580_10000661_pt1 | contig 17595 bp, 15 predicted proteins | sample Coa_R1_5_FD_187153 | JGI IMG/M metagenome (GOLD analysis project Ga0209580, IMG submission 187153) | Surface soil microbial communities from Centralia Pennsylvania, which are recovering from an underground coalmine fire - Coalmine... | ecosystem: Environmental > Terrestrial > Soil >... | reverse complement strand
AATCGGGGCTTCGTCTCCGGGCGTGTCCCGGCCGGGAACGTCGACCACCGACCGTTCGCCCGACTGCGGTGGTATCCCGCCGTAGGTGGCGAGCGCGACCGACTCGACCTGGGGCACCTCCGCCAGGCGATCCCGCAGGCGCTCGTACAACGTGGCGCGGCCGGCCCATTCCATGTATGTGTTATCGGGGAGGTTGATCGTCGCGACGATCACATCGTGCGGATCGTAGCCAAGCGATGTCCCGTAGAGACCGATGAGCACCCGGACGGCCGCACCCGTGCCCGCGAGGAGTAGCACCGTCACCGCGACTTGAGCCGCGAGCAGGAGGTGATGCGCTCGTCGGCTTTCGACGCCAGCGATCGTCCGGACGGCCGCCGTCAGGCGTGGGCGCGAAAACGACAAGGCCGGTGACAGTCCAGAAATCAGGGCCGACGCCATCGCCAGGCCCGCACTGAAGAGCAAGACCGGTACATTGACGGGCACGGCGATGAGGTTCCCGACCGGAACCGCATTCGGGGGCAAGAGCCTCAGGATAGCCGGCAGGCCCCAGTAGCCCGCCGCCACGCCCAGTGCGGCGCCGCTTAATGCCAGGAGCAGCGATTCCACGAGGAGCTGCCTCATCAACCGCCCACGACTGGCCCCGAGGGCGGCCCGCACGGCGAACTCATCCGCCCGCGACGTCCCGCGCGCCAACAGCAGGATGGACACGTTCGCGCAGGCGATCAGGAGCAGCAACATCGACGCCGCGAAGATGAACAGCAGGGTCGGCACAAAGCTGGCCGCCCATTGTGTCTCCACCAGACTTCGGACGAGCGGACGCACCTCCGTCGGAGAGCGTTGCGGGGCCTCCCTGGCGAACTGGTCGAAGAGCGGCTGAAGTCGCTGTTCGGCCATGCGTGGAGTGACGCCCCGCTTGAGACGGGCCTGGACAAAGCCCCTTGCGCCGTTCGTATCGAACCTCAGATCAAGGGGAACGAGAATCTCAAAATCTGCGGAAAAGTATTGACGTGGCAGCACACCAATCACGGTGTAGGATTCGCGGCTCAAAGAGAGGGTCTGCCCTACTGCCTCAGGCCGCCCGCCGAAGTGTGACTGCCAGAACCGATAGGTGAGCACGACGACCCGTTGGGGCTGCTCGCCGGCCGGCCCGTCCGCCTCGCTAAAGACTCGTCCGAGGAGGGGCGGAACCCCGAGTACGTTCAAAGCGTTTGCTGACAAATACTGGATGCCTACCGTCTCAGGGAAGCCCTGGCCGGTCAGCGTCATCTCCCAATTGTCCATGGCGAAGGCGCCGTCGAAGACTTCGCTGTGTTGAAGGGCGACGAGCTGTCGCGCCGTGACAGACAGACCACGCGGCTTGCCTTTGTCGTTCACGTCAAGCCTGACGATCCGATTGGTGTCGGCGAATGGGAAGGGATTCGGTAGTGCCGCGTTCACGATGCTAAACATCCCTGTCGCGGCGGCAATCCCGACGGCGAGAGAGACGACAGCCGTCGCGGCGAAACCGGGGCTTCGGCGGAAGGTACGCAACGCATCGCGCAGATCCGCGGCGAGATCGTCAGCCCATCGTAGCGACCATACATCACGAACGCGTTCTCGCGTTTGTTGCACCCCGCCAAAGTCGCGACGCGCCCGCTGGAGCGCCGCGGTCTCACTGACCCCGCCGCGCGCGTGGTTGGCCTGCGCCTGCATCGCGATGTGAAACGACAACTCGTCGTCAAGGTCTCGCTCCATCCGCGCGCGATGAACGATCGCGCGTAGCCGAAGCCGGAGGCTGGCGATGAAGCGACGGAGGTCCACGGCTCAGGTCCCCTTCAGCTTCACCACGGCAGCAATCGCGTTCGACAGTCGCGCCCAATTCGCGGCCTCGCGCTCGAGGTGCGTGCGGCCCGATCGTGTGAGGACGTAGAACTTCGCTCGCCGCCCCAGTTCGCTCGTCTTCCACTCCGCTTCGATCCAGCCCTCCTGCTCAAGCTTGTGGAGGGCCGGATACAGCGACCCGTCGCTTACCTGCAGCGCGTCGCCAGACACCTGTCGAAGGCGCTGGCTGACGGCCCACCCGTGCATCGGCCCCAGCGCCAGGATCTTGAGCAGCAGGAGGTCGAGCGTGCCTTGAAGGAGGTCAGCCGGCTTACTCATCACGCATGTCCTCGGTTACCGACAACAACGATAACATGTCAGACCGGTCCAGCGCGAAGATGCCGGTTGTTCGCTTGCGGTAGTTCCTAAGCCCTCTTCCGATTGGACCTACCATGCTGCGACTGGCCTCGGTACTCATCGTCGGGACGTCTCGCTCTATCCTGCTATTCGGGCGGCCACAACGTTTCACGGCGGCGCTGAGTCATTGATCGCGAACGAGGGGGTCGTGCCGGCAATGTCAACGGCCGCGAGTCAGGCGGCCGACGTCGACACTTCGATCCGCCCGTGCGCGAATGCCTCGAATACGCCGGGGCTACGCGGGCAGATCAGTGATCGGACCCGGGGCACATCCGCCGGCTGGAAGCGTTACCGACCACAGCTATCTCCGGGACATGTGCTCTGGATCTGCGAGCCGCTGACACCACTCGCCTTCAACGCGTACGCGGGCCCGGATCATCCATTGCTCATACCCGACCAAACGGAAAGGTTCCACAATGATGTCGCCAATGAGGACCGCTCGGCCTGACCAACGCGGGCGGGGAACGGAACAGCCGCCGCGTGCGGCCCGTCTATCTACGGGCAGGGGCCGATGACGCTGCTCCTCCCGATCCACATCGTCGCGGGCGGCTTGGCCATCGTGCTGGGCGCGGCAGCGCTCCTGGCCAGGAAAGGCGCGACCGTTCACCGTCGCGTCGGTCTGTTTTTCGTCTACGCCATGCTCACGATGGGCCTCAGCGGGTCCGTCATGGCGCTGCGCCAGAGCCTCACCAATTCGAACGTGCTCGGCGGGCTCACCGTGATCTACTTCGTCGTCACCGCCCTGCTCACCGTGCGGCCGCCTGCGCCCTGGACCCGACCGGTCACGATGACTGCCGCGGCGCTCGCCGGGATGCTGGCGGTCATCGAGATCGGGCTGGGCGTGAAGGCCTACAACAACCCCGGCGGCATGCTCAACGGGGCGCCGTTCTTCATGCTCTTGTTCCTCGCCGCGGTCACCGGCCTGGGCGCGATCGGTGACGTCCGGCTGCTCGACGGCACGCGTCTCCGGGGCGGCGCGCGCCTGTCACGTCACCTCTGGCGGATGTGCTTTGCGCTCTTCATCGCGACGGCGTCGTTCTTTTCGATTCGCGCGCGCGTGGCCAAGATCCTGCCCGAGCCCTTCACCACGCCGCTCATGCGAACGCTGCCCATCCTTCTCGTGTTCGCCGCGATGTTCTACTGGCTGTGGCGGGTCCGGTCCCGCCGTCCCCTCAACTCGCCGCGCGACGCGGTGCTCCGAGCCCAGCTGCGGCCCCCGGCCTAGGATCGTCGCGCGGCTCGCGGTCGCCGCCCCTATGCCATCTTGCGCAGGCTGACCGACGCCATCATCGGGTCGTCACCCGACGGGCCGTAGATCGAGGGCACCTTGCCGCCCATCGGCCGAATGTAGGTCGACCGTTGGCCGCGGTGGCGAATGGCATCGAAGAAAAGGAGCCACAGGAACCGGCCGATCGGCTGCTCCATCCGCACCTGCCCGTCCAGGAGAAAGCGGCCGTTCTTCGACCAGGTCGCCTCATCCGTCGTCCCGAGGTCATGGAGCAAGCCGTCCGACAGCACGAGGATTGTCTGGGCCGGATCACGCACAGATTCACGGTAAGATCAATGAAGATGGATGTAAAGCTGGCAATCGAAAGCGGGGATCCATCCGCATTACGACGACTCCTCTCTGACGATTCTTCGCGGGCCAATGAGCTCATCCATTGGGGACCATGCGTCACGCATCCGCTCCACTACATCTCCGACATGCTCTTCAGCGGGACGCTCCAAAGAGGCAAAGAGCTGCCGCTGGCCGAAGCGCTCATTGAGGCGGGCGCGGACCTCAATTTTCAGAAGGACGGCCACGGCGATACTCCGCTGATAGGAGCTGCAAGTCTCGGTGCCGAAGACGTGGGCATTCGGCTGGTCGACGCCGGAGCCAACCCACTCCACCGCGGCCTGTTCGGAGAGACGGCACTCCATTGGGCCGGTATGCTGGGGGAGGACCGTCTCGTCGCGAAGCTCATTCCTGGATCGGACCTGAACCTCAAGGATCAGAAATACGACTCGCCGCCCCTCGGTTGGGCCATCCACGGCTGGAGCAACTCTCCGGCCGGGAGTCGCGGTCACCAACGTGAGGTGGTTGCGCTTCTGTTGGCCGCTGGAGCGAAGGTTGAGGCCGAATGGCTGAATTCCGAACACGTTCAGGCGGATACCGAAATACTGGATGCGATGAAGGCCGTCACGCGGTAGTCGGCTTGCCCGGCGGCGTGGCGTCGTTCGGGCCGACCCGGCGCGCCGCCCGCGTCGATCCCGTCGTCGCGCTGAGGCAAGACGACTGACCTCAAGAATGCTTTGAGTCAGGGAGAATCTGGAGGCGGCCGCCATCCGTTCGGTGAAGAGTTAGGGTCGGAAAGTGGTTGCGCCTGGGTTGCGTCGCGTTGCCGCGATCTGCAGCAATCCGCAACCTGAGAACTGTCAAGACGTTTCGGTCAATCGCCTTTCCGTGCCTCCTGTTGGCCGCGCCGGGTCGGCAGCAGCCACCGCCGACGGTCTTTCAGGGCGGCGTCGACGGCCGTAGCAAGTGGGGCGCATAATTTCGGATGGTTCTGACCTGCGGCCGTTTTACGGCCGAGTCAGCGACTTGGACGTAACGGCCGGTGGCCAGCGCTGCGTGCGAATGATCAGGAAGGCGTCTGCATGTCGGCAATTTGGCGCGACACTCGTGATGCGCTTCGGCGGTTGATCCGGCGTCCCGGCTTTGCGGTGGTGGCGATTGCGACGCTGGCCGCGGCGATCGGCGCAAGCGCCGCGCTCTTCACCATCCTGGACGCGGTCGCGCTGCGGCGGCTATCGGTCGATCGGCCCGACGAGCTCGTACGCCTGTCGACGTCTACCCCAGACGAGCCCGACTCGAACCTCACGTTTCCGCTGTTTCAGCAGCTGCGGCGGCAGACGACGGTATTGTCCGACGTCATCGCGTCGGTGGACGGTGTCAACGGCAACCTTGATCTTGGCGGACAGCTGGTGCGAGCGTGGGTCCGTGCTGTGACGAGCATACTACTCGATGCTCGGTGCCCGGGCGCGCGCGGGCCGGCTCCTGAGTCCCACCGACGTGCCGGTCGAGAGCACACGATTTGAACCCGTTGCGGTGGTCAGCGAAGAGTTCTGGCAGCGGCGGCTTGGCGGCCGACTGTCCATCCTCGACCAACCGATTCATCTCGAAGGCATCGACTTCACCGTCATCGGAATCGCGCGGAGAGGTTGGAGCGGGACGAGTTCGTCCGTCGTGCCAGATGTCGTCGTCCCGCTAACGGCGATGCCGGCCTTGAACGCAGAGCCGTCCACTCACTTCTTTGATGGCAGCGGGAGGCTGTGGCTCGAGACTGTCGGCCGACTGCGGCCGGAAAAGTCGATCGACGCGGCTCGGGCGACTCTTTCCGCCGCGTGGCCAGCCATTCGCGAGGCCGCGCTGCCGGTGTCTGACTCCGCCGCCGACAAAGAGAAGTTTCGCTCGTTGCCGCTCGCCGTGACCTCCGCCGCTCGCGGCGCCGACCCGGCCATGGTGGCTGACTTCGTGGCGGGGCTCACGATGGCGATGGCGCTTGTGGGCCTGATCCTCGTCATCGCATGCGTGAATCTGGCGGGCCTGCTCCTGTCACGCGTGGCCGCGCGGTCCTTCGAGATCAGCGTGCGGCTGTCGCTCGGCGCGAGCCGTGTGGCAATTGCACGGGGTGCAGTCATTGAGGGCGGCCTCGTAGCCATCGCCGGCGCCGCAGGCGGTGTGGTCGTGGCCGTGTGGGCGGTTCACGCCCTCACGACCTATTGGTACGCCATGAGCTCCGGAACAGGCCGCGTGCCAGAGGGCGTCAATGGCGGCTTGCTCGTCTTTGCCGCCGCTGCGGCGCTCATCGTCGCGGTGCTGGTCAGTCTCGCCGCCCTCTGGTGGGTGAACGGCCGATTCGCGTCGATCGCCGGACTGGCGCCGGCCGGGCGGGCGACGCCGCGCCTCGGACGCCTTGGCCCGACGCTCGTGGCCGGGCAAGTGGCCCTGTCGTTGGTGCTCGTCTCCACGGCGGCGCTGCTGGTTCGGAATGTCTCAGCACTGAGAAGCGAGCACGACATCGGGTACCAACGTAACGGGCTCATGCGGGTGGAGCTGCAGCCCCGCCCCGGTGGCTACGTCAACACCGATAACGACCACTACCAGCCGGAGCTCCTGGCCAGAGTCGCGGCACTTCCCGGGGTTCACGGCGCGGTGTTTTCGTCCGGCGCGCCGTTTGGCGGCGACCTCACGGTGACGGTGACGCCGTCGGCGGGCGCACCCACCACGTCGGCTCCGGAGTCAGGGGTTTCTCCGGGCCTGTTCGCGCTGATCGGCGTCAAGGTCCTGTCAGGACGCGACTTCACCTGGCACGATGACAGCCACACGCCACACGTGGCGATTGTGAGCCGTGGCCTGGCGACGGCCTTGTTCGCCACCCGACCTGCGCTCGGCCAGCACGTTCGGATTGGCGACAACCCCGACGACCAGAGCGTCGAGATCATCGGCGTCGCGGCGGACGCGAAGATGGGCGACGGGCAGTCGCCGAGGACGGTTCGCGCCGTGTACGTGCCCCTGTTGCAGATGCACGACGCGGCGAACTGGAAGGCGCTCCTGCTTCGAGCCGCAACCGACGCGACGGTCAGCGAACGGGACCTGTCGAGCACGATCGCCTCGTTCGGACATGAGTACGTCTACTCTGTTGAAAGCGCCCGGCAATGGATCGATGACACCCTGCTCACCGAGCGGGAGATCGCCGATGTGGCGACGGCCGCCGCCGCCCTCGCGCTCGTGCTGGTCGTGATCGGTCTGTACGCGCTGTGGGCGTTCCAGGTCACGCAGCGTCGCAAGGAGATGGGCATTCGGTTGGCGCTCGGTGCGGGATTTGCGCGGATCGCGGCCATGATCGTCGCGGGCGGCCTCCGCGTGGCGAGCGCTGGCATCCTCGTCGGCGGCATCGGGGTGCTCGTGACTGGTCGGATCCTCCGGTCGTTTGTCACGGGCGTGTCACCTGACGATCCTGTCGCGCTGACGCTCGCGCCGGCGCTGATGGTCGTGGCGAGCGTCGCCGCCTGCCTGGTGCCTGCCTGGCGGGCGGCCTCAGTCGATCCGATTACCTCGCTGCGCGTCGACTGAAGGAGTGACGCGGGGCGAGCCGCCGTAACCGGGCCGGCTCGCACGGCCTGAGTACGCCTCACCTGTGTCCGCAGTCGCCGCCATCACGGCTCATTCAATCTTGCACATTTACGCAACGCGTGGTCTTTGGTGACAGCTCGGATTCTTCGATGCGTTCTGCAGGGCTTTTGGTAGCCTCCATCTGAAGCTGCTACTCAGGCCGTGGACCGTTCAAAGGATTCTGAAGGCTCCGGGGTGCCCAACGCGTCAGGAGTGAAGAAATGACTCGACTCATCGGCGCGATTGCTCTGATCGCCTGTGCTCTCGCACAGCCTGAAAGAGCCTCTGCGCTCTATCATCAGAATAGCGTTCAGTACGTGGGGATTTGCTACTGGCTTCAGGCCGACGATGGAAGCCGCGTCACCGAATCTCAGGCCAAACCCGATCAGCGGTATTCGCTCCACATCCGAAACAACGTCGCGGGATTCTTGAGCGTCTGGTCCATTGCCGACGGCCAGCAATTGACGCCGATGCCGACACCCTGGGTCGGGTTTGAGATGTCTCCGCCCGGGGAGTTCGTCGTTTCGGGCGTCTTCCGCATCGCCCCGGAGAACTCTCCGCAGGGGCTCTTTGTGCTGTTCGGGCGGTCTCAAACCGAACACGTCAAGACCGTCGCTGAAGGCCTAGCGAAACTCGAACGACTGAAGCGTGCTGGTCAGGTCACGGAAACGGTGACCGAAGGCGCTGATGTCGGAACGTACGTCGTGAATCCCTTCGGCAATCAGCCGGCCACTACGATCAAGCTGATGCGATGAGGCGACTGGGTTATCGGCGGATCGCTAGTGCGAACGCGGAGGTCCTAGGGTAGGGTCCTGGGCTAGTGTAGGAGGACGCAGACCAGAGGCGACATGGTCCCGCTCCTTCAACCGTGCTCGCGGGAACTCGGGCGGGCGTCTCGCTTCGGGTTGGCAGGATTGACTGCCTCCTCTCGGCGAATTCTCCTCCTGTCGGTCGGTCTTGTTGCCGTTGGCTGGGGCGCAACGGGTTGTGGCTCGGCCCCGACGTCACCTGCCCAGTCGAACTCTTCGACCTTAGTCATCGCCGGCGCGACCTCGCTGACGCCAGGGCGAACGAGTCAGCTCACCGCGCTGACCAGCCTGGGCGCTGTCGTGACATCCGGCGTAACCTGGCAATCGAAGGCATCGGCGGTCGCCACGGTGTCTGCGACGGGGCTCTTGACGGCGAACGGCCTCGGGACCACCACGATTACCGCCAGCACCTCGACCGCGTCCGGAAGCGCGACGGTCGTTGTGGCGTCTGGTAACACGGTGACGACGATTAGCGCCTGCACGCTCGTGACCGCGCCCGGCCAGTACGTGCTGAACGCCGATGTACTAGGCGAGGGGCTCGGGGGTTGCCTACGGTTCTCAAGCCTGGGGGGCGCCCAACTCGACTGCGGCGGTCATGTCGTCGCGCCGATCAGTTTGGACAATATCAACACGATGACGATCCGGAACTGCGCGATCCATGGGAATCTCGCCATGTCTAACGTCAACACCATTACCGTGACCAACTGCCAGCTGACTGGCGGGCTCGTGCAGGTGTCGGCGGGAACGAACGTGGAGCTTCTCTCGGACACGATCACGATCAATCAAACTGTCATCGGCGAGGCCATCTCTCTACAAGGTGGGACGAACAACCAAGTGCGGCAGACCACGGTCACCGGGGGGTACGACGGCAGCCTTTCGAGAACGGGCACAGACGACGGTATCGTGCTTACCAACGAAACTGGCGATGACATCGAGGGCAACACCATCAGCGGCTTCTATGACGCCGGCGTCGAAGGGATTGGAGTCGTCGCGAATACGACCGTGGCGAACAACACGCTCACCAATCTCGGCCTGACGGGCGTCGGGGCCTACTGGTGCACGAATTGGACGGGCAATGTGATTCGAGGCAACAGCGTGTCGATGGCCGCCGAACTCGCGTATGTGTTCTATAACACCGGAACCCTCTGTGGCACGACGACTGCGCCGCCAGCATTCTCCGGAAATCACATTGTCGGCAACATCTTCCGCAACCCGATGCAAGGCGCGATTGGGCCACCGAATGCGTCACCGAGAATGTTTGTGAGTATGACCGGGACCGTTGGCGGAAATCTCGTTCAGAACAACGACTTCGGTCCGAACGATGGGCCAGAACTCGTTCCCCTGTCGGGCTTCATCGATGGCGGCGGCAACATCTGTGGGCCTCTGAATCCAGTCCTGTCGAACTTCGCGTGCACGGGCGGCGGATTTCGGGTCCGTTTTTCGAGTGGGTCGCCCGGACCAGAGATTACGCGGTTCCTAGTGCCGCCCCTCGGCGCCGCCCGCGTCCCTTCAGAGAAGTTCGGGGAACGTCGGTAACTTGCGCCCCGCGAGAGTGGCCCGGTTCCCAGGTCGCACATTTCACAACTTCCTCACAGCTCTCTCACGACTCGGGCCGGTCGCCTCGTCACCATGATGAGAACGAGGTCCCGATGCCCTTCCCCGTCCGCGTGTTGTATCGCCGCTCCGTCGCGATCCTCTGTACCGCCGTTGTGCTCACCGGAAGTTGCTGCATGCCGCCTCCGGAGGCGCCAAGGTCGTCACCACTGACTGCCGATTGGACGAGCCTGCAGCGTTTAGGACGCGCGTCAGTCATCGTGACGCTGGACAGCGGAGAGACTGTGAAGGGGAACGCGGAGGGGGTGACTGACACCGGCTTGTATGTGACCACGGGCGGCACAATCACGCGCTTTTTCACGCGCGACTCGATCGTTCGTGTCGTGCACGTCACCTCCGAGGTAGCCCCGCGCGCCAAGAGCGGGGCGTTCGTCGGCGTCGGACTCGGTGCGAGCCTGATCATTCTTGGGGGGCCTGGTTTCTGGTTCACACTCCTGACCGATCCCGCGTTGTGCGCCGGCTTGGGTGCTCTGAGCGGCATTCCGCTGAAGCACGAAGTCGTGATCTTCGAGCGGCGGTTCTAGATCGCGCACGGTGGCGACAGCCGTGCCGCCAATCGGAGGTTCAAAGATGGCGCTACTCGTGCCGTAGCGCGATGAGTGGATCGACGCGTGTCGCGCGCCGTGCGGGGATGATGCACGCCGCGACTGAGACGCAAATGAGCAGCCCGGTGACACTCGCCAGGGTCATCGGATCGCCCGACCCTACGCCGAAAAACAGATTGTGGAGATACCGAGTCGCACCGACACCCGCGAGGATGCCGAGACTGACACCGATGCCCCCGAGTGAGACGCCCTGGCCGACCACGTGGCGCAGCACGTTCACACGGGGCGCACCCAAGGCCATCCGGATGCCGATCTCGCGGGTGCGCGTCGACACCTCATGCGAGAGCAAGCCAAAGAGGCCGATGCTCGCTAACGCCAATGCCAGCAGGCCGAAGAAGCCGGAGAGCTGCGCCACGAGGCGCTCCTGATACAAGAGCTCCTCGATTTGCTGAGCCTCCGTCTTCATGGCGAAGAGGGGCAAGTCCATGCGCTGGGCGATCCCTCGAATCGAGGGCACCACCGACGCGGGATCCCGTGCCGTCCGCACTTCAAAATAGTGAGCGCTCGCCAGTGGCCTGTAGAACGTCGGCACCACATCTTTGCGGAGATCATCGTATTTCGAGTCGCTGACGACGCCGATGATCTGGAATCCGGTGCCCTGGCCAAACACTTGGTCGATCGGATACACGTTGGGCAGATACGCCCTGACGAACGAACGATTGACGAGCACCGGATCTGGGTGCCTGGGAGTGGTCGTGTCAGCCGGGGTGGCGTTCGGTGCGCCGGCGGCATACTCCTCCACGCGAAAATCTCGGCCTGCGACGATCGACAGACCCAGGGTGTCGAAAAAGTGCGGACCCACCGCCAACCATTCCGCCTGCGCGTTGACCGCTGGGGCTCCGGGCTTCGGAAAGCTGATCGTCCACGAGCTGCGAGACAGCAACACGTCATTGGAATAGCTGACGGCGATGACACCAGGCAACTCGGCGAACTGTCGTTGGAGATCCTGAGACAGCTGGTTGGCGGACGGCCCGCGCGTCCGCGCCACCGTCAAGTCGATGCCGAACGTGAGGAGGTCCCCGGTGTGAAACCCGGCATCCACATTCCGCAGATTCTGCAGCGTGCGCACGAGCAGTCCCGCACCCATCAGCACGACGACGGTCAGGGCGACCTGCGTGACGACCAGGACATTGCCCGCGCTCAGCCGGCGGCGGGGACCGGCGGCTGCCCTCGAGCGGTGCTTCAGGGCCGGGGTCAGCTCCACCTGTGTGCCAAGCCACGCCGGCGCCATCCCGAACAGGATGCCGGCCAGCAACGAGAGGCCCAACGTAAAGACGAACACGCGAACGTCCAACGTGGTGTTGAGCCCCAGGTCGCGGCCGCCCGCCATGGTCCCCATCGTCAGCACGAGGAGACGGGTCGTCCAGTGGGCAAGCACCAGGGCCAGCATGCCCCCGAGCGCGGCCAAGCTGACACTCTCGGTCAACGCTTGGCGCACCAGTCGCGCACGGCTGGCGCCCAGGGACAACCGGACGGCCATCTCCTTTTGGCGTGCCGTCGCGCGCGATAGCATCAGGCCGCCCAGATTGGCGCAGGTGATGAGCAGAATCGCGCCGACGACGGCCATCAGGATGTCGAGCGGTTGCGAGAAGAACGTCCGGAAGCCGGCCAGTGCGGTCTGCGCCGGCCGCAGCACGACCGTCGGATCGTCCGCTTCGCGGAGGAGCGGTTTCTCCCCATTCATGGTGTCGTGGCGAAACAGGCCGGTGGTCTCCGCCTGGGCGGCGGCTACCCCGACGCCTGGCTTCAAGCGAGCGACGATGACAATCCAGAGGGAGTCGGCTTCGTCGTCCTTGGGATCCCACCGTTCGACCAGCTGCGGCTGCGACGACAGCGGAATCCAGAGGTCATAGAGGTATCCAGGGGTGAGATACGTGAACCGCGGGTCGGCCACGCCGGCCACCGTGAACGGCCGGCCGTTCAGCGATAGCGTCTGGCCCACGATCTCGGGGTCAGCCGCCAACGATCGCTGCCAGTAGCCGTAGCTCAGGACCAGCGCCGGCGGCGCGCCCGGGACGTCGTCGGCGGTCTGGAGCGTGCGGCCCGCCGCGGGTGACACGCCGAGAGCGTTGAAGTAGCCCCCTGAGACGTATGCCGCGCGAGCCAGGTTGGCCGCGCCGTGACCGGTGATCGCGATTCGGCCGGCGCTGGCGAAGGCGGCGACCCCCGTGAATGAGGTGTTTCCAGCGACGAGGTCACTCAAGAAGGGGTGTGAGAAGGAACAGCCTGACGCCCCCCTTTCCTGCGACGGGCAGTCACCATAACTGCTGGTATTGCGGGTCGAGGGCCGTCTCTTCGCCGTCCACTCCAATAACACGAGCTGGTCCGGGTCGCGCACCGGTAGCGCGCGCAGCATCAGGGCGTCGACCACACCAAAGATGGCGGCATTCGCGCCGATGCCCAGCGCCAATGTGAGCAGCGCGACGGCGGTCAGGCCCGGACGTGCCCGAAACATCCGGAAGCCGTAGCCGACGTCGCGGAGCAGGTCGCTCCAGAACGCGACGACGCGGGACCGCATCGACCGCCCGGCAGACATGCGATCAGCCCGATAGGCCCGGCCGAGCGACGAGATCTCGGTCGCGAGCCACCATTCGGCCCGGCAGCGACCGACGAGGGCGTGCCGGGCATTGAACTCTTCCAACAGGTCGCCGCAGGCCGCACTGACGGTCTGGGCGGGCAGCTGGCGCGCGAGCCGCGCGCTCCGCCACCGCCAGCACCACGGCTGCCTCATGAGTGGTCACCGCGTGCCAGGAGCGGTTCGAGGCCCGCGCGCATGCGTTCGACCGTCGCGAGGGCGTGCCTCACCTGCTTGAGGCCGAGGGTGGTGACCTTGAAGAAGCGCCGGGGATGGCCACCGCGTTCCGGCGTGGCTTTGTCGAGCCTGGACAGGAGCAGCCCCTTGGCTTCGAGCCGGTCGAGCGTGACATAGACGGCGCCGCGCGCGACCGCCCGGCCGGTCCGTCGCGCGATCTCCTCGCGCACCGCCGTACCGGCGGCCGCCTCGCCGAGGTGCAGGACCGCCATGACCACGATCGCTTCGAATTCGCCCAGAGGGCCGAGTGGCGCCATCGAGCTTACGATGTTAGCACGACATGCTCGGCTGCGGCGATTTGCCCGTTGACAGGCCGGCGGGTCTGGCGAGGGTGGATGAGCCGTTGAGTCGGGAAGCCGCTCGCGGAGCCAGAACACAGGCCCTACTCTCTAACCTTGTCAACCAACGCCGGAGTCGCGTTGTATACCTCATAGCGACATCAAGCATTCGGAGATCCCCTCGACTCCCTGAAAGGACTGTGTGCGATGAGACTGGGCCCGCTCTACATAGGCTTGCTTCCCGCCATCATGCTGGCTGGCTTGGCAGCGGCTGTCATCGGCGGCGTCACCCTGACCGGGTTGCTGCTGTCTCGTCAGCGGCGCAACGCCCGGCTCGCGGGCTACCCGTCGCTCGGCGCCTACCTGCGCGCGGCGCCGCGGACCGACGAGGAAAAGCGGGACGCCGTCGATCTGGCCCTCAAGGGTCTGGTCGTCTGCTTGCTGGGGCTGCTCGTCCCACCCCTGCTGCTGATCGGGCTGTTTCCGTTCTTCTACGGCACCCGCAAAGTCGTCTACGGGTCAATGGGTCTCGGGATCGTCGACGATACCGATCACCCAGCCGTGTGACCGAGCGCCCCTCCGATCATCGGGTGGCGCTCGAGCCTGAGTCCCGTCGCGCGGTTGTTGATCCCCACGAGCGCGACATCCGCGAGGCGGTCGACGCCACTCGGCGGGGAAATCGCACGGCGTTCGCGCGTCTCGTTCAGCTCTATGAGCGCCGTCTATTCAGCCTCTCCGTCATGATGACGCGCGATCGGTCCGGCGCCGAGGAGGTGACGCAGGACGCGTTCGTTCGCGCCTTTGTGCATCTCGATGCCTACGACGAGCGGCGGCCCTTCTACCCGTGGCTCGCGACCATCGCGGTGCGGCTGGCGCAGAATTGGTTGACGCAACGGACGCGCATCAGCCGGCGCGATGGCAGCCAACTCCAACCGGAATTCGACACCGCCAGCGCGACGGTCGATCCCCTGAGCGAACTCATCGCTGACGAGAGCGATCGGCGCTTATGGCAGACCGTTGCTGCGCTGCCCTACGGCGAACGCACGACGGTCATCTTGTATTACCGCCAGGACATGGCGGTGCGCGACATTGCTCGCGCCATGGGCGTGACCGGCGGGACCGTGAAGACCATGCTGTTTCGCGCTCGGCAACGGCTGAGACACACGGTTCGTGATACGCGGTCAGGAAAGGAGCGGACATGATTGACGAGCTGGCATCCACGATGACACGCCTGCCGGACCCTGCACCTCCGGCCCCGCTAGCGGCCAACGTCATGGCGCGCATTGCGCGCCTGCCCGATGAACGCTCGTTGGTCACTCCCGCCGAGATGGCCGCGGTCAACGCCGAGTCAACCGGCCGCGAGCGACTGGCGTGGGGAGGGGGCCTCGCGGGCGTAGGCATCGCCTTCGGCACCTACGTGTATGGCGAGCTGGCCGCCGGAACGCTCCCCGATCTCATCTCGTCGCGCATCGGACACGGTCCACTCGTCACGATGCCGATCGAACCGGGGATGCTCGTCCTCGGGCTGGGTCTCCTGCTTTACCTGAAGGGCCTGTTCACGCCGCTCCGGCGCGCGGCACACATTGAACACAGCAGTGGCGGATTGAGACGCTAGTGCTGATGGGACTGGGCGATTGTGTAGACTTGCCGGTAGAGTCAGTGCCAAGAGAACCGCGTAAGTGAGGCCAGCTATGGCGGTCTATCTGATCCTCGCGATTCGAGTCCTGTTTTGGGGATCTGTCCTCTCCGGGTCCATCTGGGTCGTCTTTGATATGGTTCGGAGGGGACGGATCGAGGCCCGGTACGATCACCTCAGCTTCTTGCCGGAACCGATCCGGCGCTGGGTTTTGGGCGAGTCGAAGTCAAGGTAGCTACTAAGAGCGACCTGCCGGTCAAAACTGCGCACTATCGAGGAATCCCCGTCGAGCGAGGCGGCCAACCCTCCAGTTCCGTCCATACCGTCAGCGTCGCCGGGTCGCCCGACTCCTTGAAGAACCTTTGGCGCCTCACTCCCAACCGGCATTACCATTAGTTCGTCTAAGGGTTAACGGTGGGCGGAACTGATGCCCCTCCACCATGCTCTGAATCGGCGGTCAGCATGCCCAACACTCGCGCCAGACCCGGCAACGACCAATTTCGCGGCACGCTCGAGATGTTGATCCTGAAGTCCGTCGAGGCGGCGCCGCTCCACGGATATGCCATCGCCCTGCAGTTGGAGCGCCGGTCGAGTGACGTTCTGAAACTCGAGGAGGGCTCCCTTTATCCCGCGCTCTATCGGATGGAGCGCTACGGCTGGCTGACCTCCGAATGGGCCGTCACCGACACGAATCGCCGCGCGCGGTTCTACCGACTGACTCGGAGCGGTCGGGCGCAGTTGGCCGTCGAGACCGCCAAGTGGCAGCAGTTGACGGTGGCCGTGCGCGGCGTGATGGGCGGTTAGACCCGTGCCGCTCTGGTCGGTCCTGCGCGCCCGGCTGCTCGGCCTTCTCCACCGGAACGTCGTGGCCGACGAGATCCGGGAGGAACTCGAGTTCCACGTTCGGATGCGGGCCGAGGACTACGAACGCGCCGGCGACCCGCCGGCCGTCGCCCGGCGCCGGGCGATCGCGCGGGTCGGCAATCTCGCGACGTTGCAAGATCGCGGCTACGACGAGCGCGGAGGAGGCGCAATGGAAACCGTGTTGCAGGACGTCCGCTACGGGCTTCGGCTGCTTTGGCACCACCGCGGCTTCTCGGCAGTCGCCATCGTCACGCTGGCGCTCGGCATCGGGATGTCCACGGCACTCGCGAGCGTCATCGACGCAGCGATGCTTCACCCGCTGCCCTACCCGCATCCGGAGCAATTGATGTCGGTCGAAATCGACTCGCTCGGGCGAAATGGCCAGCGAGAGCGCTTCGGGCCCTCCATCGAGGATGTGCGCGCGCTCACGTCGGCGAGCCATGCCGTGCAGACGTTTGGCGTTTGGCGTACCCTGCCTGTCAAGCCCATCACCGATGGCCAGAATCCGGAGCGTCTTAGCGACATCGAAGTCAGCGACGGCTATCTGGACCTTTACGGCGTCACGCCCCTCCTTGGGCGCGGAATCCGCGCCGACGACATGCGGGACGGTGCCGAACCGGTACTTCTGCTGGGCTACGACTACTGGACCAGGGCATTCGGCGGGCGCGACGACGTGCTTGGCAGGACGATGCGCTTCGACGACGGCGTATTCACGATTGTGGGTGTCCTGCCAAAGACCTTCCGGCGGGACACGCCGATCTGGCGGCCGATCCCCATTACGCCGTTCGTCCTAACGAAGCGCGGCCTCGGCACCGACATCGAGGCGCGGCTCCGGTCGGGCGTCACCGTCGAAGCGGCCGAGCGCGAACTGACCAATATCCTGGCGCGCGGACCCGATTGGACGCCCGGACAGACCGTCCGGCTGTCATCCCTCCTCGATGCCGATGTCCGGCAGTCTCGGACAACTGTTGGCGTTCTTACCGGCGCGGTCGGGCTCATCTTGCTCATCGCCTGCGTGAACGTCGCCGGCCTGCTGCTCGCCCGGGGCGCGACGCGGGTGCCGGAACTGGCTATCCGGGCGGCCATCGGCGCGAGCCGTCTGCGGCTCGTGCGCCAGCTGCTCACCGAAAGCGTGCTGCTGGCCGCGGGCGGCGGCGTGGCCGGCGTGCTCGTCGCGTGGTGGTCGCTCGACGCCATCGTGGCCAACATCCCCATCGGTCTGTCGACCGACGCGCCCGCCACCCTCAACTGGCGCGTCCTCGGTTTCAGTGCGGCGCTGGCGCTCGCCACCGGTTTCGTCTTCGGTCTCGCGCCGGCGCTGAGGCTGTCGCGCGTGCGAGTCTCGGGTGCGCTCGCCCGTGGCTTCCGACGCACCGGGTCGCCGCTCTCGCGTCGGGGTGGACAGGTACTCATCGCGGCTGAGACGATGCTCGCGGTCGTGCTGCTCGCAGGGGCAGGGCTGATGTTGCGCAGCTTCAGCCGCATCCTGGCGGTCGATCTGGGCTTCAAGCCGGAGACTATCGTCACGCTCGAAGCGACGCCCGTTGCCTCGGATGCCGCGACATTCACGAACTATTACCGGAGCCTCGTGGACGCGATTCGCAC
>Ga0209580_10000660_pt1 | contig 17619 bp, 8 predicted proteins | sample Coa_R1_5_FD_187153 | JGI IMG/M metagenome (GOLD analysis project Ga0209580, IMG submission 187153) | Surface soil microbial communities from Centralia Pennsylvania, which are recovering from an underground coalmine fire - Coalmine... | ecosystem: Environmental > Terrestrial > Soil > Unclassified... | reverse complement strand
TTTGTAGGCGTCGATCGCTTCTTCAGGCTTATTTTGAGCAGCAAGACTTTGTCCGCGCCCGTATTGAAGGCGCCAGCCCAGCTCGGGATCTCGCAACTGTTTCTGCATGCTTTCAGCGGCTGAATAATCTTCAAGAGATTGCAGAAGCTCCCCTTGCGACCTGTGTACCTCGCCGAGAACATAGTGAGAGAATGCGACTGCAGGGATACTCTCCGATTGCTGGGCGCGTTGCTCCGCCTCAGATGCGCTCTGTAGTGCCGATTCGTACCGCTTCCGCTCTACATCATTCATTGCCTGCTGTAGCAGCGCGGACACAATTATCTTTTCTTCGCCAGCCGCCCGAGCCTTCTGCAGAGCCTCTTTGAAATGCGACTCTGCCGACTCATAGTTTTTTTCTCGATGGTCGACGTCGCCGAGCGCGAGCAGGTTTGCGCTCTCGCCAGCTTCATTGCCGATTTCGCGCGCCAACCGGAAAGCCCGGTCAAAGCGCTCCCGGGCCGCTTGCGCAGCGCCCAGAAGCTCATAAACGCGACCCGTATCTCCGAGTGCCTCAACGAGTTCTCGCTTCAGACCCGCATGTTCATATACTTGTTCTGCGGCAGCATATTCTCGGAGCGCCTCGTCAAACCGCCCCAGTCCAACCAAAGTTGAACCTTTACCTTTGTGCCAGTCGGCCTCCTCTTTGGCTAAGCCGGTTTCGTGCGCTACTTGTAAAGCATGATCGAAACTCTTCAGTGCGCCATCGACATCTCCTAAACCCGAGAGGCAAAGCGCAATATTGCCCAAATCGTCACTGGATGCAGGCTTGAGCCCGAGGCGCTCGCTGATCGCGAGTGCCTCCTGGTAGTAGGGAAGAGCTTCCTTGAACCTGCCGAGAAGGAGATGAACACCACCGATGTTGCCAAGTGTGTCGCCTTCTCCCCGCTCGAAATGCGTGGAACGGTGCAGTTCCAGCGCTCGTTCATATTGTTCGAGCGATTGCTTGTATTCACCTCGCTCGTCGAATACAAGACCCAGGTTGTTTCGCGCAGAGCCCTCGAGTTGTTTGTCATCGATTGTCGAAGCAATCTCAATAGCCTGCTGCAAATTCTTAATAGCTTCGGGATAGTTGGCTCGTTCCCAATAGATCAGACCCAACTGATTGTGCGTTTTGCCGATTTCATCGCGATCGCTGAGCTGTTCTTTCATTTCGAGCGCTTGCTTCGCAAACTGCAGGGCCTTGTCGAGGTCCTCGAGCTTGCGGTAGCAATTGGCGATGTAACCGAGCGCGATCGCTTCGCCACCGCGATCCTTGTTAGTCTCGAAAATCTTGAGCACTTCTTCGAATTTGGGAAGCGCTGCCCTCGGACCTTCCTGGATATAGGCCTGTTTTGCGCTTGCGAGCATGTCTTGAGTCGACACGGGCGCGTTTTGCGGCCACGCTGCCGCGGATAACAACACGAGACCGTAAACGTATTTGGCCGTTGTCCTCATGTCAGATCAAGGTTCGACCACAAACCTCACCGTTGTGGACTTTGCTACTTGGCCGTCGGTGAGATAGGCGGTAACCCACACAAAATATGAATCGTGTTTCAACACAACATGCGACGGAAGACTCATTGAAGAACTCTCGGTTTGTCCTGTCCAGAGTAGGTCTCCATCCGAGGTGACCACAGTTACTGTGTAATTACGCGATCGCGAGAGTGGCTTCCACTTAATTTCCAACTGGTCACGATTAACGGTGCTGTCCTGCGAAGGCGAGAGTATTACCGGCCCTAGGTTGGGACTTGCGAGTCTTCTAGTAATCTCGTGCGCCGGAGACTTGCCCGGAACCACCGGTTCCACTCCAGCGACAATGGATGCGGAGGGAGTTGGTGGTGATATGACGACCAGACCTTCCTGCCGCCCAAGACGCAAAACAATGATGACCGCGACCAAAACTGCCGCCGCCATCATAGTCGCTGGTGCCCACAACCAGCGCTTGCCTGTGGACACTCCAGGCCCAACTGCTAATCCTTTTTTCGTAGCCTCAAACGGCGGAACGGGCAATTCAACGTCTCTTTGCAGTTTGATGACATCCGCGACAATCGATCGGCACCATTCGCATTTGGCCAAGTGAGTTTCAAGTCGCCTCTTCGTTTCTTCCGAAAGAGCTCCATCAACGTATGCCGCAATGGCTTCGTCAGCCGGACAAGTCCATTGCCGCTTAGATGGAGTTTTGGCGCGCTCGAATGCCATCGCTGGGAAGCTCTCGTCGCTAGTAGTCCAGTTGGTGGAGCGTTCGTCCGGCATGTCGTGGCCCCTGCCTTAATGCACGGACGTGCTTTGGATTCCCCCGAAATTTTTTATCACATGGCAAAACGAAGCTTCTTCAATACGGCAGTTATCCTACGATGGACCCTTTGGCCGTCCCCCAAATTGCACAGCCTCGCGACCTCATCCAAGGACAAATCCTGTTCGAAACGAAGCTGTAGTAAGAGACGCTCTTCGGCAGGCAGTGACGCCACAACTTTGCGGAGTTGCGCCTGCTGTTCTTTCGTGAGAAAGACAGTCTCCTGATTCGGTTGTGGATCGACAATTTCGATTGCCTCTGGATCCGCCTCTTCTGCCGCTATTGCAACTGCGGTGCTGAGTTGGGCTTGTCGTCGCGTGCTGAGAATCCAGCGCTGGCGTGCGTTGAGTGATCTTTGAAGCCGCTCCTCAATGGCGAACACTTCATCTGCATCAACGTCGGGGAATACAATTGTAATTTGCTGGATTGTCTCGTCTTGGGAGGCGCCCTGTGCGAAGCGCAGTTTGTAAATCTCAAGTTCCAGTGGCGAAAGATCACCGAGTGCTTTGAATGGCCGATGTCGACCAGAATGTCCGCGGTGCCAATCGAAGCAGAGGTTACGCGTGACTACTCGTAGCCAGGTAGTGAAACTGGCGTTTCCCTTCGGCTTGAATTTCAGCAAACGTTTGAAATGATTGTCTGAAAGCCGCCCGCATATGTAGACGTAACAATCTGCGGCTGCATCGTTACTCGGCGTGTGAGCGAGGGCGGTGTGATACAGGACTGGGCCATATAGATCCAGAAACTCCACCCATGCGTTTCCCGCATTTGGGGATCGGAGTCCCCGCAAAATAGGCGCGATGGCGCGATCGCACAAGTTTCACCCTGAGGGACCGAGAATACAAATTAAGCGCTCGGAGTTTATCCCAAGATCATCAACAAGTCTATGTCGAATTGGCCCGGGAAAGTATTTTGGGCTACTTGAGCACCTAACGTGGCCGCGCCTGGCATCGGGCAGCAAAGTTTGCTGCGTGCTTAATCAGACCCGTCGCAGCTTCGGTAGGCAGCCAAGTTAAATTCCGCGTCCATGTGACCGGGAAGGCGATAGGGCCGCTCTTTGCCGAGCCAACTATTCCGCTCGTCAGGTTTTGCATAGACGTATCGCCCACCGTGCTGAACTGGCATTCCCGATCTTTGCCAACATTGGTGGCAACGGGCAATCCGAAAAATTGCAGGGAAAAACGGTGGTAGATGGAACATCCGGCTTCTGTGCACATCGCAAGGATCAAAGCTGCCGTTCTTGATGCCTCGGAACAGACGCTTCTGTAGCAGCTCTTGAAAAATCGCCTTCGCGTTAAACTCGCCTGGTCGCCGGTAACCGCTATGCTGGACCCGTCCGTTGGCGGTAAATACCCCTACTTCGACGCATGGCTGCTGCTCAGGGCAGAGGCCTACAAAGCCGATTGTGTAGAACGCACACTGACATTTGTTGCTTTCCAATGGCGAAGGTATCGGGGAATTCACGGTAATCTGCCCAGTGCAAGTGAATTCCGACCAAATCGCATCGAAGTTGTTGAATTAATTGGGGTCCCCGGAGGGTTCGAACCTTCGTTTGCGCCGTGAAAGGGAGTCTGTAAATCGTAACTAGTTGAAACCAAATGGCACTGACAGCCAATTTCAGAGCCCTTGGAACCCTCAGAGACGCTTATTGGACCCTAATTCGACCGAGATTTATGTTGCCGCCAGTGCGGGGCAACAACTCTCCATGAACTCTGCTGGTTTGCGCGTCAAATCGCAGCGTCTTTTCCGCACGGCAGTCGGCTCGTGCTCCTAAGGACAATAGTTGAACTTGGGGCGGAGGTTTGATAGTCGCGCGCGGTGTACTCCCCAACCTCGGGCAGTCTCCCACCGGATTCCTTCCGTGATACATTCCGCCGAGATGACAAAATCAACCATACTGCGGCAATTCCAGGTCCAGTCGGTGCGACCGTTTTGAGAGTGTTGTGTACGGACTGCGGCACGAACCAGTTACTAGAGATTCGAACCCTGAAGGCCACGGTGATTCCCCCGGGGTGTGACGAGCGCAGCCGGCATGCAATACTCTCAATTATGGATCGACGGACGCTGCTTACAAGGAAGGGGTGGACAGCCTGCACCCAAGCAGGGAGCCTGCTTTCCTTCGTATTAACTCTCGCCGCGATGGGCCAGACCAGGGCTGAGCTCAAGACTGCCGACACATATCTGGTCCTGGAAGCTGGCCCGAGAGCACCGCAATTGAGCTCGTTGGCGGTTACCGGGCACAGATGGGAGAACCGCGCGTCCGAAAGCTTAATTGCTTCCGTAAACATTGCCGATAAAAATGTACCCGTAGCGTGGCACTTTAATCGCGAAGCGAGCCAGATTAGCGAACAGCGAGTCGCATTCGTTTACGATTCGGCGTGGCCGCATCTGCGACTCAGCTGGGAGTGGAAAACTCGCCAGGCGTACGGACCAATTGAACACGAAACACGCATCGAGAATCTCGATGACAACAAGATTTGGATCCCCATGCAGGACAGCTTGGCCTTCAATTGGCAAGTTGATCCGAAGTCGCCACTAGAGCATCTTTTCGTCGAGAAAGGCGCCAATCGGCCTTCTGCTGTCGGTACCCACCAGGTTGCAATGACAGATGGCTATCACAGCACAGGCACCTCCAGTACGTACGGCGACCTGAGTGACGATCAACCTCGAGAAATAATTCCCTGGTCGCTGGTGGAAAGCAAAGATTCTTCTTCAGGCTGGTACGCCGGAATCGAGTTCAGCGGTCGAACTCGAATCTCGCTGGCCCGCGAAAAAGATTCTCTCAAGGGAGCACTCGGTTTAAATCCCGATCCCGCTCCATTCCGCACGCGCCTTGAGCCAGGCGAAGTTTTTGAGACGCCGATCATTTTTCTCGGTGGTTTTCGCGAGGGTCCCGAGGGTGCCGGAAACACATTGCGTAAATGGGTACGTGCCGTTCTTGGCAATCCCGAAACCTGGAAAGATGCGAATTATCCATGGGTGGTGAATAACAGCTGGGGTGGCGGCATGGCCGTCAATGAGGAGATTGCGTTGCACATGATTCACGATGCTGCCGATCTTGGGGTGGACATGTTTCACGTCGACGCCGGATGGTTTCGTGGCGTGGGCGATTGGCAACCCAATCCCGAAAAATTTCCACATGGGCTGGCCGCTATCGCCGACGATGCCCACCGGCACGGGCTGAAGTTCGGTCTTTGGGTGGATTGGACGCAGGCTGGGCTCTCAACTGAGTCAGGAGCACTTAATGCCCGCGATCCGAAAGTTCGCGAGTGGATGGTGGCTGACGTTCCCAAGGATTGGCAGCCGGAGCCATTCAAAGGACAAACCATTGACTTGGGAGTGCCCGAGGCTCAGCAGTGGGCGCAGAACGAGGTTGAGCGCATTGTTACCGAGTACCACCTCGATATGCTGGAGCATGATGGCTATTTAGTGGCACACGGATGTGATCGCACCGATCACCCGCATGCGCCTCCAGATCCACTGAATATGTGCATCTATAAATCTTCGGGTGCGTACTGGGTTGACAGCTCGAATTCGACCGACGTCAGCTACCATGCGGCCCGCGCTTACTACGACATTTATTCCAAGTTGCGCAAGGCCCATCCAGGCCTGCGGTTTGAAATTTGTAACGATGGTGGAAGGATGGTTGACTTTGGCAGCGCCGCACACGGTGATTACTTCTCCATCACCGATAGTTACGATCCACTTTCGAACCGCCGCGCATTTTACGATACCAGCCACGTACTTCCGGCTGCGATGCTCGAAGCCTACGTAGAGAAGTGGCCAACGCCGAATATTGAAAATTTCCGCTACATGCTTCGCAGCGGCATGATGGGCTGGCTCACCATAATGATTGATACCAACTCCTGGTCATCCGAACAGCGTGCAGAAGCGAAAAAGGAAATCGAGTTGTACAAAAAAGAACTTCGGCCACTGATTCGCGATGCGAACTTGTATCACGTATCATCTCGTCCCGATGGAGTTCACTGGGACGGCATTGAATACTGGGACCCTGCTCGTGAGCGAGGCGTTCTGTATGCCTTTCGCGGAACCACCAAAGCTGAGAATACGCATCTATTTCGGTTGACCGGATTGAGGCCTGAACAACGCTATCGTCTGCGTTTTCATGATCACACTTCTGCTGATCGAACTGCCACTGGCCGAGAACTTATGGCAGCAGGCCTCAAAGTGACGCTTCCTTTGCAGAACAGTTCGGAACTGGTCCTCCTCGAAGAGCAAACGCACTGAGACGGGCTGAGTCACTCATCTGCGTGGCCAGCCGTGAAACAAGATTCGCGGTCGAAGCCGCACAACACCGTTAGATCTCCCCGATCATCACCATGAAAGCTTGATCTCTTTTCGTACGTATCCTGTGCCCGATGGGAAACGCACTCTGAGAGATGAGGCATCAGGGGATATCTCTGGTGCATCCGCGCGGGGACGGACCTTCGGGTCATTCACACGTAGAAACAGCGTTTGAACAGAATTGGCAGGCGCAGACACTTGCAGCCACAAGGAGTGCGCAGACTCTCGCTGGTCGAGGACCTTCATCTGTGACGTAGTGCTGCCTGGCTCTGGCAACCCGTGCCCAATTCCTACTTCAACAGGTGGCAGCGGGATTCGCAACTCTCCGTATTCTGTTCTCGCTCCTGGCGCACGCGACGCAAGGTTCACGCTCTTGGCTCCGGCGCCGGTGAGTCGTATCGAAAGGGTCGTGCGGTTCCTGTGCAATTCGACTCCAACCTTTGAATTGCCCAGCGGCACTCCTGAAATCTTTGCGTCATTCCACTGCGCCGGCAGGTGTGGAGTGACTGACAGCGTGTGAGTATCAACATTCCATTCCAGACCGAACATACCACGCACAGTTGGCGTTACCACCATTGCGGAAGACCAGAGTTGATGCGAAGTACTGCGGCCAAACCATCGAAAGAACTCGCCCGAAAGCAACTCGGTGACTGCCCCCAGGTCCTGCTCCCAGGTCAGGTCCGCGTTTTGCATGAGGTGAACGTATCCGGCAAGGCTATGCCCGTTGCGATACTCGGAAAGCGACACCCAGCCTGTAAACAGCGGCCAGACACTACCCTGGTGATAACTGATGGGGTCATAAAAACTCACGCTGGGACTTAAATCGCGTGCCCCCCAATCCGTCGAAAATTCTTCGGATCCCCATCGGCTCAACATCGCGCTCGCGCGCGACAAATTAAATGTTCCGTCCCACGCGGCGACTGCAGGATAGATCGTGGGGCTGGAGTCGAGCGTCCCGTCTGCATTTCGGCTGAAGGCGTAAAAATTCGCTTCGGGCAGGTAGTACTCTTTTTCAATCTGCTCTGCGATGTGGGCAGCGCGCTTGGCGGCATCTTCTGCCATTTGGGCGTGACCGGTCGCTTTCGCAATGCTGGAAAAAGCTGTGCTGGCTTGCTGATCCAGAGACGCCAGATATATTTCCTGATGTGGCATCTGGGGAATCCAGGATTCAACCCAGCCCGAGCCGGCGATATTTTCGTAAATACCGTCGCCATCGGAGTCATGCGAAGTCTCAAAGTCCCACGCTTTGGCCAGGGCATCCCAGTGCGTTTGCTCGAAAGCAACGTCACCGCTGATCTTAAGATAGTCGTTGGTGGCCATGAGCAAGAGCGGAGTTGCATCGGCTGATGCAAATGGATATGGCAGACTCTTCCAGTCCACGAGGGCGGCGGTTTGCGACCATTCGTGAATGATTTTCCCCTCGGGACTTTGGCGGCGCAACAAAAACTCCAATTGATCGCGGGTCAGCTGAAAATCGCCGTAGCTGTTTACCGCGTAGAGCGTCCAGAGAGAGTCGCGTCCGAAGTACCAGCCAAATCCAGGCCGGGTGGAATCGCCCGAGCCGTAGAACCCCGCTACCAGCGCGGTTTCGCCGTGAGATGGTGTGGTCTCGACTTTCAATTGATCAATCGAGACTTCCGCCCAGGCGAATGCCTCGTTGAACTGGCGATCTGGAGTCGCGATGCTGAGGTGATCTGCCAAAAACGTCCGGTAATAAGCCCCGGTTTCTTCGTATAAAGATCGAAAGGATCTGGCCAGTTCGGTCAATTTTGCGGCGAGCGCATCTCTGGTTGAATCCGCACGCGTATCTGAGGTCGTAACCAGCAAGGGAAAAAGTTTATTACCATCGCGGGCAGGATCGAAATGCAACACGAACTCCAGCGGATATGTTTTGGGGCGTTCCTGGTAAGGGGGCAGAATCCCAGGTTCGGCTCCGGGCATTTCTAATCCCGCCGCATGATCGGGAAAATCCAAGTGCAAGATATAAAATCCGCCATCCGGAGTCTTCACCCATTCCGGAGACGGGCGATCGTCTGACGGCGCCGGCCACATGAGCTTCATCTCCGGCGTAAATTGAAACGTGAGCGTGAGCGGCCGCAGCGCCTCGATTTGAAAGAAAGCCAGGGCGCCCACGCCGTCGGGGGATTTGCGGGGCGCAAATAGAACCTCTCTCACCGTGAAATTGGCATGCGAGAAGGTGATCGTGGTGTGATCGGGCCGGACTTCGATCATCGCTGCCTGTTCATTCACGTCGATAGGCACTGGGTAATTCTGCATCTCGCCGCGGATGAGAAGATTGCTCAAAATTTTCCATGGGAACACCCAAGCCTCGAAAGAACCGTCTTGCTGGCCCAGGATCGCTCCATGCGGACCCACCACTGTGAATGGATGCGTGGGAACTGCATCTCGCACGATCTTGAGCGGCACGCTTTCTGCAAAGGGAAAATTGTCCAGGACCGGAGGTCCTTCGGGCATTTGGCAAATTGCCGTCGGTATTGGAGCGAAGCCGAAGACCCATAGCAGTACGAACGTGAGGCGAATTGTTTTCATCAGTCTCATTAGGGAATACCGCGCGAATTACTGGCTAATCACACGCCGTTGCGCGGGGAATGATTTGCGCGAGATGGCTAACCTTGTCAGGCGGCAGAGAATGCAGCAATTCAAGGAAAGCGCCATTCGTCCAACCAAAACCAATTACGTTGGCGGAATATCCCGCCCTGACGTTCGTTTCCGAAGATCGCGTCACGACGTTATATTTCTCACGAATGGTTCGATCGCGCATGAAATTCTGCAAGACCGTAGAAAGAAACTCGGTTGAAACCCGATCCGCTTCTGCATTGTGTCCGTATCGGCGCATTCCCTCCACAGCCAGCAGTTGAATGGGAGCCCAGCCGAAAGGATAGTCCCACTGGCCCTCGGTCTCCTGATCGCTCATAACCATGCCGCCGGCCTTTTCAAAGACGCTCAAATTCTTCATCACGGCTTGCGCTTGCTGATCGCTGGCCAACCCCGCCCACAGCGGATAAAACGTCGTTGCGTAGCGGTAATTCGATCGTTGCTGAGTGATGAAATCGTAATCGAAAAAGAGCCCTTGCTTTTCGTCCCATAAATATTTTTGCATTGCGAGCTTGCGCGCGACGGCTTGCTTTTCCCACTTGGCGGCGTCGGACGTTTTTCCCAACAGTCGGCTCATTTTCTCCAAGTCCAGCTCGGTCTTAAAAAGAAGGCTGTTCAAACAGACAGGAGCATAGTGGTGAGTAGCGGCACCGTACGGGCCGAATCGGAAGGAGACGTCAAATCCCGACTCGCGCATGGACCGATCGCCTTTATAGTAGTCCGCTTTCAGCTTGATGAAGTGTTCGGGTTCGCATGAGGACTGCGGCGGCGCGCCGCAAACTCGCACGGAGTAAGGAGCACCGGACCCCCGGCCGGCGGGAACGTCAGCCTGGTCGGCCTCGAATGAGGGTACCGTCGGATGAAATAAAAAATACGCTGCTACTTTGCGATAGATATCGTTTTCGTCCTGCAAGGCTTCTGGAGCTGGGCCTTCGCCGAAATCGTAATAACGTGATAGGCCTGTGTCTCCAGCCAGATGCTGGCCTTCGGTCCACATGGCGTGGTCGCGTTTGACATATGAATAGGCTTTCTCCAGCCAGGGTTGATCGTTTTGCCCGGCTGCTCTTTGCGCCTCATGTACTGCCATAACCATCGAACTGAGAAACGGAGGCTGGGAGCGAGTCAAATAATAAGTGCGATTCGCATTGAGCAGGGCTCCGTAATGCTCAATTTCAAAGAAGAAATTCTCCACCATTCCTCGCGCCAGCTCCACGCGTCCATCACGCAATAAGCCGCGGACGATGAAATAGCTGTCCCACCCGTACATTTCATTGAAGCGGCCACCCGGCACCACATACTTGTTGGCCAGGTAAAGCAATCCTGCCGGTTGAACCGACTCGACACGACTGGTTCCAAGTTGATGAATGACTTCAGGCAGGTGCGCGATCTTGACTCCACATTCACGCTGCATCTGGCCGACTTCGGTGGGTTCAGCAAAGCCGGCGGGAAGATAAAGGACCGGGGCAGCAGAGAGCTTGGGGTCCGAAATTCCGCGGCAGGAAGTCGTGGAGCGCGTCAACGAGTCCCAACCGCTGTGGATGTATGCCAGGATATCTTGAAGGTTGGAGTCTGGGGTCGTGCGTTCGGCCTGGGACTTCCCCGGCGTTGCGATGAACACTAAACCGAACAGCGCAACTATGTGGCGCAGGCGAGGACGTCGTTTACCGGTACTTGGCCAAGACTCATGCATCCGATTGGTCATAACGCAGTTGCGATTGCAAGAATCCTGGCCAAACTAATTCATTGCCCCTCGATACGATGGTCCGGTCATCTGCGTTTTTCTTTACATTGTCCCCTCAGAACTGAATCCTTGCCGAAAGCATGATTCGCCGCATCGAACTTCCATCCTGCGAAGCGACAATGCTGGAAATCGTTCCGGCGTTGCCATCCTGGCAGTCAACGCAGGAGTCGGGCTCGCCTAGATTGACGTGATTGAACAGGTTGAAAAAGTCGGCGCGGAGCTGCAGGTTCAGCGATTCCTTCAATGGAATCGACTTCGATACTGATAGGTCCGTGTCGATATACCCCGGCCCAATCATCGAATCGCGCCCCCAGTTACCGAAGGTACCGACCTGTGGGCGAGCGAATGCTCCGAAGGCATTATTCGCTGTACCCGGGATATCGAGGACATACGGTGAAGGAGTGAAGAACTGAACCTTATGTGTGCTCTTATTCAATGAGCCAGCGCCCGTGTGGAACGACTGCCCAGTTCGGTCCAGGAATCCGATTACATCGTTATCTGAGCCACTGTCCGCGTAGCCCGGTGTCCAGGGTAGCCCATCTTGCCAGGTGAGCGTGCCATTCAGCGCAAGGCCGCCAATCAGCCGGTCAACCCAGCGGGAACTGTTTCCGCCGATCATCTTGCCCCGACCGAACGGCAGATCGTAATTACCGGCAAAGACAAACGATTTGGGGCGATTGTAATAGCTCGGACCATAGCCCACGTGAGGATCGATAAAGAAATAGTAAGACTCGTGCGTCAAAGCCTTCGACCACGTAAAGTGGCTCAAAAATTGAAGGCCATTGCTGAACCTCTTATCGACTCTCACCTGCAGTGCGTTATAGCTGCTGGTGGCTTGATTAGCGTTGTAGCGCAAATCCTGTTCCCAGCCAAACGGAGCGCCGTAGTTCACCCCAAGAAACTTCTGTGCAGTTCCGTCGAAGTAGGGACGACGTTCACTTTGCGTGTAAGGCAAACCTGTTGCGGGATCAATGTTCTGGGGAGTACATCCGTAACCGAAAACAACTGGCGACCCACAATCATTGAATCCCGCGATGGTCTGGGTGTTGGGGCTGGCCTGGTTGGACGAATCAAACATGTTGTGAATTCCGTGGCTGCCTACGTAAGCGATTTGGAACGACATGGTTGACGTAATTTCGTGTTGGACGGACAGGTTCCACGCGTCGAGAGTGGGGAGCCTGACAAATGTTGGTCGGGTCGGAACTCCGATACCGTCAGGTAGTGGAAAGTTTCCGCTGGCCGGAATGGCTGGAAATGTGAAGCCCGGAGGCCCTTGCGCCAGATTGAAAACTGAAGCGGCGTTTGTGACCGCATTCAGGTTTTGCGAGACCTGCGTCGGGAAAGAAAATGTGAGGACCTCGCCGTATGTGTCGCCTGACCAACCCTGTCCGAAAACTCGGCCATAACCAGACCGAATCACCGTCTTGGGAGTGACTTGATAAGCAATGCCTAACCTCGGCGCGAACTGGTCCCAACTGTTTTTGACATTAAGGTTGGTGCCGTAGGGACCTTCGCCAGCAATCCGGATGTTTCCAGTATTGAGATCCAGCAATCCGCCTAAGTCCTTGCCGCTGACCGTCTCTGGAAAGTAAACTTCCCATCGAACGCCATAGGTCAAACTAAGTTTATTGGTTACACGCCACTGGTCCTGAACGTAGTAGAACATTCGTTTCTGGCGTTCTGCGGCATTCGTATTTTGCGTTTGTGTCCGCTGAAAAGCGCTTACATCTCCCAGCAGGAAAGTGGCAAATCCAAGACCGGGAGAGTTGGGTCCGCCCGTGTTCAGTGCGGCAAAATGATAATTGCCCGAGCGAACGTTGTTGTTGTCCAGCCCAACAATGTGGTTCATGCCGTATCGCAGATCGACGCCGAATTTAATGTTATGGTTGCGATAAATATGCGTCCAGTTGTTCACGACTTGAAATTGGCTGGCGTGCCAGTCAAATTGATTCGCCGATGTGCCGAATTCGAGATTCCCGCCGCCGTTAGTCCCGTTGCTGGCACTCTCGATGTTGAACTGTGGCAGTCCGCCATTTAGCGATAGATCGCCGACATTTGCATTGGGGATTCCCAGATTGTTCCCTAATGGCTTGTTAAAGTCCGGTCCCTCCAAATTGGTATAGATTTTGTACCAACCAAAGCGGAAATCAGTGAGCCAGTTTTGAGAAACCACATAGTCGCCACCCGCGGCCAGGCTTTGATCGCGCGTTGTGTCTGTTCCGGCGAAACCACCAGCTCCGAAGCCCGGGCCGCCCGCCGCCCCAAAGATCGGGTCGCCAGACAAATCTGAGTCAAACCATGTGTAACGGCCGAAGAGGTGAAGCTTGTCAGAATAACGATCATCCACGCGGACATCGGCTTGGTTGGTGTGGAAGGGACCTGATCCGGAAGCCAGATAGTTATTCACAATTCCCGCGCCTTGGACATTGGGACTGGGAATCATTTTCAGGAAGTTCACAGCTGCCGCCGAAAGGCGATTCGCGGGAATAATGTTTCCGGCGAAGGGGGTACGGCCGGCGGTCGAAGTTTCGTCAGTGGCAGGGTCGAAAATCTGGCCCTGCGGACCGGCTCCCGCCGGAGGAGGCAGGAGATAGTCGCTGAGGTTGCAGGGCCCACCGGAAGTGCAGCTGCTCTTCGCCAAAGCGGTGGGTACAGTCGTAAGAGTCGCCGAGCCAGTTCGCTCGCGAAGGCCCTGGTAGTCAGCAAAGAAAAAGAGTTTATCTTTGATGATGGCACCGCCCAACGAACCGCCGAACTGATTGTGCAGAGTTCCTGGAATGAAACGGCCGGTGAGAGGGTCGGGTGCGAACTCAGTGAACGGGTCGCGAGCCTGCAGCACATCTGACCGCCAATACTCGAACCCCGACCCATGAAAATTATTGCTTCCCGATCTCGTCTGCCCAGTGACAAGGCCTGCAACGGCTTTGCCAAACTCGGCGTCATAGTTCTGCGAAGTGACCTTCATCTCAGAAACGGCGTCGAGATTCGGGTTGATAACCTCGATACCAATGACCGGATCCTGATTGTCGGTTCCGTCTAACTCATATCCCGTGGCGAACGGCAATTGCCCTTGCACCTCGATCTGCTGGCTGCGCTGCGGGTTCTCTGATTCGTCAACGTTCCATCCTATGTATGTGGTACCGGGGCTTAACAACTCGAAAGACGTGAAGTTGCGGTTGAAATTGGGAAGGGTCTCTACCGCGCGTTCGTTGAGAATCGTATTTACGTCAACGTGATCGGTTTGCAAAAGGGGCGCGGCGCTGGTGACGGTAACGGATTCCTGGGTTGAGCCAGGCGTCAGCGTGAGATCAACCTTCGGCGCCGTGTCTGCATAAACAATGACATTTTCTGCCGTCACCGTCTTGAAGTTCGCGCCGGTGGCAGAAACGTTATACGTATCAGGGATTAGGTGCTGAACCCGGTATTCGCCGTTGGAGTCGGATTGCGCCGTAACAGTCGTTCCCTTGGCCACGTCAGTAACAGTGACCGTGGCATTCGCGACGACAGCGCCAGTAGTGTCCGTAACAGTCCCAAATATAGATCCGTAAACAGCTTGAGCCTCAGCGACTTGCGCGCAAAGAAGAAACGATATTGTGAAGATCAACAGTTCCAACATCCAAATTGCGGTACGGGGCCGGGCGATTCTGAGCACGCCATCTGACACTTCATCCGTCTCAATGCTTCTCAACATTTCGTCCTCCTGCTTTGGCCACGACTTCCATCGGGGTAAGCGCAACAAGCAGCGCTTCGGCTCCCGCCGAGCGCAACAAGGAATCTCAAATCTGAAAAACGTTCAATCCACGGGTTGAAAGTCTACGAGGGATTCGAATAGCATTATTGGCCGAGGTCAGCAACGAACCTGCAGCAACGAACGTTCGTCAAAACCTCGCCAGCGATTCAGATGGTGTCCCTAGTTTTAGTTGGTTGGAAGTATCAGCCCGTGAGTTACACGTCACGGGATGCTGAACATCCTTTACTACCAGAAAGATAGGGCGAGTCGGGTTCTCGCGTTACATGTCCGTTACATCGGTCCAGATCGTTGATCGAGAGCGATATCTTACACAGATTGAAAAGTTGACCCACAGCCATACCCTCCGCAAGGCTGAGTCGCTTTGCAAGCTGCTTCGTTATCTGGCTGATCACGCCCTGACTCGACCCGGGGTTTCTCTGAAGGAATATCAAATCGCAACCGAAGTGTTCGGCCGTTCTGAGGATTTCGATCCACAGGCCGACTCGGCTGTTCGTGTGCAAGCTGGCCGATTACGTCTCAAGCTGCTCGACTATTACAGCCACGAGGGCTTGGCGGATAATATCGTGGTCGAGGTACCGCTCGGTTCGTACACGCTCAGTTTCCACGAGCGAGAAGTTCCGAGGCCGCAGATCGTACCTGTCCCAGCCAATCCTGTGCAGCCGGTGGCTGAACCACTCCGCTCGAAGGCTACCCGGCTATGGATCATCACGGTTCTCGCGCTTTGTTTAGCGCTCACAGCGGCCATAACGACGGTCATTATCTTGTCCACCGCCCTCAATTCCGCTCGGGCAGAAAAAGGCAAAGGAGTAACGGCGGCTGCCGCCTTGCGTGCTTTCTGGAGTCCATTCGCGTCTAGTCCCTATGCGCCTTGGGTGATTTTCAGCAACGCTGCATTTGTCGGACGGCCGGAAACTGGCATGCGGTATCTCGACCCTTCGCGCGATTCACGCCCTTTGATTTTGGATCACTACACCGGGGTGGGCGAAGTCCTTGCAGTTCACGAACTGGACGAAGTCTTTAACCAGTTGAATCATCCCATTCGCGTGAAACGCGGCAGCTTGTTTTCTCTCGATGACGCCAACGACAATGATCTGATCTTCGTGGGATCTCCAGCTGAGAACCTTACGCTTTTGGACCTTCCCGGAACGCAGGAGTTCGTTTTTGCCCGCGAGCAATCGGGAGCGAACAAAGGCGAACTGGGTGTTCGCAATGTGCATCCTGATCCTGGCCAGCCGGTTTTCTTTTATCCTTCGAACTCCTCTCAGCCATTGGAGGATGATTATGCGGTAGTGGCTGTGTTGCATGGATTGAACTCTGCGCGCCACGTGATGATACTGGCGGGGACTACAACGATCGGCACTCAGGCCGCAGTCGAATATGTTTGCAATCCAGACTCAGTCGCGGAGCTGATGCATGCTCTGGGATCGCAAAGCCAAACGATAAAACCTTTTGAAGCTTTGCTGCGGGTAAAGGTAACACGTGGAGTGCCAGTCGGGATCCAGCTGCTGGCCGTCCGGCATCGCAAGTGAGACTGAACACATTCACTGTACGGGCTGCAGCTTCAGTTCGCTTTCCGCGTGAATCTTTGATGCCGCGTCGATCTCTTTTTTCGCCTCTTCCTCCCGGCCTAGACTGCGATAGGCCTGTGACAGAAGCGTGTGAGTAATGTAGTTGCCGGGATCCATCTTTTCTGCATGCTGCAAGTACAGCAGCGAGGTCTGCGGATCATTGCGCCGCAAAAGCACCTTGCCCATCTGTATGAACGGTCCGGTGCTCGATGTATCCAGCGAGATCGCTTTGGCGAGGGATTCCTGGGCCTGCTGATATTGTCCAGAGCGGATGTAAACGTCTCCCAGTCGATCGTAAACTGCGGCATTGGCTGGATTAATTTCGCGCTCCTGTTGGAATTCCCGAAGCGCCTGCTCGACGTCAGACTTGAACAAGTAGAATTCGCCCAGCATGAAGTGCGCGAGCGGAATATTCGGGCTGAGTTGCAACGCTTTCTTGGCAGATTCTGCGGCAGCTTCGGGCAGGTTTGCACGCATCAGCATGTTTCCTAGGAGAAGGTATGCCGGGCCTGAGTTGGCGGACACTCCAAATTGATTCGCGAAAGCCTTGCGGGCATCGTCAAAGCGTTGCGAATTGAGATAGCACAGGCCAAGAACGTAGTTGGCATCCGCATTCGCATTAGGAGTCCATTGTCTGACACGTTCAAGAAACGGGATCGCCGCCGCTGGATTTCCGAGGCGGTAGAGTGTCAGACCCCTCAGTTGCACAGACTCCAGGTCGTTGGGGTTTTCAACCATGGCTTGCGCGAAGGCCTTTTCGGCAGAGAGCAATTTGCCGGTGCGATAATAGGCAATGCCCAACTCATGTTGGACACCGGGTGCCGATTCCTTTCCCGCTGTGACTAGCTGTTCCAGCATCGCGATAGCTTCTTGCGGTTGTCCGCGTTCGAGCTTTTGATGCGCAGCAGCCAAGATCTCACTTGCCTGGGATATCGAGGGGCCCGGCGAAGGACCCGATGACGGTCGTGAGCTTCCATCCTGTTTTGCTTGAGGCGGCGGCTGAGATTGTGCCATTTGGCCGCTGGCGAGAGCGGTGATCCAGAACAGCAGCGCCAGAGAGGAAAAAAATCGCATGCCTGAATTCTAACCACAATGCTTCGCGGCTTGCATTCGCCTATAAGCGATCACCGCTGATACGATTCGTTCATGCGGTGGCTTGGCATCCTGAGTACATGCCTTTTGCTTAGGATCGGCGTGTTTCTAGCCCCGCCCCCCACCCGCACCCAACCACTCACGCCTTCGACGAAAAAAGAATCGGCGTCACCATATCCAGCCAGCGACACGCATCCGGCACCAGCATGGTTCATCGACGTAGCTTCCCAAGCAG
>Ga0209580_10000659_pt1 | contig 17623 bp, 15 predicted proteins | sample Coa_R1_5_FD_187153 | JGI IMG/M metagenome (GOLD analysis project Ga0209580, IMG submission 187153) | Surface soil microbial communities from Centralia Pennsylvania, which are recovering from an underground coalmine fire - Coalmine... | ecosystem: Environmental > Terrestrial > Soil >... | reverse complement strand
GGGCTGGTCGTCCTGGCCCGACATGAAGAGGACGCGGAGGGATGGGCGCAGGTGGCGCAGTTCCTCGGCCAGGGCGCGGCCGCTCTTGCCGGGCATGGCGAGGTCGGTCAGCAGCAGGTGGATGGGACCGCGGTGGCTCCGCGCGGCGCGCTCCGCCTCGGCGGCGCCGGCGGCGGCGAGGATGGTGTAGCCGTGCGCTTTCAGGATCTCGGTCACCAGGTCGCGCACGCTCGCCTCGTCCTCGACCAGCAGGATCGTCTCGCTGCCGCGGAGCAGGGCGGGAGGCGCGCCGCCGGGCGGGGCGTCGAGCGGCGTGGCGGCGGCGGTGCGCGGCAGGTGGATCTCGAAGGTGGTGCCGCGCCCCGGCGCGCTTACCACCGCGATCGCGCCGTTGCTCTGGTGGACGATGCCGTGGACGGTCGAGAGGCCGAGGCCGGTGCCCTTGCCGCGTGCCTTGGTGGTGAAGAAGGGCTCGAAGATCCGCTCGAGGACGTTGGCGTCCATGCCGATCCCGGTGTCGGCGACCTTCAGCAGCACGTGCGGCCCGGGCCGCAGGCCGACGCGAGCGCTGGCCTGCGCCCGGTCGAGCTCGACGTCGCGCAGCTCGAAGGTCAGGCTTCCTCCCTCGGGCATCGCGTCGCGCGCGTTGACCGCGAGGTTCAGGACCACCTGCTCGAGCTGGCTGCGGTCGGCTTCGACGCGGCCGAGGCGGGGAGGGGCGGCCATCGTCACGCGGACGTTCTCGCCGAGGAGACGCTCGATCATCGCCAGGAGCCCGCGCACGAGCTCGGCGAGGTCCAGCACCTCGGGCTCGAGGCTCTGCCGGCGGCTGAGCGCCAGGAGCTGGCGGGTCAGCGCGGCGGCGCGCTCGCCCGCCTGGTGGATCTGCTCGACCCGGTCGCGGGCCGCGTGGCCGGGCCCGAGCTCTTGCGCCAGGATCTCGCTGTAGCCGAGGATGGCGGTGAGGTAATTGTTGAAGTCATGGGCGACGCCGCCTGCCAGGCGGCCCACCGCCTCCATCTTCTGGGACTGGCGGAGCTGATCCTCCAGGAGGCGGCGCTCTTCCTCGCCCTTGCTGAGCGGGGTGATGTCGCGAGCGATCGCCGAGGCCCCGGTGAGCCTGCCGTCGCTGTCGCGCAACGGCGAGATCGACAGGCTGACGACGACCTCGCTGCCGTCCTTCCGCCGGCGGACGGTCTCGAAGTCGTGGACGGCCTTCCCGGCGCGGATCAGCCGCAAGATCCGTCCCGTCTCGGTCGCCTGCGACGGCGGCGCGACGATGGCGACGTGGCAGCCGATCGCTTCCGACGGCCGGTAGCCGAGGAGGCGCACCGCGCCCGCGTTCCAGCTGAGGATGGTGCCGTTCAGCCCGATGGTGAAGATCGCGTCCTCGGAGCTCTCCACGATGGCGGCGAGCCGCGCCAGGCTCTCCTCGGCTCGCCGGCGCTCGGTGACGTCCGACACCATGGCGAGGGCGCCGACGAACTCGCCGCGCGGTCCCAGCAGCGGGCTGGTGGCCGGGCGCAGCCAGACCACCGATCCGTCCTTGCGCCGGAAGCGGAAGTCGCCGTCCCCGGCGCCCCGGCGCTCGCGCCGCATGAAGGTCCGCGCCGCCCGGTCGCGCGCCTCCCGGTCCATGAAGTCGTACAGCTTCTTGCCGAGCATCTCCTCGGCGCGGTAGCCCAGCATCGACGCCAGGCGGTCATTCACGAACGTCGTCCGCGCGTCCACGTCGAGGGTCCAGATCCCCTCGGCGGCGGTGGTCACGATGGTGCGGTAGCGCTCCTCGCTCGCCCGCAGGGCGCTCTGCGCGTCGGCGGCGGGCAGGGGGCGGCGATGGGCATCCTCGAGTGGCTGCATGGTTCCCGCGGTCGCGGAGGGCTGGCACTCCCTCGCGCTCTTGCGATTCGATAGTATACACGCAGTTGCCGTCTTATCGGCGGCAAAAACTCGGGAGGGGAGGGCGGTCAGCCGCGATCAGGGATAGTCGTTGACCTCGAGCTTGTCGAGCGGCAGCCCGCAGGGGTAGAACAGGTTGAACACCGGCTGCTCGATGATCTCGGCGAAATGCAGCAGCAGCGGGCCGTACTCCTCGATGCCCGACTGGCCGGCCTCGATGGACTCGTACTCCTGCCTGGGGATCTCGAGCTCCTCGGCCAGCTGGTCGACGGTCTTCTGGCGGCGCTCGCGGTGCTTGCGGATCAGCTCTCCGGCCTGGCCCTGGCGGGTGTCGGCGGACCTGCCGCTGTCGGCGAGCAGGCGCGAGGTGGGGGTCTCGAGCTTGATGGCGACGAGCGCCAGCAGCGGGCCCCACTGCTCGGCAGGCGAGGCGCCCGCCTCGAGCTGCTGGTAGCGGTCCCCGGGGATGCCCAGCTGGGCGGCGGTCTCCTCGACCGACAGCTTCTTGCGCTCGCGTTCCTTCTTCAGCACGTCTCCGAGTTTCACGGTGCCTCCTGTCGTGGATCGAGTCGCTGTCCGATGGACCTCTGGGGCGCTCACGGCCCGCACGTTGACGGCCCGTACGTTCACGGCCCGCAGCTTACAGTGCCCGCGCCGGCGCCATTCGTGACAAGAGCCTATCTCCGTCTCTCGGAGGAGAGCAGCTTGAGCGCCTCGATCGGCCGCCGGTCCGGGGCCATCATCTTGATCGCCCGCCGCAGCATCTTCTCGGCATCCTCGCGGTCACCCATCTGGCGGTGGATCTCGCCGGTGTAGTAGACCGCCAGGCCGCATTCGGGATCGCGGCGAAGGGTCTCCTGCAGCTCCTTCAGGGCCCGCGCTCCCTGGCCGGGCGCCAGGCAGAAGCGGCAGTAGGCGAGCTCGGCGCTGTAGAGGCCGTTCTGCGGATCGCAGTCGGATGCGAACTCGATCAGCTGCGCGGCTTCCTGGAGCTTGCCGGCGTCCATCAGGGCGCGTCCCTTGCGGTACTGGACCTCGGGATCGAGCAGATCGGTCTTGATCGCCGGCAGGTCGGCGGGGGCGCGGCGGTTGCGCTCGTCGCGCCGCGCCTTGCGCCGGAACAGCAGCGTGTTGCGCTGCTCGAGGTCGAGCAGCTCGGCGTAGGCGCGGGCACCGGCCAGGAAGAGGTCGCGCGCCTTCTCCTCCATGCCGCCGAGCTCGGGCCCGTGGAGCGCCCAGGGGGCGAAGCGCCTGGCGAAGTCGAGATACCTACTCTCGACGGCGGCGGGCGAGGCCTCCTCGTCGGCGCCGAGCAGGTCGAAGGCGTCCTGGCGGCGGTAGGAGAGGTACGCCTGCATGATCTCGTTGCGGTACGCGGCAGTCGACGGCGGGGCTTCGCTCGACGACGTGGACGGCGCCGGCGGCGCGGGCGGCGGGGACGGTGCGGGCGGCGACGAGGGCGATGACGAGGGCGACGGGGCGGCGTCCGGGGACAGCGTGGCGGCGACGATGTGCGGCACGGCCTGCGTGGCGACGGCGGCAGGGGCCCGCACGGCCTCGCCCTCGCGCACGGCCTCGGCCTCGCCCGCGGCCTCGCCCGCGGCAGTGGCCTGGGCGGCATCAGGGTCCGGAGCGCCCCCTGCGGCGGCGGCGGCGGCCGGGCCCGGTGCGCCCGGCGGAGCGGGTGCCGGGGAGACCGGCTGCGCGCCGCGCGGCGCCCGGGTCGCCGCCAGCCGATCGGCGGTGATCACCATGCCGAGCATGGCGAGCGCATAGAGCAGGCGGGTGATCTCCTCGAAGGGCAGCGCGGTGCCGAGCGCCAGCTCGTCGATGCGCCAGCCCGAGCGCAGCGCGACGGCGACCTGGGATTGGCGCTGGCTGAGCCGGACCTCCTCGAGAGCGAAGGGCGGGCTGGGATTCAGGCAGAGCTTCTTGCCCACCAGCGGCACGATCCCGGCGTCGACCTCCTCCTGGGGGGCGAACTTGGTGATGCCGGTGACGATGAGCTGCGGCACGCGGATCTTGAGCGGCGACTGCGGGTGCGGGACGTCGGCTTGCGTCCGGAACTCGCCGTCGCGCCAGGTGAAGACGTCCAGGAGCTTCTTCGCCAGGTTCTCCTGCAGCACCCGGAAGAGCTCCTCGGCGGTGACCACGTCGTGGTCGAGGAGGACCTCGCCGAGCGGCAGGCCGAGCGAGGCGGACTGGCCGAGGTAGGCGTGGAGGTCCTCGGCGGCGAGCTTGCCCTGGGCCACCATGTGGCGGCCGAGGGTCTCGTGCACCAGGTTCGAGCGGCAGTCGACCGGCAGGCCGTGCTCGAAGACGATGCGCTTCGAGATCTGCTTGCGCCGCACCTCGACCGTCAGCGTCCGCTGGTGGGCCGAGAAGGCGAGCAGCAGGGCCGCGAACGGCACCGTGTCGCGGGATCCAGGCGGCCCCGGCGCGCCCAGGGCTCCCTCGCGGAGCCGCGAGATCTCCTCGAGCTGCTCGGGTGTCGGGATCACGCGGGGAACCTCGTGGCAGCCGTGGAAGCGCCAACGGCGGATGACGGCGCGAGGCTACCTGCTGTGTCCGGGGCTGTCAATTGCGCCGGCGCCGGCAGGCGGCTTGGCAGGCGCGGGGAACCGGGGCCTTGACAGTTATGCTTTGTTCCCATAGGCTGTTGCCAATTGGTCGTGCTGAACGTCGGATCTTTCCATCGAGAAGGAGTGCCTATGACACGGAAGTCGCGTTGGGTCTGCGCCTTTGCCGTACTCGTGTGCCTGTTGGGACTGCCGCTGGCCGGTAGTGCTGCGAATCCACAGTTCAGCTCGGAGGTTCAGGTCAACACCAACGACCTTGCCCAGCTGCACAACCCTGCTGCGGCTTTCGACGGGGCGGGCCACTCGCTGGTGGTCTGGGAGAACGATCTGCTCGGCGTGCGCGGCCGCCTCTACGACAGTTCCGGCAAGCCGCTCGGCAGCGAGCTGTCGCTGGTCGCCAACGTCGCCTGGTCCGTCCTGCCCGGCATCGCGCCGATCGTCTTCCATCAGAACCCGGCGGTCGTCTTCCTCCCCACCGGCAACTTCCTCCTGGCATGGGCCGAAGAGCGCGGCATCCTCGAGTGGCAGGTCTACTTCGAGAACCTGCAGATCGAGAGCCGCGAGATCCTCGTCCAGGAGTTCAACGTCTCGGGCAAGCCGATCGGGGCGGTGCACACGCTCAGCTCGGGCGGCGCCGGCCTCAAGAGCCAGCCGCGGCTGGCCGCGCTGCCGGGGGGCGGTGCGGTGGCGACCTGGATGAGCTCGTACGGTTCGGGGACCACGCCGGCCTCCGAGCTGGGCGTGTTCACCCGCCAGCTGGACGGCACCGGCCGGCCGATCGGCAGCCAGACCCAGGTCGACACCAAGAGCGGGGCGATCGGCCTCGCGCCGGCGCTGGCGGTCGACCCGGACGGCAGCTACCTGATCGCCTGGACCAGCGAGAACGGCACGGACACCTTCAACACCTCGATCTACGCCCGGGTCTTCGCGGCCTCGGGTGCGCCGCTCGCCGCGCCCTTCGCGATCACCTCGAACACCACCGGGCCGCAGGAGCGGGTGTCGGTGGCCAACGACGGCCAGGGCAGCTACCTGGTGGCCTGGCAGAGCTACTTCAACGACATCTGGCACTCCCGCGTCGACGGCCAGATCGTCAGCAAGGCCGGCGGCCTGCTCGGCAAGCGGCAGACGATCAGCACCGGCGGCGGCAAGAACTGGGCCGAGGTCGCTCCCTCGGCGGCCGTGGCGCCGGGCGGCACCTTCATGCTGACCTGGATGGAGTACGACACCTGGTTCCCGGTCGGCCTGGCGGGCATGCAGGTGGACCGTACCGGCGTGGCGCTCGGCAGCCAGTTCTGGATCAACAACCTGCAGATCGGGTCCCAGTACCGCACCTCCCTCGCCACGGACGGCGCGGGTCACTACGCGAGCTCGTACGAGGGCTTCCAGAACCAGACCACCCTCGGCATCATGGCGCGGTACTTCGCCGCCGACTGATCCCACCGCCCGGCGGCGGTCGGTGCGGTCGGTGCGGCCGCCCGACCTCCGGCGGCCGCTGCGGCCGCCGGCCCTTCGCGACCGGCCGTTCCCCTCCCCGCTTGACGTGGGGAGGGGACGCCCTCACCCCCTCCCCCCTCCTTCTCCGGGCTCGCCTTCCCCTTCGCGCTCTCCGCGGGCTTGCCGCTGAGCGGCTTTTCGGTCATCCTTCGCGGCGAGGTCCCCGGCGGACGGCAGGTTCCGCGGCGACGCGTTCGCCGGCGCCTTCCGGTCGGGGACCGGGCCACACTCGAGACTCCTCTTGGACGAACCGATCCATCGCCCTCCGGCTGCACCGGCCGCGCCGGTCACACCGGGCACGGCGGCCGCCCGGCCGGAGCCGGCGGCGCCGCCGGTGGACGCGGACGCGGCAGCCGCGACGCCCGGCGGCGGCGGGCCGCGGCAACTCAACCGGCGGCAGCTCGAGCGGCGGCGGCCCCGGCGGGCGGCCGCGTGGGGAAGCAAGGACGTCCTGCGCGCGGCGACGCTGGTCTTCGCGCTCTACTTCGGGCTGCAGCTGCTGTGGGAAGTGCACCCGCTGATCCTCACCGGCTTCATCGGCCTGCTGTTGGGCCTCGGCGTGGCGAGAGGGGCGGATTTTCTCGAGCGCATCCGCGTGCCGCGGGGGATCGCGGCAGGGCTGATCGTGCTGTCGACCTACGGCGCTCTCTTCGGGTTGATGGCGATCGCGGCGCCGACGCTGGACAAGCAGTTCGGCGAGCTGCGCCGGCGGCTGCCGGAGGCGCTGGACCGGGTCGATCAGTGGGTCGCCGCCAATCGCGGCAGCTTCTGGGGGCAGATCGTCGAGAGCTCCTCCTCGGGAGGGGAGGCCGCGCCCGCCCAGGCCGCTCCCCAGGCGCCGCTGCCCGCGCCAACCCCTGCTTCGCGCTCTGCGGGGCCGCGCCACGGCGGCGGAGCGCCAGGCGCCGGCGGCGCCGCGGCCGCCAGGCCGGCGCGGGGCGGAGCCGGGGGGACGAGTGCGTCCTCGCCGGCTACGCCCGGTGCCCATGGCGCGGCCGGCGCGGGAGCCGCGGCGCCGGGGGCCGCGGTGCCGGGGGCCGCGGTGCCGGGGGGCGCCTCCGGCGCCGGCGCGCCGTCGCCGCTGCGGGTCCGGCTGGTCCGGCAGCTGGGCGCCGCGACCCGCTATCTCTTCCCGTTCCTGTCGTCGACGCTCGAGGTGCTGGTGGGCCTGCTGCTGATCACCTTCGTCGCGATCTACTTCAGCGTCGACCCCGAGCTCTATCGCCGCGGCCTGCTGCACCTGGTGCCGCATCCCAGCCGCCAGCGCGCGGACGAGGTGATCACCGCCATGGGGGTCACCTTGCGGCGCTGGCTGACCACCCAGCTCATCGCCATGGTGGTCATCGGCGCGATGGTGTCGATCACGCTGGCGCTGCTCGGCGTCGAGGCGGCGCTGTCGCTCGGCATCATCGCCGGCGTGCTCGAGTTCATCCCCACCATCGGCCCGATCCTCTCGGCGCTGCCGGCCATCGCCATGGGCTTCCTGGTGTCGCCCGAGAAGGCGCTGGCGGTGGCGATCGCCTTCACCCTGGTGGAGATGGTCGAGGGCCACCTGCTCATCCCCATGCTGATGAAGCGGGGGATGGACCTGCCGCCGCTGATCACCATCCTGAGCCAGGCGATGATGGGAGTGGTCTTCGGCTTCCTGGGGCTGCTGGTCGCGGTGCCGCTGGTCGCCGCCGTCCTGACCGCGGTCAAGATGCTCTATGTCAACGACGTCATGGGGGACGACCTCCGGACCGGCACTCCCGCCGACTGAGCGCTCTCCGCCGGTGCTGCGCGTGCTGCTGGTGGGCGACGACCCGCTCGCCCGCGGCGGCCTGGCCTACCTGCTGAGCGGCGAGCCGGACCTCGCGGTGGTGGCGCAGACCGATGCGCTCGGCGCGGCGGCGGCGGTGGAGCGCGACGATCCCCAGGTCGCGGCCTGGGACCTGGGCGCCGACCCGCTCGGCTGGCTCGAGCGCCTGGGCGATCTCGGGGAGAGCGGGCCGCCGGCTCTCGCCCTGCTGCTCGACGAGGAGGCGGCCGCCGCGGCCCTCGCCGCGGGCGCGCGCGGCCTGCTTTTCCGTGACGTCGAGGGCAGCCGCCTGGCCACGGCCCTGCGCGCCCTGGCGCGCGAGCTGATGGTGTTCGACGACGCCCTGCTGCCGCCGCTGCTGCGCCCGCGCCCCGCCCCGCAGACCCAGCCCGAGCCGCTCACCCCGCGCGAGCTCGAGGTCCTGCAGCTCCTGGCCCAGGGCCTCTCCAACCGCCGCATCGCCGAGCGCCTCGGCATCAGCGAGCACACCGCCAAGTTCCACGTCAACTCGATCGTCGGCAAGCTCGGCGCCCAGACCCGCACCGATGCCGCGGTCCGCGCCGCCAGGCTGGGGTTGGTGCTGCTGTAGCGCTGCTGTAGCGGGCGCGTGACAGAATCTCGGCGTGGAGCTCCCGCCCGCGGGCCGGTGGTGGTCTTCCTGGCTCGAGTCCCGGGCCGCCCGGTGGGCGTCGGTGCTGCTGCCGGCGGCTCTCCTGTGCGGCTTCGTGCGGCTGCTCCCGCCGCAGGTCTTCTGGATTACCGACGGCGGCAACCGCTACATCCAGGTCCAGAGCTTCGCCCGCCAGGGCCCGCCGGAGATCGTCTACCCGGCACGTCCCATCGACACCGAGCTGCGCTTCTTCCCCTGGAGCGGCCACCACTTCCAAGCGGTCGGCGGCCGCGTCGTCTCGTACTACCTGCCCTGGTTCGCGCTGCTGTCGCTGCCCGGTTACCGGCTGGCCGGCGCCGCCGGGCTCTACCTGCTGCCGCTGGCCGCCGCCATCGCGACGCTCCTGCTGTTCCCGCTGCTGCTCGAGGAAGCCGGGCTGGCGGCGGCGCGTGCGCCCGCCACCCTGGTCCTGGGACTCGGCACGCCGCTGCTCTTCTACGGCATGACCTTCTGGGAGCACTCGCCGGCGATCCTGGCGGCGCTCGCGGCGGCGGTCCTGCTGCTGCGCGCGGGGCGTCGCGGGCGGAGCCGGGAGGCGCTCGGGGCCGGCCTGCTGCTCGCGCTGTCGACGGTGCTGCGCGAGGAGGGGTACGTGCTCACCCTGGCGCTGCTCGCCGCCTTCCTCTGGGCCTATCGCGCGCCGCGGCTCGGGGCCGCGCTGGCCGGCGCCTGGCTCGGCGTCATGGCCCCCGTCTGGTGGCTGCAGCACCGGCTGTTCGGCGCGGCGCTCGGCATCCACGCGGCGACCTACGGCGCGCTCGCCGCGCCGGCGCGGGGCGGCGGCGCCGGCGGCCTCGCGGAGCTGGGCCGCCAGGCCGGCGCCAAGCTCGGCGACTACGCCTTCTTCCTGCTGCGGTTCCATCCCGATCCGCGGCTGAGCGGCTGGCTCGCGGTGCCCTTCGTGCTGGTGTGCGTCGCCGGCCTGGCGAGGCGCAGGCCGCCCGGCATCCTCGACCTCTGCCTCCTCGGGCTGGCCACGGCGGCGGCGGCGGTGTTCGTCGCCCTGCTGGCCGGCGACCCGCGGGGGGTCTTCGACACCCTCTTCACCCAGGGCCTCCTGCCGCACACGCCCCTGCTGCTGCTCGCCCTGCTCGGCCTGCGCGCCCAGCTCGCCGGCCCGGAGCGTCCAGGCAGGTTCCTCGCCGCCACTTGCACGCTCTTCGCCGTGCTCGTCGTGCTGCCGCTCAACCGTGCCGACGTCGGCATCCTCTGGGGGCCGCGGCACTTCCTCGCGCTCTACCCGCTGCTCGTCACGCTCTCGCTGCTCGCGCTGCGCGACCTCCGGCGAAGCATGGAGAGAGCGTCCCACCGCCGCGCGCTCGTGCTCCTCGCCGCCGCGCTCGCGCTCCTCGGCGTCGCCGTCGAGGGCCAGGGTCTCAGGCTGCTGGCGCTCAAGAAAGCCGGCTCCCAGCGGATGCTCGAGGCCGTGCGCGCCGCCCCCGGTCATGCCGTCGTCACCGACGCCTACTGGGCCACCGAAGAGCTGGCCGCGCTCTACTTCGAGCGCGACTTCCTCGAGGTCGGGTCCGATGCCGCCTGTCGCGACGCCCTCGACCTCCTCGCCCGCAACGGCGAGACCGAGGCCACGGTCGTCCTCTCGCGGCGCTACGGCCGCCTGTCGCCCGCGGCCATCGCCGACCTGAGAGCCCGCGCCGTCTCCGGCCGCCTGGTGCGCACCCCGGGGCTCGAGTTCCTGGAAATCGCCGTGGTCAGCGTCCGCCTGCGCCGGCCCTGACCGCGGGGGACAGAGGGCGTCCCCTCGGCCTGCCTCGATCTGGGACTCTCCGGATCAGGCCGGCGGCACGCCGCGGAAGGCTCGCTGGATCGCAGCGCGGGCGCTGTCGAGGACCACAGGATGCGCCTCCGCGGTTGCCAAACGCTCGAGCAGGATCTCGGCGCGCGCCAGCCCGTGCCGGGCGGCATCGGCCAGGAAGGCGAGATCCTTCTCCCGCCCGGCGATGGCCTTGGAGACCAGAAGGTCGTGGACCTCCAGGCACAGTCCCTTGACCCCTCGCGTGTTCTCGTTCTGGATGATGACCAGGCGATCCTTCCAGCCCTCGGGGAGGCGGGCGGTCTCTTCCGCCACGCCCTGCGCGTAGTAGCCGAAAGTCTCATGGAAGGGGGAGAGCTCGCCGATGCTGCCGTCGATCAGATCCGCTCGCTCGGGATGGTTGCGAGGGAAGAGGTCCGCCTCGACGGAGACGCGCATGGAGGCAGGAGCATCCGGGAACTGTCCCAGGATCGCCTGGCTGCCGATCACGACGATCTCGTCGTCGGCGGAGATCTCCGCTGCCGCACGGAGGAGGTGCTCCAGCTGCTCCCGCGTCACGGCCGTCCTGCGAGGCGGTCCCGGGTCGCGCGCCAGATGCGCCAGCGCTCCCGGGGGTCCAGGGCTCCCGCGAAGGGACTCGACTGGCGCAGCTCGTCGGCTTGCTCGCTGCGTTCGACCAGGAAGGCGGCGATCGACGAGATGTCAGCGGCCAGGAGGGCCGCCCACCTCGACGCCGAGGCCGGCGCGGCCGGGCCGGACGCCAGCCAGCCCTGAACGCGCCGCCGTGCGCTGTCGAGGATCGCCGGCTGATGCGGCAGCCGCTCGGCGATGACGCGGTGATACGCCACGCTCCTCTCCTCGGCCAGGCGGTGAGGGTCCATGCCAGTCGGAGACGCTAGCACAGGGCGAGGGCACTGGATGAGGGCACTGGATCCAGGTCCACCGACCAGCTTGCGCCAGCCTGGCCGATCGGCCAGGTGGGGCGCCTGCCCGAACGGCGGATGTGCGGCGGCGGCGGGGCGGGTAGCCTGCGGACATGACGACTGAGACTGCTGACTCCAAGCCCAACTCCAACCCTGACCCCAAGTCCGCCTCCGGCTCGGCCGCGGGCTCCCATCCTTCCTCGTTCCTTCAGCTCTCCCGCGACGTGGCCGCGCTCGCCGCGGCGGCGGGTCCCTATGCGGTGCAGATCGACGGCGGGCGCCGGCTGTCGGCCAGCGGCACGGTGTTCGCCGGCGATGGCGTGATCGTCGCGGCGAGCCACAACGTCGAGCGCGACGAGGACGTCGTCGTCGGCCTCGAGGGCGGCAAGCGGCTGCCGGCGACGCTGGTCGGCCGCGACAGCTCGACCGACCTGGCGGTCCTGCGGGTCGAGGCGTCCGGCCTGGCGGTGCCGCAGTGGTCGGACCTCGCGGGGCTGGCGGTCGGCCAGCTCGCGGTGCTGGTCGGGCGGCCGGGGCGGCAGGTGCGGGCGGCGCTGGCGATGATCAGCGACGTGCGCGACTCCTGGCGCAGCCCGGCCGGCGCCAAGCTCGAGCGCTACGTCGAGCTCGACGCGGCGCGCGAGCGCGGCTTCTCGGGCAGCGTGGTGGTGGACGCGGACGGCCAACCGCTGGGCATCGCGAGCTCCGGATTGCTGCGCCGGCGCGGGCTGGTGGTGCCGGGGGCGACCCTGCGGCGGGTGGTCGAGTCGCTGCTCGCCCACGGCAGGGTGCGGCGGGGCTTCCTGGGCATCGGGGCCTACCCGGTGCGGCTGCAGGCGGATCTCGAGGAGCGGCTCGGCCAGGCGGTCGGCCTGATCGTGGTCGGCGTGCAGCCGGACAGCCCGGCGGCCGCGGCGGGCCTGGTGCTCGGCGACGTGCTGCTGGGGCTGGACGGGCAGCCGCTGTCGGACCTCACCCAGCTGCACGCGCTGCTGTCGGAGGAGCGGATCGGCAAGCCGGCTGCCCTGCAGATCCTGCGTGGCGGCGAGCCGCGCGACCTGGCGGTGACGGTGGGGGCGAGGTAAGGGCGAGCTGGCGGGTAGTGGGTCAGTGTCCTCGCGAGGGGTTCGACCCTCGCGAACTGACCCACTGCTCGAGCCGCCGGTGGGCGGTGGTAGCCTTCGCGCGTGCTCGAGCTCCTGTTCAAGAGCAAGCGCCGCGAGCGGCTGCGCGGCACGCCCCTGTCCGACGAGCAGCGCGCGATCGTGCGGCGCAACGTCCCCTACGTCACGACGCTGTCCGAGGCGGACCAACGCGAGCTCGAAGGGCACATGCAGGTCTTCCTCGCGGAGAAGCGGTTCGAGGGCTGCGGCGGGCTGGCGATGACGGAGGAGATCAAGCTCACCATCGCCGCGCAGGCTTGCGTCCTCCTCCTGCACCGCGAGACCGACTATTACTCCGGGCTCGGGTCGATTCTCGTCTATCCGAGCGCCTACGTCGTCAAGGGGACGCGCCAGAAGCTCGGCGACCTCGTCGTCGAGAGCGACCAGGTGCGCGTCGGCGAGTCGTGGGTCCGCGGCGCCGTGGTGCTCGCGTGGGACGCGGTCCAGCGCGGCGCGTCGAACTACAACGACGGCCACAACGTCGTGCTTCACGAGTTCGCGCACCAGCTCGACGCCGAGGACGGCGCGATGAACGGCGCTCCCGACCTCGGCAGGCACTCTTCGTATTCCGCATGGGCCCGGGCGCTCGGCGCCGAGTACCAGGATCTGCTCGCGCGGGTCGCCGCGCACCAGCCCGGCGAGATCGACGCCTACGGGGCCATCAGCCCCGCCGAGTTCTTCGCGGTGGTGACCGAGGCCTTCTTCGAGAAGGGCGCGCAGCTCCGAGCCAAGCACCCGGACCTCTACGGGGTGCTGCGCGCGTTCTACCGGCAGGACCCGGCCGGCGGCTCGCCCGTGGAGCTCGGGTAGTCGCTCACCCGAGCTCGGGCGCCGGCCTCCTCTGCGAGCGCCGCGGCGAGGTCGCCGACGCCGCGCCGGATCTCGGGCGGATCGACGGCGGCGAAGCCGAGCTGCAAGCCTTCCCGCGCCGCCGCGCCGCGGTGGTAGCGGCTCAGCGGCGTGACCTCGACGTGGCGCCGCGCCGCCGCCCGCGCCGCCGCCTCCCCGTCGATGCCGTCGCACAGCCAGCCGACGGTCTGGAGCCCTGCCTCCACGGAGGAGATCTCGAGCAGGCCGGCCAGCCGCGCCGCCGCGCACTCGAGGAGCACCGACAGCCGTTCCGCGTAGACCTGCCGCATGCGCCGGACGTGCCGTCCGAAGTGGCCGCCGTCGACGAAGTCCGCCAGCACCACCTGCTCGAGGAGCGGGGCGTGCCGGTTGGTGACGGATTGCGCCGCCGCGACGGCGTCGACCAGGTCGGCCGGCACCACCAGGTATCCCAGCCGGAGCGATGGGAAGAGCACCTTGCTGAAGCTGCCGGCGAACAGCACCTGCCCGTGGCGGTCCAGCCCCTGCAACGCCGGCAGCGGCCGCCCGCCGTAGCGGTACTCGCTGTCGTAGTCGTCCTCGAAGATCAGCGCGCCCGAGCGCCGCGCCCACTCGAGCAGCGCCAGGCGCCGCGGCAGGCTCATGCCGACGCCGGTGGGGAACTGGTGCGCCGGCGTCACGTAGACGAGCCGCGCGCCCGCGAGAGACGTCTCGCCGACCGTCATCCCCTCGTCGTCCAGGCGGACTGGAACGACCGCCGCGCCGAGCGCCGCGAAGACGAGATCCGCGCCGATGTATCCCGGGTTCTCGATGGCCACCCGGTCGCCGGGATTCAGCAGCAGCCGCGCGGCGAGGTCGAGCGCCTCCTGCACGCCGGAGACGATGGCGATCTGCTCGGGGACGCAGTGGACGCCGCGCGAGGCGGTCAGGTAGCCCGCCACCGCCTCCCGCAGCGGCCGGTAGCCCATCGGACCGCAGCCCAGCAGGAGGTTCGTCGACGCCCGCCGCAGGCGGCGCGACGCGACCTGCGCCCACAGCGTCGTCGGGAAGAGGTCCAGCGCCGGCAGGTCGGTGCGGAAGGCGCGAACGGGGACGAGCCGAGGCTCCGGGAAAGGGCGGACACGGCGGCCGTAGTCCGAGAGGCGGCGCGGCGGCCGCCGCTCCGCGGGTGACGGAGCGGCAGCAGGGTCGGGCATCGCCGCCGCCGTCGCCGCCGTCGTCGCGGTCGCCTGGTGGGCGACCTCGAGCAGACTGTCGGGCAGGACGGCGGTGACCCGTGTCCCCGAGCCCACCCGGGACTCCACGTAGCCCTCCGAGGCTAGCTGCTCGAAGGCGCTGACGACCGTTCCTCGCGACAGGCCATGATGCCGGGCGAGGTCGCGGGTCGACGGTAGCCGCGCTCCGGGTCGCAGCCGGCCCTCCAGGATGGCGGCGCGCACGCCGGCGACCAGCCAGCGAGCGGCCGGTTGGCCGGGTCCCCGCGCCGGCAGCATCAGGGGGAGGTGGGTGGCCTGGATGGTCAGCTTGGGCATCGGCGCTGAGAATGGTCCAATGAGAATATCGAAAATGGATCTATAAGACAAGTCCAATTGCGATTAGCATCGTGTTCGTGGACGGGGCATCGACGGCATCGGCGCCATCGGCCGGACAGTGAAGGAAGTTCGGACGCCGCCTCACCGCATCGACTTCCAGGAGGATTGTTCATGAAAGCACGCCTCAACTACGCCAAGGCCGCCGCCGGCGTCTACGACGCCATGGACGCACTGGACGGATATCTCCAGCAGAGTGGCCTGGAGAGGCCCCTGCTGCTGCTCTGCCAGCTGCGGGCCTCGCAGATCAACGGCTGCGCCTACTGCCTGGACATGCACTGGAAGGACCTGCGCGCGATCGGCGAGGGCGAGCAGCGCCTCTACTCGCTGGACGCCTGGCGCGAGTGCCCGTACTACACCGACCGGGAGCGGGCCGCCCTGGCCTGGACGGAAGCCGTGACCCTGATCGCCGACGGCCACGCCTCCGACGAGGTCTACGGCCAGGTGCGGCCGCACTTCAGCGAGAAGGAGCTGTGCGACCTGACCCTGGCGGTGGCCGCCATCAACGCCTGGAACCGCCTCTCGATCGCCGCCCGCATCGTCCCCGGCGCCTACAAGCCGGCCAAGGTCGCGAGCTGAGGCCGCGGCACTGCGGAGCCGTCGTCTCTGGCGATGACGCTTGCCTCAGGGCGTGAGCTTCGCCGTCATGGTGCCTGACTCGTCGTTCGGGCCTTGGTCGATGACCATGATGGTGTAGGTGCCGGGGGGCAGGCTGGGCTCGAGGAGCTGCTGCGGCTTGACCGGGGCGCGGGCGGCAGCGATCTGGTTCGGGTCGCAGGCGTTCTGGACGGCGTCCTCAAGGGTGCAGTCGCCGCGGAAGAGGACGAGCTGGATGTTGTCCGCCGCGGAGGTCCAGTCGGCGTCGACTTCCAGGTTGCCGCCGGTCGCGGTGGTGAAGGGCACGAGGGCGATGTCGTCGGTGCGATGCTCCGCGTTGGCGACCGGCACCGGGATCAGGGTGAAGGAGGTCGACGCCGTGAGGTCGCTCGGGAAGGAGTTGTCGATCCCGCCGCAGTAGTTGCCGGGCGGATTGAAGTAGGTCTTCGTGCCGCCGGTCGAGGTGTCGGTCACCTGCAAGGTGTACTGCAGGTTCGAGAGCGTGCCGTAGAAGACGCCGATGCGGTTGCCGAAGTCGAGGACTTTGACCAGCAGCTCCTTGTCGGTCGGATCGGTGAAGTAGAAGGTCCCCGTCTCGCTCGACAGCGGCCCGGCCACGCCGACGCCGATGGCGCCGTCGAACTGGTTCTGCCAGGTCACCGTTGCCGAGAAGCGGCCGTCGAGCAGGCAGAGCGTGGTGGCGCCGGGCCGGCAGGAGCCGCGGGTGGTGGCGAGGGGCCTGCCGCCACCGCCGCCACCGGCGACCGGCGCCTCGCCAGCTTCCGCCACTGGCGCCGGCTCCTGGCCCGGGAAGGCGGTCTCGTCGATCGCGCCGCAGTCGCCCGGCGTGTTGGCATACGTCTTCACCGTACCGTGTGCCGTGTCGGTGACGGTGATCTGGAAGTGCAGGTCCGTGAGCTCGCCGTAGAACAGCTTCACGACGTCGCCGAAGTCGAGCAGCTTCACCAGCAGCTCGATGTTGGCCGGGTCGCCGAAGCTGAAAGCGAGGGTGACGTCGGACGACGCGGCGGGCACCACGACGCCCTTGCCGATGCTGCCGTCGAACTGGTTCTGCCAGGCGACCGCGACGCTGAAGCGGCCATGGTTGGAGCAGCCGACGTTGCGGCTCGGCACGCACTGGCCTGCCGATGGGGGCGGCGCGGAGAGCGGGAGCTGGGCGGTCGCCACCCGGGACTCCATGGCGCCGAAGGCTGACAGATAGACAAGGCCAGCGAGGATGCGGCGGCTGCCCATCGAACGTCCTCCCTTGATCCGCAACCTAGCACGAGAGACGCCGTAAATCCAGCGAAATTGCGAACTAGCAGCTGCTCGTTTGTTTTTCGAGCTGGCGACGGACGCGCCTGGGTCTTCGAAATCCGGATCGTGCTCTGCGGTGTCGGGACCTTCAGTGCTGGTGGATCACCAGCGGAACGCCGGTCAGCCCAAGGTGGTGGTCGGTCGACCAACAGCTCCCGGTGCGGCGCTCTGTCATGACGTGCAACCCCACCGCGTCCACCAGGGTGAGATCCTGATCGGCGAACCGGCGAAGGATCTCCGTTCCGGCGCGCAGCTCCTGGGCACCGGTGGGCCTGACTTCCAGGAACTTCATCTCCTCGATCATCGCGGCGAACTGCAGGGCCCGGGTGCGGTCGTAGCGCTTCAGGAACCAGCCGTGGCCTTCCGTCACGACCAGCGCGGTCGTGAGCAGCGGCGGCGGGTCCGCAAAGAGGCGCCGGAACTGCAGATGGTAGCTGTCCGAGCGATCGCCGAAAGCGATCAAGGCCGAGGTGTCGACATACGCCTCAGTCCTTCTGGCCATAGACAACGTCGTCGATCCGTTGGCTGGAGTGCGGGTCCCCTGAAGCGACCATTCCCGCGTACCGCATCCACGGCTTCGACTCGTCCGCGGGCAGGAGCCCTCGGAGCGACCTACGCAGCAGCTCCGCCAGGGAGATCCCGAGGCGCTGCGCCTCGCGCTTGGCAGCGCTGTACTCTTCCTCGGACAGGCTGACCTGCGTTCGTATCATGATAACAACCTAGCACGTTGTGTTATCACTGGCAAGCAGAGCGCCGAAGACAGGCCGCCGTGCGGCGGGGAGGGACGTGGCGTAGACTACGGCCGTCTGCCACGCCTTGCCGAGCCGTCGCTCGCGCGGGAGATCTGCTGCCTTGGAGAGTGGGTTCAACTACGACCTGGTGTGCATCGGCAGCGGTCCGGCCGGCCAGCGGGCGGCGGTGCGCGCGGCGAAGCTGGGGCGGCGGGTGGCGCTGATCGAGCGCCGGCGGGTGGTGGGCGGCGTGTGCTGTGACAC
>Ga0209580_10000658_pt1 | contig 17634 bp, 15 predicted proteins | sample Coa_R1_5_FD_187153 | JGI IMG/M metagenome (GOLD analysis project Ga0209580, IMG submission 187153) | Surface soil microbial communities from Centralia Pennsylvania, which are recovering from an underground coalmine fire - Coalmine... | ecosystem: Environmental > Terrestrial > Soil >... | reverse complement strand
GCGCTGTCCTACTGGCGCGTGATGAGTTTCTTGCGCAATGGTCGGGATTTCGGGCAGACACTCAAAACAGAGAATTTAGGATAGTGCCCGACAAGGTGGTAGCGAGTTTCGGTGCCCGAAAACCCGTACAGGTAGCGGAATCCGGGGCCGTTTCCAATCCTTGTTTGTGCCGGCGAGTGCTCGCAACCGAGCTCAGTTGCTCTTCCGAGAATCGTCCTGATGTACGTCTTCGGAAATCGCGAGTATGCAGGTTTCGCCTTCGAATTGAATTTTGCTGGCCGAGTATGCCGTCAGTTTGATCTGGCCGGATTTTGTGCGAAGCCGCGCCATCATATTCCGGATCGGTGCGCCCTGATTCAGCCGGGCGAGCATGAGTCCCCGATCGGCGGGGTCTTCCCAAATCCTTAGCTCTTGCACGGTGCGCCCCAGGACCTCATTGCGGGAGTAGCCATACCGGTGCTCGAAGGCGGCATTGACATCGAGGAAACGTCCTTCTTTTACCTCAGCGATCAGCCAAAACCGGCCAATAGAGATCACCTCAAAACCGGCCAATGAGAGACCGGGACGTTGACAGCGACGAAGGGCTCTGTACCCTTCGTCGACATGAGCAACGTCTTGAGCGAAGAAAAAAGACAACAAGTAATCGCGTTGGGCCGATTGGGCTGGCCCTTGCGACGCATCGAACAAGAAACTGGTGTGCGCCGGGAGACGGCCAGCGCCTACCTGAAGGCCGCCGGCATTGGCGTGCGACCGCCAAGAGCCTGGGGACGACGACCGCCGGCAAAACCGGCCAACGAGGTGATCACCGGGTCGACGGAAGATTCATCGGACCCAAACGGCAACCCCAACCTCAAAACCACCCCTTCTGAGGAAGGAAAAAGCCAAACCGCAAAACCGGCCAACGAGGTGATCACCGGGTTTGGCGCAGGGTTGGGCGGTGTTGATTCCAACGGTCACTGTCCGACACCTTCGGCCTGCGAGCCATTCCGGGAGGCTATCGAGCTCGGCCTGAGTCGTGGCCGGAATGCCATGGCTATCTGGCAGGATCTAGTGGCCGATCACGGCTTCCGGGCGGGCTATCTCTCGGTGCAACGCTTTGTTCGCCGGCTGCGCGGAAACCAGGCGCCCGAGGCCCGCGCCGTGATCTGCACGCCGGCGGGGGAGGAAGCGCAAGTCGATTACGGAAACAAAGGCCCCATGGTCCGCGATGAGCGGACGGGAAAATATCGACGCACGCGGCTCTTCGTCATGACCTTGGGCTACAGCCGCAAGGCGGTACGTCTTCTGACGTTTCAGTCCAGTTCGCGCATCTGGGCCGAACTCCACGAAAAAGCGTTCCGTCGACTAGGCGGCACTCCACGCGTGGTCGTCCTCGATAACTTAAAAGAAGGTGTACTTACGCCCGACTTCTACGACCCGACGCTGAATCCGCTCTATCGCGACGTTCTCGCTCACTACGGCGTTGTGCCCTTGCCTTGCCGCATCCAGGATCCGGATCGCAAAGGCAAAGTCGAATCCGGAGTCGGTCACGCACAAAAAACTCCGCTCAAGGGAAAACGCTTCGAGAGCTTAGAAGAAGCGCAAACCTATCTGGATCGTTGGGAGACCCACTGCGCCGATACGCGCATCCACGGCACCACCAAACGGCAGGTCGCGGCCATGTTCGCAGAAGAAAAACCTTTCCTCCAGTCATTGCCCCTGGAGCCGTTTCGCTATTACCAGCACGGCCAACGCGTGGTGCATCTGGATGGCTGCGTGGAAGTCGAAGCTGCTTACTATGGCCTACCGCCGGGCTGGATCGGACGCATGGTCCGAGTGCAGTGGAATGAGATCTTCGTCCGGGTCCTCGATCCCAAAACCGGGCAACTGCTGCGCGAGCACCTCCGCCAGAAGCGCGGCTGGCATCGCATCCAGGAGCAGGATCTTTCTCCACGACGACCGTGGAAGGTTTCGCAACTGCTGCTGCGAGCCGAACGCGCGGGCACTCAGATCGGCGCCCTCTGTCATCACATTGATCAGCACCAAGGGCAGCTCGGTGTGCGCCGCATTCAAGGCGTTCTCTCCCTGGTCAAAAAGTACGGTACGGCAGCTACGGAAGATGCCTGTGCCGCAGCCTTGGAGATGGGAGTGCGCGAATACCGTTTCGTGCGACGCTATCTGGAACGTACTCCCCAGCTCGTTCTGCGGCAGGTCGATCCCCTCATTCGCGAACTCGTGCATTATCGCGATCTCATCCAACAAAAAACCCAGGAGCCAAAATCATGAATGTGATCGAGCTCGATCGTGCTCTCCGCCAACTTCGCTTAGGAGGCATGGCTGCGGTTCTGGAAACTCGCCTGCATCAGGCGCAGTCCGAACCTATGCCTCCCATCGACTTCCTCTCTTGCCTCGTCACCGACGAACTAAATCGTCGTGGCGATCGTTTGCTCGAGCGCAGACAAAAGCAGGCCGCATTTCGCGACCCGCACAAGACACTCGACAACTTCGACTTCAGCTTCAACCCGAAAATGAATCGGAGTTTAGTGTTTGATCTCGCCAGCACAACCTTTGTGGCTCGCCATGAAGACGGGCTTTTTCTCGGTCCGGCGGGCACTGGAAAAAGTCATTTAGCCCAAGCCATCGGACAAATGGCGATTCAGCAGGGCTATCGCGTGTTGTATCGCGAGGCCCACAAATTACTCGAGGATCTGGCGGACGCAACGCTCGACGGCGAGCGCAAGGAGAAGATGGAATTATTTTCCACCGTGCCGCTGCTCATCATCGATGATCTGGGCATGCGAAAGTTGCCCACCACGGCCGCCGAGGACTTACTCGAGATCGTGATGCGTCGCTATGAGCATGTCAGTACGCTACTCACGTCCAACCGACCGGTGGAGGATTGGGGGAAACTACTCGGCGATACCGCGGCCGTCACCGCCATGCTCGATCGATTGCTGCATCATGGACATGTGCTCAAATGCGGGCCCCGCAGTTGGCGCACAAAAACTAACTTGCCGCCAAAGAATTCGGCGGAGTAAAACAAATTCTGTCCCGGCCTCTCTCGTTGGCCGGTTTTGACCTGATCGCCGTTGGCCGGTTTTGAGGTGATCACTGAGGCCCAATTCTCCCAAGCGCGCTCCATATAGCAGGGATAAGCTGCCGGAGATTGTGTGCGGCACTGTTCCAACCAAAGCAGATGGTTCTGAAAGGTCATATCTTCTTTTCCAATCTGCTTCCTGCGATTTCTTGGTACGGTGCGGACAAGAACCGCGTCCTCCAACTGATCTTCTATATCTTCTAACGTTGAGGTAACAAGGTGTTCATCGAGAAGGATGGGGCTCTTCGTTGACAGGTCAAATTGTCGTAGTATTTGTGAATGCCGCGCAGTGCCCAACGAACAAATCTGCGGACCATTCCATGGGTCTGCATAATCGAAGTCGATGACCTTCGCCCCGGGGCTCTCCACTTCAATCGTAATCGGCAAGGAAATGTTGGATGATAGGTTATGGATTCTTATACGCACGCTGCGATCGGATGAATTCTGCTGCACATACCACCGGATCGCATAGCGGTCGACAACGTGTTCCTTGATCGGACTGTACAAATACACCATGAGAGGTAGAGTCGTCCCGAGCAGCAGTCGTTTCCAGCTGAGCATGGCCTCGCCTGAAGTTGCAGATGTCGGGGAAGAATCCAGCGAATATTAATACATCCTTAGCACTACTGCAAAGTTAGGCCAGGCATCTATGGAGTTGAGACAGGTGACCCCTGGGGTTAGACTGACACTCATTGAGCCCTACGCTCCAGATCCTGCACTGTCTGTGCCAGCTTCTTCCGCGTGCCTGGATGGATACGCTCGCCATCGAGGAAGCGATCAATCGCATGTTGCGAGACTCCCGACTCACCGCGGAGCAATTTCTTCGGAAATCGGCTTGCTCTTTGTATCAACGCGGCATCTGCGGGACGGGTGTTCGCGGTTTTGCGAGGATGATATTGAACCGGTCCGACGTTATCCAAGACGCTGATGTCTTCACCTTCTTGCGAACTTCGTTCGATTTCCTTTCCTATTGGAATGAGTGGCTTGATTGCGCTAACGGGGCGACGCAGGAGCAGGCCGCGCGTGTACGCGTTACAGAATTCTCCGTCTGGAGAAAGAGATTTGCCTTCCGGATGCAGAAAATGACGCCAGATAACGTTGGAAAGAGTCTGTGGCGTGAGGGTTTTTCCGTGGTATTCGGCTCCCAGCTTTACCACGTCTCCGCTATGAATCTCCGTGTATTCCCTCGTTAGCCAGTCCTCCGGATGCTTGCTGGCAGGAGCTACCAAGGTGCAATCAGCCGACGGCTGAACGAGTATCGGTGAAAGTACGAAGTTGTAAGGCTTGGCAATTTCGGGATTTCGCTTCCTCAGCACTTTTAGAACATTTGGAGTCGTAATCCGTACGCGCATGACAGCGGGCAAATCATCAAACCATAATTGCTGTGATACGAGTGCGTTTGCGAGATCTTTTTCATTCTTGAAATGTTCGCTCAGCAGTCGTTCCCATGTCTCAACGATCCATCGCGGATAATTTGTTTCATGATCCTTGCATTCAACTGGCGTATAACGGCTCCGCTTGTCCGGAACGTACACAATTCCCAAGCCGTGTTCGCTGGGTTTGATGATCTCTAATTTGTTCTTCTTTCGTGTGTAAACAACATAGCGTTTAGCGGATACCGCAAGTCCGAACAATTGATGTTGCTTTCCATCCTTCGCGTAATTGCAATCCTCAACTTTAAGGATGTCGCTAACGATACTCGGATCGTACGGATTCAGACTGTTGAGTCTTGCGCAAAGCGCGTCTACCTGCTTCCAAGTTATGGCTTTGACCGCTGGCGTTCCGTCATCAAGCTTGTACTGCCCGCCGGGACATGGATAAAGCGCACCCTTGTCTGATGCGACAAAGAACATGGAGTCCGTGTCTGTGAGCAGATATGCTCCTCCCAGATCCTTGGCCATGCGTTCCAAGATCGCAAGCATTAGCCGACCACCAGCGGTAATCAGCGCAGCGGCGGGAGGGAACTGCCATCTGCCTGGACGCTCTACAACGAATGCTGTTTGATCAAAGTGGTACTTGCCGGAAAATACTTCAAGTTGTTTGGCGTTGTTTTTGCCGAATTCCTCCTTGTTCAACTCCGCGAAAATCCCGTAGAGCGCGTTTGCAATGATCTTCAAAAGCAAATAATGCGGATGAGACTTGGGCAAGTTCTTTCGTTCCTGAATGACGACGCGAAAGAAGTCATCCTTGAGCGGATCGATAGTCCGCGTCCCAATTGCAGTTGGCTTCATGCCCGTCTGGACACCGTGAGGAACGATTCTGAACGCCTCGATGATTTGTGGGGTCTTTTCTCTCGCTACTTTGGAGGCTGCAAGATCTGGACCTGCATACCAAATCGGTTCCGTTGCCGAAAGCGGATTCAAACCGATGTTCGTTTCGCCTGTCTCGCTATACATGGCGCGTACCGGAACGAGGTCGCCTGATGGTTTCACAGAAGCGAAAAACCCAAGATGCAGCCATAGCGATGGGTCAAGAATGCTGTCAGAGTTCACTCGATCAAGAATGCGGCGGGCCTCTTCGGTGCAGTCTTCCACTTCCACACCGGCGGCAGTCATCAACGGCCACAAGCGCAGCAGCCCAGCAACGGAGGGATACTCCGAAGTTGTATCGCAAACCACAATTGGCACTTCTTGATGACGAATTCGGATTTCGCTGCGGCCACCGTAATAGGCTTGCATGCACTTGCCTAAGATGTGGGCTGGTAAATCAAACTTGCGAGCGGGTTGCTTAACTTCCATCTTGTCGAGAAACGCTTTTGTGATGCTGGCCGCGCTCATTGCGCGCTCGGGCGGAAGGTCTATTGGGAATCCTTCATACTCGCGTTTCATGGCATTGAGTAGTGCGACAGTCCGCTCAGTATCACGCCGACCGTATGCCAGTTCTTTTTCGGAAACACGTCCCGTCGGCTCATGATCGAGTTTCCCTTCGAGCCCAAACGACTTGAGGAATCCCTCCAATGTCATGTGCCTGTTGCGCAATGCCCAGCCCAGAACGGATAAGTCAAGGAAGCGGCCACGATAGATGGTGCGATTGTTCGGATCGCCACCGGCAAAGCTGATAAACGCTGAACGCGAATCCTTTGGTTTTATTCTCAGCTTCGGCTTGAGCTTGTCCGGTTTGCCCTCGTATCTCCAGAGGACCATTGACCATCCCGAATTCTTCTTGCGAGCCTCGCGATACTCCAGCGCCAATCGGCTGAGGTCGAACGGCGCATTGAAACAAACGATGACAGCGCCAGCCTGCACAGCGGTCCAGAACTCACCGTCTACAAATTCCGTGCGAGACTGCACAAGGATGTTTTCTGGACAGCCGTCTTCCACATCCGCTTTTCTACCCTTTGCTTTTGCGTACCTGTGAATAAGGGCGATGGATTCTGGATCGAGCGCATCTGCATGCACGAGCCCTTCCTGTTGGCAAACGTAAGTGTCTTGTTTCCGCTCGCAGAATCGCCACCAGAGGAAATTGAGGTCCTGGCGAATATCGGTCGTGGTTTCGCAATCGAATACGAGGGCGTACTTGGCCCATTTGTCTGCTAGCTTCCCCTCGCCATCTTTACGTGGCTTCTCACCTTTCACACGCGTGTGGGAACGCACAAAGACAGGCGTCGGCTCTGGCTGAATTTCTCTTGGAAGATGCTTTTCTTCGGTAGGTCTGTCGGCCATCAAGTCTCAATCCGACCGCTATTGGCAACGGGCGGGTTGGACAATGATAACTCTTGCGCCTTGCGGCGAAGCGAAGCTGCTCTCGCTAGGGACGCTGCAGCAATCAGACTCACTGGAGTATCGGGCGCACTTTGCAATAGTTCTGCTTGTGATTCCTCGTCTTCGGCCATCAGCAGCAAGTAGCGTCGTTGCTTTTCATTGTCAGATTCAACGATGTCGCGCTGGCCATTTGTGGTAAGCCCTTTAATATCCCTGTCGGCTTCCGTCTTTCGATGGCAATTACGGCAAACAACTCGTTTGAATTTTTCATCCAGTTCGCGGGTAACCGGATGATCTTCCTCAAAGCAAAACACATCCGTTTCGCCGCAATAAAAACAGCGAGACGGGTACCCCAACTGCTTGCGACGCATCTCAATGCGCCGAGCCCGCGCGATGGGGTTGGGATTCTTCATGCAGCAACGTCAGGACTCACGTACAACGTTTCGAGCTGACCTACAGCGCCAGCCTTTGCCAGTGCTACGAGTTGCGAATAATCGCTGACCAACTCATGACCGCCGACTTTCTTCCCGCGATACTGCTCAAGTGCAGATTTGGGCTCCACTCCCCCAAGTACGCGCATGAAGGTTGCGCGATGCTGACCCGCAAGATCCCGCTCGCGAGAACCGCGCGCTGTTGTTGTCAACGAACCGTCGTAAGCTAGGATTTGCACTCTGGCTGAATATCGGTCAGTTGGCGTGACCTGAATGCGACCGCCGGGACGTTTCTGGGTAATCGCCTTCGGCACCAACTCCCGAATCGCTCTGAGCGTTGTTCCTTCAGCCCGTGCGGCTTCGGAAATTGTTTTGGCCTCTCCCCTACGAACTCGGTTGAGAGCTCCGAAGCACTTCACTTGTTCGTCCTGTTGTCGCAAGGTCAACCGCTGGCTCTTGCGAGTTGATTTCGTTCGCGTAGTCCTATTTCTCCTGTTCGACTTGTTCTTTCGTGTTTTCAAGGTCTTAGCCTCCTCTTTTGTTTCCCGGTTGCGCTGGCCTCAGTCTCAGGGCTAAACTTACGTATATAAACTTGAGTTGCATTATGCACCCTGAATTTCACTTAAGCCGTTTATACGTAATTACTTGGCTAAGATTTAGCTTCAGAACTGCCGCATATTTACGTGATTTATCCCAGAGTTTTACGTATAATTAGGACGTGGTTGCCTGGAGGTGACCGCAATAATGGCCAAATCGAAAAACTCGCAGAAAAGCGCAAAAAATCTACTTGACAGGTTTTCGACAGAACGGGGTCGGGGCCGTCCGCCGAAGGTTGTTCGATCGGCTGTGGTGGGACGTGCTGACAACTATCGCGGCATATTGCCGATGATTTGGGAGGAGCTAGAAGTTCCTCTTCTGAAGGCTCAGACCGAAGAAGAGGTCGTAAAAGCGTTTCAAGTCGCCCAGCCAGGAGGGAACGAGTTTCCCTCTCTGGCTCCCGTGATCCTCAAGGCCATAAAAGACCCGAATTTTCCAATCAGGCGAAAAGCACGAATCAATTTCTTAGCGGATTCCATTGCGGGAGTTGGCCTAGTCACTCTCCGTAGATCGCGCGACATCTGCGCTGAGGAACGGGCAGCAAAAGAGGAAGCAAAACGAGCGCCTTACATCATCCGATACGAGTTCTACGTTGAATGTTCTTGCGGTTATAAAGGCCATTCGGAAAACCATGCGTGTCCCAAGTGCGGTGCGGAGATTTTGTTCCCAGTAAACTTGGGGAGTCACATTTTCTAAAAAGAAACGGGCCTGCCGGTTGTTAGAGCAACCAACAGACCCTGACCGTCACAGGAGGGTTAGCTCCAATGGCAGCTACAGAAAACGTACGCCAACCATCGCCGTCAGACAATTCGCTGACGCCACGTCACGGTGTTCTGACACTCTTCGGCTATGGCATCCAAGTCCGAGTGGATCGTGGGCATTTACTCATTGAAGATGGGATCGGCGAGGATTGCCGGAAGGTCAGGCTCGCGCGTGTGAACCACGGACTAAAGCGGTTGGTCTGCATCGGCGCTGACGGATTCATTTCGCTGGCAGCTCTGCAATGGCTCGCCGCTCAGGATGCCAGTTTTGTCATGCTCGAACGCGATGGTTCCGTGCTTGCTACGACGGGACCAGTACGATCCTCTGACGCAAAGTTGCGAAGGGCTCAAGCACTGGCTCATGTGTCTGGAGCGGCATTGCGTATCACGCGGGAACTGATCCGGCAGAAGCTTGCAGGTCAAGAGTTGGTGGCAAGACACAAGCTGCTCGATACGACAACCGCTGACACCATCGCAAGATTCAGCGCAGAGTTGCCACAGGCAGAGCAAATTGCGTCCATCCGATTGATCGAAGCGCAAGCGGCATTGGCCTACTGGTCAGCTTGGCGCACTTTGCCGATCACATTTCCCAAGAACGATGTCGCACGAATTCCCGCTCATTGGTTGAATTTTGGTGCGCGAATCTCGCCGCTCAGTGGCTCACCGAGGCTGTCAGTCAACCCGCCGAACGCAATGCTGAACTATTTGTATGCTGTGTTGGAGTCTGAAGCTCGGCTCGCAGCTGCGGCTCTCGGGCTGGACCCTGGACTTGGCGTGCTGCACGCGGATTCTGGAAATCGCGACAGTCTCGCTCTGGATCTTCTCGAACCAGTCCGACCACAAGTAGATTCATACCTGTTGGATTGGATTACGCGCCAACCGCTGACGCGACAATGGTTTTTCGAGCAGCGAGATGGCAATTGTCGTCTCATGGGCCCGTTTGCGGTACGGCTCTCCGAGACGGCCACGTTGTGGAGACGCGCTGTCGCGCCGGTTGCGGAGTGGGTTGCGCAAGCACTGTGGAGTTCTGGTGGCAAATCAGCAAACAAAGGACAGAGTCTACCTACGCGCCTCACCCAGCGGCGTAGAAGCGAAGGCAGAGGAAACACATTTCAGCTCGCGACGAATCCGATCCCTCGCCGTGGGAACATCTGCGAGGTCTGTGGCGCAGAGGGAGTGAAGAATCGCTATTGCAAATCGTGTGCTGTCGAGGTCTCCAGAGAGAATATGGCTCAAGTGGCCCTGATCGGTCATTCACGGCCCAAGACTCAACGAGTCAAGAACCGAATCTCAAAGCGCATCAGCAACCACGCCGTGGCTAACTCGTGGTGGGACCCCAAGAGTCTGCCGAGTTGGCTGACGCAGGAGTTTTACGACCGGCAGATCCAGCCATTGCTCAGAGACAAGAAAATCCGTGAAATTGCGGAAGCGATGCGGGTCTCCCAACCATACGCCGCGTTCGTCCGCTCTGGCAGACGCCGCCCACATCCGCGTCATTTTCAAGCCTTGGCTGCGCTGGTAGGTTCCAAACCGATGAGGTATGACAGCACGCCAGAATAGCGGTTTCCTAAGCTTTATCCATTGGGGGCACGCGACGTAACCCTCTTTCTTTTCAGTTGCATTCAGTCACGCTAGATGATGGGAAGTAGTGCCTGTAGTCACTTGCGGACATTTGCGGGACATCGAATCGTTGACGATCCGGGCTTCCGGACATAACCTGATTTCATGGGTGACGCGTCGATAAACATCTCCGCTGATGCGCTCGAATTCGCCTCTCAGAAATTCCTCAAACTATTCGGAAAAGATCAGGAGAGCACTGAGCTGGCGAGCTGGTTCAAAGGCCTTCAGCAAACTGCTCATGCCTTGACCATGACGGTGCAGTGTCTCGGAATGCGGCGCCCTTTACCGTTCGATACTGTGTACCAGCCGACTCGACTCCTCGTCGGCCCGGATGATAGCGACTGCCTTGTCGATGATTCACAATTCGCATGGGAAAGCAGGGCTAGTCGCTCAATCTTGCGTGGACGAGCGTTCAACGAGAAATCGATCACCATTCCGGAATTTCTTCGCCGCGACAATGATGGGTTGATTTTTGGGGGACCTGGTTGGGGCAAAACGACTTTCCTTCATCACATCTTCCGATCGACAGCCAAAAGTGAGGATGTTCTACCCGTCCTCATCAGCCTCCGCAGACCGACTGCTTTAGATGATCTTGAGAAATACGTGGACGCATGTTCGCGGATTCAAAAGAAACAGCACCGCGCCTGTACGCTCTTGCTAGTCGACGGCTATGACGAGGTCAAATCGGAAGAACGTAGACGCGTATCCGAAGCTCTTCTACGGTTCCAAGCTCAACGTGCAGGTAAGTTTTACCTGACATGCCGTGAGTACTATAACGTTGCGCTGCTGAAGGCTCCAGAAGTACGACTCGAAGCATTCAACCGAGATGATCAGGTTCGCTTCGTCAGGGTGTTTCTATCTGCATTTAGTATCCGCCGCGACGATGCTGAGGCCGTGGTCGCACAGCTTGAACAACGTGGCTTCAAAGAGTTCCTTTCGCATCCTCTGTTGCTGACTCTGGCGTGCATCGTGCGAACAACTTCATCAACCGTGCAGCCGCGAAATGCATTGCGACTTCTGGAGCGCGCCATTGACGTACTCTGCCTTCATTGGGATGAGCAGAAGGAGATTGACAGGCAGCCGAGCACACCACTGGATGGCTATGATCGCAGAAGGGTGCTGAAACAGATTGCATACAGGGCCAGATCTCCATTTGTTAAGCGACAGCGTGCAGAGGAGATTACAAGAAGGCAACTATCTCTCATCGGCATGGACAAAGTTGAACCCCGCGATGCGTTGCTCGAAATCGCCCGGTTTTACGGCATTCTCGTTCCTGCGGAGGACGGCTACGAGTTTGTTCATCGAACAATACATGATTTTCTAGCTGCTCAGCAGTGGGTCGAATCGGGCGAGTTTGCGAACGAGAGAACTTACGAATGGAATGCTCGCACGGGATATGCAGCGTGCCTCTTTGGAGATGCGACCATTGTGCTGAAGAAAGCTCTCGAAGCACCCGAGGGATTGCCGACCGCGACGGAGATAATCGGGAACTATGCCGCCTTCGACTTCTCCAAGACGGCTGACGCTTTGATTGAATACTTCCAAGGTCGCGTTCTTCAACACGAGCGGATATCTGTTCCCGAGAGGGTCTACGATGAGAACTATTCGAAGTATGCACCCCACATTGCAGGACAACTAGAACACGATTTCCTAAGACTTGCTAATTCAGATTTTCTGAACTTTGTCGTCGACTACTGCTGCGACCGCAAAACCCAAGTTGCTGACCTCCTCGTCGCCTACGCGGTCACGGAACTCTACGAGCGTTGGGAGAAATTGGAGCATCAGACGTACACAAAAGCATTGAAGGCGTACGTAACTGCATTCTTCACGTTTTCTGTACCCGGCTCGAAGCAGGCCCAACTTCAGTTCCTTAACCCTGTGCCTCAGAATCGGCTTAAAGACTACAAGCCCGGTCAATCTCCAGAAAACTCAAAAACGGAAGCTGAGTGACGGTTCCGGCAACCTCCGCTCCTCAGAACTGATTGAATAGGACCTCTTTGGGCTGACGTATGTCTCTAAAATGCCTACGACAAAATGACAGCGGTTTGGCGTACCGTCAGCATGCTGCAATCATGAATCTTGAGAAAGGCACCGAAGGGCCGACGACAGTCCGCATCCGAGGCATTGGCAAACGCTTGCAAAGCTGGTCAATATTTTTGGGGGCTTGAGTCACAGGAAAAAATGAAGAGGTGCGAGTTCGGAAGCGCTGCCGGAATTGAAACTAACGACTTCAAAGGAAGAGTACCGCCCCACTCTCCAACTCTTTTCCTTCCAAGAACGCGCTAAGATGGTGCCCTTATGAAAGAGGAACGAAAGATCTATTCCCGATATGCCTTCAACCGTGGCTTGCAAACGCTTTGGAAGGGCGATGCGGCCAAAGCTGGTTCACAATTTCGCTCGATTGCGATTACCTCCGATGAATTCAATTCCACTCAGGGGACATTTCAAGTGCTGGCACTCGAAGGGATTGGAGGAGGGATTCAGGACGGCAAGTTCGCGGGTTCGAAAGACGATCCAAAGGTCCTTTTCGATAAAGATTTTCGTGGCCTTGACGAAGCAGCAAAGAAATTTGATGAGTTCATCCTCGCAACTGAACAAGAAGGATTCAATAAAGTTAGCTTTATGGACATTATCGACTTCGAACAAAAGGCGCGGGAATCAAAGATATAGTGGGGGGATCCGACAGCTCTTTCTTGAACGTAGATTGCATACCTGCAGATTGTGGCAAACAGCTATGGCTCCGAAATGAAGACGATTATCGATCAGATCGAAGCTATAACAAGACAAACAGGATTCATATATACGTTTGCCTTAATCTTGCTGCGCGACCTTTTCTTTTCACCTGAGGACACCACCGATATCAATTGGAACGAGCACCTCAATTTTCAAGAGTTAACGTTCCTTGGCGGCCTCGTGGTAAAGGCCAGAATTGACCTTAGGATCCCCAAGGAAGCTGAGTCAGCAGCATGGTTCGAAGAGATTTATAAGCTATTTGACGAGCTCCATAAGAAGCATCACGACCATTTCTTTGAGCAACTTAAAACTAGAGTTGAAGAGGGACCGCATCCCGCCAACCCCGTCGAGGATTATCGAAACACATTCGGCTCGGGCATGATGATGACGGAGCCGATATTTTATGGAGGCTCTGGAGCTTACGATTTTCAATACCTTGAATTTGCTGTGGAGAAGTATTCATCCGACCGCAAATGGATTCGTGAACACATGGGCATTGACGTACATCAAATGGCACAGATTGCCCGCGAGTTAAAGAGCCTTCATGAGCGCAAATACAACGATCAGGAACCACTGAAGCCCGGGGAGTTCTCTAGACTGTGCACTGTAGCGTTGTCGATCTTCTCCTTCGACGAAGCCGATCTACAACAATTCGGGAGTGATTCAGTTAAGGCCTTCGTGCAAGCCTTTTCATTAACTCCCGGAAGTGTAAACGCCGAGCTACGCTCGCCTGGCCAGTTCAACGAGCTGCAATCGCGCCCTATCGTGCAATTGCCAGATGGGCGTTATTTCATGCCGATTGGCTTCAATCTTTCGGAGGCGATTTACGAGAGTCCGTTCTTCTGGATGAATTCAGATAATGCGTATCGCACGACGGCGCTTGTACATCGCGGCCAGTTTGCGGAGAAGGCAACGGCAAATCTTCTAGCAAAGGTTTTCGGCACCTCAAGCGTATATACCGACGTTCAAATTAAAGAAAGCAAGGGCAAGACTCTCACTGACATTGACGTGCTTGCCATAGTCGGAAACAAGGCCGTTATTGCCCAAGTAAAGTCGAAGAGACTAACTGAATTGGCAAAACTCGGGGATGAAGGCCGCTTGACCGGGGATTTTAAGCTTGCGGTCCAAGAAGCATATGATCAAGGCCTGCTCTCCCGGAAAGCGCTGTTGAACAGAAAAGACAATTTGTTCTCGGGCGGGAAAGAAATACATCTCAGCGAGAGCATCGATGACGCTTACATCCTTTGCATAACGGTGGATCATTATCCAGCGGTGATGCACCAACTTGACGTCTATCTCACTAAACAAGATGACGATCCGTTTCCAGTGGCGATCAGCATATTTGATCTTGATGTCTTGGCGTTCTACCTCGCAGATGCATTCGAATTCGCCTACTATCTGCGCCAAAGGACATCCTTAAGCGCTTACTACAAGGCCGACAACGAAATGTCGCTCCTGGGCATGCACCTAAAGCAAAAACTGTTCAAGCAACAGGGGACGGACTTCGAGGTAGTGGACAGGAGTTTCGCACAGCTCGTAGACGCAAATTTCCCTGTGTTACGCGGTTCTGTGCCGAAGACGGCCTCTGCTGACAAGCTGCATCACCAATGGAAGAATCTTGAATTTGAGACACTTCTGAATCAGGTAAAGTCGGCGAATGAGCCTAGATTCACTGACGCTGTATTCTTTCTGTATGATCTCGCCGGGGCGGGAGCGGACGGGCTAATAGAAACGCTGAAGTTACTGAAACGAAAGTCGGCGAGCGACGACAAGTCTCACGATGCCAGATTACCGTTGCCCGATGCGCACGCTGGCATGACGATTGTAACGGAACCAAATTCTCACGTGAAACTGCGGGAGAAGTTGCTAGGCCTCTCAAGGCTAGCAAAGTACAAGTCGAAAGCGGACATATGGCTCGGTTTGGGGTGTCTTGTAACGGGTAGTCGACTTGTTGACGCTGTCGTGTTCAGCAAAGAACCTTGGAAACCAGATCATGAGCTAGAGAAACTATCAAAGCTTCTCCGGGGCACGCCTATGCTTCCGTCAGGTAAGAAAGTGGGAAGAAATCAGCGGTGTCCATGCAATAGCGGCAAGAAATATAAACACTGTCACGGTGCTTGACAGACGATTGCAACGTCTCATTTCCACCAAGGCCCTTGAGTTCCAATAACGGCGACATTTGAGGTTGCCGAAGCGGCGAGAGGATTATAAACAGATGCAATTGTTGTTTTCCCCCAACTACGACGTTTGAGGTATTTCTTGTTCTCCAGAATCTTCAAAGACTCTTGTTCAATGTCAGCCCACATGCCTTGTAGAATCCCGCATACACGATTGAAATCCGCTCGTAATTCAGAATCCACCGGGACAAAATCCTTTTCATTACGGTGATACATCACGTTGGTCCACCGTTTGTATTTTTGCAAAGCCTCCCTCCGAGGGATTAGCCTAGTCCCATCAGCGTTCTTCACGCTTGCTTGTACAGGTTCATGCAAGATGTTCCGATATTCTTTGATACTTCCTTCGAGTTCTCGTAATTTCGCCGTGCCGACGTGAGGTTTCTTGCCCGTCACGTCAAGATAAATGTTTGCGAATGCTTCAGCTTGCTTTATGGCGACCTCGACCGCTCGCTGAAGTTGAGCCCAAATCTCCTCAGCAAAGCCAAGGTCATCCGATTTGATCTCGATCTTCTCAAGTGCACGGACAAGGTTTACGTACGCGCTGTAATGATTCATCGCAAAGAGTTCGAAATCCAGATCGATTCCGTCGCGCAAATCGATTGAGCCAGGGTTTCGTAATGGCTCAACATGCAATTGCCATAAAGTCTCATATTTTGAGATATAGGCTCGCATGGTAGTCCATGTATTTCTCTCAAGTACGTCTCCGTGTTCCGCGAGAAATAATGGCATCGCTCACCCCTCCTGCAACAGTATTCTAGCCTTTACCGGCTGTTTTTCGCCCAAAGAGCGTCACGCGAACATTATGCTCCGGCTCAACATCGTTGGCGAAAATTCTGTTCGCACTCATCCGATGGCGGGTCGGCCAAATCAAAATCAGGGGAGCCAGGGGGAGGGGGGTAGCCGAATTTTTCCCGATAGATACTACCCCCTCCTCGGCTTGATGCCTGTCTCTTTCGCCACTGTCTTGGGCGAAAATAGGACGAATCTCAGACTCGCTACCAACTCCGATCGGCCCCGCAACTCACCCTTTGCATTCTCACGTAGTGCCCCTATTTCGAGCGGCGAATCCTGTAACTGTGCAAATCAAGTGATAGATTACAATGCGTTGCTGAAGAGAGGATTCATGGCGGACGTGAGGGGCAGTCTTGGCAATGTGAGTCTTCGGCGGAAAGTATTCGCGACAGCAACGTTCGTCCTAATGCTTTCAATGCCCGTTTATTCCGAACAGAAGAACTCTGCAGACACAACTGGGTCGGTTCAATCTTTTCTGGAACGTTGGGACTTGACCCTGAAGACTCCGCTTCGTGAATATCCCTCGTGGTTGGAGATAACCCAGGAAGGTGGGCAGCTCACAGCTCGAATGGTGAGCCGCTGGGGACACACGCGACCACTCCCGAAGATTGAACTTTCGAATGGCCGGATCACGTTCGTCTCTCCCAAGGAGGAGGAAGATAGGAAAGACGACATGGTCTTTGAGGGCAGGCTATCTGGGAAGACCTTAGTGGGGACAACGACCGGGCCCGATGGAACTCCCTGGCAATGGACGGGAGAAAGAGCGCCATCCCTAAAGGGAACGAGCGCCCCGAAGTGGGGGAAGCCGATACAGTTGTTCAATGGCAAGGATCTGAGCGGCTGGAAGATGAGCGATCCGAACGCGACGCCAAGATACCTTCGCGTACGCCGATTCCTACGACGCAGCGGCCGGGCGCTATCTTGGTCTCGAAGCCGGGCGTCGTCCGAATGTTCAGTTGAATTCGGAGAGTGTCGTCGTCAAGCCTGAGATTGCTGCAGAACAGATGGAGAAGGAAGCCGCTGCCCAAGCTTCGATACCCACCGGACTGGGTGGAGTACGCACGACAGCTGCACAACCTACTGGGTCTGGAGCAGAGGTGACCGGATCTCATGCTAGTGGAGCTGGCGTGTCCCAAACGGGCTCGAAGCCCCCGGGTCTCAGACGCTTTCACGGCTCAGCGACACTGAATCCGACTCGGCTGTCGCGAGACGTTGATGCGATAGCCACTTCCGTGGTTCAGCATCTTGCCGGCCTGCTCGATGCGAAGGTCAAGATCACCCTTGAAATTGAAGCTGACATGCAGTCGGGCGCTCCCGAGAATGTTGTCCGCACTGTCACGGAAAACTGCCGAACGTTGAAGTTTGATAGCCAGGGCTTCGAGGAAGCTTAAGCCTCTGCTTTTCCCGGTCCACTCCGCCCCGTGATGAGCCAGATTTTCGCTGTTCAAGACCCAACGAAACGCGATCGTTCCGCCGCGCCAGGCGGCGCGCTCGACATCCGCTTCCTTGGCGACCAGCAGCGCGTCATTCCTGATCGGTCGAGAATATGGGCCGGTGGTATTTGGTTCGTGGACCCAGGGTCGCAATACGTTCGTTGACGTCGGCCCAGCTACGAATCCCTTCCGCCGTCTTCCTCGCAATGCTTTGACGTCTCTTCGGTTTGCTTTGACCATTGGCGTAGAGCTCCTCGGCAATCTTCCGTGCCTGATCGCACAGCTCAGTTTCCTTCAGCAATTGTGTATATTG
>Ga0209580_10000657_pt1 | contig 17635 bp, 3 predicted proteins | sample Coa_R1_5_FD_187153 | JGI IMG/M metagenome (GOLD analysis project Ga0209580, IMG submission 187153) | Surface soil microbial communities from Centralia Pennsylvania, which are recovering from an underground coalmine fire - Coalmine... | ecosystem: Environmental > Terrestrial > Soil > Unclassified... | reverse complement strand
TTTCGGATTGAATAATGATGGCGCTTCCCGTGTCGGATTTACTGCCCCCGGCGTCGAAGGCCAAGTTGGCGCATATTCTGATGCGATTGCCATGGCGGGCATCAACCCTGAAACCATTGCTTTTGTAGAGTGCCATGGCACTGGAACGCCCATAGGGGACCCCATCGAATTGACTGCGCTTACCAGGGCTTTTCGGTCCCATACTTCTAAACGAAACTTCTGTGCCATTGGCTCGGTGAAAACCAATATCGGCCATACAGGGGCCGCAGCCGGAGTTGCAGGTTTCACCAAAGCCGTACTTTCCCTGGAACATAAGACCATTCCGCCATCTTTGCACTTCCGCACACCCAATCCACAGCTTGAACTTGAGCAGAGTCCTTTTTATGTAAATACTGAGGCCAAGTCCTGGCCTCAAGGCGCGGTGCGTCGCCGTGCTGCCACCACGTCACTTGGAGCGGGAGGCACGAATGCTCATGTAATCCTGGAAGAAGCTCCTGAGCAAATATCTTTTCCCAGCGTGCGCACGCATCATCTCCTGGTTTTATCGGCAAAAAGTTCTTCAACTTTGAATGCGTTGAACGCCAACCTGGCACAGCATCTCACGCTCCATCCACCGGAATCCATGGCTGATTTGGAGTACACGCTCCAGGTGGGGAGAAAAGTTTTTCCCTACCGGCGTTTCGTGGTCTGCCGCGGTAAAAATTCCGTTGAGGCACTTAACAGCGGTATGAATACGCCTCCTTCATTCAGGGAAAAACCTGCGGGGCCGCTCGTCTACCTTTTTCCCGGGCAAGGCTCGCAACGCGTGAATATGGCCAGGGATTTATACGCCATCGATCCTATGTTTCGGGAGCAGATGCAGCTCTGCGCGGAGGTCCTTAAACCCGAGTTAGGCCTCAATTTGCTCGAATTGCTCTATCCCGATTCCCACGGGCAGGAAACGGCGGCAGAACGCCTGGCCCAGACCCAGTACACACAACCAGCGTTGTTCACAATTGAGTATGCATTGGCAAAAACCTGGATGAACTGGGGGTTGCATCCGGAGTGCATGATCGGGCACAGCGTTGGGGAATACACCGCGGCATGCCTGGCAGGAGTGTTCTCCCTGGAAACAGCCCTGCGGCTGGTAGCGTCACGCGGGCGGCTGATGCAGCAGGCGCCAGATGGATCCATGACCGGAATCATGCTCCCGGCCAGCGTTGTTGCGTCCATGCTGGTCCAGCATCCTGAAGTGTCACTGGCAGCTTTTAATGCGCCCTCAGCATGTGTCATCTCCGGACCCACAGCGGCAGTGGCCAAAATGGAGGAGCGACTGGCAGAGGACCGAGTATCTTATGCCCGGCTGCATGTCACTTCTCCATTTCATTCAGCGATGATGGAATCGATCATTCCTGCATTTCGCAAGGAACTGGAAAAGATAAACATGGCTCCGCCCAGGCTCCGGTATATGTCGAATCTCACCGGAAAATGGATTACCGCAGATGAGGCCACCAATCCTGAATACTGGACCAGGCATTTGCGCCAGCCGGTGAATTTCTGTGATGCGGTTCTAACGTTGCTACAAACCCCCCGTCGCATCTTCTTGGAAGTTGGTCCTGGGCATACGCTCACAAGCCTGGTTGCTCAGTACCCTCAGCGGACCTTAGCTCACCCTACGATCTGTTCTTTGCCTCATCCCCGGAATGGCACCCTTGATAATTTTGCTTTCCTCTTAAATGCCATGGGACAACTGTGGCTGGAAGGATGTGAGTTTAACTGGCGTGCTGTTCATTGCGGTGAAGCCCGCCGCCGCATACCGTTGCCCACGTATCCATTCGAAAAACACTACTATCGCATCACTACCCGAAAAAAGCCTTTGAGCGCGGCTGGTGATCAGCTTCAGGAGAACGAGGCTTCAAGGAATGAAGAGCAAAAATCCGCACAGGTTTTCGCGTGCCATGAACGGCCAATCCTCTCCACGCCTTATGTGGCCCCTCGCAATGAGCTCGAGCGAGCCATTGCACGGGTTTGGGCGAGCACGCTTGGAATTCATGGTGTGGGAGCGGATGATAACTTTGTGGAACTAGGCGGACATTCGCTATTAGCCATCCAATTATCAAACCGTATATCTGAAATATTTGCAGTTCCGTTTACCGTCGAGCAGTTGTACCAAGCGCCCACCATCGCAGGCGTAGCGGGCTGTGCAGCGCGGTTGTTCGCGGAAAACTCTGAAACAGCGGCAGCGGAAGCGGAAACGGGGAAAATGTTTGCGCTCGGGAATGGCAGGCCGTCTGCACACAGCCCAGCTATACGTGACAACTACGGGGCAGAGACATCCACGATCCAGCCGCGTATGTATCCGGGCCTGGAAGCGCCGCTGGTGCCCATCCGAGCAATGGGTAAACGGCAAGCGCTGTTCCTGGTGCATCCCGGAGGCGGAGGAACCAAGGTTTATCAGGAGCTTGCAAAATATCTCGACCAAGAACAGCCTGTTTATGCGTTCCAGTGTCATGTCCTTGGAAGTCAGAAAGCACATCCGCTTGTGCCCGTTGAAGAGATGGCCGCTCACTACAACCGCTTCTTGCTCCAAGTTCAGCGTGCCGGCCCGTACCTGTTGGGTGGATGGTCCACTGGAGGGGTTGTTGCGTTCGAAATGGCCGTTCAACTCCAGAATTGCGGTCATGCGGTTTCATTGGTTGGCATCTTTGATGCTGCATCGCGCCACCATCCTGAGAATGGTTCCATCTCTCCGAGGCTTCGCATGGCAGAGGACATTCTTGCTACAGGCGTGGCCCTGGCGGCCAGAGAAGGGCAAACATTCGGTCTTAGTAGAAGCGACCTCGAGCATCTCAGCGAAAATGAGCAGCTTGAGATGTTCGTACGTGAATTGCAGAGCAAAAAAATTGTGCCTCCTGAAGTAGACCGCCGCGCCTTGCAGGCCCTTTTGACGACCTTTGCAAATACTCACAAGGCGCTTGAATATTACATCCCCGGCACGTACCACGGCCGGGTGCTTGTACTTCGCGCTACGGATATCACTCCCGAACTGCGGGAACTGACTAAGGATATCTATGATGACCCGAGCTTCGGCTGGCAGCAATATTGCACCCGACCAGTAGATGTCCGGTATGTTCCCGGCGATCATATGCACATTGCGGTGGAACCGAATATCAGGACTTTGGCCGCCGTTTTCCAGCGTTGTATTGATGAATTGGGCATCAATGGTTCGGAGACTCTTCAAAGCAGCAGTGTTCCATGATTAGCAGCCGCCGCTCTCCCGTACCGACAAAGTTGCGCGTCAATCTCAGGCTCGATTTGGGCAGCGCAAGATTTTTGCTGATTTGGTTTGGGCAACTGGTCTCTATCATTGGTTCAGGATTGACCAGTTTCGCGCTTGGTATCCGGGTCTATCAACTCACCGGATCGGTTACGCGGTTTGCGTTCATTTCGGTTTGTTTTACACTGCCTGCAATTCTGGTGTTTCCGTTGGCAGGAGTCATCATTGACCGCTCCAACCGCCGCACCGTAATGCTTGCCAGCGATCTGGCCGCCGGTTTCAGCACACTGGTTCTTGCATGTCTGTTCTTTTTCGGCAGTCTCTCGCTTTGGGAGATCTGTCTTTTGGTGGGCATTGGATCCCTTGCTGAAGCATTCCGGCTGCCGTCTTACACGGCGATTCTTGGGCAGATGGTTTCAGCACAGCACATTGGGCGGATTAGCGGGCTGTTGCAGTTTGCTCCTGCCGCTGCCCAAGTCGTAGCGCCAGCGTTGGCCGCTGTGATGATGGGCGCCATAGGTCTCAAAGGCGTACTGCTGGTTGATTTCCTTACTTTTATTGTCGCGATCTCAACCCTGCTTGCTGTCGATATTCCTGTATTGCCTCGCGAGGCTGCGCATACCTCATGGCTGAAAGACACGGCAGAAGGATTAAAGTTCATCGCCAGGCGCCGTGGTTTATCGGCTCTGCTGTCGTTTTTCTTTATCATCAATTTCACTTACAGCACTGCCCAGATCCTACTTCCTCCCGTTGTGCTCGCCTTTACAAGCCCCAAAATGTTGGGCGCAATTCTGTCCTCTGGAGCAGTGGGGTATCTCGGTGGCAGCATCCTCATGGTTTTGTGGAGGGGGCCCCAAAAGCGCGTCCATGGACTACTCATCTCTGCGTTTGTCTATGCGCTCAGCCTTGTACTTGCTGCTTTGTCCGCATCCTCCGCCTTGATTACTCTGGCCGCATTTATCATGTTTTCGCAAATTCCCGTGATGAATACGTGCAGTCAGGCAATCTGGCTGTTCAAAGTTCCTCTTTCCATGCAAGGCCGTGTGTTCTCCACGCGGATGATGCTCGCATGGTCGTCCATCCCTTTTGCCTATTTTTTAGCCGGTCCATTGGCTGACCGGGTATTTGAACCTCTACTCCAGGCCAATGGCAAACTCGCAAACACCTGGATCAGTTGTATTGGCATAGGCCGCGGACGCGGAACAGCCTTTCTGCTCATGCTCAATGGGGTGCTGGCATTGATGTTTGTTGCCGGGTACTATCTCAAGCCACAATTCCTGCACGTCGAGAAAAATTTACCGGACACAGTTGCCAACCACTCTTCAAAAATTGATGATGGCACTTCCCTTACAGATAGCGTATTCAGTGCTTGATCCGGAAACGCTGGAGGCAGACTCGAATTTCTGCAGGAGAACAGGTGGGTTGGAGAAGCGTTAGCGGATCGCCGAATCGACCCATATGCGTTTCTATGCTCGCCGTGCAAGCGAAAGGCTTGCGTCACTTCGATAAGCAGTCATCAGTGGGAAGGCATCCGGTGTTGAACGTGAGCACCTGGTGCAAACCCAGGTCCTCTACTTGGGCGCAGGCCCTCTAAACTTTTTGTCTTCAATGAAATGTGAACCCGACGGTGGAGTCCCGAACGGCGACTGCAGTCGATTTTGTAGCTGTCAAAGCCTCACGCTTCTACACCTTTCCACAACACGCAAGAATTTGCCAACATTGTCTCAGGCGTGTTCACGCCGGTGCTGGCCAAGCACACCAAGAGCTTCAACCTGGTTGATACGCTCTCGGTCGGCGTGGACAGGATTCAGCGGAACTTCGAGCCGCTGCAGCGCCAGGTTGAGACGTGGAGGAAGACGCAGATCACTGATGAGACAGCGAAGCTGATCATCTATTCAGCGTTCATTGACGGCAAGCTGGAAGCTTCCAAGCACGATGAGTGAAAATTGTAATGGTCTAGGGCAGCAAGCAACCGATCAGACATTGGCCGAAGCGTCACCGCTCACAGTGGGCTGGCGGTTACCGCCGAGTTTATGGAATCTCACCCGAAGTATGCGCGAGCACCAGAGCTGCGACGATTACGAATAAAACCCTTTTGATCGATTCACAGCTTCCTGTCCATTTCCTATTTAGCAAATTTGATAGCAGGGCTAATCGCTAGTTGTTAGGAATAGGAGTTTTCTAAGACATTCGTTGCACAGCGGTGCTCATTTCTCCCGCCTGACAAAGTCTCGAAATAGAACCATAACTCTACTCAAACATTCCTTGCGCCGAATTTGGTTTTGGAGATCGTGCAGAAAAAGATCGCGCCGGGAGTGGTGCACAAGAATGTTGTATCTTTGCCGCCACAATTCCGGGATTACTCCAAAGGGATCGGGGTGAGCGCTAGCATTAAGCTACAACGTTGGGCCTTGCGCTTCGCAATAAGTTCCTTCTTTTAGCATCCATGCTAGCTTGCGGAAACGGCAATCGACTCCACCTCGACCAGTTCCAATGTATCGCATTGTACTGCCGCGGCCAAACGCAGCTGTGAGACTTGGGACAAAGCGGCGTCCGCAGCCTGCAGATTTTTTTCATAGTCAGGCGGATACTCATAGCGGCGAAAGAGGCGATATGCCGAGAGAGCGCGCGTGACAGCTTCGCGATTCATCGGGGTGACCTGAAGCTTTCCGGTCCAATAGCTCTCGATGTCCATATAGTCCATAGCAAAAAGCTCCATGGACTTGCGCGCTTCATTCAACACCTGGTCTCTCGTAACCTCAATTCCACCTTCCGCATCTGATGGTCCAAAGAGTAGATCAAATGAATTTTTCCGCGCCATGACAAATTTTAGGAATGCAAACATCCCCCCCATCGGACAATCGCCCGCCGAGACGACAATTTTTATTTTTTCCGGAATCTTCAGCGCAGCCTCCAAATCCGCAGAATCTGCGGACTGTTTGGTGTCCGCAGTTCCAAAGCGCCATTTGTGGCGCTGTTTCCAGCATAGGTAAACCTGAGTCCATCACTGCTGACTTCCACCCCCCAGGTTGGCGATGTGGTCGCTCCGCCAGGATTTTGAGCGCCCATTAGGAGTTCATCCTCCGCTGCCTGAGTCGACGTATACTCTTCCGTCGTAAGGGCGATATCACGCGGCTGGCCGTATTGGTTCACATTCGGCAATCTGCCACCGTTTTCCATTGCAGCATCAAATTCTCCATCACTGATATAACGGAAAAGATTTCCCAGTGAAGAGGTTGGGCTGCTTTCCTGGTTAACCGGAATTCCCGCGCGCAACGAAAGGAATGAAAGAACCGCCGAACCCAAGCCCAATGCAGCATATAGTGTGGCAAGTCCGTAATTTCCTTGCCGGTATTCACTATACGATTGATAGCCGCCCAATCCCAATCCAGCAATGCCCAGCACAATTTTGCCAAGCGTAAAGGCCGCAGCTGCTCCGCCAGCGGCTCCCAGCAGCGTACCCCACAATGCTCCTGAAGCTGTTGCGTCTCGAATCTGCTCGGGACTGCCGCCCTTCAAAGCAGCGACCACGGCCGAGAGAGAAGCATTCAATAGCCCGCCAAGAACAGCACCGATCACAATCTGTGACTGGAAAGTGCTCAGACCAAAGATCGTAGTTCCAACCGACTCAGCCACACTGAGCTCGGCGAGATCGGCTTGGAGCCCTGATCGATCATGAGCGTTTACCGGATTGTTTGCGACATACAGATAGCGGTGCAAGGAAGACGGAGATGACGGATCACCGACATAGGTATCCATCGTCCAGAACCGGCCGGCTCTCTGGTCGTAATATCGAGCGCGGTTGTAGTAAATGCCCAGCAAGGGATCGAACTGTTCTCCGGCGAACAGATAATTGTTCGGCGTCGAGCCGGTTGATGAGATCAGATTTCCGAATGCGTCGTAGTCATAGGTATCGGTAACGGCTCCCGTCGAGTCGGTGAGGAAGCGGACGGAGCCGTGGCCGTCATACCCGTAGAAGCTGGTTTTGGGCGTGCCGGCGACGGTCTGACGTTCGTTGATCAGCTCAAGGCCATAGGAGTAGGTGCGAGTGACAGCCCTGCCCTGGAGTTCGTCGATTACCTGGGCGTAGCCGGTGAGGTTCTGATCGGCAACCAGGTATTTGGTCGTCACTCCGGCGACGGTTTCGCTTACGCGATTGCCGTCGCCGTCATAGACAAGCTGCACACCGCCGGCCTGCACCAGACGGTTCTCAAAATCATAGATATTTGAGCCCGTGCCGGCGTTCAGCAGATTGCCATTGTTGTCGTACGGATCAGTTGACGTGCGATCATTGGCGTCGTAATTCAGCAGACCTGTGGCCGGGATTGCGGGAACCGACGAGTTCCGTTGCAACCGGTTGCCAACGGAGTCGTATTGATAACCGACTGTCCCGTTCTGCGACGCGCCTCCTGAGATGGTTTCTGAAGTGAGGCGGTAGAGATCGTCATAAGCATAGTTCACCGTCCGTCCACCCAGCTCCGCGACAGACAAACGGTTCCCCGTTGCGCTCAGAGTGTAAGCGTAGCGGGAAATGGCTGCGCCCGGTGTGCCGCAGCCCGTGCCGGTGACGCAGGTGGACTGCATCTGCGTGAGGCGGTTCAGCGTGTTGTAGTTGTAGCTGGTGGAAACGCCGTTAGGGTAAGCAAAACCGCCGAGATTCCCAACCGCGTCATAGGAGTAAGTGGTGGCGCCGGAAGCGTCAGTGACCGAGCCGAGCCGGTTGAGCGGGTCATAGGTGTAGGTCATGGAAGCTCCGCCCGCATTCGACGATACGAGAGAGAGCATGTTGCCGGCAGCATCGTAGGTGTAGGTTAGCGTGCCTGCCGCGCTCGTGGCTTTGGTCAGAAGCCGATCGCGCGCGTCATAGGTGTAATTCGTTGTACCGGAGGCATCCGTCATCGACAAGCGGTGGCCCGCGTCATCATAGCTGTACGTGACTTGCGTGGCGCCGCAGAGGCCGCTGGCGCACGCGCCGGTGGAGAAGAACGCGTCAGCGGTCTTCATCGTCAGCCGGTTCATCGTGTCGTACTGGTAAGTGGTGGTGTGCCCGTTGAAGTCGGTCCTGGCTGTGATATTGCTGAGGTTGTCGTAGCCATAGGTTTCGCTCATTCCTGCCGGCAAGGTGCGGCTGGTGCGGCGGCCAAGCTGGTCATAAGCGAATCGGGTTACATGTCCGTTGGCATCTGTTTGGCTGACGCGGTTGCCAATCTCGTCATAGCCGTAGGTAGTGATGAGGGGAGAGCCATTCAGGAATTGCGTAACGGTAATCAGCCGGCCCAGAGCGTCATAGCCATATTGCGTGACCTTCCCGGCCTGGTCCGTCTTTGCGACCTGACGCCCGAGCGCATCATACGTGACCGAGTCCGAACTCTGGTCCGGGTAAATTGTCTTGATTCGACGATTGGCGCTGTCATAGACGAACTGCGTGGTATGGTTCAGCGCGTCTGTAATAGAGGTTTGGTTTCCAGCGTTGTCATAGCCAAAGCTGGTCACGTGGTTGAGCGCATCCGTGACCGAGGTGCGGCGTCCGGCATCGTCAAAAGTATATGACGTAGCATGGTTGAGGGCATCAATCGTCTGGGTGGTCTGTCCGATCGCGTCGTACACCGACTGCGTGACAGAACTGTCCGGGTAAGTCGTCTTGGTGAGGCGGCCAAGAGCGTCGTAAGTGAAAGATGTGGTGCGGTTCAGCCGGTCAATCGACGTAAGGCGGTGATCGTTGGCGTCATAGGTAAATGATTCAGTGGTGAGATCCGGATACGTTGTCTTGGTGAGCCGCCCGTTATCGTCGTAATCGTAATGCGTCTTGCGGTTCAAGGCATCAAAGACATCGCTCTGCTTACCGATGGCGTTGTAGGCCGTTTGCGTGAACGTGGCGTCAGGATAGATGGTCTTCACCAAGCGGTTATTCCCGTCATATTGATACTGCGTGGAAAGCGATTCCGTCGTGCCATCCGCCTTGGTGCGCGTTACGGTTTGAGTCAGCTTGTTGCCATTGGCGTCATACGTGAAGGAACTGATGTTGCCGAGCCCGTCCGTTTGATGAGTGACGTTACCGTTGCCGTCATAAATGAAGCTGGTAGTGTTCCCGAGAGCGTCCTTTACAGTAAGGGGCAATCCCTGCGCGTTGTAGGTATAAGTGGTGATCTTGCCCAAAGAATCCTGGCTGGTGAGCAGGTTCCCATTGGTGTCATAAGTGTTCGTTGCAACGTGACCCTGCGGGTCCGTCATGGTCAGGAGTTGTCGCCTGCTGTTGTAGGTATAGCGGGTCACGTTGCCGAGCGGATCAGTTTCGCTCAGGCGATTCCCGAGCGCGTCATATGTGAAGGAACTGGTCTTACCCAGAGCGTTCGTTTCCGTGAGCTTGTTGTCATTCGCGTCGAAAGTCGCGCTGCTGACATGGCCCAGTGCGTCTGTCTCTCGTGTGATATTGCCGTCGAGGTCGTATTCATACAGTGTTGGATTGCCAAGCCGGTCCGTGATGGTTTCATGGTTGGCCGCCAGGTCTGGAGCCACCGTAATCGTGTTGCCGTTAGCATCAGTTGTTGAGATGAGGCGGCCCTGGTCGTCATACGTGCTCTTGACTACCTGCACCCCTCGGGCATCGATGATGTTGAGGAGTAGATGCGTGGGATCATACGTGTAGGTGGTGCTATTGCTGGCGCGGTCGGTAAAGCTGGCAAGGTCCCCGGCTGCGTTATAAGCATAATGGAGCGCGTTGCCGGCAGGGTCCGTGATCTGTGTGATTCTTCCCAGAGTGTCGCGAGTGAAAGCCACACTGGCGCCGGTGGAACTGACAACGCCGGATGCATTGATGGTTAGCGTGTTTCCATTAGGATCAGTAACGCTGGTGGCCCCGAGCTTCTGATCAAGTATGTAGGTGAAGCCCTCCGCCGTCGTCATCCGGAATTGCGTGAAATCGGCGAAATTCAGATCGAAAGTGAGGAAGTTAACCGGTCCAGGAATTGCTCCGTCGAGGAGCAGATCGGGGTCGCCTCCGATTGCGGTAAGCGTTGCACCGGCCGTACTCGACCCGGTTGGAATCTGAGTGAAGCCGATCTGCGGCACCTCAATGGGAACGAACTGCTGGCATTGCGGAGTATTGACAGGCTGGAACTTATAGACTTTGCCATCGGGGAAGGTGACAGAGACGATGTGGCTCTGCGCGGTCTGCAGGCAATAGGTTGGGAAGAAACCGCTCCACTGCACTTCTTCATCCCACCCTTTGCCGATCGGACCGCCCGTCTTCTGCACGCGGACATTCGCTAAGCTCAGGGTCCATCCCACACCGAAATCGCCGACGTGCTTATCACGGGAGTCATAGGTCCGCGTGACGGTGATTGGCAGGCCGGGCATTGGCACGCTGAGATCGTTGAAGGAGAGCGTGAAGTTACCGACTTTTGTATTGCGGCTTACGTCCACAGTGGCCGTGGCCGTCGCGGTCTGTGCGCCGGCGTCAATCGTGGTAAAGCGGACGAGATATTGGCCATTCAGCAGGACCGTGGGATCGAAGGTTCCCAGCGTTCCGTTGTTGACCGCCGTAGTGCCGGAGGCAAACTGAACGAAGGTGGTGGGATTGCCTGAGCCATCGAGCAGCGAATATTCCAGTTTCCAGCTTCCACCGCTCACAGAGCCGATAATCGGCGTTGGCTTGGTGATTTCCTGGCCGTCCGTAAGTCCTGTAAAGCTGAGCACAGGTGGAGGCGTCGGCTCCGGATTCACGATGATTCTTGCGCTTGCGGTGCCGGTCAATGCTGAATCGCTCACGGCAAGCTGCAGCACGTAAGTTCCAGGGACTGTGAAAACGGCCTGGGTTGCCGCGGCGGCAGGATTGCTGAAAGTAACTGGGGCCGGTCCGCTGAGCTCGGTCCAGGAGTAGCTCAGTGTGGCTCCCAGCGGCAGACCATCGTCGCTGGCACTGCCGTTTAGAGTAACGCTGCTGACAGGGAACGTGATGGTCTGATCCGGTCCGGCACTGACTGATGGCGCCAGATTGACGGCGGCAGTCACTACGATTCTGACTATGTCACTGCTGGTGAGTGCTGAGTCGCTCGCCGTGAGTGCCAGGAAGTAGGTGCCGGCTGCGCCGAATACCACCTGGGTCGCAGGCGAAGCAGGATTAATGAAGGTGACGCTGCCAGGGCCTGCGGCAACGCTCCATGTGCTGGTCAGCGCACCTCCCACCGGAAGTCCATCATCGCTGACTGCGCCGTTGAGGAATGTGGACGCTGAGTTGATAGTTTGATCAGTACCGGCACTCACTTTGGGCGCCTGGTTGCCATCCGCCGAACGCACGGTCACGCGCACATCGGCAACGGTAAAGAGTTGCGAATCGCTGGCGATCAGTCGCAGAACGTACACACCGGCAGTTGTAAAGGTCACCTGAGTCTGGAGCTGAGCAGGGCTGGCGAAGGTAACTGCCGCGGGGCCGCTGACCTGTTTCCATTGCGTGGTTAAAGTGCTGCCTGTTGGCAGACCATCGTCAGTTGCGGAGCCGGCAAGGGTAAGTGTGTTACTTGGCAGTTGCAGGATCTGGTCCGCGCCAGCGCTAACCACGGGAGGTTTATTGAGGGATGAGGCTCCGATCAGACGTCCACGCTGGGCCAGGCTGATGATATTGCTGTTTTCGTCAGTATCGATGACAGCAAGACCACCGCTGCTTTGGAAAATGTCGTGAGAAGCATTGAAATTTACATCGAATGCACTGAGACCCAGAGCTTCACCATCCGGCGTAAGCTCAAACAGGAATTCGTCCTGATTGAGCGGTACGGGGCTGATGTTGAAGGGCAGGAAAGCAAAGCGATCATGCGTAGTATTACCGTGGCCTCCTCCTTCTGAGAGAGCGACGATTCCACCACCAGTATTTACGAAATTTGCCAGCTCTAATTCGCGCAGGTTCAGTGCGTCGAGCTCGGACTGCAGGATTCCAGACCCAACGATGATGACATCGTAATTGGCAAAATCCACCGTATGCAGATCAAGAGTTGGCGTTCCCGCGCTGCCATCGTCGGCGACGTCAAATACATTGAACCCTGACGCAATGAGACCGGGGCGCGGATCGGCATCACTAGGGACAGGTATGAGGCTCGCGACCAGCAATATTCTTGGATTGGCCTTGCCGAAAGTTACGTAGCTCACGGACCGCTGCAGGATGTGTTGAGCGCCGGTACCATTGTCACCTCGCCAGGCATGCCCGTCAGGATCGTGGCCCGTAATGAACACTCCGCCTGGAGTGGCGGTGGAAGTTACCTGTACAGTCACGTCTGAACTGCTGCTCAGTTCGGAGTCGCTGGCGGTCAGACGAAGCACATAGGTTCCGACTGCAGTGAAAGTAGCTGTCGTCACAGCAGCGTTCGGATTGGCGAAGGTTACCTTTCCGGGGCCGGTGACCATGCTCCAGAACTGCGAGAGAGTTCCGCCCGAAGGGAAGCCATCATCCGTAACGGATCCATTTAAAGTCACGGAGTTTTGTGGCAACACAATGCTCTGGCCGGTGCCCGCGCTCACCACCGGGGGCAGATTACCATTCGGTATGGAAGGATCTGTGACCGTGATTGTTACATCGGCCGTGCTAGTAAATTGTGAGTCGCTCGCTCTTAACTGAAGCACGTAGCTGCCCACAGCACTGAATGTGGCTTTTGTGACGGCAGCACCAGGGTTGGTAAAGATAGCCGCTCCCGGACCACTTATCCGTTTCCAGGTGATATTCAAAGTGCCGTTCGGCAGGCCGTCATCTGTGACGGTCCCGTTGAAGAACGCAATTCCAACCAGGTTGACGGTCTGGTCAGGGCCGGGATTGACCGCCGGTGGCTGGTTCGTCGCCGGGTTCACCGTGACCGAAACGACGGCGCTGGTGCTCAGCTGGGAATCGCTGGCTGTCAATTTCAATGTGTACGTGCCAACAGTGCTGAATGTCGCCTGCGTAACGGGAAGCGTTGCATTGCTGAATGTAACTGAACCAGGCCCCGTCAGCTTGCTCCATTGCTGGGTAACAGTGGATCCTAGCGGCAACCCGTCGTCGGTGACGCTCCCGTTGAGAGTTACAAAATTTTCTGGAAACTGAGTAATTTGATCAGGGCCGGCATCCACAACCGGCGGGGTGTTGGGCGGCACAACAACGGTGATGGTGGCGGTGCTGCTGGCTGTGAATTGCGAATTGCTGGCCGTCAGCCGCACCACATAGATGCCTGCGTTGGTGAAGGTCGCATCCGTGGTTCCTGATGCTGGATTCGCGAACGTAACCGGTCCGGCGCCGCTATCGAGAGTCCAGGCGATCGATAGTTGCGCTCCGTTGGGATCCGTTGCGGTGCCGTTCAATGTGACTTGCGTAGTCGGCAGGGCAATCGTGTGATCGATTCCTGCGCTGACAATTGGGGCCTGTGTCCCCGCAGATTTGCAATTCCCGGCATTCCCCGCCGTATAAATGGCCAGAATCTCAGCCGGAGAAAGAGCGCGGTTGTACACCTGCGGCTCATCAATATTCCCCAGGAAGTGGTTAGAATTCGGACGCGCACCGATATACAGCGGCAGATTGGTTCGTGGAGTAAAAATTCCCAGGGTGAGACCAGCGGCAAAAGCGCCGTTCACAAAAATGCGGGCTATACCGGTGGTCTGATCATAAGTAAGCGCCACATGGTTCCAGCGTTTGTATTGAAGAGCGCCACCACCGGTGCTGATGATGTGAGCCCCGCCGCCGTTGTCCAGGATGTTCGCGTAGACGGAGCCGGCAGTGACCTGTACTGAGGAATTGAGGTTCTCCCACAGGTGTACGCCGATAGTGCCGTTGGTGCTGGAGTATTCCATGATGGGCCGTTGGACTCCCACGTCCAGGGGAAATACCCATGCATTCATGGTGAAACTCTTCACATTGAGCGCCGTTGAGGCGGGTACGACCACATCCGCCAATCCGCCGTTCAGGCTGAATGCCTGGCCTACCATGCCGGGAACAAACGTGACTCCATCCTCCACAACGCCGGCATTGGCATTGGCCAGATCGCGCGTATCTCCGTCACCAGGCCACCATCCGACCAAGCCAGTCGCGGGAGAGATACAGGGCGTCGCCACATGCACGTGCGTATCAGAGAAACTAAATAGTTCTGAATCGGAGCCGATCAGGCGCAACACATAATCGCCGGGAGAGCTGAATGAAGCCGTGGTTGAAGTGCTTCCCGCCTGCGTTACGATGACCTGGAGGCCTGTGCTGTCAGAGTTGTTATTGCCGTTTCCGAACCCGACGCTGAAATCCACATTGTCGCCGGCTTTTAGAGCCTTGGCGAACGTAAAAGGAACTCCCACGTTCCGTGTAGTGATTGATCCACTCAACAAGGTGGTTGAAGCATTCAACAGAATCGAGACGTCGGTAGTGGTGGTATCAACTCCATAGAACCTCCCCTGGATCAGATAGCTTCCATCGGCAGGAGCAGTAAACCGCAGAACGCTGTTTTCACCGCTGGCGCCGGGATGCAGCAGAAGTGTTTGGGGAGGAATGTTGAGTCCGCCGGAAGTTACCGAAACCGCGGTGTTGTTGTAGGCCAACAATGGGAAAGTGGGACCGCTTGTGGGAGCAGTTTTGAACCATGACGGCATACCCACAACTTGTCCGGTAAAGGCATAGGGCGTGAACACGCCACCCCGTGTGGGAGTTGAACCATAGGTCCAGGGGCCGGATGGATTCGAAACTGCGGAGAAATTATCTGTACCATCAAAGCTGGGCGCGGAGAAACTAACGCTACCCGGTCCGATCAGCTTCGTCCAAAAGCTGCTCAGTTGTCCCCCGGCCGGGAGGCCGTCGTCTGTTACGGTCCCAGTCAGATCTGCCGTGGATGGCAGCGTAATTTCCTGGCTTGGTCCCGCCTGCACGATCGGTGCGGTATTTGCCGAGATGGTGATGGTTACATCCGAGGTGCTGGTCAGCTCTGAGTCTGTGGCGGAAAGGCGCAGGACATACGCGCCCGGCTGGCTGAAGCTTGCGGTCGTGACCGGAGCAGTGGGATTGACAAAAGTCACAGTGCCCGGACCGCTCACTTTGGTCCATAGCGAGGTCAGCGTCCCGCCTGCCGGCAGGCCGTCATCGCTTACCGTTCCATTCAGGGCCACGGAAGCGGTGGTGGAGGCCACCTGAACAATGCCCGCGGGAGCCATGGTGGCTCCTTCCCACTGGGCTACTTGGGCGATTCTTGTTCCCTCGAACCGCGTGCCGTTCCAATGCATCTGCCAGAGATTGCCGGGCGACTCTTCGCCAATTAAGATGTCGCCGACCATACCGGCCAGTTCAGCCGCCGGCAATCCCCAGAGCTTTGCGCTGGCAAAATCAACTCCAAAATAGTTTTCATTGGCGTTTACCAGTTTGATGTGTTCCGCGAAAATTCCGAAGTCAAAGACGGTAACAACATTCTCAGTGTCAATGGCAAACAGGCGACCTGAGTTCTCACTGCCGGTGAGGATTTTTCCTGCCCACGGACCGTAATGCTCCGGATCGTTGGGAATTGTGATCAGTCCTTCCGGCGGAACGCCTACATTGGCGAGTTTCTTTGCTACTCCGGATGAATTGACGCGCCAGATGTTGCCGGTTGTGGTCGCAATAATGAGATCACCGCCGAAGATTCCGGTGCGATCAATGTAGAGCTGTCCACGAAGAAGGCCGCCTTCACCCGGCAACGTTACCCATGGATTCTGAACAGTGGTGCCATCCGGTGAAATCCGAACCACCACTCCGCCGACACCCGATCCCGTAAACATCTCCCCGGCAGTAAAGCCGCCAATGCTGTGCCCGTTGATTTCGTCGCGCGCCGAAGCAATATAGACCTCATCTGTCAGGCCACTGATATTTGAGAACTGGGTGCGGGACCCATCCTGTGCCACCAACTCGAAATTGTGCGGCTGGCCCGAAGAGTAATTGACCGACATAACCACTTTGTTTGTAGGCTGGTGATAATCGGCTGCGATCGGGTTGTTGAAGCCCGTGCTGATTGGAATGAGTGTGGGCGCCAACGGAAGCGTGCTCACGTTGGACGGCAGTATGAGCGTCTGCGGAGGCCCTGCGTTCACCAGCGGCGGGAGGTTCGCAGGCTTCACCGTGATGATCACGTCTGAGTGGACAGCAAAGACGGAGTCTGTTGCGGTCAGCCGCAGCGCGTAAACGCCTGCGGTGCTGAACGTTGCCGTTGTTCCGAGTGCCGATGCGTCAGCAAAAGTCACCGTTCCGGGTCCTGAGAAGACGGACCACTGGGTACTTAAGGTGCTGCCGGCGGGCAGTCCGTCATCCGAGGCCGTGCCAGCCAGTGTGACGGTCGTGACCGGCTGAAACACTGTCTGGTTCGGTCCGGCATTGGCAACAGGAGGATTGTTATGCGGCACAACTGTGATTCGCACATCAGCGCTCGATGTGAGCTGTGAATCGCTGACAGTGAGACGCAGTATGTAAGAACCTTCTGTTGAAAAGACAGCGGTGGTGTTGGGCGAACTTGCAGAGGCAAAGCTCACCATCCCCGGCCCCGCGACTTTCGTCCAGGAATAGGCCAGTGTGCTGCCGGTGGGCAGTCCGTCATCTGTGGCATTTCCCGTCACGGTAACGGTATTTATAGGCAGCGTAATTATCTGGTCAGGACCAACTTTGACCACCGGCGGAAGATTGCCCGCGGTGGTAGTGATAGTTACATCTGCACTGGCTTGGAGTTGAGAATCGTCACCTGTCAGCCGGAACACATAGGTACCGGCTGCATTCAGCAATACAGTTGATGTGGGTGAATGCGGATCAGTGAAAGTGGCCTGGGATGGTCCGCTGATCTGCGTCCATGTGGAAATAAGAGTTCCGTTCGGCAAGCCATCATCCGTCACTGTTCCTTGCAATGGATACAGGTTGGGGAAGGGTATGATCTGGTTTTGCCCAGCGTTTACAACAGGAGGCTGATTGGGCTGAATCAAGGCAGTGGTGGCGGAGGCGCTGAGCGGGCCGTAGTTGTTCGCATTTCCGTCCTGCCATGCTACTGACGCGGTTGCGGTGATCGGGCCGCTGGACTGAGTCCTGGGTGTGCTGAACGTGAATGTGCTTTGCACACTTGCGCCAGCCGGGATGGTAGTGGCCGTGAGCGGCTGCTGGGCGCCATTGGGCAGAACGATGGTTCCGCCAGCCTGAGCTGCGGCCGCATGGCCAACATTGGTCAGCGTGACAGTATAGGTGATGGCATCACCGGAATTGGCGGTAGCAGGCGCAGCGAGGCTGATGGCAACGATCGGGAATTGCTCGGTTATCGAGGTCGATGCGGAGGCCGGGCCAAATATGGCGCTGCCCAGATCATTCCAGGCCAGGTTTGCCTGCACGCTCGTTATCTGGTTTTCAGAACTCTGCAAGCGTGAGAGATAGCCAGCATCAGTCTCAGC
>Ga0209580_10000656_pt1 | contig 17676 bp, 16 predicted proteins | sample Coa_R1_5_FD_187153 | JGI IMG/M metagenome (GOLD analysis project Ga0209580, IMG submission 187153) | Surface soil microbial communities from Centralia Pennsylvania, which are recovering from an underground coalmine fire - Coalmine... | ecosystem: Environmental > Terrestrial > Soil >... | reverse complement strand
TCGATCGCGGGCTCGACCTTCGAGCTGATCCTGCGTGGTGCGCCGTTCGGGAGTTGAACCCGCATCTGTTGGGTGTAGGACAACTATTCTGGTCTTTTTGAACTACCGGCGCGAAAATTGGTAGAGTGGTAGAGTGGTAGAGGGTACAGGAGTCGAACCTGTCTAGCCGCGCTAATCTGGCGCCGAAGTGGGTATAAGCCACTGCTCCTCCCGGAGGCCCCTCCGCTGGTGGCTCGCGATGGATTCGAACCATCCGCGACGGCTTTATGAGAGCCACGTTCTTCCTACTGAACTAGCGAGCCTTGTCTTCCCTCGAAATTGGCTGGCCGGGCAGGATTCGAACCTGCGCATGGCGTGAGTAACGGTCACGTGCCTTTCCAGCTTGGCTACCGGCCAAGAAACATCCGCAAAAACCAAAAGGCCCCGATTTTTGTCGGAGCCTTCGAGAAATTGAATCTGAACTTAGAGTGCTATGGACAGACCAATCCCGAAGGCCGAGCGCGATTGACGCGCCGCCTCGTCATGGATTTGGTCTTTATGGTCATCTTCGAAACCGAGTACAGCACGATCTCATAAAACGATTGCGATCTAAGTTGTGAACGCTGCTGCGTGGCGGCAACGCCCTAAACAATACGCCATGAGTCGGATGGACTTCTGAAAATAGACACACGTCGTGCACACATTTTTTTGCGGGCTCTAACCTGTTTCGATATCACGGTTGACCGACAGTCAGCCGACGGCTCTGTCCCATTCGCCCGTATTGCCAGGATGAATTCTGCACACAGTCGGCACACTATGTTCGTTCGCGAATTTCGTTTTCGCGGTCGACCTGGGAATGTTTTCCTTTACTTGCTAAAAGCCCGTTTGTCGTTACTAGATGGCGTCGGAATTCCGACCATAATGCTATTAATAGCCTCGCGCTTTCCAGCGAGAGTCCGAGCCGCAGGCGATTGCGAGGATTGTGGCTAAGATAGTCCGGAACCCAAGTAGGTGCCAACGTCAGTGCCTTTTCGCAGACCTTGCCTTGCCCAGCGTGCCTTAGCTGCTGCGCCGATCCGTGCGATACCTACAGCGGAAATGTGGCGCTTAGGCCGAGTAATTCCAGATGTATTCGCTGCACTCTCCTGCCGAGCCCTGCGCCTACGTTGAGCTGCAGCAATGCGCCGACGTGCTGCGGCTGACATGGTGCGTCGCTGGGATCAACGCCGCGATTGTTGGCATAATGCAGAACGATCGCAGCTGGTTTCCGAGCTCTTCGGGAACTGGCCACGATCGATTCCCACACGACGACTTCACACTGCTAATCCAAATCGATCTCCAACTATCGACGCGAAAGTCATTATTTTCGATTCTTCCTAGTGGGTTGATCTCTCCTTTAAGAACTCAGCTGTTGGCGGCGCGCCTCGGCACACTTCTGGCGAAAGTGCCGATCAAGTTTACGGCAAAGAGAGTCACGGCTGTGAACTCGGTAACAGCCGATGCAGGCAGCCAGACCCAAGCCCGTGCCGACATATTCTGGTACGCAAGTACCTGCGCGGCAACCCGGAGCGCGCATCCGGTTGTGAGCAGGGCCAAACCCCAGAACATCAACCGGTTGCTGAAAAGGAGCTTCATCCCGCTAAAGGCAGGGAGCACACGTTGCCCGATGCAAAACACCATCACTGCGAAGAAGCCTACCGTGAGAGCATGGCGCGATGCGCCCCAAATCCCCGGGGCGATCGTGGTCATGGACGCCCAGATCCCGAGTAGAGACGCGATAACTGCCCACACGTAACTGATCCGGACGAATAACGGAAATGTTTTGTGCACTCCGGTGGTCTTCGGCGGCCGCTCGGAAGGCTCGAGTACGCGGAGGGCAACAATCGCCACGATCATCCCGCACCCGAGAAGGAGTGTGGAAGCTCTCATCCAATCAAACAGGGCTGCTAAAACACCTGCAGAATTCAGCGCCACAGCCCACAATAAGAGTGAGCTTCGCGTATTCCTCAGGCCGAGAAATATCGGCAGCCACTTTGCGCTGAATCCCCAAACGAAGGGTACGAGAAAGCCCCACGTTTGAAGAACCAGGAATCGCTGGTCGAAACCGTGAGGCAGCACTGGGCCCGCCGCGCGGATTGAAAGGAATACCGCGGCAAGCAGATTGATCGCTAGGGCGGCCATCCAACCTACACAACCTGCAATCACAACCAGAATCCATGCATCCAGCTTCGACGTTTGTTTATTCTCAGGCCTGTGTCCTGCGACAGATATAAAGAAAATGAGGAATGCTGCGATTTCCAACGCGGCAGATGTCGGCAGCAAAACCCGCCAATGCCATTCGTAAACTCCGGCGACCCAACGCGAGGTGACGCCCAGGGTCCACATCGTCCAGGAAGTCCATGGAGCCCATAGCGCAAACGGCTTCGCCCGCCGCAGCTTGGGAATGGAGTAGTAGCCGATCCCGAGAATGAAAGTTCCGACCCAGCCGAAGATCTGAGCGTGCCCGTGCGCCTGAATCCATGCCGCCGATGCGGTCCCAGCCGCGCGCTGGCTGCTGATCGTAATCAGGTTCCACACTCCAAGAAATGTGCCGGGCAGCAGCATGAACACGAGCCCCGCGACGATGTACGCCATCAGCATTCTGGATAGCCGCACCTCGCGAGCCGCGGCGAACTCGAAGATTCGACCCGGCGCGACGGGGTCTGCTTTCACTTCATCAACCGTAATCAGAGACGGCATGCTAGGCGCTCCGTTCCATCTCAATCGCACGCGGAAAGAGAATATTGTTTTCGAGATGAATGTGTTGGTGAAGATCGCGCTCAAATTCTGCCAGCGCGGCATAAAGGGTTTTGAAGCTCGTGCAGGCGCCGACTGGAGCGCCATAGCCGTTGCTCAAGGTACGCATATTGCGCAGCACGTTTCCGGCTGAATCATGTTCGTGGACCATGCTTGCCACCGGGTTACGCACGGTTCCGAATGGCGCCGGCAGAATCGGTTGCCCGCTAATAACAGCCTCCTCCATTCGCTCGATGTAAGGAAAAAGCACCATTTCTTCTTTCATCATGTGCATTGAGAGTTCCTGGGCAAGTGCGCGAAAATCGTTCCGTAACTCAAGCAATTCGGGATGATTGCTGCCGTGGGCTTCGCAGACCTTCTGGAATAGAGGCCCAAGCCGCTCAACTTCCTCTTTGACATATTTGTGGTGCGTGTTTTTGATATGCGCGATCAGATCGGCGAGCGGTGCGGTTTGCCAGTCTTCGCGTTGCTCGCCGGCACTTTTGCGATGCTCCGCTGAATCAGCAGCGGATTTCAAGGACTCAAGCACCTGTTGGAGTGACAGATTCGCCTCGCTGCAGGCCTGCTGCAGGGACTTGTTCCCGCCGCAGCAGTAGTCGATGCCCAGCTTCTCAAAGACTCGCGTTGCCGCGGGAACATTCAACGCCACTTCGCGAACGGTGTTTGTCGTATCGAGATTCATTTGGACTCCTCCACCGCAGGCTCATGTTGCCGCGGGTTTAATATCAATTTAGAGAAGCCGCGGAGGATTGCCGATGACTTTTGTCACGGGCCGTTGAAAAAAGCTAATTTGAGGAAACGTCCAATGCCAGCGTTAGAATATCCGCGATGCCGCTGACCGAAACACACAAGCAGGTACTCTCAAAGGTCGCGATCTTCTCAGATCTCAACGAAGGCGAGATCGAATTCATCGCCGGCCGGATAATTCCGCGCAAGTACTCTGCCGGTCAGATTGTTTTCAGCGAAGGAGACGCCTGTTCCGGGCTCTACGTGGTTGCCTCCGGGCATGTTCGTATCTACAAAACTTCGTCGAGCGGCAGAGAACAAGTCTTAAGCATCGATGGCCCCGGCAGTTCGGTTGCGGAACTGCCCGTCTTCGATGGAGGCAATTATCCTGCTTCGGTCTCGGCCGTTGATGAAGTCACACTTCTATTTGTGAGTAAACAGGATTTTCAGGAATTGTGCCTGACACATCCCCAGGTTGCGCTCAAAGTGCTGCGAGTTGTCGGGGCAAGATTGCGGCGTCTGGTCGGAATCATCGAGGAACTCTCGTTTACTACGGTGAGGCATCGACTCGCGGCAGCGCTTCTGCGACTCGCCAATAGAGAAGGAAAGCGCGTTGGCAATAGCGTTGTTTTCATGCTGCCGGATAGCAATCAAGAGATTGCCTCACAAATCGGCACTGTTCGCGAACTCGTTTCCCGTAATCTAAGCCGGCTACAGTCAGAAGGCCTGATCGACATCAATGGCCGGAACGCTACGATCCCTGATCTTAAGAAAATAGAGGCAGAAGTAAACTCAGCAGAGTGAAGTCATCTGCTCTCTGTCTGCACACGCCTCGTGTCCTTCATTCGCCGGCTGTTCCTCAGCTATCTGCTGCATGCAATTGCGGTCGAGAGGTTTATGAGTGCAATAGCTGCAATTACTCATGCGTACGGGTCTGGTTCCATATTGACTGCGGTGGCGCTTGCAAACGCTGGTCGTTCCCCCAAGGTCGACAGAGCTCCCAGTTTGACCGGAAACTCTATATCTCCCGTTTCGCCAGGAAGCGGCCAGCAACGGTTAGTAGAAGGACTATCCAGAGCAAGGTGGCGAACGAAAGCAGTGAGACAACGAGTGTAGTGCTGCCAAATGACCGAATCAGTGCCGCTCCAGCAGCACCGAAAATAGTTCCTGTGCCCAAAATCAAGAGCCCGGACACGCGTGCGAGATCGACTGGATTGCCGAACAACGACAACAGAATGACCGTGTGTGAGAGATGCGGGTTGACCACCAGCGTCACGCCCACGGCGATGAGGTCGTAAAACAAGACGAAGACAAACCACATTGCAAGCGCGACGCCGAAGGCGCGCGTGCGTCCCTCCGTGACAACAGAGGCGAGTGCTCCGAGACAGAGGAAGGTCAGCAATAGGAGGAGCGTAATCGCGACAAAGCCCACATATTTCGCGATGCCGTCTATACCTGTGCGCGCTGCAACAATAAATCCGGAAACGCCAAAACCGAAGACCACTGCCGTCGCGAGGGAAATGAACAAACCCAAGACTTTGCCGAGCAGCACCTCAGACCGCAGCACCGGCTGAGAAAACAGCATCTCGGCAGCGCCCTTTTCTGCGCTGAAACTAAAAGTTCCCGCAGCCAGCGCAAGCATCGGTATCAGATAGAGCACCAAGTTCAAGAGGCTGGCGGTAGTGCGAGTGAAGCCCTCAAAACCGACGACAACTGAAGTGACCATTCCAAAGTACGAGATGGCCAGAGTCAGCAAGCTAAACACCACGGCAAAGATCTGCACCCACTTCGAGCGAAGCGTTACCCGCACCTCCTGGCCGGCGATCACCGCGATACTTCTTGCGTCCATAAGAACTCTCTAACGTTTTAGCCGTTCGTCTCTATTGGCGGTCATCTCGTTTATGTCCTTTGCCCATAACTCGTCAAACGTAAATGCCTCGCCGTTCTTCTGGTTTGAAGCCTGCGCAGCGGTAGCCGCATTGCGAAACGCAACGATTCCGCTGGCCATGGGACTCGAGACGCTGGACTTCAACCTGACGAAGTATGCGCTGCTCGCATCAATGAAATCCTTGCCGTTCGCGTAATCAGTCACATAAAACCTGGTAGCAGATCGTTGTATGCCACGTGAATGAGCAAATCGCATCATGCAGGCAATGTCGTCAAACTTGTAGAGGTTTCCATCAGGATCGAGCAGTTCCGCGGCATAGCGGCGTTCAGAAATCGCCATGCGGCAAGAGGCGCAGGCGTCGTCCGCCTGAATCGGCACGGGCCCGCGCGGCTTCGACTCACAGGCCGTCAGCAGCATTACCATCAGAATGGCCAGCAGCGTTCTCACGTGTGTACCTTAAGTAGAGCGTCTCCAAGGACGGCTCTTCGGTTGAGAATCGTTCGATTCGCGCTCCTTCGGCTTCGAGCGCGCTCAAGATGCGCAAGCGATCAGTTGCACGGGCGGTGACGACCAAGTCCCGGCCAAGCATTTCAGTCGATGTCGCGCCAGACTGGCGGACAAGCTCACACACGGCTGAGGTTACCTGGGTCAGAGTAATCCGCAGAAGAGCGTGTTGTGCGACCCACTCGCGGAACTGTTGGATGGGTTCGCAAGCTACCAGATGGCCCCGCACAAGAATTGCGATGCGATCGGCTACAGCCTCCACTTCCGCTAGCGCATGTGAAGATACGATGACAGTTTGTCCGCGAGTGCGCGCTGCAAACAGGGAATCCCGAAAACCTCGGATCGCGTCGGGATCCAGGCCCGCGGTTGGTTCGTCTAAAGCCACGACCTGGGCTTCGGGCATGAGCGCAACCGCAATGCCGAGGCGCTGCAACATTCCAGCAGAATATTCACGCACGTCGCGATTGCTGAACCCGTTTAGCTGTGACATTTCCAGGGCGCGCTCGCTGAGGCCGGGTTCCAGCCTTCGCAGGCGGCTGTAGAACCCAATCACTTCTTTACCGGTGAGGTTTTCAGGAAAACTGACTTTCTGTGGTAGATAGCTTAGCCACAGCCTTGTCTGCGCTGCCGTCGATTTTCCATTGACAACGATTTCTCCCCGCGTCGGCGCAATCAGCCCGGCAATGCACTTCATGATCGTTGTTTTCCCGCTGCCATTCGGACCGATCAACGCCAGGACCTCTCCGGGCGCAGCTTCGAATGAAACATTGTCCACTGCAACGAGGGCACCGAATTGTTTTGTCAGACCCCGTACCTGAATCATCGGCGCCTCTCAAATCGAAAAACAGTCAGCGTGCAAAGGACGAGCATCGCCGGAACAAGCATAGACAGCATCCGACCTGGTACATGCTCTGCCGGATTCGGCAGAACCCACGCCATAGCAACGGGCTTCATCAAAGGTAAGCGGTCAGTCTCTTGCTCTCGTTGCAAAACTGGGAAGCCGCGCTCCGCCACTTCCAAGGATTGGGCTGCCGGGCTGTACAAGTAAAGTCGCAGCAACGGCATCCCGGCTTCCAGATGTTCAAAAATGTTCTGAATTTTGTAAGGAGTATCGCCAACGCCGTCGCCGTCGAGATCGAACCCGTCGTAGTCACTCCAATAGTTGCCTGCAACGGTGCCGTTCCACAGGTTGTCGGTGTGGCTGCCGATTACCTCGAGAGGACTGAGGTTTTCGACGACGTTGTTCTTCTCAAACAAGTTTCCGGTTGCGCTGGAGAAAACTCGCAAAGCCACATCGTTGCCGGCGAGCAAGTTATTGCGCAGCGTGCTCGATTGCAATGCTTCCATAAAGATGCCAATGGCATTGTCCGCAATAACGTTCTCTTCGGCCGTGCAGTTCTCATCGGATTGAAACAGAACACCATAAGAAGCGAAGCCACGATTGTGCAGGAACTCGTTGCGTCGGAACAAAACACGCTTCGAGTACATGATCGCGGCTCCGGCAACATTGTTGTAGAAGAGATTTCCTTCAAACTCGTTGTCGTCGGAATACATATAATGCAGGCCGTAGCGCAAGTCGTGAACGCGATTTCCGCGGATCACGCTGTGATATGCGTTCTGCAGGTACATTCCATCGCGGGTTTCGACAATGGTGTTGCGCTCCAGCGTGTTGTAACTGGAATTCCAGATATGAATTCCACTGCCGCGATCGCCGATGTCGTGGATGGGTCTTCCGTGAATAGTGTTACCGCGAACATAGTTGTGATCGGATTGCAGAAGATAGATCCCAAACAGCACGTCACGCAGTTCATTGTCCTCAATCCGGTTGTTACTGGACTTAAGGAGAATGCCGGCATCTTCGTCCACCAGCATTCCTCCGCTGTGCTCGATCACAAAGCCTCTTACAACGCAGTGGTCTGCCGCTACTGTAACCACGCTCGCTTTACCCAAACCTCGAATCACAGGTCTGTCGATACCCACCAGTTCGACGGATCGATCGAGAACCACGTTTTCGTTGTAGGTTCCGGGACGAACTTCGACTGTGTCGCCGGTCTCCGCCGCTCGGACGGCTTCTGATATCGAAGTGATCGGGCTGCCCGGGGAAACAATCAAAGTGCGAGCGTGCGCCGCCGTCACAAACAGAACACAGCCTGCCACGAGCAAGAAAGCTGCTGCGTTAGGTGTCCTGCTGTTGGCTGATCGACTGTGAAGCGAAATCCACATCGTATTTACCAACGTAAGAGTCTTACGAACGCCCTAGCACCTGTTTCTGCCTCGCCGAGAGCCAGATTGCAACTGCCAACAGAACCACAAATCCAGCCATCACATAAGTTCCAGCAGCGGGATAGTTGAACACCGTGAAGTTCGCCATTTGCTGCGATCCGAACATGGGCGGTGTGAACTGCTTGACCTTGACCGCAGCCGTGGGATCGAGATTGTGGCCGTAAGTGTATAAACGGTTATAGAAATGCCACAGCGAAAACAGGCCAAACCACCCAAACAACACCAGCGTGTCCACAAGTGCAGCCATCTTTCCGATGACCACCGACCGGAGGCTCAGGATGACGAAGAAACCCAGCATTAGCGGAATCCACTGAAACTCGGTGAAGTCGGTTTCCTGCAATGGATGCATGCCAATGTAGTGATTGAGTGAGTTAATCTCTCTCAGATCATCGCGCGCGGCGCTTTGACCTCCGCGCAAGGTCCCCGCATAGATGTATAAGTTCAGCCCGTCAGGAAATTGGTTGGAGTACAAAGTCATCGTGTACAAGGGAAAGAAGAATGCGGGCAGAAGGAGCACAGCCGCAATCAGAACTGCGATCCTGCTGCCCAATCCCAAAGGCCTGTCAAAAAACCGGGTTTCCTTTACCAGAAAGCTCTCTGGCGGAGCGGCTGGCTGGGGGACCCGCGAAGTCGCACTGTTTTCAGGCATGAATCACCTCGTTGTAAACGGCGAAAACCGGGCTTATTGCGGGCCCAGCTTGGCAAATTGCGTATGCGGTGAGACGGATTTTCCGCGCGCGCTGACACTTCCGCCTCCTTTTGGTTTCACCAGTAGGTAACCCTGCATCTCCTGATGGAGCGCAGAGCAAAAGTTGGTGCAGTAGTAAGCGAAAACGCCAGGCTTGTTGGCCACAAACTCAATAGTCTTGGTCTCGCCAGGATCAATCACGATCTGGACGTTGTATTCTTCCAGCCCAAAACCGTGGAGTTCGTCTGTCGTCTGCTCGATATTGGTGAGGTAGATGGTCACGTGATCGCCCTGATTTACTTCGAAGTTATTAGGCGTGAAGCTGCTGCGCACGGCAGTCATGTGCACGGCCACATTATTGCCATTGCGTTCGACTTTGGCGTCTTTTACATCCCAGATCGCATTGGGATTCTTGTTTTCCGCCTGTGGATAGACCTCAATCGGCTTGAGGCGATCGGCGCGGATCATCTGTGCATAATGCGGCTCCGGCTCGGTAAAAGCGTCGGAGAGCAGCTTCATTTTGTCGCCGGTGATGTCGATCAACTGCGAGCTCTCGGGTTGTGACGGACCCACACTGATGTGGCGTCCATGGGAGAGCTTGTTCAGCGCCAGGACATATTTGCCGTCGGGGTGGACGGTATCGCCGCCCGGCACTGAAAGGTGTCCGATGTTGTAGGACACGGGAACTTTGTCCAGCACTTCCCACGTGCCCAGTTTCCATTTGACCACCGCGCTTTCAACAAACAGGCTGGTGTATGCATAGCCTTTGTCGTCAAACTGCGTATGCAGCGGGCCGAGACCCACGTTCACCTCGGCTTCCTTCACGGCGTCGTAGTTCACCACAGGGATGCCGTCTTCGTCGCCGGTGAAGTTCTTCGCCTGAATGGCGCTCTGCAATTTATCGAAGCTGAAGGCGGTAGTAATCCCCATCAACTTGCCGCTGCCAACGAAATACTTTCCATCGGGAGTCACGTCCACGCCATGCGGGCTCTTCGAGCAAGGCACCAGGTAAACGACGCCCGGTGTGTCGCGAGGATCAATGACCTTGGCGCCATCCAGCATTTTGAATTTGCCGGCCTTAACAGCTGCTTCTGCCGCCTTCCAATTCACGGCCGCGATGTAATCACGGTCCTTTTGCGTGGAGGTCACCTCCAGCTTTCCGGTGGCGCGCTCGGTGTTGTACGACGTCCAGAATGCCCAGCCGTTGCTGGTTAACTTGCCGGTGGCGCCCAGGTCAAAATCAAACGGTGGCATGAGAATCTGCCAACCGAGGCTGATGTGACCCGTCTTAGGATCTACGGCGAGACCGCTGACCACGCCGTGATAAGCGGTTGCATATTGCTCGATAGGCTTGTACGTCCCCTTCGGCAGCGGGATCGAGAAGCGCGACGCTGCCAATACGTATTCTGTATTCGGCGTCACAAACGACGAGCCATGGTTCCCGGAAACGTTAGGAATCGGGCCAAAAATCTCTTTGGTTTTGAAATCTCTGAGCTCAATACGCGCGACGCGGTTGTTCGCATTGTCATTGACGAAGAGCCAGCGGCCGTCATAGTCGCCATCGGTCTCGCTTAGGTTCGGATGGTGAACATCACCCCAGGTGTATCCACCCAGCATGGTCTTGGTTTCCTTATCAAAACCGTACCCGGTGCCCGGATAGGGCGTGAAAACGGGAATGGTTGCGATGTGACGTAGCGACGGCACACCGCCAACGTAGACGTTCCCTGATTGACCGCCCGAGTAAAAGACATAGTATTCGTCCAAATCGCCAGGGGCTACATAGGTGGCCAACGCCGACTGCTCAATGTCCCCGCGCTGTTGGATCTTGGGTTTGCGGGCGCAGCCCGACGGGAGCAACAGCACCACCATCAACCCCAGCAGGAATATGATTGAAAGAATGCGTTTCATAAAATCAACTCTCCTTATTAAGAGCTCACTTCTTTCCTTTGCTTGACTGGATCTCTTGCACAACCAGCTTCTGATTCGCGACTTTTAATTTCGCAATGGCTTCCCGCCGTTCGTCATCCGTCAGGTGGATCTGAGTCGCTAGCACAACCGACATCGTGCCGGTCGGACTCATCAGGAAGTCGTCGAGCTGCCTTCCAAAACGGGATGGCACATCCGTTACGGCCTTCGCTAAATCCGGGCCGATTTTGGTGGCGGATTCAATCCCGAAGGTGCTGACGTCGTGACAGACGAAGCATGTATGCTTCACGAAAAATGCACCTTCGCCAGACAGCATCTGCTGCTCTTTGGCTTGCTCTTCAGGCGATGGGAAGTCGCCGGCTTTGGGTCCTACAACAAACTGCGCCGGGACTGGGTTTCGCTTCCAGCTCATCACGAGTAGGCTCAGTGCCTGTGCTTGGTGAGTGTTAAAACCAAAATTCGGCATCACCGAAGTTGGCGACATCGCCTTAGGTTCCTTCAGGTGTGCTACGTGCCAGGCGAACTCAGACTCGACACCGACCAACCGCGAGTAGTCGTGCTGCTCGGTGGATTTATCGCCTTCGGACGTGAGGTCGGGCCCGATTACTCCTCCGCGACCGTTGATCGTGTGGCAGGCGCGGCATCCTTTTTGTTGAACCAGTGCCTTCGCTTCATTGATGTAGTCCGCGCCAGCCGTTTCCCGATCATAGCGATGGCAGCCGTTGCAGTTGACCTGCATCGGCGCCCTCCAGTCGCTGACGGAGTAGGTTTTGCTTACGTCTTTGCCCAGCAGTGGCTGTTGCCAGTCCTTTAGATCAGTTGCGTGGGCGGATTCCATCTCGGTGGCATAGCCCTGTCCGCCATGGCAGCTGGTGCAGCCGTAGACCTCAATTGGGTGTTTCTTGAGAACGTCCGCTGGGTGAGTGCGGAAGGGTTCGGGAGCGCTTTCGAATCCTTTCCACTCGACAGCCTGGTGACACGTAGTGCAGCGGTCGACACGGTCCAAATCGCGCGCCCATACCTGCTGAAATCCACTCGGCACCTGCGCGGCACGTGCCTCACCGTAGCGCTTTGCGACCATCTCGCGGAATTCCTGCTGGTAGCCTTTCCACTCGGGTTGAAAGTAATCGGCGTAAAGCAGAGCTGTGACGACAAGAATTCCTGCGCCGCAAAGGAAGATCCCGATGATGTCCCAGTCTCTCTTTTTCATCGAATCATCTCTTCTCCTCAAAACCGCGTTGGCGTTTCCGGCCACGCCTGCCAGGGCCAATACAAGTGCCACGACGGGCCGCGCATAAACGTGCCCACGAATGTCAACAAGATGACCAGCAGCACGATGGCGAGGAAAATCATGTTTTGCCGCTGACGCTCCTTGGCGAACCACACTCCCGTGGCATTGACGGTGCTTCGGTCGAGGTAAGGCCATGCCGCCAGAAGCAGGGCCAGGAGGCCAGGTACCAGAACTCCGCCAATAAATGCGCCACTAATCGTGTAGCTGCCCAGGTGGATCGTGGTATCAGCAACCAGTTCCTGCAGCCACAGGAAATACCAGGGCGCTTTGGCGGGATTGGGAGTGACCAGCGGGTTCGCCGCTTGTTCAAGTGGCGCCTGCACCACGTATGCCAGTAAGGAAGTCAAGAACAGCGTTGCGAGAATTACCAGCAGCAACCGGCGAGTCAGATTCGGCGAGGACTCCACCAGGTGCTCGTCCTCATCAATGTAGGAAGTCTCCACGTGCACGTTGTGGCCCGAGGTAATCCCGAGAAGTGAATAAGTTTTCGCTTTAATTGGCGCGGAGTTCTTCTCTTTTTCGTCCCGCGCCAACCGGTCCACGCAGGCCAATCCGCCATCTTTTCTTACGCGCCACATGTGCCAAGAGAACAGCAGCAGTACCGCTCCCGGCAGCACAAAGCAATGTAAAACGTAGAAACGCAACAGCGTGTTCTGATCGATTTCGTTTCCACCCAGCAGGACGAACCGGATTTGCTCGCCGATCAGCGGCACAGCCCGAGCAATGTTCGTGCCCACAGTGATCGCCCAGTAAGCTAGCTGATCCCACGGCAATAAGTAGCCGGTAAAGGAAAGCAGCAGCGTCAGCAGCAACAGGACGACGCCGATGATCCAATTCACTGGGCGCTTTTGGTTTGCGCTCAATCCGTTCTTGTAAGCAGCGGTAAGAAAGGCGCGCATCATGTGCAAGAAAACCGCCACTACCATCAGGTGAGCGGAAATGCGGTGCACCGCTCGCGTGAACCTCCCGAACGAGGCCACGAACTCGATGTCTTTCATGGATGGATAAGCGCGCTCGACGGAGGGCACGTACAGGAACATCAGAATGAAGCCTGTGATGCACAGGATGAAAAATAAAACCGCCGTGATCGTGCCCAGCCAGAAGGAGTAGCGAAAGCTAAGACTCTGGCGCGACACTTTCGCCGGGAACCAATGCAGCATGAGGTTCCGCACCACTGAGTCGCTCGATTCGCGCAGACTCTTAGGGTTCCATGTCCAGGTCAGCGTTTCCCAGTGCTCTTTGAGTTTCATCGCTCTTCTCTTCTTGCTGCCTATGCGTTTAACCGAAAATCGTGATGCACCACTTCAGAGGTGTTGACCAAAAGCTGGCCATCATTCGGTGAGACCTCTAGCCGGTACCAGTCGAGGGGACGCGGCGCGGGGCCAGCGTAATTTGTGCCGTCGCCGTAGTACTTCGAGCCATGGCAAGGACAGTGAAATTCCTGCGTGATCTCTACCGTCTTGCCGGCAACTTGGACCTTTCGCGACTGATTCAGGTTCATCATCTTGACCGTGCAGCCCAGATGTGTGCAGACGGCAGAGATGGCATATAAGCCCCGCTGATCGCGTCCGATGAAAAGCCGATGGTCCTGCAGGTACGTCATTCCTTGAGCAAACGTCTCTGGCACCCCGATTTTGAAGGACCGCGGTGCTTCATAAAGAACATTTGGCACTAGCGCGCGAACAAACGCGAAAAGCTGCCCCGCCAGGCCGGTGATCAGAGCGCCGAGCCCCAGGCGTCGCAGAAACGAACGGCGGCTGGACGTTTTCTTGGCGTTTTCCGCACCCGGCTCAGTTTTTTGCCGAGACAGTTTCGTGCTCTTCATAGAACAAAACCTCCATGGTCATGGCATCGGTTGGGCAACGTATGGCGCACAGCCCGCAACGAATGCAGTCGCTCTCGTCCTTGATCATGGCCGCAGCTGATCGCACTCCATCGCCTTCGAAGCCGTAGTGGCCTGCAACTGCGGAGAGTGAGCCGTTCTCCAGTACGAGTTCTTCCACCGGAACCAGCTTCAGACACTGATTGGGACAAACGTCAACGCAGCGATTGCACAGAATGCACTTCTCCGCGTCATAAATCGTCTGGATATGGCAGGCGAGACAACGTTCCGCTTGCACCCGCGCTTCAGCTTCCGAATAACTCAGTTCGACTTGCGTAACCCCGGTGCGGCGATCGAGGGGCAAAGTTGGCGGCAACTGGCGCGGGAATTTTTCGTAGCCTTCCGGCATGCGGTAGCCACGCGTAGGCAGTTTCCGGAACGAGATCTGAGTTTGCGGCCCCGCATTCTTGCCGCGGAGGTAGTTGTCGATGGAGCGTGCTGCAAGTTTACCGTTGGCGACAGCTTCAATCAGATTGCGCGGTCCAAATGCGGCGTCGCCGCCGGCAAAAATTCCGGGGGAGGAACTTGCCAGGGTCTCCAGATCGACTTTCACCGTCCCCTGCGGCGTTAACGTCACACCGTTCTCGGGCTTCAGGAAGGAGAGATCGGCGCGTTGTCCGATTGCCAGGATTGCCAGGTCAGTTTCGATGGTCTCTTGTATTTCCGGATCATAGACGGGAGCGAACCGTCCGTTCTCGTCGTAGGTGCGCGAGACGCCAATCAGCTCAATGGCCTTCACATGACCGCTCTCGCCAAGAAAGCGGCGCATTCCACGTTGCGGCTGAAAAACGATCCCTTCGCGCTGCGCCTCTTCAAATTCCTCGTGTCCTTGCTGTGAACGCAGAACCGGCATTTCCGCGAACGATTCCAGGCTGACAATGCGCACTTCTTCAACTCCGGCGCGGAGAGCTGCGCGAGCAGCATCGAGAGCCGTGTGCAGCGTGCCTTCTGTATCAGGAACAGCGCCTGCTGTTCGCAACGCAGCGCGGGCTGCGTCAAAAGCAACAAATCCGCCGCCAATCACCACCACACGGCGGCCCATAGTAACTTTGTAGCCACGGTTTACATTCAGAAGAAAATCTACTGCCTTCACGATGCCGTCAAGGTCCGAGCCTTCCACCTGAACGTCGCGGCCCTGTTGTGTTCCGACTGCCAGGAAGACTGATTCGAAGCCTTGCTGCCGCAGTTCATTAATTCCGAACTTTTGGCTCAGAGGTGTATTCAGTTTGACCTCGACCCCTAAGTCCAGAATGGTTTGAATTTCCCGCTGCAGCAGGTCCCGGTTCAGCCGAAACTCGGGAATGCCCAGCACCATCATTCCGCCGATAGTTGCTGAGGCTTCAAAGACCGTCGGGTGATAACCCATCACCGCCAGATCATGCGCGCATGAAAGTCCAGCCGGGCCTGCGCCGATGACAGCTACCTTCTTTCCAGCGCCGACCTGCTTGCGGCTTTCCGCCAAAATCGGCAAGTGCCAGCTGACCTTATTTCCTGGCTCGGTTGCTCCGCTCGCAAGCGCTGCCCTCGCTACCGGGCTGGCTGATTCGGGACCGTAAAGTTCACATACGAAACCCTTCAGCGCGCGAATCGAGACCGGCTTGTCAACTAGGCCACGGCGGCAACGATCTTCGCATGGAGCCGCACACACTCGTCCACAGACCGAAGCAAATGGATTAGGAGACGAGGCAGTGAGATACGCTTGCTCAAACTCTCCTTGAGCAATTAATTGGACGTAACGGCCGGCGTCGGTGTGGACGGGACAAGCAGCCTGGCACGGAATCAATCCCTTGAAAAAGTCTGCGTCAGGAATGCTGGCACGATATCTTGCATCGTCTCCCATGATTCTTTTCGCTGGAAAGCGGGCGCCCCTAAATCAGGTACAACTGTCTTGCATGGTCAACTATCCCCATCTATCAAACCGTGAGCGACATCACAAAGACCCGTGATATCCCTCACAGGAACAAGCGGCAGCTTCCAACACTCCTTCAAACAACGCCAGTAAAAACCGAGGGAATATCGCGGAGCGATGACTTTTGTCACGAAATCCAGACTTGGAAAGCTCGAGAATCTTCTGATGAATATCGCAAACGTCAGTCAGTGCATTGAGGAGAGCATTGAGCGATTCGAGCGTGACCCGAGGTCCCCAGGCCGTTGTTGGCCGGTCAGAAATGTGCCCGTCCGAATCCACAGGGCGCATCCTTGCATATCAATTGTGAGCCGAATCACAGACATACGAATGTGCTTCGCACATAATCCAACCCTCTCGGGAGGATCGCTCTTTCGTGACTCATACGCGGATCGTCGTCACTCACTATGGCGGGCCCGACGCACTGCAGGTGCTTGAAGAGGAGCGCCCTGAGCCGCAGCGTGGTGAAGTGCGGATAAAAGTTCTGGCTGCGGGTGTGGCTTTGCCCGATGTGTTGGCGCGTGAGGGCATTCACCCCGAAACGCCCCGACTGCCGTTCACCCCAGGCTGGGACCTGATTGGCGTCGTGGATCGGCTTGGCGACGGTGTCTCTGCAATCGAACCCGGCCAGATTGTTGCCGCGATGCCGATCAGCGGAGCGTACGCTGAGTTCGTGTGCTTACCGCAACCCGAGCTGGTTCCGGTACCAGCTGGCCTGGACCCTGCAGAAGCTGTCAGCCTCATTCTGAACTACATCACTGCCTACCAGATGCTGCATCGTTCAGCTAAAGTTAGACCAGGTCAGCGCGTCTTGATTCACGGTGCGGCAGGCGGAGTCGGCACGGCACTGTTACAGCTCGGGCGGCTTTCCGGGCTGGAGATGTACGGCACCTGTTCATCGCCAGGGGCTTCCGCCGTGTCCGACCTAGGCGGCATCCCGATTGATTACAAGAACCAAGACTTCGTTAAGGAAATTCGGCGCCTCACAAGGGAAGGGGTGGACGTTGTCTTTGACGGCATCGGTGGTAACAACCTCTGGCGTTCCCGCGAGGCGCTCCGCCCTGGCGGCAAGGTAATTGTTTACGGTTTTACTTCAAGACTACAAGGGGGCCGATTGGCTTCGGGTGGCTCCGGTCGTCGCCATCGCTTTCGCGAGGCTGCCATCCTGGCATCGTACATTGCTCGCAGCTGGTTTATGCCCGGCGGGAAGCGGATGACCCCGTACAGCATCCAAACCCTCAAGCGGCTGAAACCGGCGTGGTTTCGGAAAGATTTACTCGCCCTGTTCGACCTCCTCCAACAACAGAAAATCAAGCCACTAATCGCGCAGCGACTTCCGCTTTCCATGGCAAGGAGCGCGCACGAGCTGCTCGGCAAGGGCGGCGTGATCGGCAAGATTGTGCTCGTGCCGGCATTGGAAGGGGCCGCCAAACAGTCATTTGGATAACGCGGCTGTTTGCCCTAGTTCTGTCACGTAAGCAATCAACGGCGCGGACTCGCTCTCGGCGATGATGCCATCCCAGGCAGGCATTTTTTGTACCCGGCTTCAACGAGGGCGCATGCCTAATAAAAGCTTCGAGTCGTGCGTCCGTAGTGAAGTCGTTTCACGCTACATAAGGCGTCGCTCAATCCCACCGGCACGGAATCTCAAGTGGATGGCTTGCCGACGCTGTCCTTCGTGGCGAACTGGGACGTCGTTCCAGGCGGTGTCTATTTCTTTCCGATGGACGATATTCTGACACTCAACTACTTCGACTTCTCCGCCAGGAAAGTACGCCCGATACTAAAGATTAGCGGGGGCGGCGCG
>Ga0209580_10000655_pt1 | contig 17697 bp, 13 predicted proteins | sample Coa_R1_5_FD_187153 | JGI IMG/M metagenome (GOLD analysis project Ga0209580, IMG submission 187153) | Surface soil microbial communities from Centralia Pennsylvania, which are recovering from an underground coalmine fire - Coalmine... | ecosystem: Environmental > Terrestrial > Soil >... | reverse complement strand
CGCCAGCGCCAGGAGGCCGATCGTGTTCATGGCGATCGCCAGGACGAGCAGGAACGACACGCCGGCGTGGCGTCCGAAGATCAAGCGGCCCACGACGTAGACGCTGGCAATGTCCACGGCACACGGTGTGATCCACGCGGGCGTCAACATGATGTCGCCCACCGTGTGGATATACAGCAAGAACACCGCGACGGAGGCGCCGGCGCCGCCGACCGACGCGGCAAGCGGCAGGGCGACATGGCGCCACGTGTGCATCGAGCCGCCGGGCAGGGTCGCCTCGAAGACTTCTTTCATGACGATGCCGAGGAAGAACGTGAGGCCGACGTCATTGACGACGAACCTGGACGCGTGCGCGAATTGATAGTAGCTCTCGGGCAGCACGTTGGCCCATGCGAGCGCGAGCGCGGCGCCAAGCGGCAACGCCCAGATTGAGTCGGGAAGAAATCGTGCGACGCGGCTCATGGCAAGTCCTGCTCCGGCGCCTTGACGGGGCGGTGAATCGTCCCTTTGTCCACCGTCACACCCGTCCGTGAGATGGCCTGAAACGCGAGGTCGTTCGCGCCGACTTCCACGAGCATGAAACTTCGATCCTGATCGTAGTGGGCGGCCGCCATGGCGGACGGCCGGGTGTCCCCCTTACGGAGCTGGCCCGCGGCGCCCGAGACGAAGTACGTGATGCCTTTTTGCGGCGTCGTCCGCTCATAGATGTGGTCATGCCCAGAGAGCACGACGTTGACGCCATTGGCCACGAACAGAGGCTCCAGCACCACGCGCAGGTCGACGGAGGATCCGTGCGTGGCGCCATCAGAATAGAGCGGATGGTGGAAGTAGCAGATCTTCCACGCATCGTGCGACGCTTTGAGGGCGTTCGTGATCCAGGTGACCTGCTTCGGATCGAGCTGGTCGCTGTCCAGAACGAAAAACGCGACGTTCTTGACGACATACGCGTAGTAGCGTTGCCCCCCCATGTTCCATAACGGGTACGACACGTTCGCGGGGTCATCATGATTGCCGAGCGCCGCATAGAATCTCACGCCGGCGTCGAGGAGGGGCTTGTACGGTTGGGAAAACTTCTTGACGAGGTCCTGGGGCCCCTGGCCGCCGTAGATGTTGTCGCCGAGCGTGATGACGTGGCCGAAGGCGAATTTCGCGTGAAACCGGGCCATCTGTTGCGCCACGTCATACTGTTCCGGGTCCCCGGTGCCCATGTCGCCGATCACAGCGAACTTGACCGAATCGGGCGCGTTCGGGAGCGACACCTCCTGCGCCGTGAGGTGCAGAAGGGCTGCGCAGACGATCAGGAACGCGACGAGGGGCACACGCGGCCATCCGCGGTGCCTCACTCGATCAGTCGCCGTCGGCATACCTGTCCCTCGGCGTTGGCGGGGTGGCAACGCCGTGGGCCAGGTTTGGAGCAAGAGGGATGCCAGAGCGTGAAGGACGTGGCGCCGGTCATCGCCAACGAATCGTGTGGATTGGGCTGCCTGGGGGCCCCCGGCAGGTTCCGGCTTGGGTAGATTCATCCCAGCCCGCCGGGACGTTCCCATTCAGGTGCGTGGATTTGGCCGCTCCGAGCGGGTGGCCTGCCGCTTGCACTGGCGTTCAGCGGTGGGGTGCGCCCCGGCCGATCAAACGCGAAGATCAGCGAGTTCGCGACACCTCTCAACGAGGGCGTGCCTCGCTGCGTTCGCGCTGATGGCCCTGGCGGTTCCAGCGCTCGCGCAAACAGGGGCTGAGCAGGCCGGTGGTCAGGACCCGACGCCGGCGCAGAAAACGCCCACACCGCCCGCGCCCCTGTTTCCCAGACATCGGCGAGGACTCTATAAGAACGGCCTTGGTCTGTGGGTGCTTGACGCAACGCCCCAATCGCCGCCGCTCGAGGCGGATGATCCGAGCGTGCCCGACAAAGGCGCATATGAAATCAACCTGACGACGGCCACCGATGCCTCGAAACTCACCCAAAAGATCGATCTGCTGTCCATCGACGCGAACTACGGGATGTTGCCCAGCATCCTGGGCCACGATCTTCCCACGCAGCTGAAACTTGAAGTGCCGATTTCAGCCGCCAGGAACGATCACGATCCGTACAGCACCGGCCTCGGCCAGGCGCAGTTCGGTCTGAAGTTCAATTTCTACGAGAATGAACGCGTCGGCGTTCAGATGTCGTTCTACCCTCAGGTGGAGTTCGGCATCGGCCCTGGTGCCGTCGAAAGTGGCCTGGCAGATCGAGGCCAAACGCTCGTCTTTCCGCTGCTGGTATCCAAGGAGCTGAAGTACTTGACCTTGGTCGTCAATGCCGCGGTGAACACGCCCCTCCATGATCCGAATCGGCTCACCACCGCCACGCTAATCGCCAGCGTGGGCCTTCCGGTCACCAGGAAGTTGGCCGTCATGGCCGAGCTTCACAGCGACTCGCGCGTTGATCTCGCGCACGATCGCCTGCTGATCGTGAACATCGGGCTGATGCGCGCGGTAGGACAGGCGGCGGTGCTGTACGCCAACGTGGGCCGCACGATCTTTTCAGACACCGTGAGGCACACCTATGCCGGCGCCGGCTTGAAAGTGCTGATCAAACCGGACGCTGCAGGGCCGCGGTAGGGCCTTCTCGGAGACCGTCTCGGTCGCCGCGGCGCGGGCTTCCTGCTGGGCGGAAAGAATTGCCCAATCGCGTCCCTCCGCCACCTGGCGTGCCTCGAAGGCGGCGTTCTCGATAGCGCCGCGTCCCCCCGGCCACTGGCCCATGGCTTGCATTGTTGATCTCGGGAGCCACGATCATGACGAAATCACCAATGAATCCGCGGTGCAGTCGGATCCTGTCCGCACTGGCCATCGCCACGGTCGGTGCGTTCGCACCGGTGATCCTCGCCGATCAGACGATGCTCGCGGACGAGACCGGATTGCCGCAGACCGTATCGCCGCAGCAGGCGCCGCCGAAGACGAAGTCGTCCGGCAAGACGTCGCCCATGGAGCACCTGACGCCAGTGCAGCGAAGCGACGCCATTGAGCATGCGGAAGTCTGGGCGCCGACGTCGGTGCCCTCGATGGACTTGCGAGCCGGCCCTCAGGACAAGGGCTCGTACGCGCCGTTCGCGACGGTGCCCTGCGACTATGTCTTCATGAAGCCGTACGGCGGTTCCCCGAAGTTCGAGTGCGCGCTTGCGCCTGGCGACCAGGTCAAAGTCAAGTACGGCAAGGACAACGTCGAGGTCTTTGCCGAAGTGGCGGCATCGCGCCTGATGTGGGCGCTCGGGTTCGGGTCGGACCGGTGGTATCCCGTGACCGTCGTCTGTCACGGCTGTCCGCCCGATCCGTTCCATGACCAGGCGAAGAGACTGGACTCGGTGACCTTCGACATCGCCGCGCTCGAGCGGAAGATGCCTGGAAAGATCATGGAGACGAAGCCGGACGAGGGATGGGCGTGGAAGGAACTTGACCAGGTCGACCCGTCCGCGGGCCCCGACCTGAAGACTCACCGCGACGCGCTGAAGTTGCTGGCCGTGTTCCTCCAGCACACCGACAGCAAGGCAGAGCAGCAGCGGCTGATCTGTCTGCCCGACGCAGACGCCAAAGGCGAGGCAGACGCCAAGGGCAAGGCAAGTGTCAAAGGCGAGGCAGGCGCCAAGGGCAACTCAGGCGTCAAAGGCGAGGCAGGCGCCATGGGCCCCGACGGCCCATGCGCCCGGCCATTCATGTTCATTCACGACAGCGGTCTGACATTCGGCCGCGCGAATCTCTTGAACACGAATCAGGAGGGCGGCGCCAACTACGAACGATGGGCCGCCGTCCCGATCTGGAAGGACTCCAAGCGCTGCGTCGGGAAACTCTCCGGTTCGCTGACGGGGACGCTGACCGATCCCGTGATTAGCGAGGCCGGGAGGAAGTTCCTGGCGGACCTGCTGGTGCAGCTCACGGATAGCCAGCTGCATGACATGTTCGAGGTCGGCCGGTTCGACCGGCGGTCGAACGTCCCCATCGACGCGTGGGTCGACCTGTTCAAGAAGAAGCGTCAGGAAATCGTGAGCGTCACGTGTCCGGCCTGACCTGGCCGGCCTGACCCTGATAGCCCGAGGCGCAGGTCGAAGGCGGCACCGATGATCAGTTGTACGAGTATCCTCGTCGCGATCGACTTCAGTGCCGCGTCCAACAAGGCCCTCTTGTACGGGCGCGAGCTGGCACGCCTGCTGTGCGCACGGCTCTACGTGATCCATGTCGTGAGCGACGTGGCCGGTGCCCCACAAGAGCTTGAGGAGACCGCACGTACGCGCTTGCAGTTGCTGACTGAGGACGGCGCCGACCGAGACACCTCGCCCACCGTCGTCGTTCGGGTCGGGAGCAGCCCGGCCGCAGAGATCCTGGACTACGTCAGGGAACATCCGATCGGGCTCCTGGTCGTCGGGTCGCACGGACTCAGCGGCTTTGCGCATGTGTTCCTTGGGAGCGTCGCTGAAACGGTTGTGCGCTCTGCGACCTGTCCGGTCCTCACCGTCCGCGCCGAGGAACGCGATTTCATCCAACCCGCGACGCTCTCTGCTGTGGGCTGATCCATCGTGAGAGGCAAATCCATGCCGCGACTTCGCGAACGAGCGCCGATCATCGGCGCGATGGTCCTGATGATCAGTACCTGTGGCGCGCGTTCTGCCGGTGCGCAGGACGTGACGTTCGGACCGCCGGTCCCGCGCGGCGCCCATCCACCGCCTCTGACCTTCGAATCGCCGGAGACCGACCCGGCGCCCGCCGTCGACGACTCCGTATCGACGCCGCCGCAGGATGCGGCGCCGGAACCCACGAAGCCCACGCGCGGGTTCTTCAGCGCCCTCGGGCACAACCTCGTGGATGATGTAAAGCATCTGCCGAGGCGAAACAGCATCTATTGGCTGGTGGGCGGAGGCGCCGCCGCCTTGGCGGTCCATCCTGCCGATCTCAGCATCAATCGGCACCTGCTCGGCTCCCCGGTGGCCGACGCCTTCTTCGCGCCCGGCAAGTACATCGGCGCCACGCAAGTCCAGGTCAGCGTGTCCCTCGCGACGTACGTGGTCGGACGCATGCGGAACAAGCCGCGCGCTCAACACATCGGCATGGACCTCATCGAGGCGCAGCTCCTCGCGGATGGCATCGTGGAGGCGACGAAGTACGCGGTCCAGCGGCAGCGGCCCCTGAACCCTGACGGGACGCGCGCGCCCGGCTACTCGTTTCCGTCAGGCCATTCCGCGGTGACCTTCGCCACCGCCACGGTCTTTCAGCAGCACTTTGGTTGGCGGTGGGCGGTGCCGACGTTCACGCTGGCCACATATGTCGCGAGCTCGCGGCTCCACGACAACGTGCACTACGCGAGCGACGTGGTCTTCGGCGCCGCCACCGGCATCATCGTCGGGCGGTCCGTCACATGGCACGGCCGCAACTCGTTCCAGCTGTCGATGGTCGGGCTGCCCGGCGGCTTCGGCGGCGGCATCACGTGGTGAGGCCCTAGCGTAAGTACGCTCCGACGAGCTCGCGGTGCCACCAGTCGCCCGTTTGTCGACGCTCGTCTGGCGTCGTGAACCGATACCGGTAGTACCGGGCGCGGACGAGCGCCGGCGGCCCGTCCGCAAAGGGATTCGTCGCGAGGAGACTTGTCACCGCCGGATCGTTCTCACGCAGCCGGTCGACGAGCGTCAGGAACCACGAGTCGGCGGGCACCGGCGACATCGCCTCGAACCACATCAGCCAGTCGAGGCGTAGATGGTAGGGCGCAATCTGCGGTGGGCGTCGCGAGGGATTGCCCGGTTTGCCCTTGAATTCGTACGGCTGCCAGACGCTCGCATCGGTCCCGACCGGGTCGCGCGTGCCCTCAATCACGATCTCGTAACGCGTCTTCGTGATGCTCCCGAACGCGCCATACGTATTGACCAGATGAAACGGGTTGAACGAGGCGTTCATCAGCTGGCCGGGCGAGAGCATGTTCCAGACCGGTCCGATGCTGAGCACGGCCACCACGGCCGCTAGGACGGCCACGATCGTGATGTGCACCGGGCTCGTCGACGCGGGTGCGGCATGCACGATCGGAAGCCCCGACCACGACCACCACCGATCGTCGAGGAGCGGCACCGAGAGCACCACCGTGAGCCAGTTGAGCCACGAGAGATTCCCGCTGACGATGAGCACGCCTTGAAACACGATCGTGGCAATCGCGGCGAAGGACGCGAGCGGTTGCGGCGCGAAGTAGAAGAACGGCACGACCAGCTCGGCGAAGTGGTTGAACGCGACGCCCGCGCGATGGACGCCCGCCGGCAGCCAGTGGAAGTACCAGCTCAGCGGATTGGGCATGGGCTGTGTCTCGAAGTAGGCATCGAGGCAGGTGAGAGTGCGCCAGCACGGATCGCCGCGGAGTTTGATGAGGCCGGCGCCGAACATCAGGCGGAAGAGCGTCCACGCGAAGATGAGCCGGAGCCACGGGCTCGGCGCCGTCTGGGCGCCGCCCAGGAACATGGCGAAGAACCCGACCTCGAGCAGCAGCGATTCCCAACCGAACCCGTAGAACACCTGACCGACGTTCACGAACGACAGATAGAGAACCCAGAGCGCGCCCCAGACGAAGCCGGCCGCGATCCCACCCAGCCGCGACGGAAGGCCGGTGATCACCAGGCCCGAGAGCGCGACCCCCGCCCACGCCGCGACGCGAAGCGTCGTGTCGCTCGACGAGAAGAAGAACAGGCTTGGCGACTCCTGGAACGGCACCGCGCGCACGAACCGGCTGACCGGCAGGAGGCCGCGCGCCCCGAGCAGCGGCACGAACTCGTTCACCGCGTCGAGAAACGCAATGAGATAGAGGCCGGCCAGCGCGCGCTCGAAGACGAGCCGCGAGGACCAGTACGCCGCCGGCGCCCCCGTCACGGTGCTGTCAGAATAGCGCGGCGCTATCGCGTGTATCCAGGCCCGCGCAGCGGCCGTCCCGGTCGCTCGGTGGTGATCGCGCCGTCAGCCACGACCGGGCGGCCGTTGACGAAGACCCACTTCACGCCGCTGGAGTAGCGATTGGAATCCTCGAAGGTCGCGACGTCATGGATGGTCGCCGGATCGAAGACCGTGATGTCGGCCATCATGCCCGCGCGCAGAATGCCCCGATCCATCAGACCAACGCGGATGGCCGGGCGCGATGTCATCTTGCGGACGGCCTCCTCGAGCGTCAGCAGGTGTTCGTCTCGGACGTACTTGCCAAGAATGCGCGCGAACGAACCCCAGGCGCGAGGATGGGATTTCGTATCCGACAGCGGTCCGTCCTCGCCCATCGCGCCGGCATCGGTCCCGATCGCCACGAGCGGATCCTTCAACGCCAGCTCCACATCGTCCTCGGACATGATGGACGTGATGACTTGGCTTTCGCCGTGGTCGGCGACGAGCACGTCCATCACGGCGTCGCGGGGGTCCTCGCCCATGGCCCGGCCGATCTCGGAGAGCGTGCGGCCTTCGTATTTCTTGAGAGCCGGGCTGAGCACCGACGACAGCATCACGCCGTCCCCGCCGCCGGATCCGTACCACTGGTTCTCCCAATTGGAGGGAGCCGGATCGTCCATGTCCGCCTTCGCGCGCTCGCGCAGCCGCGCATCCTTCAGGCGCGCGATCATCGCGTCCTTGCCGCCCTCGCGAACCCAGAGCGGCAGACAGGCATCGAGACCGTTGGCCGCGCGCACGTACGGATACTGATTCGCCGTGATGTCGAGTCCGCGGGCGCGCGCCGCGTGAATGCGGGAGAGGATCTCCGGCATCTTGCCCCAATTCGCCTTGTAGGCGGTCTTCAAGTGGAAGATCTCCGCCGGAATCCTCGCGCGCTCGGCGATCGCGAAGACCTCGTCGAGCGAGGCGAAGATCGCACTGCTCTCGGATCGCTGATGCGTGATGTAGATGCCGCCGTAGCTGGCCGCAACGGTCGCGAGCGCGACCAGCTCATCGGTCGTGGCGAACCGATCGGGGACGTACTGCAGCGCTGAGCTCAGACCGAGCGCCCCCTGCTCCATGGCCTGGGCGACCAACTGCTTCATGGCCGCCAGATCGGCGGCCGTCGCCGCCCGTTCGTTCGTGCCGATCACGTACTCGCGGATGCTGCCCGCGCCCACGAACGTCCCGATGTTGATCGCGGGGTGCGTGCGCTGCTCCAGGCGCGTGAAGTACTCCGCCAAGCTCCGCCAATCGACGGTGACGTGGTAGTGCGCGGCGGGGCCCGCAAGCTGCTCTGCGATGATCGCGTCGTTGATGGGCGCGATCGAGCTGCCTTCGCCCGTCACCTCCGTCGTGACGCCTTGCAGGATCTTGCTCGCGGCGCGATTGTCGACGAGCAGGTTGAACTCGGATTGCCCGAGCATGTCGATGAAGCCGGGCGCCACGACGAAGCCGGTCGCGTCGATGCGGCGCTTCGCCGTCGCGGCATGCAAGTCGCCGAGGCGGGTGATGTGGTCACCGACGAGGCCCACGTCCGCGCGGAACCACGGCGCTCCCGTGCCATCGACGACGTGGCCGCCCGCAATGACGACGTCGAAGGTCGGTGCGCTCGACTGGGTGGCCAACCCGAGGCCGGACGCGCCAATCAGAACGACCGCCGCGAGACGGAGAAACCCGATGGGGCGAGGCAAGGGAACCTGCGCTCAGTCCCGCTCCGGCAACGGCACGACCGAGAACGCCTGCGGCCTGCCGACGGCCACCGCCTCGCCGCTGCCGTGCACGAGCGTAGCCGTGTAACGGCCTGGCGCGACAGGCGTGCCTCCGCCACCTCCGCGTCCGCCGCCCCCGCGGCCAGCGGCTCCTGCCTGCGGGATGCGGAGATTCCAGGCCACGCGGTGCACGCCCGGCTGGCTGGCCACGTCGAGGCGATCGATCGGATGACCGGCGTCATCGGCGATGCTGATCGCGTAGGTTCCAGTCGCGCCCGGCCCAAGCGAGTACGTCAGGATCGCGCCCATCGGTGGGTTCGGCGTCGTCGTGTTGCCCCACACCGTCCGCGCGTTGGTTTCTTCCTCGTACTGGTAGGCCGTGCGCAGCGGATAGAGGGCGCCCTCTTGGCCGAGCGACTGCGGCGTGATCTCGCGGAACGCACTGTAGTCGTCCAGGATGAAGAAGCCCCGGCCGAACGTCGCCATCACGAGGTCGTTCTCGCGCTTCTGGAACTTCAGCTCACGGACCTGCGCCACCGGCATGCCCTTGAGCTGCGTCCAGTGCGTGCCGCCGTCAACCGTGAAGAAGAGCCCGAACTCCGTCCCGGCAAACAGCAGGTTGCCGTTCATCGGATCCTGCAGCACCGTCCAGACATCTTGATGGGCTGGCAGATCGCCCGCGATCGACTTGAACGTTCGGCCGCGATCGTCGCTCCGGACCAGGTACGGCGTGAAGTCGCCGCGCTGCCAGTTGTTGAGCGACACGAACACGACGTTCGAATCCCGGGGTGACGCGATGACGTGCGTGAGGTAGATGCCGTCCTTGACGCTCGCGAACTGCGTCGTCTTTCGCCACGACGCGCCACCGTCCTCGGTGACCTGGAGGTTGCCATCGTCGGTGCCGACGTAAATGAGACCCTCGAGGAGCGGCGATTCGTCGATCGCGACGATATCGCTCAGGGTTGTCGTCGCGTTGTTGTAGGCGACGGTGTTCGCCGGATTCCAGACCTTACCCATGATGGGAATTACACGCGGGTCGAGATTCCGCGTGAGATCCGGACTGATCTTCGCCCAGTGATCGCCGCGGTCATCCGACCGGTACAGATACTGGCTGCCCCAGTACAGGCGCGTGTGCAGGAAGGGGCTGATGATGTACGGGCAGTCCCAGTTGGTCCGGTCGCCGCGCGCCGGCGTCTCGGCACCGAGGCCGCCGCCCGCCCCGCCGGCGCCACCCGCGCCCCCGGCACCGCCGCCGCCCGCGCCGCGCCCGGGTCCCTGCGACTCAGGCGGTCGGATGCCTTTCGACTGGCCCGTCCGGATGTCCATGCGCTCGATCGCGCCGTTCTGCGACGACGAGTAGACCGTGTTCGGATCTTCGGGATCGATCTGATTGAAGAAGCCGTCGCCGCCGCCAGACGTCCGCCAGTCGCTCGTGGGAATGCCGGAGCGATTGATCGATCGCGACGGTCCGCACATCGACCCGTTGTCCTGCGCGCCGCCGCACAGATGGTAGAAGGGGAGCGCGTTGTCCACCGCCACCCGGTAGAACTGCGTGATCGGCAGGTTCGCAAAATGCCGCCACGTCTTGGCGTCGTCGACTGATTCGAAGGCGCCGCCATCGGAGCCGACGAGGATGTGGGTCGAGTCCTTCGGATCGATCCAGACGACGTGGAAGTCGACGTGCACGCCGTTCATCGACGGCACCGGCGTGAACGTCTTCCCGCCGTCGCGGCTCCACTGGAGGTTCGTTTCCACGGACCAGATCGTGTCTGGACGCACAGGATCGACGAAGAGTTTGTAGTAGTAACCGGGATCGCCGCCCGTGTAGACGCCCGCCACGCCGCCGCGTCGTCCTCCGCCGCCCCCGGCGCCCCCGCCCCCGGCGCCAGCGCGTCCTTGCGCGGCACCGGCAGCGGCCGCGTTCTGCGCCGCCGCGGCCGCTTGGGCCTGCGCGGCCTGCACGTCAGCCGGCGCCGAGGAGGGCTTGCCGAGCGGTGTGCCCATCCGCTCCCACGTCCCACCCGCGTCGTCCGACCGATAGAAACCCGTCTCCTGAGGCAGGGCGTTGACAAGCGCGTAGACGCGAGTCGGCTTGGCTTTCGGGTCGACGCCGAGCGCAATGCGGCCCATGTCGCCGGTGGGCAGACCCTTCGTCAGCTTGGTCCACGTCGTGCCGCCATTGATGCTCTTGTAGATCGCGCTTTCGGGACCGCCGCCGATCATTTGCCCGACGCCGCGGCGCCGCTGCCACGTTGACGCGTAGACCACATCAGGATTGTTGGGGTCGATCTGCAGGTCGTTGCCGCCCGTGTCGGGGCTGACCGTCAGAACGGCCTTCCACGTCGCGCCACCATCGGTGGTCTTATAGACGCCGCGATCGCCGCCGGCCGACCACAGAGGTCCTTGAGCGGCGACGTAGACGACGTTGCTGGTGCGCGGGTCGAGCACGATCCGGCCGAGGTGCTCAGAGTCGGCCAGGCCGACGCGCGTCCACGTCTTGGCGCCGTCGGTCGACTTGTAGAGACCCGCGCCGACCATCGCGCTCCGCGGGTTCGAGCTCTCTCCAGTCCCCAGCCAGACGACATCCGAGTTCTTGGGGTCGACCACGACGCAGCAGAGGTTGTAGCTGCCGCCGGTATCGAAGACCGGGGTCCAGTTGTTGCCCCGATTCTCGCTCTTCCATAACCCGCCTGCAGCGGCCGCCACGTAGTACGTGCTCGGATGGTTGGGGTCGACGGTGAGGTCCGTGACGCGCCCGGTCGTGTAATTGGGACCGAGGCTCCGAATCTGGATGTCTTTGAACGTATCGGCTGTGAGCCGCTGCGAGTCCTGACGGGCGGCAAGGCCCGTCGCCAGGGCCACGATAGCGGCGGCGCCGACAAATGACAGGCGTTTCATGAGGATTCTCCCCGAAGATGAAGAAGAGGCGCGCCGAGTAGGAGGACGACGCGGATAGTACAACGTTTGGCAGCCGGACCCGCCATAAACTACCGGAGCGGACCCCAACATGGATCGACGCGAGTTCCTCGAGGCTTCGACGGTGATCGCCAGCGGCGCGCTGCTCGGCAAGATCCCGGGCCGGGCGCCCGACCCTCCCATGATCGGCATCCAGGTTGGCGCCGTGTCCTTCGTCGACGAGGGTACCGACCGAGTCCTGGATTCCCTCGTCGAGATGGCGGGCATCAACACGCTGTTCGTGGCGACGTTTACGTACGGCCGGGGCATCGCGGGGCGGCAGCTGCCGAACCAACCCCTGCCCGACCATGGGAAGCAGCAGTACGACACCGACACGTTCCACGGAGGCAACTACGCAACGCCGCACCCGCAGTACTACAGGAACACGGCACTCCTCCCGGAGAAAGCCCCCGATCATCCGGGCTATGACGTGCTCGCGGACGTGATCCCGGCGGCACGCCGCCGCGGGATGAAGGTCATTGCATGGTTCGAAGACGTGCTCCGGTATACGAATGCCATCGCCGCCCCTGGCTTTGAAAGGGCCCGCGAGGTCGTCCTCTCTGGACCCGAGTCGGACTTCGCCTGCGCGCGCAACCCGAACACCAGAAACTTCTGGTTGGGCCTCGTCGAGGACTACCTGCGGTCGTACGACGTCGATGGCCTCATGTGGGGGAGCGAACGGCAGGGGCCGATTGGCAACGTCCTCGGCACCAACCACGGCGGCGCTGGCGCGGGAGGACGTCTCGCGTGCTTCTGTGCGTCCTGCCTGGATGCGGCCAAGCAGGCCGGCATCAACGTGGACCGCGCGAAAGCCGGGTATGCGCAACTGGCCGCATGGGCGGTGGCTGTCGGTCATGATCGGAAGCCCGCCGATGGCGCCTTTGTGTCGTTCTGGCGCCTGCTCGTGAAGTACCCGGAGATCCTGGCTTGGGAGCGCCTCTGGAACGAATCGCTGAACGACACGTATCGGGACATGTACCGGTTGGCGCACGCGATCGCCCCCGCGAAGGGCATCGGGTGGCACATCTGGCACAACAACTCGTTCTCGCCGTTCTATCGCGCCGAACAGGACTATTCGGATTTCGCCGCCTACTCGGATTTCCTCAAGGTCGTCATGTACAACCTGTGCGGCGGCGAGCGCCTTGCCCAGTTCGTGCGAGCCTCGAGTCGATCGGTATTCGCCGATCTGACCGCCGAGCAAACGCTCGACCTCACCTACGGCCTGCAGCAGTTTCGTGGCGTGCCGCTCGACGCGCTGGCCGCCTCCGGCCTGTCGGCCGACTACGTCCTGCGCGAAACCCGCCGTGCCGTGGCGGGCGCCGGGCCCACCATGAAGATCTGGCCGGGATTGGACGTCGATGTGCCGACGGCGGCGTCGAGCAAGAAGACCCAGCCGCAGGATGTCTACGATGCCGTCAAAGCCGCGTTCACGGGCGGCGCCCACGGCATCCTGTTGTCCCGAAAATACTCGGAGATGCGACTCGACAACATTCGAGCCGCTGGCCGCGCGATCAAGGATCTGAAGTTGGCCTGAGCAGCAGAGAATCAGGCGACGGAGGCGGAAGTGACCGAGAGTCCGATTCAGCCATTGCCCCATTCACGTCCGGCACGTCGTCTGCGGCCCATGGGCCTGCGGCCGGTCCTCGCGTTGGGGTTCGTCCTGGGACTCGGGCCTGCCGCCGCGGCTCAGACCCTGCAGACGCCGACGCAGGACCCCGAGCCGATTGGCGCCGGGAAGGTTTCGATCGGCATCGGCGAGACTTTTTCGCGGAGCGATGTGTTTCCGGTGTCCGGCTTGTCCGGCAACCTCCTGCAGTCGGGGCTGCTCAACGTGCAAGTCGGCATAAGTTCGATCGCCCAGGTCCAATTGACCGGCGGCGTCAACAACCACCTGCTCATTGCCGCGCGCAACCCGTCGGCACCCGACGCCTCACTGGTTGCAGTCAACGGCACGTCCACCAACGATGTGGAGGACGCGGTGCTCGGAACCCGCGTGCGGTTTTTGGCGGAAACGCCGGCCCGCCCGTCGATCGCCGCGGAGTTCTCGATGCGCCTGCCCAATTCCAAGCACCCGAGCGGCCTCGGCATGGACACGATGGACTTCCATCTCGGATTCCTGGGCGCCAAGACGTCCGGCCCCGTTCGGGTGGTCGCGAACTTCGGCTGGAGCATCCTGGAGGACCCGGTTCGCGTCGGCATCCAGAACGACGTGATCACGTACGGCGGATCGGTAACGCGCACGGTCGCGACGGGTGTCGACGTCGTCGCTGACCTGGCGGGGCGGTGGTCCTCACGTCACGGCACGCCGCCGGTCGGCACGGAGAGTCGCTCCCTCGTGCGTGGCAGCGTCCGCTACTCGCGGGGCGACCTGCGTTATGAGGCGGGCCTCCTGGTCGGACTCACCTCGTTCGATCCTTCCTGGGGCCTCATGGGCAGCGTCACGTGGGTGGTCTCGGCCTTCAAGATTCCCTGATCGTCGAAGAGCAGTTCTCGTAAGCGTGTCGAGGGGCAACCCGATCATGTCCGACGGGGACTGGCCCGATGGCGAAAGCGCGAGAGGGGTCTGGTCCCGGTTGGCGTAGGCCGGCCCTGACCCCCGACACGCCGGGCTCAGTGGTCGCCGGTCGTCTCGGTGAATCCTTGCAGGGTCGGGTCGGTACGGAGCCGGCCCGGAAGGGCTTCGACGTACGTCTGCAAGTGCGGCAGGAACATGTAGTGGTAATGGAAGGCGTTCATTTCCTCGATCGCCCGCGCGGCGGTCCAATGATCAAAGACGATCCGGGACGCGGCGATCATGACGCCCGTCCGATCCGATCCGGCCTTGCAATGCGCGAAGACGACCATCGACGGGTGGTCGCGTAGGAGCGTCAGAAACCGCAGGAGTCGATCGGGAGGCGGCGGATGGGCGCTGCTCCACGGCAGATCGAGGAACTGCATGCCGAGGCCTTCCACAGTGGCGCGTTCGGCCGGCGCGCCCTCCTCGCCCTGACTGAACTTCACGACCATGTTGACGCCCAGCCGCGAAAGCGCCGCAAATCCGGCTTGAGTCGGTTGGGCGCCGCGATACAGCCGTGCGTTCATCCGGCCGAAGTTCGACACGCCCTCGATCGAGAGCTTCTCATCGGAGTCGGCGGCCGCCCACCGCAGTTCCGACGCGCCAATGGCGACGATCGCGACGATCCCGGCCAGTCCTGCCCAACGGGCAAGACGCGCCAGGGAAAGGGAAGGAAAGGGCCGCGTCTGTGGGGTCGACATCGTCACGAACCGGGTCGCGACCAAGAGTACCATGCCGCGCGGGTCATCATCGCGCCGCGCGAAGACGATAGACCTCGAAGGTGGGTCCAAGGCGATAGATGCCGGCCAGGTCCGACAGCGGCAGGAACAGCGCGTCCTGTTGGTCGTAGACGCGAGGATGGTCGTCGGTCGCGGCCGGAATGCGCCGCACGAGGTCATAGTGAGCCTTCACGATCCGCTCGACGCCCTCGGGCACGCGGCTGTAGAGGACGAGCGGCGATCGCTGAAGGATGATCCACACGGGCAGCGTGCCGTCTGGCTCGAACGCATTCTTGGTCTCGTCGAACGTGCATTCGTCGACGACAAGCTGTGGGCGCGAGATGTCGAATGGCACGTGACCGTAGGCCTCGCCCGATTGGTAGATCAGGCTCCACGGCGTGATGAGCGAGGGCAGGGTGCGGGCGGCCACTACGCGGGTGTCATCGCGGACGAAGATGCGATCGAGGCGCCACACGTCGAGCGCCGATGGCGCGACGAGCGCAACGGCCAGGGCGCCGATGGTCCACGCGACCGCCGTGCGCTGCAATGAGGCGGTCGCGACGGTCGCCCGCACGAGCGTGGAGATCAGCCAGGCGGCTGCAATGCACAGAAACGGTACGTTCGGGAGCGAGTCCCGGGCAAAGACGCGGTAGCCGCTGCCAGTGACAGCAAAGTAGGCCAGAGGAAACGCCAGCAGCACGATCGCCTGTCGCCACCGCGTGACGAGAAGACCGACGACGCCGCCGAGACCGGCCGCGTAGAGCGGCCAGCCAAGCGCGGCCGGGAGATTCACCGTCGCGTGATGGATCCAGCCTCTCGTCGTCTTCAGGCCATGTCCCCGCGCGAGAATGCCGCCCTGGGTCGCGACATCGGTCACGAAGCGATGCCAGTCGATGAGGGCATATGGCGACGTGCCGAAGAAGCCGACGGCGACCGCCGCGCCGAACACCGCCATGAGACCGACACCCCGAAGGGGGCTGATCCGCGACGCGCGGTCCCGGGCGAACAGACGTTCGACGACCGCGACGGCGAATGGCACGCCCGCGCCGAGACCGTTGTACTTCACGGACCCGGCCAGGCCCACGAGGAGCCCAGCCACAGCCGCTCGGGCCAACGTCCCCGCCTCCTGCCAGCGTACGATCGACACCAACGAGAGCATGACGAGGCCGATCATCGTGACGTCGCTCGTGCCGAAGTGCGAATCGCGCACGTGCAGATATGCGAGCGCCAGGAAGAACGCCGCGACAATCGCGATCGTCTCATCGAAGAGCCGGCGGCAGATGAGGAACACCCACCAGACCGTGAGGGTGCCCATCACCACCGACAGGCCGCGGCCCATGTAGAAGAACGGCGCGATCGTCTCGAAACGGCGGTTCGCGAGGGCCTCGAGACTGGAATAGACCCCGAACGGCGAGGCGATGAGGTACCAGGCGGCATACGTCGCCGCGAGCGCGTACCGAAAAGCCGTCGGATACATGAAGTCATGAGGGTTCAGATCGCCCGACAGGAATCCAACGGCCGGCGCGGCCATCGTCGACTCGTCCACGCGCGCGTTGTAGAAGGGCAGGCCAAAGCCGACGCCCCACACGCGAACAGCGAGCGCGAGCAGCACGATGACGAGCAGTAGCCGTCGGGAGGTCGCCGGGACGAGCGCGCGCATTACAAGCCGCCGGCTGCGGCGCGAAGATAGAAGACCCGGCCGTCGCGGCGAATGATGGCCCGCCATGGCGCCCGGGGATCCAGGCGGCCGCCAAGAGCGAGGTACAGGAATTCCGCGTTGCAGCCCGGCGGCAGATCGAAGGCAGAGTCGATCGACCGGATCGGCTGCCCGAGCGCGGCGATCTCCTTCGCGCCCGTGGCGAGCGCGCTGTACTCCGGCATGCGGAGCTGCGTCGCGGCGTTCGCGGCGCGCGCCGGCGCGATCGCGAGTGCACCGGCCAGAAGGAGCGCGCCCGCCGGGTTGGCGAAGCGTTCCGGCACGACCGCGGCCACGGCCAGGACCACCGTGATGACGACCGCTGGCGCCAGCGACAGGTCGAAGTACGGCTCCACGTCCTGGATCCAGAACGCGAAGCCGGCGACCGCCGCCGCGATCGGCAGCAGGGTGACGGCCAGAAGTTCCGCATCTGCGCGATGGCGGATCGCCACCGTGACGACGGCCGAGAGGAGAACCAGCGCCCAGAACGCTTCCGATCCCGGTAACGCGTGCATCCAGACGAACGCGTCGACGAGCGCCTTCGCGCTAGCCGAGACGCGGGGCGCTTCGTGACCGGTGAACACGGCGGCGAGGCTGTCAGTGACCGCGGTCATGCCGGTGTCGCCGAAACCTGTGGTCCACTGATGAATTCCCCAGGGCACCTGCAGGGCGGCGACGGTTCCGGCGATGACGAGCCCGCGCCGCCGCACGGCGTCCCAGTCCCGAGTCAGGGCGGCGTCGACGAGCAGCGCGACGAAGACACCGCCGGCGACGAAGATCGCGCCCGTATAGGCTTGCACCGCGCACCACGCGACGGCGGCGACGACCCCCGTTCGGACGAGCGAGCCGCGATGCCAGTCGAGGAGCACGAGCGCGATGGCCGTCTTCGCCAGAACGGCTCCCACCACGGGATTCCAGATGACGGGCGCGAGCGCCAGATCGAATGGCGCGGTGGCGAGCAGCGTCACGACAACGAGCGCCGGCCACACGGACGTCGTCCGCCGCCAGAGCCCGACGAGGAGCAAGGCGTCTGCGCCCGACTGGAGGGCGGCCTGGCCGATCCCGCCCCCATGGGGGAGGTGATGGAAGAAGGGTCCGGTCAGCACCCGGAGGACCCACAGAATCCAGTAGAACGCCGGACCGATTGAGTAG
>Ga0209580_10000654_pt1 | contig 17698 bp, 9 predicted proteins | sample Coa_R1_5_FD_187153 | JGI IMG/M metagenome (GOLD analysis project Ga0209580, IMG submission 187153) | Surface soil microbial communities from Centralia Pennsylvania, which are recovering from an underground coalmine fire - Coalmine... | ecosystem: Environmental > Terrestrial > Soil > Unclassified... | reverse complement strand
GAAGATTCAAATAGTCGAGCGTCTTGTCACCACCGACATCAAGAGTCCGGATGATCAACGGGCGCCCGTCTGCAATTCGAGCCGCCTGCGAATAAATTGCAAACTGATCGTCTTCGGAAGGAGCCTGTTTTCGCTCCAGAAACAGCATCTCGGTTCTAAATAATCCAATTCCATCGGCACCGTTCTGGAAAGCAAGCGATACTTCCTCGGCCAAAGATGCATTTGCCGCCACCTCGAGTTTGTGGCCGTCTTTCGTGACCGCTTCTGATTCAGAATTCATTTTCGAAAGCATCTGACGTCGTGCAAAGACTTTCAATTCGCGCTCATAATAACGATCTACGGCGGGCGAAATCTGCGGAAGAACCAATCCGCGATAGGCATCCACGACCGTCTCCCGAGCCGAGGCGAGTGCTACGCAAGCGTGCCGCACCCCAACCACTGCGGGGATGCCCAGCGAGCGGGCAAGGATCAGCGTGTGTGAAGTGGTTCCCGAATGCTCGATTACGATTGCCTTCAACCAGCGACGGTCAAAGGCTAACAATTGCTGCGGGCCCAGACTCTCGGCAACGACAATGGATGGCTTGTCGAGAGTGTGCTGCTGGAACGCTTTCGAGATGTTCGAGTCGTAGAGTTCTTCCAGGATCTGAGAGGAGATTTCTATTAGGTCCACAGCTCTATCGCGCAAGTATTCATTTCCGGAGTTCACCAGAAGGTCGGCGAAATACTGCCCAGTTTCAAGGACGGCGAAACCTGCCGACTTTCCGCGTGCAACCTGCTCCGCAATGCGTGTCGCGAGCAACACGTCATCTGCGATGGCCAGATCAGCTTTTAGAACCGCGTTCTCGACGTTGCTTGACTCATGGATTTTTCTTTGAATGCGGTCACGAACCGCCTTAATGGCATCTTCAACTCGCACTAGCTCTTCATTTGGATCAGCGCTGCTGAACTCGTCGATGCCAGGAGGAAGGGTGACAGAGTTGACCACGATCACTGCCCCGCGTGCCATACCCGGACTGGCAGGTGAACCAAAATAGCACCGGACGCCGGCTTTCTGAAGTACTCGTGGTAGGCCGTCCTGCTTATGAATCGGCGCTCCCGCGAGCGGTACATCGCAGGTTGGCAGAATTCCTTCCACGAAACTACGAATCGCAGCGTGAGCTGCTCTTTCGTCGACCCCGCTTACGTGAATGAAGCAGCGATCGCCCTTTCTGACGTCCGCAGCGATAATCGACAACACACTCTTGGTGTTCGCCTGTCGTTCAGTGCGAAGGTTGGTTAGGACAACGTCTGACCGAAAAGTATTGCTCACTTCCGCGAGGAGGCTTGCAGGACGGGCGTGCATCCCTGAAGCCAGGGGGCACGTAAAAGCGAACTGTAAAGCTGCGCTGCTGAGCTCGGGAGACATGGTTCAGGCTTTGATCTTCTTGAAGATTCCTTCGGGGTTCTTTAATGCTTCTTGCAGCGGGACTTGAATCACGTGAACTCCGTTGAACCGCTCGCGCTCTTCGACTTCAATGTCCACGGCGAAAATTGCGACTTGGGCTTGCCGGATGTCGTTCTCGGTCAGCTTGTTTTCGATCCCCATTGCCCCTTGAGTTTCGACCTTTATGTCATGGCCGAAGCTCTTTCCCACTTTTTCCAGGCGCGCCGCTGCCATGTAGGTATGAGCGATCCCGGTCGGGCAGGCCGTGACTGCAATAATCTTCATTCGCTCTCCTCGGAACGATTGCGCATGGGTTTGTTGCGGGCTTTCAAAATATTGATTAACACGGCTGTGAGAACTGTTCCTGTGCAAATGGCAATGACGTAAGCGACGCGGTGTTGCACTCCCACCAGAACAATCGGGCCGCCGTGCGGCGCAGGATCGCCCACCCCATACACCATAGCAATAACTGACGCAATTGCGGAGCCGATCATGATTGTGGGAATAACGCGAATCGGATCGGCAGCAGCAAAAGGAATCGCACCCTCCGTGATTCCGATCAGTCCCATGGCGATAGCCGCTGATCCGGCTTCTCGTTCTTCTTCGCTCCAAAGTCTTCTTTGCAATAAGGTCGCCAATCCCATCCCCAGTGGCGGCGTACAGATAGCCGCGGCGCATGCTCCCATAATCTGATAATTTCCTTGACTAATCATTGCAGCGCCGAAAAAGAAAGCGGTCTTGTTAATGGGACCGCCCATGTCAAAAGCAATCATTGCCCCCAGGGTGAGCGCCAGCAGGACGCTATTTCCGGTGCTCATGCTTTGCAAGAAGTTGCTCGCATGTTGCATGAGGGAAGCGATCGGAGCACCCAACACTTTGAGCATGAGCACTCCGATGAGTGCGCCAGATACAATCGGAATCACCAGGATGGGCATGACCGGTCTTAAGTATTTGGATACGGGAATCTTTTTAAGAAATTCCACTAAGTAACCTGATAGCAAGCCGATTAGCATCGCACCCAGGAAACCAGCTTTGATCTGGCCCGACAGGTAACCTCCGAGGAAACCCGGTACCAACCCCGGCTTACCTGCAACTGAGTAAGAGATGTAGCCCGCAAGCACCGGCAGCATTAAATTGAAAGCCGCTGTGCCGATGTCCAAGATGAGTTTCAGTTGCGGCGCATGGGAGAAGTCGGGGCCCGTCGGAGTCATGGCAAATGCGATCGCGGCGGCGATCAGTATTCCGCCACAGGCAATAAACGGGATGGCAAAGGACACTCCCGTCAGCAGATGCCGACGCAACTCCTGCAGCGCCTTCACCACGCCCCCCGTCAAAGTGGGGCCAGTTGCTCTTTCCTCGTCAAGCGATACCGTCACTCTAGTCGGCGCCTCCAGTAAAGTCAGTTAGCCCTTTCGTCTCGTCCCACGATAATACAATTTCGTAGTATGTGTGATCTGTCCTATTCCTTAATACAGGAGAGATGGAACGTTTATTGTACTCACATAACTTTTTTTGCTCCTGCGCCGTTCGGGACATTCGATCCCGTGTCATTAACGGCCGCAAATACGCCCGCAACTCTACGCCTCGATACCCCCCCCATGCTTTGCGCGCGATATTCGGTGGGAGTTACTTTGCAGATCTTCTTGAACACCCTGCAAAAATATGCCGGGTCGCTGTAGCAGCAATTCGAGGCGATCTCCTTCAACGGGATGGTGTAGTTCTGCAGCATAAATTTCGCGCGGTTCACGCGGACCAGATTCAAATAGTCATTGAACCGCATAAAACCTTCTTTGCGGAACAATCGAGAAACGTGATTCGGTGCCAAAGCAAAATGTTCTGCTACTGACTCCCTCGTTATGGGCCTTTGGAAGTTTTCCTGCACGTAAAGGCAAATCGATTCGTAGGTTCGAATCGCCTTTCGCGGCGCCCGCCGTTGAGTGGCTTTGAGCAGCCGTAGACATGCATGGAGCAATGATTCTGTGAGTAGCCGCGGCAGAGGCCCATTGGAATGGTCTGCGGCTAAGACCATCAGCGCAGCAAGAATGCTGTGCGTGGGCACGTCATAACCCCCATGCACGCTAGCCTTGGACGCCGCTGACGGGACCTGTGCACCGCCCTTATGGTGGACCAGGCTCACTCCAATCTGTTTTGCGCCAAATAAGAACGTCAGCACATCCACTCGTTCCAACCAGTGAGGCTTGTCCCAAGCGTGGTCCGGGACAAAAACCGCATGTCCGCGGACCGGCCGAATCGTTTTTGTGCCCCCAGCGTCGGCAATGTCCATGGTGTGACAGCCAGCAAGAGGCACTGCAAGGCGCGGGAAATTTGTCACATAAGCCAAGGGGGGTGGGACGGCGCTGCCGTTCGAGAAATACAGATGGCGAATTCGTGTCTTGTGCAGGTACGCTTCAAGTTCGCGCACGATGATGTGGCTCGATGAAAGAGCGCCTGGGTTTACTCTTCGCGTTGGCATTTTTTGTAGAACGTTACATTAGTACAACTAATGTTAAATGTCTACCGCTTGTTTTTGGTTGACTGTCAGGCCTGTGCTCTTCCATACTCCGACACCAGTTGTCGGAATCCGGTTTGTCGTGGCGGATATTTTCAGTTGCTTGGCGTTCCGACGAGATTTTCGTGAGTCGAACTTCGAGATTCGGAATCAAGGAGCCGGAGATGAAGAACTCCTCAGTTTGTGCCTGTCTGCGGTCTGCTTTTTCACGCGGTCTACCGCTTGCTAGCCCTGCGATCGCAGCCTTGGGGGTCTGCCTCGTACTGATGTTTGCCCTTCCGGTTGCGCATGGCCAAGCGCTAAGCGGGGTCAATGGGACCGTCACCGATACCAGCGGGGCTGTGGTGGAAGGCGCGAATGTGACGATCACAAATACGCAGACGGGGGTTGTGACGCACGCCACGACTAGCTCGGTTGGCAGTTACACCGTCACTGACCTGACTCCGGGAATCTATACCGTCAAGGTTGAAAAGAGCGGCTTTAAATCGGCGCTGCGTTCGGACGTGCGAGTCAACGTGGCTACTAAAACAACTGCAGACACTGTTTTGCAAACCGGCGGCAGCACTGAAGTGGTAGAGGTTAACGCGTCCGGCGTGGCACTTGAGACGGAACAACCGGACAACGGCACTACCGTCGAACGGGAATTAGTACAGGAGCTACCGAACGAATTTGGCGGCGACATTGGCGCGCGTGATCGACAAATTGACAACTTCTTGACGTTGACTCCCGGAGTTACTGGGGGCTCGTTCAGCCATCGCATCAACGGCGGAGAAGATTTTCAAAATGAGGTCGTATTTGCGGGAATCCCTGCCGTGCAATCCGAAACGCAGGGCATGCAGACGAACATCAACCCGCCCTTTGAACTGGTGAGTCAGTTCCGAGTCCTGAATTCAGTGTTCTCGCCCCAGTACGGATTGGGACAAGGTGTGGCGATTTACGGCTTCTCTTCCGGTACGAACGCTATTCACGGCGACGTCTTTGAAATTAACCGCAACAGCTATTTTGATGCACCCGGGGTGAATCCACCTGGTGCAACCACTGATGCAGTCGGCAATTTTATAAAGAAGCCGACTCCGTTCGACGTTGAGCACAACTTCGGATTCAGCGTTGGCGGCCCCGTGTATATCCCCCATCTTTACGACGGCCGGAACAAAACGTTCTTTTTCTTTAGTGCTGACTGGTACAGGTTCAACTCGGCAATTACAAGCACATTTAAAGTGCCCAGTGCGGCCGAATTGGGCGGCGATTTCAGTGCGCTGCTGGCCCAGTCGCCAGCAACCCAGCTCTTCGCGCCGTCCTCGGGTTGGACGCCACCCGCAGGATGCCCGGTCGCTCCCGGAGCGCAATTTGGAGGAAACATCATTCCAACGTCGTGCTTTAGTACGATCTCTAACGGCGTGTTGTCCCTACTTCCGACTGTAAACACCGCTGCAAACGTCGCCGTTGCGACTATACCTTCGCAGATTTCAAGTGATCCCACCCGGCAATTCAACTGGGGTTTCAATGTTGATCATGATTTAACTTCTAGCCAGGTACTTCACGTAAGCTACTGGAGAGATAAGTGGAATCAGCCATTCTGCTGCGATAACACTGCGCTCTTTGCGATTTCCAATCCCTTGACGGGTGTCAAGCAGGAGCCCCGCCTTGGCACGGGTGTGTTTGTTACCTACGCGAAAACCTTCTCGACAAACCTAGTCATGACGGCCGGCATGGGATGGATGGGCGAGATTAACAACGAGAATAATGAGCATCTCGGGTTCAGCTTTCCGGGCGTTGCTGATAGCCAGGTGTTTCCAACGATTTCGTTTAACGGTCCTAACTCTCCCAACAACTGGGGTGCGGGTACAAATGGTGAATACTTCTCACATAACCGGAAGCTGGGCCTCTCCTGGGCAAACAACTGGCTGTATACGCGCGGAAAGCACACATGGAATATTGGGTTCGACGCTCGGCGCGCGTATCAGGACGATCAGGAATGCCAGCAGTGCGGGGGTGGCTTCTCCTTCTCGAACCTGACGACCGGGAACTCGTTTGCCAGTTTCCTCCTAGGAGTAGCGGACAGTGCCTCGCGTCAATTTGCTACAGAGGAATTTCTGCGCAACTTCGCTTTCTCACCGTACGTGCAGGACAATTTGAAGGTTACGCCAAAACTTACGCTGAATCTGGGCCTGCGCTGGGACATATTGCGCCCATTTACCGAGAAGAATAACAACATTGTCTTCTTTGATCCTCGAATCCCAAATCCCGGTGCGATCAGTCCCGCTACTGGTCAGCCGCTGTTAGGTTCATTAACGAAGTTCGGCAACTGCTCCGGCTGTGCCGGATTTACTCGAGCCAGCATCGATTGGCATCAATTCAGCCCCCGGTTCGGTTTTGCTTACGAAATGAATCAGAAAACTGCGATTCTGGGAGGTTTCGCCATCAACCGGCTGAACGGCGGCGCGTTTGAATTCGGCACCAACAAGGTTGCCGTGAACTACGGGAACTTGTTGGCTGGAGAATTCAGTCGCCCAAGTTTAGGGTCCGGCACCCCCGGCTATGGCCAATGGGACAACAATCCAATTCCTCAGATCTCAGCCACGCCTTTCAGTACCACGATTGGCAACGGATTTGGCGTAAATGCGTTCAACCCGGACGATGGTTTTGCTCCGTACAATGAAGCATGGAACATCGGGATCCAACGCGAGGCCCCCGGCAGCCTCATCGTTACGGCCGCTTATCTCGGCAACAAAGGAGTTCACCTAACCTCGCAGTTGAATCCGATCAATCAACTGAATCCGGGGATGCTGAGTTTGTGCGCTGGCAATCCGCAGAATTGTGTGCTTGGTGATACCTGGACTGATCCGGCCGCGCAGACGGTTCTTCAAAGCTTAGGTTACGGACAATCAGGCGGCCTGTTTACTCCGTATGCAAATTTCATCAACAATTTCCCCGGTGCCAATCTCCAGCAGGCGCTGTCGCCCTACCCGATGTATCAGGGGATCTTTGACAACTTCGAGCATCGAGGAGCCTCCTCCTATAATGCGCTGCAACTGCAGGCCGAGAGACGGTTCAAGAACGGCGTCAGTTTCTTGGTTAATTACAACCTCTCGCGAATGGTGTCGAACGCGAATAGCGGGTTCTCGTCATTTGAAAACAGTGCGCTCAACAAGTTCAACCAGAAGCCGGAATACACCATCGACAACAACGACCAAACTCACATTATCAATATTGCGCTGGTGTATGAATTGCCAATTGGTCCGGGGAAGAAATTCCTGAACCACGGTGGCACAGCGGCTCGGGAGATTTTGAGCGGTTGGCAGTTCAGCACAATCTCGCAATACAGCAGCGGATCGCCGTTCTGGGGCAACGTGCCATCTCTTGGCGCCCCCGGAAGCCCGCTAGGCACTGGAAATCGCGGAGACTACAACGGCGGGCCCGTGAGCGTGGATTGGAATAACTACTACAAAGGACTCCCGGTGTTTACGACCACTGCATTCGACGTCCCAGCGGGTTGTGCGCCCAACTCTGGCTGCTGGGTCCTCGGGAGCTCTCCTCGAACTCTAAGCGTTGTTCGTGGTCCATGGAACCAAAACGAAAACATGGCCTTGGCGAAGCACTTCTACGTGGGCGAACGTGTTTCGCTAGAACTTAGGATGGAATACTTCAACATATTCAATCGCGTGGCGATCTGTGGTGCGGACAACAATACCAATGACATCGGAAGCACATTCGGATTTGTCAGTGGTAACGGCGTGCCTGGTTCCTACACCCCGTGTCAGGGGAATAACCCACGGCGCGGTCAAGGATTTATTAAGATTCAGTTTTGATCATGGTTGCGGCTGCAAGTGGCCGCAGCATTTCCCATGTTCATTCCTTGGAACTTGAAAGTTTGTTTAACGGAGTTGCACCTACGTTTAACCCAACTCGGTCGAATAGGCCAGCATTTGCGGAGTGCCTGGCGCAAAGTGCCCGCTAATAACGAAGCGGGCACTTTTGTTTCTGTCGCCTAGCACGTCAAGGAAGCCCATGGCTTATCGGTAAGCAGTAGTCTTGGTCGGAGTTGAAGTGAATCAATCCACGTAGTTTGGTCTCCAGAAGGGGGTCGATGAAAAACCGTAGTGCTGTCGAATGGCATTCTCCGCGTCATCCCTCGAGCCTGTTCCCTTTCAAAATTTGCGTGCTGTTCTCAGTGATGTTCATATACTTAGCGTCTGCGCGGGCTGCCCCCGCCCAAACGCCATCGAGCCCCGACCTTACCAAGGATTCCACCCTCTACGTCGTCGGTTATGCGCACCTGGATACCGAGTGGCGATGGGAGTATCCCCAGGTCATCAATGAATACATTCGCAAAACCATGGAGGACAACTTCACGCTGTTCGACAAATATCCTCATTACGTATTCAACTTCAGCGGCGCCAACCGTTATCGATTCATGAAGGAGTATTTTCCTGAAGACTTCGCCAGGGTGAAAAAGTATGTTGATGGCGGCAAATGGTTTCCCGCTGGCTCCTCGATGGAGGAAGGCGATGTGAATGCGCCCAGCGCGGAAGCAATCATTCGCCAGATTCTGTATGGCAACGATTGGTTTCGCAAAGAACTAGGTAAAGCAAGTGCGGAGTATATGCTGCCCGATTGTTTTGGGTTCCCAGCATCGCTGCCCACCATCCTTGCTCATTCCGGGGTGAAAGGCTTCTCCACGCAAAAGTTAGTCTGGGGGTCATCTGCTCCGGGAGGAGGCCCGGAGTCGCGCGAGAAGACCCCAGAAGGCACGCCATTCAATGTCGGCGTATGGGTGGGGCCTGATGGCGAGAGTGTGCTCGCCGGATTGAATCCCGGCAGCTACAGCGGTGGCATTGAAACTGACCTCAGCAAGTCGGTTCCGCCCCTGCCGCCGAATCCGGCGTTTGAGGACATCCAGAAAAGATTGCAAGCATCGCGGCAGAAGATCGAGGAAGAGGACCACAACAACAAGCTTGATCCAAACGATCTGCGCGAATATTACGCGCTGCGTACGGAGCGGAACGGCTTCAGAGATGCGCAGCAGCAGAGCGAACTCGAACACTATCAAAACGACTGGGCCAGCAGGGTGCAGCACAACGGCCAAGTGAGTGGCACGTTCACCGACTACCACTACTACGGCACCGGCGACATCGGCGGCACTCCCGATGAAGATTCGGTGAAACGACTGGAAGCCATCGTGACAAAGGGTAGGGTCGAGCTTCCGCCGCCTGGAGAAGCGTCGGCCCCAGGCCAGCCGCATCCACAATGGCCTGAGGTGAAAGTCGGCGATGGTCCGGTGAATGTAATTTCCGCGAATGCGGAGCAGATGTTTCTGAATATCAATGCGTCTGAGGCCAAAGGGCTTCCTCACTACACAGGAGAGATGGAGCTCACGAATCATTCGGCTGGTTCGCTGACGTCGCAGGCATATCAGAAAAGGTGGTTGCGCAAAGAAGAACTGTTGGCCGAAGCAGCGGAGGAGGCGTCAGTTGCAGCGGAATGGCTTGGCGCCAGACATTATCCATTACAGCGAATGAATGATGCGTGGACGCTTGTTATGGGTGGGCACTTTCATGACTTGGCGGCCGGAACTGCGACGCCTAAATCATACGAGTTTGCCTGGAACGATGACGTAATCGCACTGAACCAGTTCGCCGGAATTCTGACGAGCGCTACTGAAGGCGTTGCGGCCGCACTTAACACGGAAACGAAGGGCGTGCCAATCGTGGTGTTCAATCCGCTGAATATTGCGCGCGAAGACCTGGTCGAAGCCACGGCCGATTTTGCGGGAGGAATGCCCAAAGCCGTACACGTGGTCGGACCGGACGGTAAGGAAGCTCCAGCACAAATTTCGGACGGCAAAGTCCTGTTTTCGGCAAAAGTGCCATCAGTCGGTTACGCGGTCTATGAAGTCGAGGCGGGAGCGGTGAACCCGGGCCCTTCACAGCTTCGAGTATCGGGAAACACACTGGAAAATCAGTTTTATCGCGTGACGCTGAATGGCGATGGCGATGTCGCGAGCATCTATGACAAATCACTTCAAAAGGAATTACTCGCAGCTCCTGCGCGCCTGGCGATCTCGTACGACAACCCAGAGCAATGGCCCGCGTGGAACATGGACTGGGACCAGGAGCAGGCTGCACCGAAGGCTTACGTTGGCGGTCCAGCGAAAGTGCGCGTTCTAGAAAATGGGCCGGTGCGCATTGCGCTGGAAGTTTCGCGCGAAACTGCGGACTCCACCTTTGTGCAAACGATCCGCCTTTCCACGGGAGACCCGGGCAGGCGGGTCGAGTTTGGAAACGTGATCGATTGGAATACGAAAGAGTCAAACCTGAAGGCGACGTTCCCGCTGACCGCTTCGAATCGCATGGCCACTTACAACTGGGACATTGGCACTATCGGACGGCCAACCGCTGAGCCCCGCAAATTCGAAGTGCCATCGCATCAATGGATCGATTTGACCGACATGAACGGCGAGTTCGGCGCAACCATTCTGACCGACTGCAAGAATGGATCAGACAAGCCAAACGACAACACGATTCGCCTTACGTTAATTCGCACGCCTGGCACGCGTGGCGGGTATCGCGATCAGGCAACGCAAGACATCGGACACCATGAATTCATGTACGCCATTGCCGGGCACAGTTCGGACTGGCGCTCTGCACAGACCGACTGGCAAGGCCAGCGGCTCAATGCTCCCCTGATTGCGTTTGAGACCTTGAGACACGCGGGCGCTTTAGGCCGAGAATTTTCGCTTCTTAAAGTCAGTAATCCGCGAATTCGTGTTTTCGCTCTAAAGAAAGCCGAGCACGGGAATGAGTTCATCGTGCGCCTCGTTGAGCTCGACGGCAAGCCACAGGCTGATGTAAAGGTCTCGTTCGCTGCCCCGATTTCCGCTGCACGCGAAGTAAATGGACAGGAGCAGCCAGTTGGCCCTGCGACTGTCACGGCCGGCACACTCGTGACGTCGTTCAGCGCCTACCAGCCGCGCACGTTTGCGATCAAGTTAGCACCGTCGTCGAGCAAAGTCGCCAACGTTCGCTCTGTCCCTGTGAGGCTGGATTATGACCTTGCGGCTGCTAGCAATAACGGCGCACACACGGCTAAGGGTTTCGACGGCAAAGGAGATGCGCTGCCAGCGGAGATGCTTCCCAACGAGATCACGTTCAAGGACGTAAAGTTTCAGCTTGCCCCAGCAAGATCCGGAGTTCCAAACGCGATCGCCGCCAGGGGACAGCAGATAGATCTGCCGGAAGGACGCTTCGATCGTGTTTATATTCTGGCTGCATCAGCGGATGGTGATCAGAAGGCCGCATTCCAGGTCGACGGCAAAGATGTCGAACTCAATATTCAAAACTGGGGAGGGTTCGTCGGGCAGTGGGATGACCGGGAATGGTCAAAGAGCGGGGCCGATGACGACTACGGAGACATGACTGGTCTCAAGCCCGGCTATATCAAGCGCGCTGATCTGGCCTGGTATTGTTCGCATCATCACAACGCCGCGGGTGAGAACGTCGCTTATGGATACTCCTACCTGTTCGCTTACGCGATCGATCTGCCTGCAGGAGCGAAGAGCATTAAGCTTCCTGATAACGATCAAGTCCGTGTGCTCGCGTTGTCGGTTGCCGAAGAGAATCCCGCGGTGGTTCCGGCGCAGCCACTTTATGACGTGCTTCCTCCCATAACGAAAGGGAAAGCGGATTTTTCGTTGTCCGCTTCAAAGACGAGAATCTCCTTGGCACAAGGGAGCAGCGGAAGCATAGGCATTAGTGCTTGGCGACGAAATGGCTTTCACCAGGGCATAGGTTTAAGTTCGTTGGGGGTTCCTGCCGGCGTGACGGCTCAGTTCGAGCCCGAAACGACAAGCGACAAAAGCACCTTAAAGCTGACGGCGGATCCTGCGGCAAAGCCGGGCGTGGGAACAGTGACGATCAACGGCAAATCCAACGGGCTTTCGCACTCCTCGACGATTGAGGTGAATGTAATTGCGCGCAAAACGGGATCTTTGCCAGTCGATTTGTCTGCAGCGTACAACACGCACGGGATGTATACCGACGGTTCAACATTTTCCTCGGCTGCCAGTTTAGATGGAGGCGGGTTTGCCTACTCTTCCCAGTTGTTGGGAACGACGCCATCCTGGAACGGCGTTTTGTTCAAGCTTGGCCCGCCAAATGCTCCCGACGTTGTAACCAGCACAACAGTGCCGCTGCCCTCTGGCAACTTTCTCAGCCTCAACATGCTCGGGACTGCCGTTGATGGCGGACAGCCTGAGCAGGCTTTCACGGTAACGTACGCCGATGGCAGCCAATCAAATTTCACCCAAAGCTTGAGCGACTGGTATGCTCCGTCCGATTTTCCAGGAGAGTTTACCGCGGTAACGATGCCCTACCGCCTGGTGGGAAACGGACAAAAGGACGAGCGCACTTTTTATCTGTACGCCTATTCGTTGGATCTGGACGCAAGTAAACACCTGCGTAGCCTGCAACTCCCCGACAATGAGAGTGCGCTGATTTTTGCCATTAGCCTTGAGCCGCGCCCGAACTAAAGCCATGGCATGTTGAAATCGTCGCCAGTGAAAAAGCGTTAGAATCGCCGATAATGTTTCCTCTTTTTTGTACCGACCTGAGTTTCAAAGCTTTCCTCCGATTTTGTTTACGCCGCTCTGTAGTCGTAGTAGTCGGCCTGTTCTTATCCGCAGTCCCCGGCGCTTCTGCACAAACGCCAGCAACCGCTAACGATGCACGCATCCAGGAACTCTACGCTCAGGCCAAGTCAAGAGAAGCTGCAGCCGACATGGCCGGGGCCGTCGAGGCCTACCGTGCCATTTTGAAGGTGGCGCCAAGGCTCGGTTCGGCTTACAACAACCTGGGTCTGCTTTATTTCAAGCTTGGGGACTATTCCAACGCTGTCGACATTTTGGAACAAGGATTGAAGGTTGATCCGAGAATGCCAACGGCTTCCGCGCTTCTGGGTATTTCTCTTTCACAAATGGGCCGATATGCGGAGGCGCGTCCACGGCTTGAGGCTGCCTTGCGCGCCAATCCTAGAGATAGTAATGCGGAGAAAGTTCTCGCAAACGATCTGATCAAACTCGGTGACCTGGAGGGTGCCGCGTTACACCTTCGTCAAATCTCTAAGCGCGATCCGCAAGACCAGGAAACCTGGTATCTGCTCGGGCAGGCGTACATGAAGTTGTCACAAAACGCCCTCGCCAAAATGAATTCCATTGACCCCGATTCTCAGCTCGTACACGAAATGTCGGGCGAAATCATGGAGAGCATGAAAAACTACGATGGAGCGCTACTCGAATACAGAAAAGCCGCAGACATGGCTCCCAAGAAACCAGGGATTCATTACAAGCTTGGAAATGTGTACTGGATCCTTTCGCAGTGGGATGCCGCCATGGAACAGTTCGAATCAGAAATCACCAACGATCCTCGTAATTGCAACTCCCATGCTCTGATCGGCGACATTCTTATCGATCAGAAGAACAAGTTCGAAGATGGAATCGAGGAGGAGAACAAAGCCTTGGCCTTGTGCCCAGATCTGACGCAGGCCCAGGTTGATCGCGGCCGAGCATATCTCAAGGTTAATCGCAACCAGGAAGCCGTAAAGGACCTCGAAGCTGCTGAACGCGTGACACCGGACGACGCCAGCACCCATTTCTTTTTGGCGCAGGCATATCGATCAATTGGACAGCCGCAGCGGGCGCAGGCCGAAATGCAGATCTTCAGCAAATTAGAGGAGAGCGCACGAGCAGCAACGGAATCGCGGGCTCGCGAAGTTATCGAGAACAAGGAATCGCCGCACTGAAATAATTGACGAGCTCTAATTGTGTGGCGATGCGCTGCGCAAGTCGTTCACCGGGGATGAATGGCTGCCATTCAACTGGGCGGTCCGATCAAACTCGAGCTTAGCCTTGTCTGGCAACCCAAGCTTTCGATAAACCTGCCCAAGCACGTAATGGAGCGAAGCGTTGTCAGGGGCAAGTTGAACGGCTTTCTCAAGCTCGCCTCGCGCTTCAGGAAGACTATCGGTTTTGAAGTACGCTTTACCCAATGCTGCGTGCGCACGAGACTCCTGTGGCGAGATCGTGACTCCCTGTTTGAGGTAAGGTATTGCCTCGCTGGCACGGTTCTGCTCCAGAAGCAGGTTACCGAGATCGATATACGGTCCAGAGTCTTTCATCAGAGAGTCGGTTTGCCAGCCAATCGCCGTGTGATAAGCGGCAACGGCTTCGTCATAGCGCTCGAGAGCTGCATAGGCTAGGCCCATGTTATCTTCGGCTTTCACATTGCCCGGATCCAGCCGCAAACATTGCATGAACGCACGGGTTGCTTCATCGAACTTTTGTTCGTTGTATTTGGCGCGACCCAGGTAGTACCAACCCTCAGCATCCTGTGGGTTCAAGCCGACGGATTTTGTGAGCCATGTGTCCGCGTCAGCGTAGTCTCCGAGGAGGACGTCGCACATCGCGACAATTTTCAGCTCGAATGCCCGGGCGGGCCGATATTTGGCACCCTCCGTGAATTCCGCTAGTGCAGCTTTGGCATTCGATTGCCGGAGACTTGGATCGGTGCGGCCCTGCAGGGACGCAGCGGAGTGAATTTGCTCAAACAGAACGTATCCTAAAAGGAAGTGCGCATCACCGGAATTTTGATGAGTGGTCAGATAGCTTCGCAGAGTACGTTCGGCCTCCCCCCATTTGCCGTTCTGGATTTGCGTGTGTGCCGCAACTAAAGCATCGGCCTGCGGCGAACTGATGGACTCGTTGAGGGAACCTGACTTTTGGCCGGGTTGCGGCGGAGCCGAAGCCAATAACACGGTCATCAGAGCCAAGTTGAGCGCAACGGATGACAAAACGAACCCACCCACCAACATGAATTTGTCCGGGTTATATTCTAGTCTGGAAGCCCAGTTTGCGATGAGAGAAGGTGTAGGTTGCGACGTCCTCTACTGCTGATTACATTGTTATTGCTCCTGTTGGTGGCGGTCGTTGCACAAAAGGACACGGCTCCCAAGCAATCGCAATCATCTTCCACCATGGGGGTTGCGACAGGCGCTGCCCACGCCCCTGTTAAAGACGCGCAATTCAGGCCGATTACGGCAGGAGGATTTGTTGACGGGGCGCCGGTTGTTTTCGAGGATATCTCGAAGCAGGCAGGCCTGGAGGTTTTTCATCACCGTTCTGGAACTGCCGAAAAACCAACCATCATTGAAGCGCCCGGCTCCGGTGTCGCTTTGCTCGACTACGACAACGATGGTTGGCTAGACGTTTATCTCCTAAATGGATCAACATTCGACGCGGAAAGGGGAAGAGTACCCGCTCCGCACGCCATGCTTTTCCATAATAACCATGACGGAACATTTACCGATGTGACCGCGAAAGCCGGCGTTGCAAACGAGCGCTGGGGGTTTGGCGTCGCAGTTGGCGATTACGACAACGACGGCTGGCCCGACATTTACGTTGCGAACTACGGGAAGAACCGGCTGTATCACAATAATCACGACGGGACTTTCACCGACGTTGCCGAAAAGGCCGGGGTTGCGCTGGGCGGATGGTCCGCCGGCCCGACCTGGGGCGATTACGATCGCGACGGATTACTCGATCTGTTTGTTCCCGGCTACGCCAAATTCGATCTCGACAGGCCGCCAGTGGCAGGCAGGAACGGTATCCCCGAAGGCTCTTGCCAGTTTCGCGGGCTGCCAGTTTTTTGCGGGCCACGAGGTTTGCCCGGAGAAGGCGATCATTTATTCCACAACAATGGGGATGGAACCTTTACCGATGTGAGCTTGAAAGCCGGCGTTTCCGATCCCCACGGGTATTACGGATTCGCGTCGGTTTTCGTCGACATTGATGACGGTGGTTGGGTCGACCTGGCAGTCGCGAACGATTCTGTGCCGAACTATCTCTATCGCAACCGGCATGATGGGACCTTCGAAGATGTCAGTTACCTTTCCGGGTTTGCCTTGAGCGGCGAAGGGCGTGAGCAGGCTTCGATGGGTATTGCTATTGGAGATTACAACCGGAACGGAAAAGTGAGCTTTTACGTTACGAGTTTTTCGGATGACTACAACACCCTTTACCGCAACGAAGGGGATGGCAGTTTCTCGGATATGACCTACCAAGCGCGACTGAGCGCGCCGACCATACCGTTTCTTGGCTGGGGAACTGGATTCCTGGATTTCGACAATGACGGATTTCTGGATATTTTTGTTGCGAACGGCCATGTTTATCCGACTGTCGATCGGCAGGATTGGGGTACGACATACGCCCAGCGTCCGCAGTTGTTCCGGAACCTTGATGGGGCTCATTTTCAGGAAGTCCCACCGGCAAGCGGCAGCGGCCTGGCCAGGGTCATTCAAGCACGCGGTGCGGCGTTCGGAGATCTATTCAACGATGGTCACACCGATGTCATCATCAACAACATCGATTCCACGCCTACTCTACTGCGCAACGTCGTCCAGAACGGCAATCATTGGATAACGTTTAAGTTGGTTGGTGGACCAAAGAGTCCGCGCGATGCAATTGGCGCAAAAGTGTTCTTGACTGTGGGTGGAGTGCGACAGCGGGCTGATGTTTTGAGCGGCGGCAGCTACGGATCCAGTTCCGATCAGCGCGTCCATTTTGGACTTGGATCGGCGACTAAGGTTGGCAAAGTTGAAATCCATTGGCCCAGCGGGATGAAAGAAGAAGCAGCAACTATTGCAGTCGACCGCATCTACACAGTTGTCGAAGGCGGGATGCAAGGCTCCGTCTATGCTGCACCAAAATAATGTTACTTTGGAAAGGCCGATTGCGACCCGACTTGAAATTCATGGCCGTCCTAAAAAACACAAAATGGAACAATGCGCGTAACGCTGGATGGCTTTTCGATAAGAACGAAATAGGTTTCTTTGAACCACGCAATCAGGTGGTAATTGATATGCAAATCAGATGGTTACGGGAACACGAACACGAAAAAGGCCGATTTTTTGTCCGAGGCGTTCAAAGCGGAAATCCTGCACACAGCTGGCACACAGCCCCATTTACTAATGATGACTTTTCATGCGGGACCTCGTTGCTGAAAAGCGGAGCTGCTATAATGTAGCTACGTTGCTACATCGAGGACTGCAAGTTATGGCGATTACAAAACTATCGGGCCGAGAATTTAATCAGGACACCAGCAGGGCGAAGAGGGCCGCCAAACGGGGGCCCGTTTTTATCACGGATCGAGGCCGACCGTCCCACGTACTGCTTACGGTGGAAGAGTATGAAAGGATCACTGGAGGGCAGAAGAGCGTTGCGGACTTATTGGCGATGCCGGCAGCGGCTGAGATTGAATTTGAGCCGCCCCGCTTGCGCGGGAGGCTGCACGGGGCCGCGGATTTGAGCTAATGTACATCCTCGATACCAATGTAGTTTCAGAATTGAGGAAAGCGAAGAAGACGCACCAAAACGTCAAGAAATGGGCGCAGCCCCTGCCGGCCGCGAGCCTCTACATATCTGCAATTTCAATTCTGGAATTGGAGATTGGAGTTCTTCTCATCGAACGGCGTGATCGAGATCAGGGCGCGATTCTTCGGGCTTGGATGGACGGGCACGTGTTGCCCACGTTTTTCGGTCGTATTTTAGCGATTGACACAGCCGTCGCCCAGCGCTGCGCGACGCTTCACGTACCTAACCCTCGCTCTGATCGTGACGCCCTAATCGCAGCGACGGCTCTCGTGCACGGTCTCACCGTTGCGACCAGAAATGTAGCCGATTTTGATCGTATGGGAGTGGGCGTGCTCAATCCGTGGGA
>Ga0209580_10000653_pt1 | contig 17728 bp, 13 predicted proteins | sample Coa_R1_5_FD_187153 | JGI IMG/M metagenome (GOLD analysis project Ga0209580, IMG submission 187153) | Surface soil microbial communities from Centralia Pennsylvania, which are recovering from an underground coalmine fire - Coalmine... | ecosystem: Environmental > Terrestrial > Soil >... | reverse complement strand
TTGCTGTTGTAAAGCTCCTTGGCTAAGTCATTGGCTTCGTACGCATGGAGCACTGCGGGAGAATTGTTCTCGACGGCCCACACGATGGCGTCTCTTGTGCCGTTCGCGGAAATGCTGGGTGTGGTTCCGGGATAGCCGAAGCTGACAGCCGTCTTCGACGCAGCGGGGCCGACAATGCGCGCGTCGACAATTTTGAACGCGCGCAGCGAATCGTCCACCGCGCCATAGTAAAGCGTGTGATTGAAATAAGCGGGCGCCGCGAAGACGCCCCCCGTTCCGCCAAGCCCCTCGGAATCGTCGTTTCCGGTGCGCGGAATGGCCTGATAGATTGCGTGGTCATTGTTCGGATTGAATTTGCCCATCGAATCGCGATTCACGACGTAAATAATATCGTCTTTGCCCGCGCCGACGGCGAGGCGATGCGTCTTTCCGGAATTGTCCTGGAGGTCGGACAAGACCATCGCGCCGCCCGAGCCGAGGTCCAAATCCTTCTTTGATTCTTCCACCGCGTTGTGCATCACGAAATAATCAGCCACGGACAATTTGCCGCCCGCGGTTGAAAGTTTCATGAACGCGTTGCCGTAATCTCCCTTTTCCGGGAAGCCTTGAGAATTGAGAGTCGTGTCGAACGTGCCGTTGCCCGCCAGAAAATAAATATTGCCCGACGAATCCGCCGCGAGGCCCGCGCCGGACATCCAGATCGCCCCTTCGCTGCCGTTGGGCATGATGTTGAGGACGCTTGTTTGCTTTAGAGTGCGCGCGTCGTGACCGATAATCCAGCCGGTATAGGGGTCGAAATCGCAATGTGAGGCCCAACTGGTATAGACAACGCCATTGAGGAGCAGCAGGCCTGCGCGTTCTTTATATTGCTTCGGATCGAAATCGACCTGGCCATTTGAATTGGGGATGGCCGAGCCGGGATAAGTGGCCTCAATTGTCTGCGGACTGTCGTCGAGTTCACCGCCGGTGGTGATGTCGAGGGCGTGCAGACGCTGAAAATATTTTCCCGAGCTGTCTTTCGACATCGCGACGACGTAAATCGCGCCATGAGGTCCCGCTTGCAAATCAATCACTGGCGTCGACGTGACTCCGATTTCCGGTTTCACCTGCCCGCAACCGCGATCGTCGCTGGGCGATTCGTCGGGCCCGAGCAGGGAGACTCGCCACAGCTGCGCGGAAGTATCCGCATCGAAGGCGTAAACGAGATCGTGTTCCGTAGCGACGAAAACAACATTGTGCTTCGCGTGCGCGATTGTGAGTTGCGAAACGTAAAGCGGTTCCGCGTCCACCAGGCCTTGAACAGACAAGAAGGCAATCTTGCCGAAGTCGCGAGAGTTGACTTTGCGAGGCGTCAAAATTGTTTCGTTGGCGAAGAGGCCTGTGCGCGCATTGTCGTTATGGTAAGTGAGGACGTTGACGGAGCTGCCTGCCGCCGGTGCGACGTCTGCTGGCCCGTTCGTTGCGGTTGAATCGGCCGGCTGCGCCGCGGCGGTGGACTCGCTGGAATGCGAGCTGCTGCATCCGGCGAGTATGCCAAGGCTGCCGCCAGAAAGCGCGATGACTGCGGCGACGGCGAGGATGCGTGTTCTGCCACTCAAAATGGCATAGTTCACAGAGATTTTCCTCGAAAAGCAATGCGTTCGCGACGAATCAAACAGTAGATGTTTCCGCCGCACGTAAGATGCGAAGAAAATGCTTTTCGTTACTGGGGCGAGTCGAGACTATGAGCCCGCGGGGCGGCGGTGCTGGCCGAAGCTGACTTCGATAGGCGTGTCCTTCGGCAACACCAGATTATTGCCGCGCGTGATGAAATGGAAATAGACCGATTCGCCCGCGCCCACGAATCCCATCACCTGCCCAAACGCGCGCGATTGCAGCCCGATGCCGAGCGCAAAGCCGATGAGTTTGAAACCAGAGCCGCCGGCTACGCTCGTCTTTCCCGGATCGCCACCCTGGTCAATGGTGCCGCGATCTTCATCGGTGCGCATCGTGGAAGTGGCGATGGCCACCGACAGCGCAGTACGCAGCACGCGCGATTCTTTATCGCCGGCGACGCTTGTGTCGCCTTCCGAATCGAGCTTGATATGCGACGATTTCGCGACTTCGATTCCCTCGAGGGCCATTTCCACAGGCTGGGGCGTGCTCAGCGGCAATTGTACGCGCTGAAGCGTGAAGTGGAGCTGGCCGTTGCGATGCATCCGCCGCGCCGGTTCCGCGTGTACCACCATGCCTTGAAGCTCGGTGCCCACGGGCAGCAGCAGTTTCCTGTCCGGAGAGAAAACGGGACGCGTGAGAACGGCGCTCACAGGCGTGCCCAGGTGCGCGGTGGCCGAACTCAAAGGAGTGGCGAGGCGCGCGTACGCTTCGTTATTCACCGCGGGGAGCTGGCCCATTGCGCCCATTTCTTCCGCTGCTATCGCGGCCGAGCCGAATTCAAGAGGCTGTTCGAGTTCCGCGTCGAATACGGTTCCGGCGGCGATTCTCTGTTTGTGATACGGCCATTCGCTCCAGGCGAATTGTTTCGCGTGCTGCCACGCGGCGGACGGTTTTATCTGGGAAATCAAAAGATGCCATTGCTGGCTGAGCAGGCCGCGAGCGCGGTGAACAGCGCCGTTCTTTTGCGGATTCGTTTCGAGGCGTATGACTGGGCCGAGGTCCGGGACTACTTTGGTGCGCAGCGGCATGCGCGTGCCATCTTTCAGAATCAGCGTGTCGAATTCGACTTGGACGGCGCGGTGCGGCGAAAAATCGGCATTCAGATACGCAGCCGTGCGCTTCATTTTTGACGGGGAGACCAGTTCGGTGATGTGACCGTCGACTTCCGTATCTTTGGGGATTACGACGCGGTCGAAAGAATAAATCGGTTCAGTGGTGAACGCTTGGATGGACTGGCCGACCTTTTTTGCCGGGACGGATTTCCTCAGCATCACTCGCAGCGGAACACCAGCGTCGACGACGAGTCGCAGAGGAGGCGGAACAATCGGCGGAGAATCCTGCAAGAATGCGAGGTCGCTGTCTGCTCCGGGCACGTCTTTCGGCGCAGCTTGCGCGGGCGGACGGCGCTTCAGCGCCGGAGAATTCTGATGCCCAGTTTGCGCCGGTAGATTCAGCGCCATTGCAAAAAAGAGCGACATTCCAATTACTGAGTTTCGTGAGAGGTTGTTCATTTGCTTCCTGTCCCGTGGCCGATGACTTGTTGGGGTATGCCGAGCGCGCCGATGGCCTTGTAAACATGATAGCTGAAAACGGGTCGCGAGTTGCTTGAAGAGCGGAATATTACGGGCGCGAAGCGGTATAGTCCAAAATTATACTATTGCGCTGATTGACTTCCACGCTTGAGGCACGGGAAGATGGAGTTTTCCGGTTTGCGCGCCGGACTTCGCTACGCGTAATCGATCCAAGGATGCGTCGCGACGTGATGGTGGGGATTGAAGATTGAAATCGCGTGACCACGAGGACTGAAATCGCGGGCGGGCTGCATCGCATGACGCGCGAAGAGCGTGTGCGCACGGCCTTTTACCGAGGCGGCGATCTGACGCTCGAGAATCCGCTGTATGTTCGCGCCGTGCGCGCGCTGATCGACGAACTGTTGCGCGAAGACACGGAGCCGGCAGACTTGACGGTCGAGGCGATGGAAATTGGGGCGCGCCCTTGCACCGTGGAAATTCGCGCCAAGGAAGCGGGAGTTGTCGCGGGAGTCGCCGAGGCTGTGTGGATTTACGAGCGCTCGCGGCAAAGGGTCACTCCGATTATTACCGACGGCGGCGATGTTGCGGCGGGAGATGTCGTCTTGCGCATAACGGGCGACGCGCGGAGTCTGCTGACTCTGGAGCGCACAGTCGTGAATCTGATGCAGCGGATGAGCGGCATCGCCACGGCAACGAAGAAACTGGTGACGACCGCCCGGCAAGCGTCGGCGACGGCGCATGTGGTTGGCACGCGCAAAACGGCGTGGGGCTTGCTCGACAAGCGCGCGATTCACTGCGGCGCAGGCGGGACCCACCGGCTGAACCTGGGCGACGCGATCCTGGTCAAAACGAATCACCTGCGGTTGGCATCTAACGAGGTATCGGACGCGACGCCAAATCGGGCGGGAGCGACTCTTGATGCGGCGCTGCGGCGGGCTTGGGAACGAAGAAAGTCGGCGGCGTTTTTTGAAGTCGAGGCGACGAGTGTGGAAGAGGCGCTCAGCATGGCGCGCGTCCTGGGCGAATTGCACGCGTCGAGCGAGGCCTGTCCGTGCATTCTGATGCTCGACAATTTTTCCGCCACGGATGCCGGGCGCGCGGTGCAAGCGCTGCGTGACGCTGGCCTGCATGATGCCGTGCTCGTGGAGGCGAGCGGGAACGTGTCCGAGGAGTCGGTGGCGGCTTATGCCGCGGCTGGCGTGGACGCGATTTCCATCGGCGCGTTGACGCATTCCGCGCGCGCTCTCGATCTGAGCGCAAAGATTATTCCCGAGGCGAGGTGATTCACGCGTGAGCGAAGCTGCAAATCCCATTCCGTTTGAGGCGCGCTATTCCGTGCCACCGATCGAGTTGATCAACGACTCGCCCGCGGAAATTCGCCTGAAGCAGGAGCGCATCACGCGGCTGAAGGAAGAACGCAACGCGGTGATTTTGGCGCACAACTATCAGCGCGATGAAGTGCAGGAAATCGCTGATTTCGTCGGAGACTCGCTGGGGCTTTCGCAACAGGCCGCGGCAACTCCCGCGGACGTGATTGTTTTTTGCGGCGTGCACTTCATGGCGGAAACGGCCGCGATTTTGTGCCCGCGGAAAATCGTGCTGCTGCCGGATTTGCGCGCGGGCTGCTCACTGGCCGCGACGATCACCGCCGACGAGCTTCGCGCATGGAAAGCGCGCTATCCGGATGCAGTGGTGGTGGCGTACGTCAACACGTCCGCCGAAGTGAAAGCCGAGAGCGATTATTGCTGCACTTCGGCGAACGCGGCGAAAATCGTGCGCGCGATCCCGCCGGAGCGGCCGATTTTGTTTGTTCCCGACAAATTTTTGGCGGCATTCGTCGCGCGCGAGACAGGAAGGCCGAATATCATTGCGTATCCCGGCTCCTGCCACGTGCATCGCGCGATACGGCCCGAGCAAGCGCTGAATATGATGGACGAATATCCGGACATTGAATTGCTGATTCATCCGGAGTGCGGCTGCGTCGCTTCGTGCATGGCGCGTGTTGCGGATGGCACGCTGCCGCGCGAGCGCACATTTTTTCTTTCGACCGAAGGCATGATGCGCCACATCGGTGAATCGCAGGCGGACGAATTTGCCGTGGGCACCGAAGTGGGAATGCTGCACCGGCTGCGGAAGATGGCCCCGGAAAAGGTATTTCGTCCCGTCAATCCAGAGGCGGTCTGCGAATTCATGAAGACCATCACGCTGGATCGGATCCTGCGCTCGCTCGAAATTCTCGAACCGCAGATTTGCGTTCCCGAAGAAACCGCCCGCCGCGCGCGCCGCGCAATCGACCGCATGCTCGAAATCGTCTGATTCCACCGTAAGTCCCAATCTTATAAAATCCGGACTTCTCTCATTTCCACGGGTAGCCTAGAATCAGCGTTTTGCGGACACTTGTACGCGCGCGATGGGAGGATCCGGATGGGAATTGCGAAACGGTATGGCGTGATGCTGCTGGCGATCATCGGAATGACGATGGCGGCGACACGAGCGGTCGCGCAAACGGCGGCTAACTCGGCGCGTGTGGTGAAGTACCACGCCACGAATGACAATGTGAAATATGACTACTGCGTGGCGCCCGCCGTCGCGCACGTTCATTCGGGCGACATCATCGAGGCGAACACGCTCGATTGCTTTGGCGACGCGATCCAGCATCCCGGCGACACGCTGGCGATGGCGAAGGGCGATAATCCGCTGACGGGCCCGTTTTACATTGACGGCGCGGAACCCGGTGACACGCTGGCGATACGTTTTCTTTCACTCGAAGTAAACGGCAAACAGGGAATCGGTGCGCTGGCTCCGGGATTCGGGGCGCTGAACCCCACCGACTTTAAGCCGATGATCAATCAGCCGCTGCCCGAGCGCATCTGGTTTTATCCCATCGATCCGGCGACCAATACCGCGACGTTCAAGGCGGACGATTCGAGTTTCACAACGAAAATTCCGCTGCATCCGTTTCTCGGCTGCATTGGCGTTGCGCCCGCGGGCGGCGAATCGCGCAGTTCGGTCGTTCCCGCGGATTTTGGCGGCAATATGGACGCGCCCGAGGCGAGCGTGGGCAACACGCTTTATTTGCCGGTCAACGTTGCTGGCGCGCTGCTCTATTTCGGCGATGGGCACGCCGCGATGGGCGACGGAGAAGTGGCGGGTACGGCGATTGAAGTTCCGCTGCGCGTGCGCTTGGAAGTGCGCGTGATTAAGGGTTGGAAAATCGCCTGGCCGCGGTTTGAAAATGAGCATGAGTTGATGGCCGCGGGCATCACGCGCCCCCTCGACGATTCGCTGCGCATCGCCTTCGCGCAGCTCGTAGATTGGATTCATCGGGATTACGGCCTGAGCAATCTGGATGCGTACGAATTGCTTTCAAAAGTGGCGCGCATTCGGCTGGCGGAAATGGTGGATCCCAATTACGTGGTGATCGCGAAAATCGACAAGAAGTTTTTGCCGCCGAAAAGAAAATGACGACGCACGAGCCCGACCGGCAGGCGCGTTACGACCGCGAATGGCGAAGATTTCGCCGTCTGCGCGCCGCTTTCTGGATCCTCTTCGCGGCGTTGTTTCCGTTTCTGTTTTTTGGCCTCGCGATCAGAGGTTTGTTGGGATTGGGGACGGGCGGATTTGTGGAACTACTGCTGGCGTACATGGCGATGGTTTGGGTGACTGGTTATAACGTTAGCCGCTTTCCTTGTCCGCGCTGCGGACGCGTATTCGCGCGCGAGCGATGGTTTGGGCTGCTTTCGACGTCGCAGCGCTGCCATTCTTGCCAACTTCCGTTGTGGGGCGGCTGCGAGGATATAAAGTTATCGGGAACGCAGAGCTTCTGACGCGCATCCATTAACACGCAGCAATTAATACGCGTCAATGCACACGCCTCGATTAGGATTTCATTTCGCGGGTTAACGCACCGCGCGAAGGAACGAGGCTTTGCTTGCATGAGGCAGCGAGTTCCCATGGTGTGCGGTTGACGAGGTTTACGTGCTAATCAGGATCCGCAAATTCGGCGCGACAACCATTCTCGATCTCAATGGCCCGCTAATGGTGGGCGAAACCGAATCGGTTTTCCGGCAGAAAATCAACGAACTGCTCTACGAAGACGCGCGGCAGATCGCGATCAATCTGGCGGGCGTGACGGACATGGACAGCTGGGGCCTGGGCTCGCTGGTGCGAAACTGTGCTGAAGTAAGACGCTGCGGAGGGCGTTGCGTCTTTTTCTCGCCGACGGCGCGAGTTTTGCAGCTTATCAAAGTCGCTCATCTTGATTCCGTGCTGGATATCGCGCCCGATGAGGCGACAGCGCTCAGTCGCGAGTGAAACCATCCTAATCAGCGGTTGTCCGGGCGAGTGAAAATCGTTTTCGGCAGCATCATGCTGACCACCTTATTGCCGTCCACAAGCTCGCTGATGTGCAAATCGGCGGCGACGCTGGAAAGCATGTAAGCATCGTCGCGCGAAAGATGTTTGTCGTGCATCAGGAAATCAATCATCTCGTGAACCGCCATCTTCGTGGCTTCGTCGAGATCTTCATGGATGCCCATGGTCATGTAGTAATCGGGCGTCTCGGCGCGCGGCCAGAGTAAGTGCATATCCTTGCGGTCGATGAGTTGAAACGTGCCGATGAGTGAAGTTTCCAGCGCGGTGATGTCCACCTCGCCGTCGCCTTGTCCCGCGTGGCCGTCGCCCGCCCAGAAAAGAGCGCCTTCGGCGTTCACGGGAATGTAAAGCGTTGTGCCGGCGACGAGATATTTATTGTCCAAATTGCCCGCGTGCATCCACGGCGGCGCGCTGCTGATGCGTCCGGCCGCGGGCGGCGGTGCGTCTCCCAAGCTGCCGAAAAATGGATGAAGAGGGATTTCGATTCCGTCAGCGAAGTGCGCGACCATGCGCTGCGCGTCGAGAGGAATAATTTTCATTCGTCCGTAGGGATAATCGTTGGGAAGAAACCCGCGTCCCGGTCCGAAAGCATTGTAGGCGTACGGAATGGCGAGACGAATGGATTCGATGCGTACTTCCAGGACATCGCCAGGCTCCGCTCCTTCCACGGAGACGGGACCGGTCAAGATGTGACCGCCCGGACCTTTATCCTTCACCTGATCAAAAATATCGCGCAGGGATTGTTCGACCTGATCCGCGGGAACGCCGGCGCCTTGCAAGGCCTTCGGGCTGGAAGTAATCAGCGTTTGCATTTCAACCGTGTCGCCCGAATGAATGCGAAGAACCGGCGGAGCGCTGGCAGAATAAAAGCCCCAAGAAATTGTTTTCGGCGTGGGCTTGAGCTGAAAAGAGTTGTGACTTAACGTCGACGAACGCGGCTGCTGCTGCGCATACGCGCCGGCAAAACCGAGGATCGTAACGCTGAATAATGCTACGACAGCCAGTCTCTTCATTTTTCCGTTTCCTCCCGCGCGAAATTCCGGCTTGGCACGATGCGTTCAAGCGATCCGCGAACTGATGGCGGAGTCTAGCACAGCGAATGGAGAGTAGTACTCCCGCGTTCCAGTTCGGCACAGCGGTTGAGACTGGCACAGGGAAACCGGAATCATCCACCTCAGCCTCCGGGACGCATGACGCAATCTTGTGATTGCAGAAGCGTTGTATCCCACCGTCTTTGACGGTTTGGCCACCGTCCTGCTGATTTCCGTTCGTGATGCGTAGTGTGCAAACCATCCGTCGGTTGCTGTTATTGGGAGCGGTTACGTGTGCGCTGGCGGCAGGTTCCGTGCCAGGAGAGGCGCAGAGTCGGGCAAATCATCGAACTGAAGCGGAGGACTTGCGCCGTTTTGCGGACTTTGTGGAATGGCCACAGTCCACAAACGGTGGAAATAAGGGGACGGGCACCATCAACTTTTGCGTGCTGGGGAAGGATCCATTCGGAGCTTCACTGGACGAATTTATTCTGGGGCATCCCGTTGGTGGCCGCATGCCGACGTTGGTGCGCGGCAAGCGGTTTGAGGATTTGGGCTCGTGCGATGTGTTGTTTGTGAGTTCCTCGGAAACGAAATTCCAATCAAAAATCTTGAATCGGTTGAACCGCTCGCCGGTGCTGACGGTCGGCGAGACAATCGGTTTCGCGGCAAGCGGCGGCATTATCCAGTTCGTTCCGGAGGGCGACCGCGTCGGCTTTCTGATTAACGTGGATGCGGCGGGACGGACTGGCTTGAAACTTCGAGCGGAACTACTGGCGCTGGCCCACGTCGTTCACGATAATCCAGCCAAGCGTGGCGGATAAAATGCCGGCGGGCCCCAAGCATCAATCGATTCGCGGCAAGCTGACGCGAATCATTCTCATTTCCTGCGGATTGGCGGTGGTGTCGGCGTGCGCCATTTTCGCGGCGTACGATATTCGCGTGGTGCGGCAATCGCGGCTTCGGACCGTCGCGACACTTGCGGAAATCACCGGGACAAATTCCGCGGCGGCATTGACCTTCGGCGACGAACAAGCCGCACGGGAGATTCTGCGATCACTGCGGGCCGACAAACAGTTGACGCATGCAGCACTGTACATGCCCAACGGGAAGGTCCTCGCAGTCTACAGCCGCCAGCTGACCAATAGCGCTTTTACGCCTCCGCCGATCGAAATGGACGGCGCGCGTTTTGCGGTCAGCAAGATTGTCTCATTCCACACGATTGAAGTGGATGGCAAGCCCGCTGGAACAATTTACCTCGAATCCGACCGGAGTGCGATCGTAGCGCGAGAGGAAGGGCTTGCCGCGATGGCTGGGTTCGCTCTGCTCATTTCGCTACTTCTGGCGATGTTGGTGGGATCGCGGCTGCAAAGTTCCATCTCGGGTCCAATTCTGGAACTCGCACGCACGGCCTTCGCGATAGCCGTGGACAAGGATTACTCCGTGCGCATGGAGTCGAAGACCGGAGACGAAATCGGCTTTCTCTATGAACAGTTCAACGCCATGCTCGCGCGAATTCAAGACCGCGACAAGGAACTGGAGCGTGCGCGAGCCGAGCTTGAACAGCGTGTGGCCGAGCGCACGGCGTATCTGAACGCGCTAATCGAAACCAGCCCCCTCGGGATTGTGACCACCGACCCGCAGGGACTCGTGCGAATTTGCAATACCGCGTTTGAACGCCTGTTTCAATATGTTCGCGAGGAGATCATTGGCGCAGACCTGAATTCTCTGGTTGCTCCATCGGAATTGACCAGAGAGGCATCCGAGTTCTCCCGGCGGAGCGAAGCTGGCGAGGCTATCCAGACGACCACGAAACGGCGCAGAAAGAATGGCACTCAGGTCGAAGTCGAACTGTACGGCGTGCCGATGCGGGTGGGCGGCGAAGACGCCGGAACGCTGGTCATTTATCACGATATAAGCGACAGAAAACGGGCCGAAGAAGCTCTGCGAGAAACTAATCAAAAACTTACCGCCATTATCGACGGCTCTTCGTTGGCCATCGCTATTCTGGATCTCGAGACGAACGTGCAGATATGGAATCCCGCCGCCGAACGGATGTTTGGATGGAACGCCGCGGAAGTATTGGGGCGTCCGCTGCCCGTGGTTCCCGAAAACGCCCAGGAATTTTTCAAAAAATTGCACAAGGACGTGACGGGAGGCCTGGGAGTCAGCGGGTTGGAAGTCGTGGCGCAGAGGAAAAACGGCTCGCTATTTGATGCCAGTATTTCCAGAGCGCCGTGGAGAGACGCGTCGGGCGCGATTCGCGGAACCGTGGACATGATCGCGGATATCACGGAACGGAAGCAGGCGGAGGAAGCCTTGCGGTCGAGCGAGGAGCGAACCCATTTGCTTCTCAACTCGACGGCCGAAGCAATCTACGGAGTCAATCTTCTGGGAGAGTGCACGTTTGTCAACCGGGCCTGTCTGCGCATGCTCGGGTACCGCGAGCCGGCGGAACTGCTTGGCAGGAACATGCACGAAGTGGCGCACCACAGCTGGGCGGATGGTTCCAGTCATTCGGCGCAGGATTGCCTGATCTTTCAGTCCTTCCATAAGGGCGAGGGCACGCATGACAGCGATGACGTCCTTTGGCGCGTCGATGGCACGGCCATTCCGGTGGAATATTGGAGCTATCCGGTGCGGCAAAAAGAACAAGTGGTCGGCGCGGTGGTTACATTTGTCGATATCACCGAGCGGAAGCGCGCGGAAGATGCGCTGCGGTCGGCGAAAGAACAAGCCGAGGAGGCGAACCGGGCCAAAAGCGAGTTCCTCGCCAACATGAGCCATGAGATACGCACGCCGATGAATGGAATTCTAGGCATGACCCAGCTCACGCTCGAGACGAAACTCGACAACGAACAGCGGGAATATCTGGGAATGGTGAAGTCATCGGCGGATTCCCTGTTGACGCTGCTCAACGACATCCTGGATTTTTCAAAGATCGAGGCGGGGAAACTCGATCTGGATTCATCGCCATTTGCCCTGAGGGAAACGATGGGAGATGCCCTGAAAGCGCTGGGGCATTTGGCGCACAGAAAAGGTCTGGAGCTGGCGTGGCACGTGGACCGCGGGGTCCCGACTTGGCTGATGGGCGACAGTGGACGCTTGCGGCAGATACTGGTGAACCTGGTGATGAACGCGATCAAGTTCACCGAACGCGGCGAGGTTGTCGTGTCCGCGAAGGTGCAAAGCACGGCGCCGCAAGAAGTTGAATTACATTTTAGCGTGCGCGATTCGGGCATCGGAATTTCCGAGGAAAAGCGCGAACTGATTTTTGCGGCGTTTACGCAAGCGGACAATTCGACGACACGGAAATATGGCGGCACGGGACTGGGACTGACGATTTCGCAGGCTTTGGTGAAAATGATGAACGGCAGCATCTCGGTGGAGAGCGAGCCGCGGAAAGGCAGCGTGTTCCATTTTACGGCGCGGCTCAAGGTTCCCGAGGCAAGTTTCATTCCACCGGCAACGGTCGAGCCGGCCGCCCTTCGGGGCCTTCGCGCTCTGGTGGTGGACGACAATGAAACGAACCGTTTGATCCTGACGGAGCTATTGAGCCAATGGGGCATGGCGCCGGAGCAAGCGGCGTCGGGCGAGGAAGCGCTGAAGTTGCTAGCCAGCGAAAGCCACGGGAGCGCCCCGTTCCGGCTCGCGCTCATCGATGCGGAAATGCCCGGTATGGACGGATTTGCCCTGGCCGAGCGCGTTAAGAACATGCCCGAGGCCTCCGCAATGAGCACGTTCATGCTCAGTTCGACGATGCAATCGGGCGACATCGCGCACAGTCACGAAGCCGGCCTGGCGGGCTTTCTTACGAAACCGGTGCAACCTTCGGAATTGCTGGATGCGATTTTGAAGGCGATGGGCGGCAGGGAGGAAGTGGCCACGGCTGCTGTGGAGGATATCCAATCAGCGCAACCGAGTTCGACTGTGGGAAACGGCACGCGCATTTTGCTTGCCGAAGATAACGCGGTGAACCGCCAACTGGCGGGGCGGCTGCTCGAAAAGCGAGGGTACACGGTGATTATCGCCAAGAATGGAATCGAGGCCCTGGCGGCCGTCGAGCGCGAAGAGATTGACATGGTTCTGATGGATGTGCAGATGCCGGAAATGGACGGGCTCGAAGCCATCCGCGCGATTCGGTCAAACGAAAAAATATCCAAGCGGCACCTGCCGATCATCAGCCTGACAGCGCACGTCATGAAAGGCGACCGCGAAAAATGCATCGAAGCCGGGGCCGATGATTACATTCCCAAACCGATCCAGCCGGCGAATCTGTTCGCGGCGATGGAGCGAATGTGTCCCCGCCGGCCTGACGACAGCCAACCGCACGCGGCCGCGCCGGCAATGACCGATTCATTGAACACCCCGGCGCTGCTCGAACGAGTGCAAGGCGACCGAGGGTTGCTGGCGGAGATTGTCCAACTATTCGAAAGCGCCTTACCGGCGGCTTTGCAGGGGCTGCGCGAGTCCATCGCAAAGGAAGATGCCGAGGAAATTGCCCGCGCCGCGCATACGTTGAAGGGGTCGGTCGGAAATTTCGGATGCGGGGCTGCTTTCCGGGCGGTCGAGGAGATGGAGGTCTCCGCCAAGGGAGGCGATATGTTGCGCACGGCAAAGGCATTTGTGGTTGTCGAAGGCGAACTCAAACAGTTGCTGACGGCGCTCGATCCGTTTCGCACTTTGGCAACCGAGACAGTCACCGCGGAGAAGACGGTAGTCAACTAGGACAAAGGGGCCATGAAGATCCTTATTGCGGAAGACGACCCGGTTTCCCGAAGGCTGTTGGAGGCGTTTCTGCGGAAGTGGGGTTATGCGGTCATCGCCGTCGCCAAGGGGGATGATGCGTGGGCGTTGCTTGATGCCGAGGATCCGCCGCGCTTGGCGATTTTGGATTGGATGATGCCCGGAATTGAGGGTGTTGAAATTTGCCGGCGGGTTCGCGGGAAGATCGGGCGCCCGTACACGTATATGATTTTGCTGACCGCGCGCGGCCATAAGCAAAGCCTGCTCGCCGGATTGAAGGCGGGCGCCGATGACTATCTCTCCAAACCTTTCGATGCGGAGGAATTGCGCGCCCGTTTGCAAGTGGGCGAGCGCATCCTGAAAGTGCAAGACGAGCTAATCGCCGCGCGAGACGCGCTCCATTTCCAGGCGACGCATGATGTGCTGACCGGTGTGGCGAGCCGCGGCGCGGCGTTCGAATTTCTGGTCCGTGAACTGGCGCGCGCCCATCGTGAAAACAAGCTCGTTGGAATTGTCCTCGCGGACATTGATCACTTCAAGACCATCAACGACAAACACGGCCATATGGCGGGAGACGTCGTGCTGCAAGAAATAGCGCGACGCATGACCAAATGCACGCGTCCCTATGATTGCGTGGGGCGCTACGGCGGCGAAGAGTTTCTGATGATATTCCCAACTTCGACCGACGAAGGTATCCTGCGGTTGGCGGAGAGAATGCGCAAGGCGATAGCAGCCACACCAGTGCGAACTGCCGAGGGCGAAATTGCCATCACGGCAAGCTTTGGTGTTTTGGTGACACACGGCTCCGGCCAGAACGACGTCAACGAATTGCTGCGCATCGTGGACGCGGCGCTGTATCGCGCCAAACGCGCCGGACGAAATCGCGTGGAACGCGCGGAATTGGCCGGCGAACAGCGGCTGGATACTCTGTCCCCGGCGGCAATATAGAGTCGGATCATTTCGGCGATTGTTCCGAGGACGGTCGCGCGCCTCCATGTTCTTCGTGGTGCGAACTTCGTCGTGCGATAATCGTTTTTCGAGATGGTTTCTGATTCAATCGGGACTTCGCCATCGTGAGTGAGATTTTTGTTCGACGAGTGCGCATCGAGGCGCCGGCGGAGAAAGTCTTCGCGTGGCACGCACAGCCTGGCGCGCTCGAGAGACTGACGCCTCCGTGGGAGCCGATTGAAATTCTGGAGCCCGCCACGGGAATTCGGGACGGCGCACACGGCGCATTTCGAGTACGCATGGGTCCGTTTCGCGTGCGGTGGGAATTCGAGCACCGCGGATACGTGGAAGGACGCGAGTTCCAGGATTTTCAGCGCTCGGGGCCATTCCGCCGCTGGGAACACACCCATCGATTTATTCCGGACGGTGTCGCGGCTTGCTGGCTGGAAGATAGCATCAAATACGACTTGCCCATGGGCGCAGTCGGGAATTTTCTCGCGGGCTGGTTCGTGAAACGAAAGCTGGAGAAGCTGTTCGCGTACCGGCATCGTGTTACATCCGAGGCGTTCTCGGCAAAAGGGCTATAGCAACTTGCAGGGAGCTGACGTCAGGTTCCATACGCAGGCGAATGGATTTGCGTACGATGCATGCATTTTTTGCAACGGCCGTGGACGGAAATTTTTTCGCCGCGCCGCAGTTGGTGTAAACTGGGTCGTTGTTGACTGAACCGCCCGCACCGTAAGGCAGCGAGTCGAGGAGGCCCAAACTTGAATCCAACCAAACCTATTGTCGCGCCAGCGAACGACAAGACCGGCGCGGCGCGGCGCGAGTCGCTGACGATTACGGACAATCGCACGGGCCGGCAGTATGAAGTTCCCGTGCAACACGACACGATTCGCGCCATTGATTTGCGCCAGATCAAAGTGAACGAAGACGATTTTGGCATGATGACCTATGACCCGGCATATACGAACACGGCATCGTGCATCAGCCGCATAACGTTCATCGACGGCGACAAAGGCATTCTTCGATATCGCGGCTACCCCATTGAGGAACTCGCGGAAAAGAGCACTTATTTAGAAACGGCCTATTTGATTTTGCATGGAGAACTGCCCACCAGCACGCAACTGGAAGATTGGACCTATCACGTAACGCATCACACGTTCATTCACGAAAGCATCAAGAAATTCCTCGACGGCTTTCATTATGACGCGCACCCAATGGGCATGATTATTTCGGCGGTGGCGGCGCTTTCAACTTTCTATCCCGACGCGAAAAATATTTTCGACGAAGATTCACGGCGCAAGCAAACGTGGCGGTTAATCGGCAAGATGCCCACGCTCGCCGCTTTCACCTACCGGCACAGCCTCGGAATGCCCTACGCCTATCCCGACAACGAGCTGAGCTATCCGGGCAATTTCCTGAACATGCTGTTTCGGACGACAGAGCTGAAGTACCGGCCAAATCCCACGCTCGAGCGCGCTCTGGATGTCTTGTTTATCCTGCACGCGGATCACGAGCAGAATTGCTCGACTAGCGCCATGCGCGGAGTTGGCAGTTCTCACGTGGATCCCTATTCCGCGATTGCCGCGGCCACGGCGGCGCTGTACGGCCCCTTGCACGGCGGCGCGAACGAAGCAGTTCTGAGGATGCTCCTGGAAATCGGCTCGGTGAACCGCGTTCCGGACTACATCAAGCAAGTAAAGTCCGGCGAAAAAAAGTTGATGGGCTTCGGCCACCGCGTTTACAAAAACTATGATCCGCGAGCGAAAATTGTGAAGCACATCGCGTATGAAGTGTTCGACGTGATGGGACGCAATCCGCTGATCGACATCGCGCTGGAATGCGAACGAATCGCACTCGAAGACGATTACTTCGTCAAGCGCAAGCTTTATCCCAACGTGGACTTCTACACGGGACTCATTTACCAGTCCATGGGCTTCCCCATGACCATGTTCCCGGTACTGTTCGCGATTCCGCGAGCGTCAGGCTGGATCGCGCAGTGGCAGGAAATGCTGCTCGATCCGGAGCAGAAAATCGCCCGACCCCGCCAGATTTACCTGGGCAGCGACGAGCGCAGCTATATTCCGATGGATCACCGCGGATAGTTCGCGGCTTCAGATTGCTGCCGCGGAGAGCGCGGCCAAATCATCCGGCGACGCTGGCCCCTTTCGGGACACAGGGTAATCAACAGGTATTCCTCCCGCAGCTTTGCTTGACTTCGCGGATTCGAAGCCCATACTCCTAATACCCCCTTCCTGAACCAAATGAAAGCTGGCTTCTCATGGTTGCGCTTTGCGTGCCCGATCTTAACGCGGCACACATTCCGCATAACCCTCTTCCGGGGAGACCTCGCGACAGTCCGTTCATTGGACTGCAACCAAAGGTGTGTACCCGGCGGAACTTCGGTTCGTTTCCGCCCACTGACAGGAAATAATGAACGAAACCTCCAAGCCGGCGCCAGCCGGGCCGTTTCCAATTCGCGTGCTGCTCCTCCAGCAAACCCCGGACGATCTAGATCTGTCCCTGCGCGCGCTGACGCAGGATGGCTTTTGCGTGGAATCCGACGGGGCGCAAACATCCGAAGAATTCGTCCGGAAGGTCCGCGACAATTCCTACGATCTGGTTCTAGCCGATTATCAGTTGGCGGGATGGACCGCCACTGATGCGTTACGAATGATCGAAAGGCTGGGCTTGAATCTACCATTGATTCTTGTCACTGGGACGTCCGGTGAAGGGCGGGCCGTGGAATGCATCAAGCTGGGCTTCTCCGATTATGTGCTGAAGCACGAACTTTCACGCCTGCCCGCGGCCGTGCGGCATGCGCTGCAACAAAAGGAAATGTGGGAAGAGCGCGCGCACAATGTGAAGCTGCTGGAGGAAAGCGCGGCCAGTTTCCGTTTTCTTTTCGCCAAGAATCCGATCCCGATGATGGTGTGCGACCGCGAGACGCTTCGTTACCTGGAAGTGAATGACATTTGCGTCGAGGAATACGGCTATTCGCGCGAGGAATTCCTGCGCATGCGCGCGACGGACATCCGCACGCCCGAAGAAGCCGTCCGCCTCGGCGAATTTCTCAAACCAGGAACGGCGGAGTTGACGCATGCCGGGATTTGGCAACACAAAACCAAAAGCGGCAAGACGATCGACGCCGAAATCATGCTTCACGCCATGGAGTTTGCATTGCGGCCGGCGTGGCTCATCGCCGCGCTCAGCGTGACGGAGAAGCGCGAGCTCGAAGCGCAGTTATGGCAAGCGCAGAAATTCGAAGCCGTTGGCCAGCTCGCCGGCGGAATCGCCCACGATTTCAATAACATGCTCGGAGCGATTCTGGGCTGGGTCGAACTGGGAATCGATGAAAGCAGCCAAAATCCACCACTGCAAGGGTATTTCCGGAAAGTCCAGCACCAGGCGGAGCGCGCGGCGGGCCTGACCAAGCAA
>Ga0209580_10000652_pt1 | contig 17791 bp, 16 predicted proteins | sample Coa_R1_5_FD_187153 | JGI IMG/M metagenome (GOLD analysis project Ga0209580, IMG submission 187153) | Surface soil microbial communities from Centralia Pennsylvania, which are recovering from an underground coalmine fire - Coalmine... | ecosystem: Environmental > Terrestrial > Soil >... | reverse complement strand
CCAGCCGAGGGGTTGTGGTGAATAGAGGAGTGATCCAGTGCGGCTGAGCAGCCTGTGTACGGTTGACCCGGTCGAACCAGTTGGCGAAGTAGCCGTCAGTGTCAGAGTTCTGGGCAACAGCCGGGGAAACGATGAGGAACACGAAAATCCATGAGCAGATGGCAGAGGCTTTCAAAACCAGGCTCTCCTGAGAGGGATTCGGCGATCTTGGATCAAATGTAATAGTCGAATTGCCGTTACAAATCTATACGACTTTATATGATTACCGCAATCTGGCAAACCACACGCATCAATGAGGGACATCGCCACTCACAGCATGTGCGGTAGCGCGGTAGAATCACTCCCAAAGACCATGCGCATCTCGAGCCGCCGCGGAACCATCGTTTTCTTCATCACCCTGGGCATCGGCCTGGTGGCGCTGGCGGTTGCGCTCAACGTCGGGTGGATCATCCTCAACTGGCGAGAGGGTGTGCTGCTGGTTTTCGGGATCATCTTTTTCGCGCTGCTCATCGCCGGGATGGTGGTCAACACCATCTTTCTGGTTCGCGAGGTGCGGCGCAGCGAGCAACACGACAGCTTTATCAACGCCGTGACCCACGAACTGAAAACGCCAGTGGCATCCATCCGGCTGCATCTGGAAACCTTGCAACGTCGTGAACTGGCTGAAGCGCGCAAGCAGGAGTTCTACAGCCTGATGCTCAAAGATGCGGACCGGCTGACCGAGACGATCGAGCAGGTGCTGCGCGCGGGTCGGGCTGGCGATAAGAAGGCGGGGCGAGAAAAAACGGATGTCAATTTCAGCCAGTTGATTCGCGATTGCACGGAGGCGGTTCGTACGCGCTACCACCTCCGGCCTGAGGCTCTGCGCTATGAAGAGGCCGCGATCAATGGCGCCGGAGTGCACGTCAAAGGTAGTCAAGAGGACTTGCGCACCGCTGTTTCCAATGTTCTGGACAATGCCATCAAATACTCCGGTGAAAATGTGGACATCCAAGTGCGGCTGGAGGCGTCGGATGCGAAACGAGTGAGGCTGAGCATCCGCGACCAGGGAATAGGAATTCATCCGGACGATCTGAAGCGGATTTTCCGGCGTTTTCACCGCCTCGCACCACGATCTCTGGCGCAGGTGAAGGGAACGGGCTTGGGCTTGTTTATCGTGAAGTCGATTGCGAAGAAGCACGGCGGCGAAGCGTATGCGTTGAGTGAAGGAGAAGGACAGGGAACGACTCTGGTGATCGAGCTACCGAGAGTGCAACCGCCCTCGAACGGAGTGGCGGAATGAGCCGAGTGCTGGTGGTCGAGGACGAACTACACCTGGCCGAAGGATTGCGCTTCAATCTTGAAGCAGAAGGCTACGCGGCTGAGGTGATCGGGGATGGAGAAGGCGCAACGGACAAGCTGTTGCAGAGGAAAGAGGCATTCGACGTTGTTGTGCTCGACATCATGCTGCCGGGTAAAGATGGCTTCGCCGTGGTGTCGGAGCTCCGGGCGGCGCGAAATTATGTCCCGGTGCTGATGCTGACGGCGCGCGGACGGCCAGAGGATGTGCTCAAGGGATTCGCCTCGGGGGCGGACGATTATCTGGCCAAGCCCTTCGATCTTTCGATTCTGCTGGCGCGGCTGCAAGGCCTGCTGAGGCGTAGCCAGTGGATGCAAGGAGGGAACTCCAACTCGGCTGATGCTCCGCAGAGTAACAAAAGCGAGATCGGTGACTTCGGACGATTCTCTTTTGCGGGGAAGACGATCGACTTTGGGGCGCTCGAATTGCGGTCGGGCGGCACTACGATTCATCTGACATTGATGGAGTCTGAACTGCTTCGGCACATGGTGCAGAACGATGGCAAGATTGTCTCGCGCAAGCAGATTCTGGAAGAGGTCTGGGGATTGCACGAGGACACGGATACGCGGGCGATCGATAATTTTGTGGTGCGGTTACGCCGCTACATTGAGGACGATCCTGGGAACCCGAAGCATTTGCAGACCGTGCGCGGGGTAGGGTACCGGTTTGTGGCGGAACCCGGCAGGTGAGAGCGACTCGTCCGTTTCGGTTCCCTGACACTCCGTAGAACGAATCTTTCACATCCCTCAAAAGGTCAAAATCCCCACCCTGTCTCGGCCAAAAGCGGCGAGACAAGGATGGAGCGCCCATTCCAGCTTGATGCAAAGTGGATCAGAGCGTTATGCCCGGCATAACTCTGCCAGTAACGTCTCCCTGCGCGCGACGGCGATGCTGTCCAACCGGCGGAGGATCACGACATACACGGGGATCGAGATCGCCGCGAGGATCAGAAACAGTAATGTAGCCAGCCAGAGGTCGTTGTAATAGTGTGCAATTGCAAATATCGCGGTGCCCAGGCCGACAATCACGATCTGCATACCGAAGCTGGCGAAAACTGTAGTTTGCGAGACATTCTGCCGTCCGAATGTGGAGAAATCACGCTTCTTCGGCGAATACAACGAAAGCAGATTGCCGGCCGCGAAATTCAGGGGAGCTGCGAAGAGTAGACCGGCGAGCGTCGCCACCGTCACTGCGATGTGTGGGGCTCCATAGAGATAGGTGACGGCGATCCAGGCAAACGCTGCGTTGAACAGCAACACGCCGGCATGGGTCAAGTTTTTTCCCAGAAGGATATGGCGGAATTGAATCGGAGAGGCGTAGAAGAACTGCATCCCTCCGCCGTCACCCCCAAAGCTGTTGTACACGAGATTCGTGAGCACGAGGAGGGAGTAGGCCGCAGCGCCCGGAAACGCCATATCTGGCGTGCGTGCGAAGGAATTGGAGTGTCGCAAAGCATTCATCGCGCCAAAACGGAAGATCAGCAGCATGAAGATGGGCATGATCAGAGTGAGCAGCATGGGGCCGCTCCGTCCCAGATACCGCATCTCTTTCTCGAATACCGCAGCCACGGACTGCGAGAATCCGGGAAGGTGCCAGCCCAGTTGCAGGGGCTGCGTTTGTATCACCTTCGGACGAGCAGCAGTTTCGTTCAAATTCTCACCACGGAACTGGGCACGGATGCGGACATGAAGAAGCAATCCTACGAAGAGCGTCAACATTGCCAGGAAGAAGAGAGAAGCGAACGCCGGCAAAAGGTGACCGTGAGAGACTTGTGCAATCGCATCCGTCGCGAAACCTGGAGGCAATACCGATTGCACCTGGGCGGCAATCTGGAGGTCGCGACGGAGTTCGGGATGCGGCCCTTTGCTGAGCCGTTCGGCGATGGGGCCGATGAGCTGAAAGCTCAGCATGAAGAGGATGAACAGCACACCGAAAATTTCGCGAGTGCGGCGCTGCGCCAGCCAACGCTCGATCCAGGCAAAGATCATCTGCATCAGGACCAGGTTGAAGAGGGCAAACGTGAGCACTACAAGCAGTGTCCATGGGAAAAGACTTGGACGGGCGACGCTCACCCCGACCAGCACTCCCAACAGGCCGACTGATCCTAGCGCGCTCGCGGGGTCGAAGTACCCATAGGCGAGGCGCACCAGGAAATATGCGCGATAGGTGAGCGGGAAACGAAGCAGTTCGGAAGAATCCGGATTGTTCGTGAAGGCCGACGCCATTACAGGGAAGAACTGCCAGAAGAGAAAGACCGACCACAGCGGAATGGCCAGGAATTCGGGTCTACCGTCCGAGACAAAAAACCAGGACATGCCGATCGCCATGCCGAAGGCTCCGAGACCGCCGAGCGCAAAAACGGACGTAACGATGACGCGCGAGGCCAGTTCCATCTTGCCGCGGCGGGTGCGCAATCCGTTGACGAACATACGCCAGCGGAGTTCAGCGATCGCGGTAAGTTCGGAGCGCACGGCGGCAGACTTCATCTCGAGTTCCATTCTTGCACAGGAGAGCAAACCTGGGCATCAGCTCGGAAGGCATAGAGGGGCTTCGGCTTAACGTTATGCAACGTCGAGTGACTTGGGGCCATGCGACAGAGAGTGATCGCGATCACTTATAAGAGTGGCGGCGCTCACGTGCAATCGGGAAATGCCGACAGACACTATAGATTGGTTTCCAGAGGTTGATGCAACATGAGGCAGTCAGAAGATGCTCCGTTGTGGAACAGCGTCACCCAACGGTTTGTGAATGTCCTGGATTTCGCATTCGGTTGTCACCATCGAAAACTGAGCCGTGTATTCACGATCGACAATCACAGTTATCGAGTGTGTTGTGAGTGTGGTGCCACCTTCACTTATTCGCTGGAGACGATGTCCGTTGGACACCGTCGGAAGCTACTGTCGGGGTTGCGTCAACTGTAGTCGCAGTCCCGAAAGTATTGTGGGGAGCACGCCGCTGATTCCGAACAATGGACTTGCTGCCTGATCTAACCAAGCCAGGAAAGTTCCTGTTCCGTGGTGCGGCCTCCGCCAACGATACGCAGGAAAATCTCTTCCAGCGTTAGCTTCTCGCCTGAGGGCTGAACGCCATCGTCAGATCCGGCGGGTGTTTGCGCTTCGACTCCAGCGCGCAATTCCTCGAGCGATCCCTGGGCAACGAGCCGTCCCTGATGGATGATGGCGACGTGACTGCAGAGGCGCTCGACGATCTCCAGCACATGGGATGTAAGGAAAATGGTGGCGCCGCGGGCAATCATGCGCTGCAACATTGCCTTCAGCGTGCCGGCGGCAATGGCATCGACGCCTTCGAAAGGCTCGTCCAGGAAGAGAATCTTCGGCCCATGAATCACTGCCGCCGCCATAGCAAGCTTCTTCTGCATGCCATGCGAGTAATCGGTCACGAGTTTTTTTGGCTGATCCGCGAGTTGCATGAAGTCGAGCAATTCGGCGGCGCGCTTGGCGGCAGTTTCGCGATCTAACCCGTACATTCTTCCGGCAAAGCTCAGAAACTCAGCACCCGTCAAACGGCCGAACAAAGCCATACCTTCAGGAACGACGCCGATCTGCCGTTTGACTTCCGCCGGAGTGGTATTGAGATCGAGTCCCAGAATTTCGATTCGCCCGGAACTTGGGGCGAGCAATCCGGTGAGCATCTTGATCGTCGTCGATTTGCCCGCGCCATTGGGTCCAAGGAAGCCGAAGAACTGTCCCGGGGCGACGCGGAGATTCACGCCATCAACGGCGACGAGTTCTCCGAAGCGACGGGTCAGGGACTGGGTGGAGATGCTGGGTACGAAATCCATCGGACATCCGAATCTAGCACAGGAACGACGTCGGGCGTCAGAGCTCGGGACTCAGCCGTCCGACCCCTCGCACCAAATTCCTAGTGTGGAGCCTGATGTCTTATTTCTTCTCTGGGGGCTTCTTCTGCGCGTCTTCGGTCCAAGGCGGAACGATCCCGGCGAAGCGCGCATAAGCGATGGACTGTCCGAGATGCTCGGCGGCGTGGCGGACGATGAAAAGTAAAATGCCGCGCTCCGTATTTTTGCCGCCGAACCAATCCATGCTCTTCTCAAGGTCCGCCTCGGGCATGGCTTTGATCGCCTGCTTGGCGTGAGCAAAGGAATCTTTGAGCGTGGCTACGACTTTGGCTTTGTCGGAAGTGGACTTTTCCAGGCTCTTAATATCGATGCCTGTCGGAGCCGGCGTGCCAACCAGTTTGTACAAGTTATAGTTCGCCGCGCTGATGTGCAGAAAGACCTCCGCGAATGAGCGCGTGTCTGCGGAGGGGCGCCATGAGTATTTCTCCGTGGGGATCGCTTCCGCGAGGCGAGTCAGCTTGTCCTCTTGGATCATAACCTCGGCCATTACTTCCGAGCGATAGCCAGTGATACCGGGAGTGCCTTCCTTGTAAGGATTCACCTGAGCGGCAACTTGCATCGAGCCCAGCGCGAAAACAAATACCGCAAACGCTGACAGAGGACGTGTCATGGATAAGTCTCCTTTTGGATGGCAACCAGTGTAGCGGCTCGACGGAGTCTGTCTAGAACGAAATGAACCTAAGTGTAGTGCGTCGGAAATCGTGATCGTTAAGTATTGCGCCTCGATGCACGTGATCGTGGTGTCTGGCGAGGAGGTCAAAGGTGTTAACCACGGAGGGCACGGAGGATCACAGGGGAAACCGGCGACTTATAAATATCGATCGAGAACCGGGCGAGATCAGCGGAAGCGCGTCGTACGCCACAGTGCGACTCCGCAGGCCGACATCAGCGTGAACATCACGACACTCAGTGCCGCAGCCCAGCCAAAGCTTACATCGACCTGCGGAGGCTTGGAGATGATGGCAAGTGCGGCGAAGAGCGCCGTCGTGACGAGGATCAGCAGCCAGTCGAGGACGCTCCTGCCTTCTGAAGAGGATTCATAGGCGCGGCCTTCCATGCCGGCGCGCACGTATGCATCCTCGACGCCGTAGCGGTCGCCTTCGCGCTGGGCGGCATCCTTCCATGACGAATGTTCGCTCTCGGTGGCCGATGAGAGCGCGATCGCCACCGCGCCGAGTGCCATCAGAATCGATCCACCTATGACCTGCTCGTAGGTGATGTGGGCAGCCCCTCGCAGTTCATGAAACACCAGCACGCCCCACAAAAGTCCCCAAAGCTGATTGGTGTTTGACAGCGGAATGCCCCGGCTGATGCCGACATATTTTGTGGCGTATTGCTGGAAGAGATCTCCGATAACCCATACGAAGCCGCCAAGCATCAGCCAGAATAGGACAGCGCGAGCTGTGCTCAGTTCATGCCAGAGCAGGGCTGCTCCGCGATAGCTGATCGCCAGGATCAGCATCGTGATCAGTTCCCCTACGGTGAAGAACGTGATGAACGACAGCGGGTTCATGCCGGTGAGATACGCCTTGCGGTAGGGGATGTACATCGTGCCCCAGAGAATTCCCGCGCCCAGGGCAGCGGCAATTCCGAGCGTCGCTTTGCCGGGTGCGGCTTCGTGCGACGACGCGACGGCCAGCAACGTGGCGCCGGCGAACATGCATATCGCGCCGCCGATTACTCCCAACCAGCGCTTCCATCCGGCGGCGTGAAGTTCTTTGAAGAGCAGGAATCCCCAGAAGATACCGAGCAGGCTGTTCGTGTTCCACAGGGGAAAGGCGATGCTTAGTCCTACGTTGCGGATGGCGTAGATCGTCAGCGTATTGGCGACGGCCCACATGCATCCGGCGAGGATGGCCCATACGACGAGATGGGGAGCCTGACCGACATCGGCTCGAATGTGCGATGTGCCGCGAACCAGGGCGGGGACGCTCCAGCGGGCGAGAAAGACGCCGCAGACCATTACGAGCGAGACGGTGATCGGGGAGATTTCAGGGTTGACGAGTTTGATCGGTGCTTCGGCGCCGCCAAGCCAGGCTCCGGCTGTGAAGCCGCAGAACATTCCCAGTGCCTGCAGACTCCGCAGACGTGCGGCGGTCACTGGCGCCGTCGGTTGCAAGCTGGCTTGGACTGAATTCAACGCAGCTTATCCAGAAGGAAGACTCCGCCGAGGAGTACGCTGAAGGGAATCCAGAAATGAATGTCGGTTGCGATGGCCCGGAACAGATTGCGGGGAGCAGGGTCGGTGGGGTTCGCCAATATTGCCGCCTCGGTGTGAAGTTCTGAATCGAGTGCCATCTTAGGGATGACGAGGTTAAGAGTCAACGGGCTTGCGGGGAGAAGGGAAAGAGATGGTCCAAGAGACACCATTGTGCGGATGTGTCTATACCTGTTCGATAGAGGTCAGTGAGCGCTCAGCTGGTAGTAGTGGTATTTTTTTTCGTTGTTGCGCGATTAATGTGCGTCTGGAAGGATGGGGGGTATGGAGGCATCGCGACGCTCGTCACGCTGAGTTCCGAAGTCCCCAAATGAATCAGCAAGCAGCGGGGGTGCAAACGCTACCGCGGTTGTCCCGTCGGTGCGGAATCGGACCAATGCCCGCATGCGCGACCAGGTCGCCTCACCCTGTACCTGGTTCGGCTGAAAGCGCCACTGGCGGATGGCTTCGAGTGCAGGAGTGATCAGCATGGGATGGCCGATCAACACGCGGGCGCTGCCTACGTCACCATTGGGCGAAACCCCCAATCCGATTTCCACCGTGCCAGCGATATGAGCTTGAAGAGCGTATGCGGGATATATGGGAAGCACGGCGTGCGTTACTCGTGCCCGGACCACATCCGGCTGAATGTTCTGAACGCGAGCTTCCGATCCAGCGGGGGCAGTTCGCCGGGCGAGGGAAGACGTTCCGCTATTTACGTTCGACGAGACTGTCGATGCATTCGCCAACGAGGCTTGGAGCTGATTGTTGTCAGAGCCAGTTCCAACCCGAGCGGGCGGTGACACGGCTGAGACCAGAGAAGTCGCGGGACTTTCATTCGAAGAGAGGGTCGGGCCACTAGGTTCAGAGGTCGTGGTTTGGGTCGGTTTCTTGAACTCCGGACTCTCCGGAACGGTCGTTGCCGCGCGTCTCTTGATCAATTTCGGCAACCGGTTGGCTGGCCGAGCCTTGGTCAAATCCGACGAAAAGTCTTGAATGCTTGATTCAACGCGGGCCGAGGAACCGTCTGCCGTCAAGTCCTTTTCCCGCCAGTTCGTCCATCTGTTCTCGCGAGCAATAACCAAGCTCAAAACAACCAGTGGGACCAATCCAGCAGCCGTCACGAATGCCTTCGCTTGCAGTGATCTTCGGGGCGCTGGAATCGTGCCGGTTCCGTTTCCATCCCTTCGGTCCAGCGGCGCCACCAGGCGGTAGCCGCGCTTCGGGATCGTCTGGATGAACTTTGGTTGCCGCGCGTTATCTTCAAACACTCGACGTAGTTCAGAGATTGAGCGGGTCAGAACGTCTTCCGTAACGAACGTGCCCGGCCAGACAGTCCTGAGAATGGCGTCTTTGGATACAAGTTCGCCACCCTGCTGGGAAGCGAGGCACACAAGAACCCCCATCACCTTTGGCTCCAAACGAACCGTGGTGCCATTTGAGGAGACAGTGTTCAGGTTGGGCTGGACCAACCAAGTCCCCACACGAAAGTCGCCATTCAAAGCCGCCCCCAGGCCAGTCTAAGTCGCACAGATTATAACCCCATTGCGCAACTGCCGCATTATCTCCGCCTCAGCAAACCCTCGGCGGAAACTCAGCCGTTCTTCAGGACATTTCTGCCGTCTCCCGTGTAAGAAACCAGCTCAGTAAGCATTCCAAAACAGATAAGGAGGCGTTATGAGACGCAGGTTTGCCAATGCAGCACAGATTATCGTCACGATGTCGATTCTGACCCTGATCCCGGTCTGGGCTCAAGCCACCCACTGCTCACAGGCATCGGCCGCCGGAAAATGGGCCTATACCTATACCGGAACCGTCTACGCACCTAATCCGTTGCCCGCCGCAGCGGTAGGCCACTTTAGCCAGGACTCAAAAGGCAATGTCACGGGCAGCCAGACCCATACCGTCGCCGGAGCGACTGAGGTGGAAGACATCTCCGGAACTGCAACCGTAAACGATGACTGCACCGGCAACGCGACCATAAGCGTGTTCTTGAACGGCCAACTGCTGCGGACGGCTACCTTGAATGTCGCGTATGACAGTGACGGGAACCATGCACGAATGATTTTCACGTCTTTGATGTTGGCGGACGGCACCAGTCTCCCTGTTGTGGTAACGATCGATGCGAGTAAAGTTTCTCCGAGTAAGCACTAACGCCACAGATGTTGCAGGCCCCGATCTAGCCTCGACGGGAACAAAGGCGGATTCTCGTGACGGACTAAAGGAGGGGCAGACGACACGTCTGCCCCATACTTTCAATCGAGAAGGAGCCTCTTCAAAGTCTGGAAAGAAACGCCCAGACCTTCTTATAAATCTTTCGAGTGCGTTTCCCCCCGATGGCGGAAGCGCTATGCGCACGTGCTGGTCGCTGCCCTGGGTTTCTGCCTCGGGGGTGCGAGCGAGTGCGGCGGCCAATTTCACCTCGAAAGACTATGCCGTGGGGCAGTTGCCGATTCTAATCGTGGTGCAGACTTCAATGGCGATGGCAAGCCGGACCTGGAAAATTAGTCCGTGCGCGTAGCGTGATGAGGAACACGCGCCGGCCATCGCTTTCGACGAAGGGCGAGAGCATGAGAGCCACACGATTCGCAATTTTGCTGGCAGCCCTGGCCTTCTCGCGCGGCGGTTGCGGAGACGCCAGTGCGCAGAAAGTCGACACGTGCCCGGCGGGCGTCAAGCGACAGGTGGCCCTCGATATAGCAAACAATGGGCAACATTTGTCGGTGACCGTGGGCCAACAGGTCGAAATCACCCTCGGAACAGTGGGTCCAAAGCAATACGGTACGCCGCAGGTATCTTCCCCGGCGGTGCGATTCGAAAGCGTCGCGCTGGCAATGCCGATCAATCCCGGGGGCCCGAGGTATGTTTACATTTTCGAGGCGATTGCCAAAGGCCAGGCGGAAATCGATGTTCCGGTCATCAATTCTGAAAATCCAGATGCGACGAAACTGCTTTCTTTTGCAGTCACGATTCGTGTCAGAACTGCCCCCGGCAATCGGCCCGTGTTGTGCACATCCATGAGGCCGGACCAGGCAAATACCTCGCGCTGGAAAAACGGATGGACGAACCTGCTGAACGATGTGCGCCAGACCTTTACCCCGTCCCTACCCATGCTGACTGCCGTGGAGGTAGAACTCGTTGTGGGGAACCCCGGCCCATCCGATGATGAGATCACGATGTACCTGCGTGATGGAGGAGGAGGAGTTCTAGCGGTTGTATCAAGAATCGTAACGGTCACCGATTGCAGCCATGTTCGATTCATTTTTCCAAACGGCGGCTTGGCAGTTTCGCCCGGGCAGGTTTACAGCATCGGTCTGGGCGGTGGCAGCCTCTTCGGATGGAAGTATGTCGCGGGCGGATATTCGAACGGCGCTGCGTCATTCAATGGGAAGCCACTTTTGCCGGACGCGAGGAGTACGTTCTTGTTCCACACGTTTGGTAGGAACTAAGGTCGACCCTCGTGGGCGAATAGAATGTGCAGTCGGTCGAGTTGCTTGGATCGAATTCTGCGCAGTCGTTTTAGCAAAGTCCGGATGGTCTGCGCGCCAGCCTGCCTGAGAAGCCGGATGGAAACCATGCCTACGTTTTGCGCATCCGCTTCGCTTCCGCAAGATAGAAACGCTCTGGCATTTGCGACAGAGCGTCTCAGTGAAGAATCGTCGGCTATCGTGCGGCAGTTGTTTCGGGCACGGCTTTTGCGGGCATGTACTCCTTCGCGTTTGTAGTACTCGAAAGCAGAACTCTTCGGCCCGCAAGCCGGACTGAGAGCGCCTGGGTCTCGTCCATCGCGCCGGACAGCTGGAGTGGAACCTGTCCACCGTCCAGCACCGAGCGGCAGAGGGCCATCATAATTTCGAAGCCTTCGTAGGCACTCTCGAAGTTGCATGGGTGGACCTTGCGATCATCGTCGAGCCAGTCGGCGATGTCCTGAACGTACGGGGGCATGTCGAGGTCGTAGTTCATGCAGCCCGGGCCAGAAGACGCGCCAGACTTCGTTACGGCACGCCACCCTCCGCCGGTCAGGACTTCGGCGAAGCCGTCTGTGCCTTGCGCCCCGATCCGGCACTTGCGCCACCAGTATTCGACTTCCGGGACATCCGGAGCACCGGCGCCGCACTCGACGATTCCGCGTACTCCATTGGCGAAGTGGATGAATCCGCCAATGTAATCAGGCGAGGGATGCAGATCGTAGAACTTGCTCGCACCAGCGGCCTGTCCCATGACCCACTCGGCCATGGCGTTGCCGTTATACCAGCGCATGTAGTCGATGAGATGCGACAGCATGTGCATCATCCATCCCGAGGCCGTGCCATACACGGTATGAACACGGCCCAGGGCTCCGCTGGCGATGATTTCTTTGACCTTGCGGTAGTGCTCGCCGTAACGGTGCTGGTGGCTCACCACCGCTTTCACACCACTCGCGGTGAGCAGTTTCTTCACTTCCATGCCCTCGCGGCTGTTCAGTGCAACGGGCTTTTCGAAGGCGATCAGGCGAGCGCCCGTCTCGATACCGATGCGTACCATTTCCACGCGCAGCTTGGGAAGCGTGCAGAAGCAAAAGACGTCGGGTTTGACTGCGGAAGCGACCTGGAAGGCGTCGTTTCCCGCGATGCCGCCGAACTTCGCTGCCGCCGCGTCGAGGCGCGTCTTGTCGACATCGCAGACTCCTGCGACCTCAAAGCGGCCGTTGGATTGAAAGGCGCTGGCATGGTGCATGCCACGCTTACCCATGCCCACCACTACGACGCGATATTTGTCGGTCATTGTGTCCTCTTGTCCCAATCGAGCACTCGGTCGATCGTGTAGTCGACTTCTTCTGCCGTGAGTTCGGGGAACATCGGCAGCGAAATGCAGCAGGCCGCGTTGCGCTCGGAATTGGGGATCGGTCCGGCGATGCGGGCTGGTTTGCCCCATGGATAGCCTTCCTGCTGATGAATGGCGATCGGGTAGTGGCACTTGGCGTCGATGCCCTCTGCATTCAGGAATGCGAGCAGTCTGTCGCGATGCTGTGCAAGCATCGTCTCGATCACGTAGAGGTGATAGACGTGCCGGTAGCCCGAAGTTTCGTAAGGAAGAGTGATGTTCTTCGCAGTTGCCAGACCCTTTGTGTAGCGGGCTGCCCATTTCCTGCGCAGATCGCTCCACTCGTGCACGTGTTTCAGCTTGGCGCTGAGCACACCGGCATGCAGATCGTCGAGCCGGCTGTTGGATCCCGGGCTGTGGCAGGAACGTTTGTCGGAACCGTGGTTACGCAGTTTGCGGACGATCCGGTCGAGCTCGGCATTGTTTGTAACGATTGCGCCGCCATCGCCGAAGGTTCCGAGGTTTTTCTGAATGATGAAGCTGATGGTGGCTGCGTCGCTGAGTTCGGCGATGCGGAAGCCGTCACCGCGAGCGCCAATGGCTTGCGCGTTGTCTTCGATGACGAGCAGGTGATGCTTGTCGGCAATCTTGCGAATTGCCTTCATGTCGGCGCATTGTCCGTAGAGATGGACTGGAACAAGCGCTTTGGTGCGGGGAGTAATCGCAGCCTCGATCTTTGTCGGATCGATGCAGTTGGTGCGCGGATCGGAATCGACAAATACAGCGGTGGCGCCCGTGATCCAAATGGCTTCGGCAGTGGCGAAAAAGGTGTTCGTGGTGGTGATGCACTCATCGCCTGGGCCGATTCCCAGTGCCATAAACGTCAGCCAAAGGGCATCAGTGCCGTTGCCTACGCCGATCGCATATTTGGTGCCATGGAAGTCTGCCAGTTCGTTCTCGAACTTCTTTAACATCGGGCCCAGCACGTACTGGCCGCTCTCGAGAACCTCGTGAATGTTGGCGTCGATCTCCGCTTTGATGTTGTGGTACTGACGCACGTGTCCGTAGAAAGCGACGTTTAGTTTCCTTGCGAGCATAAGATTCCTCCGCTGGCGCGTTCGGCTCGATTCCGGGCAGAGCCATCCCTGAAATCACAGCCGTTGGAGCCGACAATTATTCTGTCGAATGTTAGAAAGTGCGGCGAAAGGCCGCCATGATCTTGGTCACGGCTGGATGTGATCGGAAGTGTGCGCCTGTCACTAGGTCACTCCGCGAAAGGGTTGCCGGGTTTCAAACCTCCGGCGGGCTTGCAACCTTTGGTGATTGTCGACCAAAGTGAGTGAATTCAACATGGGGAGATGAGATCGAAAATCCTTGTCGCCCTGATCTTAACCCTGGCCTCGCACTGTCTCGCAAGCATCGGCATCAATACGTCGACGCTTCCCAACGGAGTCCTGAAAGACGCCTATCTTGGTGCTGTCCGAGCGAGCGGCGGATGTGCTCGCTACGCGTGGCAGGTCACCGCTGGAGCGTTGCCAGCCGGCATCACGATGAAGAAATCGTCGAACACGAGTTCAGTTACGCTCTCCGGAGCGCCAACCAAAGCAGCGACTTATTCGTTCACCATTTCCGCGAGGGCGTGTGACGGGCATAGCGCGAAAGCCTCGTACAAAGTTGTGATACAGGTGGCTGCGGACCACGTTGTGGATCTGAGTTGGCATCCTTCGACGACTCTGGACGTGGCCGGATACAACATATACCGCGGACCGGACGGGAAATCGTGGAGCAAGATAAACTCGAGCCTCGCGGCGTCAACGATGTACAGCGACTCCACTGTGGCCGATAAGAGTACTTACTATTACGCGGCGACTGCGGTGGATGTGAAGGGCAGCGAAAGCAAAAAGTCGAATATAGCCAAGTCCTCCATTCCGTGAGCGCCGCATGCTCTGCAAAACGAAACGCCCCGGATTTCGCCGGGGCGGTTTCTGGCAGAACTGCAGCAGGGTTAGAACCGATTCCACAGGAACTGGTTGTAGACCTCGTGATGGAATTGGACTTCCGCCGCCTTAACGACGGTTCCCAAGAGGCGCGGGCAGCGGTCGGCGGAGGCCTGTTTCAGGTCGGCGTAGCGGGCTTTCACGTCTTCGCCAAGAAGTTTCGTGGTCCATTCCGCGTTGCGGAAGTTCTCGATCGCAGTGTAGATGTTGTCAGGCAGATAGCGTTCCTTTCCTTGGCGCAGATCCTTGATCTTGGCCGTGGTTCCCTCTATGCCAGTCTTGAAAATCCCTAGCATGACCAAGTAGGGGTTGGCGTCGGGCGCAACGGCGCGGACTTCGGTGCGCATGCTGCGCTCGTTGCCGATCGGAATACGGATCATGGCGCCGCGATCCACCGCGGAGGCCTTCAGTTGGTTAGGCGCCTCGAAGTGAGGATCGAGGCGGCGGTAGGCGTTGACGCTGGAGTTGAAAATCAGACAGAGGTCATTGCCGTGGGTCAGGATGCGATCGAGGAATTCGTAGCCCAGCTTGCTGAGCTTTTCCTCGCCTTTGGGATCCCAGAACAGGTTCTTGCCGTCTCCGCTGATGGAAACGTTTGTGTGCATGCCACTACCGTTTACGCCCACGACCGGCTTGGGCAGGAACGACGCCGTTAAACCCATGTTGCGGGCAACCTGCCGGCAGATCAGCTTGTAGAGTTGGATCTGATCCGCAGCGGCTACCACTTCGCCGTAGCCATAGTTGATTTCAAACTGCGACGGCGCGACCTCAGGATGATCCTTCTCGTTCTGGAAGCCCATGGAGCGCTGCACTTCGGCCGTCGTGTCGATAAAAGTGCGCAGTGGGTCGCCGGGCAAGGAGTGATAGTAGCCGCCGGTGTTCACGTATTCAAACTGCCCGGTTTCGTGATAACGGCGCTCGGCCTCGGGCCCTTGGAACAGGAAGCCTTCAATTTCGTTCGCGGCGTTCAAAGTGTAGCCCTTCTTCTTGTGCAAGTCATTGGCGAACAATTTGAGAACGCTACGAATGTCAGCGCTGTAGGGTTCGCCGTTCTTGTCGATTACTTCGCCAAAGGTGAGAACCTTGCCGGGGCCGAACACATCTGCCGGTCCCCAATAAAACGCGCCCCAATCGATACCCAAGCGCAGATCGCTCTCCCTTTGTGCGGTAAAGCCGCGGATGGAGGAACCGTCGAAGGTCAGATTGTCGTAGCTCTTCAGCAAGAACTTCTTGTCGTAGTCGAGCATGTGCAAGCGGCCCTCGAGGTCACTGAACATCACGGTCAGGGCCTTGATGCGCTTTTCGTCGGTGAGATACTTCAGACGCTCTTCGCGAATCTTATCTGGCGCGACGCGGTTCCTGCGCTGCTCCTTTGCTCTGAGGTTAAGTTCTTCCAATTCGTCGTAGGACAGTGCTAGGAAATTGCGCAGTTCGGTGGACATGGATGTCGTTGGTTCTCCTTCGCTCTAGGTACGAGATTCGGGCAAACTACTGCACGGGTTACTGGGAAGTTGAAATGGCTGGTTTCAACGCCGACTCGGAACTCGGAAGAATAGCGCGAGAGTCTGGGGCCATCCAATCGAAAAAGCTGATGTGGGGCATAAAAGGGATTTATTCGAGCGCACGGGGCCGCAGATCGCGGGAGTTGCGAATCAGGTGGGTTGGACTCCTAAGAATGGCATCGGATCAATACTGCGGGACCGTGATCGAAGCCGAAGCCCACTCGTGGATTGCATGCCGACGGCCGCAATCGAGACACTGGGTTGTAGGGTATTGCGTACGACAGTAAGGACAGACGGCTCCCGTTTCAAAAGGATCGAAGGACTGGCCGCACTGAGCGCACTGCCAATCCGCTCCAACTGGCGGAGCAGCTTTGCACGTCGGACAGGTAAATCCCGAGCGGCGTGGAAGTTTTGCCATGCGCAACAGCGTTTGGGCGTGCTTGAACCCAGCCCAGCAGTTCATTGCCATGTAGAGGGCGATTGCGCCCAGCCACAGGTCTCGTCTCCAGACGGCAAGTCCGATGAACGCAACGGCCCCTAGCAGACCCAGCACGGCGGCTGCCATCAGGCTACGGGCGCGACCAAGCGCAAACCAGAGCAGCGACCGCAGAATCTGACCGCCGTCCAAGGGATAAATCGGAAGGATGTTGAAGATGAGAAGCCCACCATTGATCCAGGCAATCGAACGCAGAAGTCGAAAGAGATCGGGAGCCGTGGATGTCACGCCCGCTGATCGACACGCGGAAAGGGTCACGAGAAAGACCGGTACTAAGGCAACGTTCACCAGCGGTCCGGCCGCAATGCTCCAGAGAGTTGCACCCGGACGTGGTGGAGGATCGACGTATGCCACCCCGCCCAAAGGCCATAGCACGATGCGATTGGCGTTTCCGCCCACCTGGCGACAGGCTAAAGCATGGCCGAATTCATGCAGTAGCACGATCAGGAATAGAGCCAAATATTCGAGAATGTTCCACAGAATCGATGAGTAGCGGCCCGAGCGGCTCTGAATCTCGTACACGGCCACAAGAAACCACGACCAGTGCAGGAAAACATCAATTCCAGCAAAGGCAAACAGGCGAATTGAGCCATCACGACCAGTAGGCATCACCAACAGTTTAATCGATGGCCGAGCAAAACTTGTTTTCTGTGTTCAACCTAGGGAAGTTTACTGCCGGTGGGCCGAAGCTCCTGCCGCCAACTCGCGCAGGGTCGCCAGGAAGCCAGCAGCGGTGCGAGGATCGTCGAGTGCATCCAGAGCGATGGTGGCAGAGAACTGGGGTGATTCGGGCCGGAAGCGGACCTGAAGCACATCCTGCTGGCGCACAGTCATCAGAGTATTGAGCTCTGGAGCCAGATCTTCCTGCCAGTGGGTGCGGGTCGTGAGCACGATGGGGCCGGGCTCGTAGATGTCCCATTGACGCTGATCTTTTTTTCGAGAGACGACCCCACGGCTGTGAGCGCACCAACGATGGCGAATCACATCCAGCCGGACGTTAGGAGACCCGCCCAGGTCGGCTTCGAAGGTCAGGGTTTCCTTCTGCTTGTGTACGCGACTCAGGATCCAGTTCACCGGCAGAGGCCGTGGCCGGAACTTCATGGTGACGCGAGCATTCTCGAAACTGCGCGAAGGGAACTGCAGGCGGGCGTGAAGACGGGAACTGTTAAGCCAGCGGAAGTCGACGATTCGTCCTTTACCGGCGCACGCTGACTGAACCCAGCGAAGCGCCTCGGCTCCGCGACGGCGGTTGTAGGCGGCGAAGAAGAAATACCATCCACCCAAAACGACCACCGCGGCGACCGCGTCGATGATAAGCAGGCGTCCCACAGGCGTACTTCGCTACCCCTCTGATGCCGATGGTACGTCCGAGGTTGCGGGTCGAGCAAGAGGACATTAGTCCCACAATGTCATTTTCTTTGCTCAGGAGCAAAATGGGCTGTGGAAAATCCGGGTATTAGCGCCCGGAGCAGAATATTGACCCCGACGCGGCCAGTCCGGACCTGCGTTGAACGCTGGATGGCAGAACCCCTTTACACGGCAGAACCCCTTTACACGGCAGAACCCCTTTACAATGT
>Ga0209580_10000651_pt1 | contig 17826 bp, 13 predicted proteins | sample Coa_R1_5_FD_187153 | JGI IMG/M metagenome (GOLD analysis project Ga0209580, IMG submission 187153) | Surface soil microbial communities from Centralia Pennsylvania, which are recovering from an underground coalmine fire - Coalmine... | ecosystem: Environmental > Terrestrial > Soil >... | reverse complement strand
GGCAGCTCTCGCAGTCGACCGTCTTCCGCGGTTCCATCTTCCACGTCGAGCGGGATCGGGTCCGCCTGCCGAACGGGCGTACGGCGACGCTCGACATCGTCAGGCATCGCGGATCGGTGGTGCTCGTGCCCCAGCCGGATCGGCGGCATGTCATCCTGATTCGGCAGTATCGGCATGCGCTCGGCCGCTTCATTTGGGAACTTCCGGCCGGATCGCGGGAGGCGGGCGAGTCGCCCGCGCGGGCGGCGTGGCGCGAATGCGGCGAGGAGATTGGCCTGGTTCCGCGACGCCTCGATCGGCTCGGCGCCTATTACCCGACGCCAGGCTTCTGCGATGAATACATGATCTTCTATCGATGCCGCTCCCTCGTCGCGAAGCCCGCGGCCATGGCGCAGGATGAAGATGAGGACATTCGGCCGCGGACCTGCTCGGCGGCCGAGGCCCGGTCGCTCGTTCGTCGGGGGACGATCATCGACATGAAGACCGTCGTCGGCCTTCAACTCGTTGGCATACTCTGACCGCAGTATGAAAGTGGCGGGCGCACCGGTCGCGGGCGGTTTGAGTCACTGGCCAATCCGGAGCAGACGACGGATAATCCGTGGTGAGGCCCCGCGGGACGGCGCCTCAGCACCGTTGGCTTGCCTGGGTTCAACCGACACGAGGCCTTCTTTCACCATGTACAGCGCTGGTCGGGCTGGATTCTGCCTCCTGGGTGTCCTGGCGACGGCTATCGTCGCCGCGTGCGGCCCCGGTGGGACGCCCGCCCCGGCGACGGCGGCAGCGGCCAGCGGCGCGACCGGTGGACGCGCCGGCGCAGGACCCGTCCCCGTGCTCACGGCGCCGGCCGTTCTCAAGGACGTGCCCCAACTCGTGCAGACGGTCGGCACGGTCGAAGCGTATTCGACGGTCTCGATTCTTCCGCAGGTGTCGGGCGTGCTCCTCAAAGCGTTCTTTGCCGAGGGCCAGGACGTGGCCGCGGGCGATGTCCTCTTCACGATTGACCCGCAGCCCTATCAAGTGGCGCTCAACCAGGCCAACGCGACGTTGGCGAAGGACGTCGCTCAGGCCAAGAATGCCGAGGCGATGCGCGCGCGCAATGAGGACCTGCTGAAGCGCGGCATCCTGTCCCAGCAGGACTACGACACGTCGGCGTCCACGGCGGCGTCGCTCGGCGCGACGGTCCAGGCCGACCAGGCGCAGATCGACAGCGCCAAGCTCCAACTGCAGTACACGAGGATCACCTCGCCCGTGACGGGCCGAACGGGCTCGCTGCTCGTGCACGAGGGCAACCTCGTGCGGACGACCGATACCAGCCCGCTGGTTGTCATCAATCAGATCACGCCGATTCGCGTGACCTTCGGCGTCCCGGCGCAGTACCTGTCGGAGGTCCGCAGCAGCCAAGCGGCGGCGCCGCTTGCGACGACCGCGCGCGCCGCCGGGTCGACTGACGTGCCCTCGCGCGGGACCGTATCGTTCCTGGACAACGCCGTCGACCCAGCGACCGGCACGCTCAAGGTCAAGGGTACGTTCGCCAACACGGACCGCAAGCTCTGGCCCGGGGAACTCGTCGAGGTGTCGCTGCAACTGACCATCGCCTCGAGGGCGACGGTCGTGCCCGCCGCGGCTGTCCAGAACGGCCAGCAGGGTCAGTACGTCTACGTGGTGAATGCCGATCGCACGGTCGCCTTCCGTCCGGTGCAGGTCTCGCTGCGCAATGGCGACGACGTGGTCATCACGAGCGGGCTCAAGGCCGGGGAGGAGGTCGTGACGGACGGGGTGCTGGGTCTCACGCCGGGCGCGCGCATCCAGGTCAAGAACGCGGTCGGCGCAGCCGGATCACGGGGCACGCGGCCATGACCTTCGCGACGCTCTTCGTCCGCCGGCCGGTGACGACGACGCTCATTCAGATCGCGATTGTCATCTTCGGCATCATGGGCTATCGGACGCTCCCCGTGAGCGATCTGCCGACGATCGACTACCCCACCATTCAGGTCTCGGCCTCGCTGCCGGGCGCCAACCCCGACACGATGGCGGCGGCGGTGGCGACGCCGCTCGAGAAGCAGTTCTCGACGATTCCGGGCGTGTCGCAGATCACCTCGACCAGCAGCCTCGGCAACACGACGGTCGTCCTGCAGTTCGTGCTCGATCGCAACATCGACGCGGCGGCGCAGGACGTCCAGACAGCGATCTCGCGGACGACCAAGCAGTTGCCGCCGGGCATGCCCGCACCGCCGTCCTACAACAAGGTCAACCCGGCCGATCAACCGATCTTCTACCTGGCGTTGAGCTCGACGACGCTGCCGCTCTCGATGGTCGACGACCGGGCCGAGACCCTGCTCGCCCAGCGGATCTCGATGGTCGACGGCGTCGCGCAGGTCTCCGTCTACGGGGCGCAGAAATTCGCCGTGCGCATCGACGTGAACCCGATTGAGCTCACGGCGCGCGGCATCGGCATCGACGAGCTGGCGACCGCGATTCAGAACGGCAGTTCCAGCCGTCCAACCGGCACGCTCTATGGCCAGGACAAGACCTATACGGTCTTCGCGGAGAACGGCCAGCTCTTCAACGCCGCGGCGTTCGCGCCGCTGGTCGTGGCGTTCCGGAACGGACGGCCCGTGCGGCTCGATGAAGTCGCGCATGTCTATGACGGCGTCGAGAACGACAAGACCGCGAGCTGGGTGAACGGCGAGCGCGCGATCTACCTGGCAATCCAGAAACAGCCCGGCGTGAACACCGTGGCGGTCGTCGACGCGATCCGCGCCTTGCTGCCGACGCTCCAGGCCCAGATTCCAGCGGCGATGACCCTTCAGATCCGCAGCGACCGGTCGGTGTCGATCCGGGACTCCGTGCGGGACGTGAAGTTCACGCTGCTCCTCACCGTGGCGCTCGTCATCATGGTGATCTTCCTGTTTCTCAGGAACCTGTCGGCGACGCTCATCCCGAGCCTGGCGCTGCCGGCCTCGATCATCGGCACCTTCGGCGCGATGTACCTGCTGGGGTACAGCCTCGACAACATGTCGCTGATGGCGCTCACGCTGTCGGTCGGCTTCGTCGTCGACGATGCGATCGTCATGCTCGAGAACATCGTGCGCCACATGGAGATGGGCAAGAGCGCGATGGAGGCCGCCCTCGACGGTGCCAAGGAAATCGCGTTCACGATCGTGTCGATGACGCTGTCGCTCGTCGCGGTCTTCATCCCCGTCCTCTTCATGGGCGGCATCGTCGGCCGGCTGCTACACGAGTTCGCGGTCACGATCGGCGTCGCGATCCTGGTTTCGGGCTTCGTGTCGATCAGTCTGACGCCGATGCTCGGCGCACGCTGGCTCCGGCCGGGCACCCATCTCAAGCATGGGCGCATGTACATGTTCGTGGAAGGCGTGTTCGAGAACAGCCGGCGCGCCTACGGCTGGACGCTCAAGTCGACGCTCACGCACCACGTCATCACGATGCTCGTCTCGCTGGCCCTCGTGGCCGCGACCGGCTACCTCTTCGGGCTGATCCCGAAGGGCTTCATCCCGACGGTCGACACGGGCACGATTCAAGCGACGACGGAATTCGTGCAGGGCGTCGGCTTCAACGCCAGCGTGCTGCATCAAACGCAGGTCGCCGACATCATCCGGGCGGACCCCAATGTCCTCAACACCACGTCGAACGTCGGTGGGAACCAGGGACGCCTCAGCATCGACCTCAAGCCGCTGGCCCCGAATGGGCCCAGGAAGCTGAGCGCTGACGACGTCATCAACGAACTTCGGAAGAAGTTGACCGGCGTTCCGGGCATTCGGACGTACCTGACGAACCCGCCCGCGATCCGCATCGGTGGTCAGATGACCCGGGCGCAATATCAGTACACCCTGACCGGAACCGGCGACACGGGCCCCCTCTACGACGCGGCGACCAAGCTCGAGCAGGCGATGCACGGCATTCCGTCCATCGTCGACGTGTCGAGCGACCTGCAGTTGGACTACCCGCAGGTCAACGTGTCCATCGATCGGGACCGCGTGGCCGCGCTCGGGCTGACGGCCGATCAAGTCCAGACCGCCATGGTCAATGCCTACAGTACCGAGCAGGTCGCGACGCTCTACGCGCCGGACAACGAGTACATGGTGATCATGCAGGTCGCGCCGGAATTCCAGAACCGGCCGGACGCACTCGCCGCGCTCTACGTGCGGTCGTCGTCGGGCAGCCTGGTGCCACTGTCGAACGTCGCGTCCATCTCGCCGGGCGTCGGCCCGCAAAGCGTCAATCACACGGGCCAACTGCCCTCGGTCACGATCTCGTTCAACCTCGCCGCTAACGCCGCGCTGGGCGTCGCGACGGCGCAGGTGTCGGACGCGGCGCGGCAGCTCCTGCCGGCCGGGATCGTGGGCTCGTTCCAAGGCGCGGCGCAGGCCTTTCAGGACTCGCTCACGGGCCTCGGCGTCATCCTGGTGATGGCGATTTTCGTCATCTACGTCGTGCTCGGCATCCTCTACGAAAGCTTCATCCACCCGCTGACGATCCTCTCCGGGCTGCCGTCGGCGGGCCTCGGCGCGCTCGTGACGCTGCTCATTTTCCGCGTGGACCTGAACCTCTACGCCTTCGTCGGCGTGATCATGCTCGTGGGCCTCGTGAAGAAGAACGGCATCATGATGATCGACTTCGCCATCGAGGCGCGGCGTACGGGCGGCATGTCGGCACACGACGCGATCTACGAGGCGTGCATGGTGCGCTTCCGGCCGATCATGATGACCACGATGGCGGCGCTCGTGGGCACGCTGCCCATCGCCCTCGGCTGGGGCGCCGGCGCCGAGTCGCGCCGACCGCTCGGTCTGGCCGTCGTCGGCGGCCTGCTCGTCTCGCAGACGCTGACGCTCTACATCACGCCGGTCTTCTATCTCTACATGGAGTGGATCAGCAACCGGGTCTCGCGCCGCCGCCGCCCGGTCCCCGTGCCTCGGCCGGCGTCCAATGTGGCGTGATTCAAACCATTTGTAGAGTTCAGGCAAGGCTCAGCCGTTGCCGCCGCTCCTCCTCGACCGTGTGTATGGCCGGCGTGAGCGCGATGCGCAAAACCTCGTCGGCGTCGTCCACGTAGCGGACCGTGAGGTCACGACGCAACTCCGGCGTCAGGTCCTCGTTGACGTTCTTCTGATTCAGCCGCGGCAGGATGACTTCCCGGATGCCGAGCCGCCGGGCCGCGAGCACCTTCTCCTTGACGCCGCCGATGGGCAGGACGCGGCCCGACAGGGTGATCTCGCCGGTCATCGCCACGTCGCCCCGCACGGGTCGGCCGGAGAGCGCTGACACGAGCGCCGTGACCATCGTCACGCCCGCCGACGGGCCGTCCTTGGGAATCGCGCCCGAGGGCACGTGCAGGTGCATCTCGGCGTCCTTGTAGAACTGCGGATCGATGCCGTAGCGGGCGCCGTTGGCGCGCACCCACGACAGCGCGATACGCGCGGATTCCTTCATCACATCGCCGAGATGGCCCGTGAGCGTCAGGTGGCCGCCGCCCGCCATGCGGGACGCCTCGATGAAGAGCACGTCGCCGCCGACCGGAGTCCAGGCCAGGCCGATCGCGACACCCGGGTCCTTCGTCCGATCTTTCATCTGCTCGTCGAGGTGCGCGGGCGCGCCGAGCATCGCCTCGACGACCTCCGGCGTGACGGCCAGCGAGGCCGCCGCGGTGCCCTCGGCGGATCGCCGGGCGATCTTCCGGCAGATGGCCCCAATCTCCCGCTCGAGGCTGCGAACGCCGGCCTCGCGCGTATACCCTCGGATGATCGCGGCGAGAGCCGCCTCGGTGAACGTCACCGCCTCGGGCAACAGGCCATGGTTCGTGAGCTGGCGGAGGACGATGTGGTCGCGCGCGATCTGGAGCTTCTCCTCTTCCGTATACCCGGCGAGCTCGACGATCTCCATGCGGTCGCGCAGCGGCCCGGGAATCGTGTCGAGGATGTTCGCGGTCGTGATGAAGAGGACCTCCGATAAATCGAACGGCACGTCCAGGTAGTGGTCTCGGAACGTGTTGTTCTGCTCGGGGTCCAGCACCTCGAGGAGCGCCGACGCCGGATCGCCGCGGAAATCCGCGCCCAGCTTGTCGATCTCGTCGAGGATGAACACGGGATTGCGCGAGCCGGCGCGGCGCAGGCCCTGGATGATCTGGCCGGGCAACGCCCCGATGTAGGTGCGGCGATGCCCGCGAATCTCGGCTTCGTCGCGCATGCCGCCGAGCGACACCCGCACGTAGTTGCGACCCATCGACGCGGCGATCGACTTGGCGAGCGACGTCTTGCCGACGCCGGGTGGCCCGACGAAACACAGAATGGGCCCTTTCACATCGGGTTTCAGCTTCCGGACCGCCAGGTACTCGACGATGCGGTCCTTGATGCGATCGAGGCCGGAGTGGTCGCGGTTGAGAATCTCCATGGTGTGGACGAGATCGATCACCTCGTCCGTGCGCTTGGCCCAGGGCAGGACCACGAGCCAGTCGATGTACGTCCGGGCGACGGTGTACTCGGCCGCCGCGGCCGGCATCTTCGACAGCCGATCCAGCTCGCGGATGGCTTCCTTCTTGACCTCGGCGGGCATGCCCGCGGCCTCGATCTTCTCGCGTAGCTCTTCGATCTCCTTGGCCTGGTCGTCGCCCTCGCCGAGTTCCTTCTGAATCGCCTTCATCTGCTCGCGGAGCAGGAACTCGCGCTGACCCTTGCCGACCTCGGACTGGACGTCGGCCTGGATCTTCGACCCGAGTTCGAGAACCTCGAGCTCCTTGGTCAGCAGCCGGTGCAGTTCGGCCATCCGGGCGCGCACGTTCGTCGTCTCGAGCAGTTGCTGCCTGGCCGCGGAGGAGAGGGTGCCGAGGCTCGACGCGATGAAATCGGACACCCGCGCCGGGTCCGAGATGTTGGCGGCGAGCGCCACCAGATCCTCCGAAAGAACCGGGGAGAGCTGGACGATCTGCTGGAATGTCGTGCGGATATTACGCTGGAGCGCGTCGATCTCGACGGCCTCGGCCTCGGTCGAGATCTCGACGTCCTCGCTGACCTCCGCTCGCAGGTACGGCTTCGCCGTGGTGACGCGGGTGATCCGCAGCCGAAGCAGTCCCTGAACGATGAGGCGCAGGCTGCCATCGGGCAGCTTGAACATCTTGTGGATGTGCGTGAGGGTGCCCACGTCGTACAGGTCGGCCTGGCCGGGCTCCTCGACGGCCGCATCGCGCTGGGTGACGACCCCGATGAGCTTGTCGCCGGCGATGGCCTCGTCGATGAGTTTGATCGAGCTTTCGCGCGCGACGGCCAGCGGCATGAAGGAATGGGGAAAGAGCACCGTCTCCCGCAGCGGGAGCAACGGCACTTCGGCCGGCACGACGTACGTGCGCTCACCGTTCGTTGACGACGCTTGGACCTCGGTCATGACGACCCCCCGATCCCCCAAAATACAACACCGCGCAAGCCCCGCACTTTCGGCGGGACCTGCGCGGTGGGAAAGTCCTCGATGCGTCCGCGAAGCCCGGCCGCCCTAGTTCAGGTCCAGCAGGAAGCCCGCCGACCGACGCTGTGACAGTTGCCGCTGCCGGCGTTCGGCCAGCTCACGCGCCTCTTCGCAGTCCTTGCACCGCACCGCGAACGGCAGCGCCCGGAGACGTCGCTCCGAGATCTCGTCGCCGCACTCGAAGCAGTTGCCGTAGGTTCCTTCGTCGAGTCGCGTCAGCGCTTCCTCGATCTTGTGGCGCGTCTCCGATTTCATCTGGATCAGCGCCAGCTCGATGTCGTCTTGGATGTCGGCTTCCGACGCTTCGGCCGCGTCGAGGACGCCCGCGCCCTCGCCCGAGGCCCCTTCCGCCCGGACATCCCGCATCTTCTCCTGCACTTCGGCCAGGATCTCGCGACGCCGATCCTCCAGGATCCGCTTGAGCTCGGCATAGCGCTCCTGCGCCCGCTCGGCCTGCCCGTTGAGGTTCGTGCGTGCTTTCATGACCCCCTCCAATCCCGCTCTCGATCTGGTCTTCACTGCCATGATGGCTATCCCGCTAAGCAATAAAAATGCCAATCCTGACACAATCGAAATACCCTGTCAATCCGCCTGATCGTCCCCTCCAGACTTACCACGTGTCGTTTTTTCCATACGGTTGGTCGTCGACGAGCCTTATGTTGGACGACCCAGAGCCTCGAAACGATACATGGGGCTGGTGACCAAATCTAAGCCAATGGACGGCACCTCACCGCGGCGACCAGCACCGCGCCGTACAGCTTTAGACGACGGGGCGTCGGGGACGTTCGGGAGGTTGCTATACTTGACGGTTTGCGGGGGCCGCATGGCGCTGTTCCCTGGTCTTCTAGAGGCTACGTATGCCCAAGCAGTGTGAGATTTGCGGCAAGACCGGCGTCGTCGGCCGCAGTCTGAGCCACGCCCACAACGTCACGGCGCGGCGATTCGAAGCGAACCTGCAGCGGGTCCGCGCCGTCGTCCACGGGGGCGTCCGTCGCATCCGGGTCTGCACACGCTGCATCAAGTCCAACCGCATCGTCAAAGCCGCCTAGCGGAGCCCGTCCGTGCGTGAAGCCATCTCGACCTCCGAGGCGCCGGGCGCCATCGGACCCTACAGTCAGGCGATCCGCGCCGGCGGCTTCCTGTTCGTCTCGGGTCAGATCCCGCTCGACCCGGCGACCGGCGCCCTGGTCGCGGGCGGGATCGCGGAGCAAACGCATCGGGTCCTGAAGAATCTCGACGCCATCCTGCGCGCCGCCGGCACGTCATTTAACACCGTGGTCAAGACAACCGTGTATCTGGCGGACATGAGCGAGTTCGCGGCGATGAACGCGATTTACGCGGAGTACATGCCCTCGCCGGCTCCCGCTCGTGCGACCGTCCAAGCCGCGCGGCTGCCGAGGGACGTCAGAGTGGAGATTGACGTGGTCGCCCACGTCGGCCTTTGATGCCGGACGACTGACGCTCGAGGGACGGGAACCGCTCGTCCGATTGACCGTCGCGCGTCGGCGCTCGAGTCATCTCGCCCCGCGTTCGACCGCGAGCACGCCGTCGATGCCCTTGATCGCTTTCATGACGCGATCGAGGTGTTTCACGTCGGTGATTTCGACCGTCATCCGAATCGAGCCCTGATGGTCGCTGTCGACCGTGGCCTCGATGTCGCGGATGTTCGTGTTGATGCCGGCAATCCGTGAGCTGACGTCGGCGAGAATCCCCCGGCGGTCCGCGACGGCAATTTTGAGCCGCACGGTGTCGGGCGACGGATCGGCCGCGCGGTCCCATTCGACGTCGATGCGTCGCTCCGGGTCGTAGAGCAGGTTCACGACGTTCGGGCACGTCACCGAGTGCACCGACACGCCCTTCCCCCGCGTGATGTACCCGACGATCTTCTCGCCGCGAATCGGATTGCAGCACCGTGCCCGAAAGACCATGACGTCGTCGATGCCGCGCACCTTGATCTTCTGTTGGCCGCCGCCGAGCACGCGCTTGACGACCGTGGTGAAGGCCCCATCGGGGGCGCGCTCCCGGAGGGTGTCCTGACCGACCAGGCGCGTGAGGACCGCGCGCGCCGTCAGCTTGCCGTAGCCGATCATCACGAAGAGGTCCTCGGCCTTGGCCGCGCCGTACTCCGACGCGATGGCGCCGAGCGCCTCGTCGGCGAACTTGGCGCGATCGACGCCGAACCGGCGCGCCTCCGTGTCGAGGAGCCGCCGGCCGATCTCGAGGCTGCGCGCCTTGTCCTCGGCGTGGATCGCATGGCGCACCTTGTTGCGCGCGCGCGAGGTCGTCACGAAGCTCAGCCAGTCGCGGCTGGGCTTGTGGTTGGGCTGCGTGAGGATCTCGACGATGTCGCCGTTCTCGAGCGGCGTCCGGAGCGGCACCATGCGGCCGTTCACGCGCGCGCCCACGCACCGGTGGCCGACGTCCGTGTGGACGAAGTAGGCGAAGTCCACCGGCGTCGCGCCGCGCGGCAGTGACTTGACCTCGCCCTTCGGCGTGAAAATGTAGACCTCCTCCGGATAGAGCTCGATGCGGAGGTTCTGCAGGAACTCCTTCGGGTCGCGGACGTCCTGCTGCCACTCCAGGAGCTGCCGGAGCCAGTGAAAGTACTGGTCTTCCCGCTCGGGCTGCTCCGATCCGACGCGGCCCTCCTTGTACTTCCAATGTGCGGCGATGCCTTCCTCGGCCACGCGATGCATGTCGGCGGTCCGGATTTGGACCTCGAACGGGAGGCCGCGCTCCCCGACGACCGACGTGTGCAGCGACTGATAGCCGTTCGGCCGGGACATCGCGATGAAGTCCTTGAACCGGCCAGGCACCGGCGACCACATCTGATGAATGATGCCGAGCACGGCGTAGCAGTCCTGGACCGTCGGCGCGACGACGCGCAGCGCGATGAAGTCGTAGACCTGATCGAGGCTCACCTGCTGGCGCTGGAGCTTCTGATGAATCGACCAGAGACGCTTGATCCGTCCCTCGATCGTGACCACCGGTATCTGCGCCTCGGCGAGCCTCGAGAGGAGCCCGGCGCGCAGCTCCTCGATGAGGCCCTCGCTCGCCTTTCGTTTCGCATCGACCGCGGCGCGGAGCGCCTGATACGCCGGTGCCTCGAGGTGCCGGAACGCCAGCTCCTCCAGCTCGTTCTTGATCTTGCTCATTCCCAGCCGGTGCGCGATCGGCGCGTAGATATTGCGCGTCTCCTCGGCGATCCGCGCGCGGCGGTCCTCCGGCAGGAAGTGGAGGGTCCGCATGTTGTGCAGCCGGTCGGCGAGCTTGACCATGATCACGCGGATGTCATCCACCATCGCGAGGAGCATCTTCCGGAAGCTCTCCGCCTGCCGCTCCTCGCTCGACGGGAACTGGAGGGCGCTCAGCTTCGTGACGCCTTCCACGACGTGGGCCACTTGCTCCCCGAAGAGCTCCCGGACCTTGTCGATGCTGTTGGGCGTGTCTTCGACGATGTCGTGGAGGAGCCCGGCCGCAATGGACACGGCGTCGAGCCGCAGGTCGGCCAGGATGTCGGCAACTTCCAGCGGATGGACGAGATAGGGCTCGCCGGACCGGCGCGTTTGCCCCCGATGCTCGTAGGCCGAAAACACGTAGGCCCGGCGGAGCAGCTCCGTGTCGGCCTCGGGATTGGCCGCTCGCACCTTCTCAACGAGGTCCTCGAACCGGATCATGGGCGGCGGTGTCTAAACCAAAAGGATACCTTGACGGGTTTTTTTGCGGTTCACTATACTGGCCGGACTTCGGCGACCGCGCGGAGCCGCCCGAGCACGTCTCGACGTCACGAAAAGGGGCTTTGAAATGTCGTATCGACTGATTCGCACGGGCGCACTCGTCGCAGCGGTGGGATTGACCCTCGCCGGCTGCGGCCGGTACTCCATCAGCAACATCCGCGCCCTCAAGGCCTTTGGCGACGCCAACAAGCTCTACCAGCGGACCGACTACGCGGCGGCCGTCCTTCGGTACCAGGACGTCATCCAGCTCGACCCCCAGGCTCCCATCAAGGGCTTCGCGTACTTCTTCCTGGGCAACTCGTACGACAACCAGTACAAGCCGTCAAAGAAGGGCGACCCGGCCAACGACGCCAATCTGCCCAAGGCCGTCGAGAACTACAAACTGGCGATTGAGAATCTCTCGGGCAACGAGCCGCGCGAGCCTGAGATGCGCAAGCTCGCCTTCGAGTACCTGATTGCCGCGTACGGCACGGACAAGCTGAATGACCTGGCGCAGGCCGAGCCGGTGGCCCAGCAGCTCATCGCGATGGAGCCAAACGAGCCGACCAACTACGAAGCCCTCGGGAAGCTCTACGAGGAAGCCAAGCGCATGGACGACGCCGAGCGGAGCTTCAAGAAGGCCGTCGAAGTGAAGCCGGGCGATGGCTCCAGTTATGTCACCCTGGCCGGGTTCTACAACCGCCAAGGAAACTTCCCCAAGACGATGGAAGCGCTCGCGGGCCGCGCGCAGGCCGAGCCGAATAACCCGGACGCGTGGCACACGATGGCGGCCTACTACTGGGACGAGACCTACCGCGACGGCCGGCTGACGCCTCAGGTCAAGAAGGACTACATCGACAAGGGCATTGCCGCCGACGAGAAGGCTCTGGCCATTAACCCGGATTACGCCGAGGCCATGGTCTACAAGGGCATCCTCCTTCGCGCCAAGGCGCTGACCATCAAGGATCCCGCCCAGCAGAAGGCCCTCATCGACGAAGCCGACAAGCTGAAGGAAAAGGCCCTCGAGATCCAGAAGAAACAGAACGCCGCGGCCGCGACCTCTGGCAAGAAGGGCGGGAACTGAGGGCCGCGGGGAAGCTCTTGGCGAGTGTCTACGCGGCGCCTGAAGGATGGGACTTCGTAGGTCTTAACTGCCGGCCGCCTCGGTCCGCATGCCCTCGGTGACGATGCCGACCTTGGTGACGCCGGCCCCGCTCGCCGCATCGATGATGCGCATGATCTCGCCATAGGCGACCGAGGGGTCGCCGATGATGAAGAGGGTCTTGTCACGCCGCGTCTCGAACGTCGTGCGTAGGAAGCTTTCCAGATCGTTGATGGCGATGACCTGCTTGTTGACCGTGAGCGTATGGTCGGCCTTGTACTCGGCGACCACCTGGTTCGGGTCGACCTTTTGCACGCTCTTGGAGACTTCGAGCGGCAGGTTGACGTCGATGCCCTTCTGCGTGAGGGGCAGGGCCGCCATGAAGATCACGAGCAACACGAGCAGCACGTCGATGAACGGCGTGACGTTCATGTCGGCCTTCGCCTGCGGCTTGGCGCCGGTGATGACTTTTTCGGCGCCGTGGTGGATATGGGGGTGCCGCATTACTGGCCTCCGCCGCCGCCGGCGGCGTTCCCGCCCGGCCGCTCCGTGATGAGACCAACGGTGTCAATCTGCGCGTGTCGGAGCGCGTCCATCATCTGCATGATGGCGCCGTACTTCGCGTCCTTGTCGCCCTTGAGATACACCGTCTTGTCGGTCTTCGTCTCCAGAATGACCTTCAACCGCCCGACGACCTGATCCTCGGGAAGCTGTTTCGTGTTCACGTAGAGCTTCCCCATGGCATCGACGGCGACGACGGTCTGATCGGCCGTGTCCGGTTTGTCCTGGGTGTTAGTGGCGTAGGGCATGTTGAGCTCCACGCCCTTCTGCAGCATCGGCGCGATGATCATGATGATGATGAGCAGCACCAGCATGACGTCCACGAGCGGCGTGACGTTGATGTCCGACTTGATGCCGTCCTTGGAGCCGCCGACGTCCATTGACATAAGAACACTCCTACCGGGCCAGATCCGAATCCGTTATGACGTCTTCTTGATGAAGTAGTCCACGAGTTCCGAGGACGAATTGTCCATCTCGATGCTGAACGACTCGAGGCGGTTCGTAAAGTAGTTGTACATCCAGACGGCCGGGATGGCGACGACGAGGCCGAGCGCGGTCTCGATCAACGCCTCGGCGATACCGGCCGACACGGCGCCGAGACCCGCCGATCCGGTGGTGCCGATGCCCTGAAACGCCGAGATGACGCCGACGACCGTGCCGAGCAGCCCGACGAACGGGGCGGTCGAGCCGATGGTCGCGAGGGCGGCGATCCCCTTTTTGAGGTCGCTCGACGTCAACGCGGTGGCGCGCTGAATCGCGCGACGCACCGTGTCGACGACGTCGTCACGGTTCAAGGTGCCGCCGGTGTCCTGCTGGAACTGATATTCCTGGAGGCCGGCCAAGACGACCTTGGCGAGGTGGCTGTACTGATACGTCTTCGCCTGCGAGACGGCCAGAGCGTCCTTCAAGCGGCCGTCCTTGAGGTGCTTGGCCACCTGCGGCGCGTAGAGCTTGGATTGCTTCCGCGCCTGGCTGAACGTGTAGTACCGCTCAATGGCGACCCCGAACGACCACATCGACATAATCACGAGAACCACGGCGACGGCCATCGCCACCGGGGTCATCGTCTGCACTAACTCGATCAGATTCATTCCGTCCTCCAGCCTCCGAATGAACGCTCCGAACCCGTGACACGCCAAGACCCCGGTGCGCCGCCCGGCGCAAAAGCCCGGGGTCTCTGTCGACCGCCCTCGCCCGCAGGACGTCCCGCGGCTTCATCTACTTCAACGTGAAGTTCACCGTTACACTCATCACGATGTCCACCGGCTGACCACCGAGCAGCGTCGGCGAGTATTTCCACTGTTTGACCGCGTCGATCGCCGCCTCATCGAGCGCTGCGAGCGGGCCGTTCTTGAGGATCTTCAGGTCTTTCACCGAGCCATCCTTGGCGATGACGGCTTCGAGGATCACCATGCCCTGGACCTTCGCCGCCCGCGCGATGGCCGGATAGACGGGCGCGGGCGCAAAGAGCTGCTTAGGTGGCTTGATGTCGCCGCCGACACGGATGGGCGCGGCCGGCGGAGGCGGCGGTGGCGGCGCCCCGAGGCCGCCCGCGACGCCAGTGGTCTGAGTCACGATGCCACCCACGACGCCCTGGAAGCCCGAGTAGTTGGGCTGCGGCGGCGCTTCCTTGATGATCGCCGGCGGCGCCTCAACGGGCGCGACGTTCGGGTTGGGCGGCGGCGGCTGGTTGACCGGCTGCGCCGGTGGCGGCGGTGGCGGTGGCGGTGGCGGCGGTGGCGGCGGGGTCGCCACGAACGCCATCACCGACTGCGGCGTCGGAATGCCGGTGTAGGCCAGAAGTGGAATGACGACGAGTGCGATGAGGACAACGGAGTGCGTCAGGATCGAAAGCGGGATGGTGTACCACTTCTTCGTCCCGACCTTGATCGTGGGGTCGACGACGTCGCGAAACATCTCACTGGGCACGAAGACCCTCCCTGCACGCCGATACCGCCGACCAGCAAAGGCGGCGATTATAGCCAGACCCAAAAAACCCTGTCAACGAACCGGCTCTTTCAGCTTAGACACCACCGGTCCAAAAATGGCCATCGCCCAGCCCTGGGGCGGCCGCCCGACGGCGATTCCCGCTAGGCATTCCGGGCGCGGCCAATGCGCATGCCGTAGAACGACCGCCAGACGAAAAACACCGACACGGCGAAAAACAGGCCGGCGAGGAGCCGCGTCATCAGTTCCCCCTGGTCGGCCGCCAGGCTCACAGCCAGCTCCACAGCCAGGAGGCCGAAGAGGGTCGTGAACTTGATGATCGGGTTCATAGCGACCGAGGACGTGTCCTTGAAGGGATCGCCCACGGTGTCGCCCACGACGGTCGCGTCGTGGAGGGGCGTGCCTTTCTGCTTCAGCTCGACCTCGACGATTTTCTTGGCGTTGTCCCAGGCGCCGCCCGCGTTGGCCATGAAGATCGCCTGGTAGAGGCCGAAGAGCGCGATCGAAATCAGGTACCCGATGAAGAAGAAGGGCTCGAGGAACGCGAACGCCAGCGTACCGAAGAACACGGCGAGGAAGATGTTGAACATGCCGGCCTGCGCGTACTGCGTGCAGATCGCGACGACCTTCTTCGAGTCGGCCACCGAGGCCTTGGTCGCGCCCTCCAACTTGATGTGTGCCTTGATGAACTCGACCGCGCGGTACGCGCCCGTCGTCACGGCCTGCGTCGAGGCGCCGGTGAACCAGTAGATCATGGCGCCGCCCGTGACGAGGCCGAGCAGGAATGGCGGATGCAGGATGGATAGGTGCTGGATGCCGACCGTATCTCGTAGGCCATTCGTCAACGCCATGATGATCGAGAAGATCATCGTCGTCGCGCCGACGACGGCCGTGCCGATGAGCACGGGCTTGGCGGTCGCCTTGAAGGTGTTGCCGGCGCCGTCGTTTTCCTCGAGGTTGTGCTTGGCCTTCTCGAAGTCGGCGTCGAAGCCGTACGTCGTCTTGAGCTCGGCCTTGATGCCAGGAATCTGCTCGATCGTCGAGAGCTCGTAGACCGACTGTGCGTTGTCGGTGACCGGCCCGTAGGAATCGACCGCGATCGTCACCGGCCCCATGCCGAGGAAGCCGAACGCGACGAGGCCGAAGGCAAACACGGCCGGCGCGATCATGCCGATGTCCCCGAACGATCGGCTCACGAGGTAGCCGAGACTCATGAGCACCATGATGGCCATGCCGAGCCAGTAGGCACTGAAGTTGCCGGCCACAAAGCCGGAGAGGATCGTGAGCGACGCGCCGCCCTCCTTGCTGGAGCTGACGATCTCGCGCACGTGCCTCGACCCGGTTGACGTGAAGACCTTAACCAGCTCGGGAATGATCGCGCCGGCCAGGGTGCCGCACGTGACGATGGTCGAGAGCTTCCACCAGAGCGTGCCGTCGCCCATGTCATGGATCAACACGTAGGAGGCAAGGTAGGTCAGGGCCACGGACACGATCGACGTGAGCCACACGAGGCGCGTGAGCGGGTGCTCGTAGTTCATCTTGTCCACGTGCGCGTACTGGCTCTTGGCGAGAATCGCGTTCAACAGGTACGACCCGCCCGCCGTGATCACCATCACGATGCGCATGGCGAAGATCCAGACCAGCAATTGAATCTGCGTCGTCGGATTGCTGACCGCGAGCAGGATGAACGAGATCAGGGCGACGCCCGTGACGCCGTAGGTCTCGAAGCCGTCGGCCGACGGCCCGACCGAGTCACCCGCGTTGTCGCCCGTGCAGTCGGCGATGACGCCGGGATTGCGCGCGTCATCTTCCTTGATCTTGAACACGATCTTCATGAGATCGGCGCCGATGTCGGCAATCTTCGTGAAGATGCCGCCGGCAATGCGGAGCGCCGAGGCGCCGAGCGACTCGCCGATCGCGAAGCCGATGAAGCACGGCCCCGCGTAGTCGCCGGGAATGAAGAGCAGGATGATGAGCATCATGATCAGCTCGACGCTGATGAGGAGCATGCCGATGCTCATCCCGGCCTTGAGAGGAATCTGATAGCAGGGATACGGCTTCCCGGCCAGCGCCGCGAACGCCGTGCGCGAGTTCGCGTACGTGTTCACCCGGATGCCGAACCACGCCACGCCGTAGCTGCCCCCGATCCCGACGACGCTGAAGAACAGGATGACGGCGACCTTGACCGGCGCGAAATGCTGGAGCACGCCGAAGTAGAACGCGATGATGACGCCGATGAAGACCTCGAGAATCAGCAGGAACTTGCCTTGCTGGATGAGATACGTCTTGCACGTCTCGTAGATGAGCTCCGAGATCTCGCGCATCGACGCATGCACGGGCAGGTTCTTGAGCTGGACCATGATGACCAGCCCGAACACGAAACCCAGGAGGCAGATCGCGATGCCGCCGAGGAGCAACGTGTGTCCATCGATCCCGTTCAGAAACGTGACCGTGCCGAGGTCCGGCAGAATCATGTTGGCCTCGCCGCCGCCGGGCGACGCGGTCGCCGCCGGGACAGGCGCGCCCTGAGGCGCTCGAGCCGTCACCAGGGCACCTGAGACGCCCCACACCACGGCGGCCACCAGGCAGGCCACCCACACACGTCGCATCACCATCGCCTTCATGAAACGCCATCCTCCTCTTCTGAATGGCGGGGGCCCCGGCACCCCGCCAAGCGTCCTACGTTGCGCGGGCGCTCACGTCGCCCGCTCCACTCCGGCCGCGCCTCACTTACTTGAGTGGCGGGGGCCCCGGCACCCCGCCAAGCGTCCTACGTTCCGCGGGCGCTCACGTCGCCCGCTCCACTCCGGCCGCGCCTCACGTGCTTGAGTGGCGGGGGCCCCGGCACCCCGCCAAGCGTCCTACGTTGCGCCGGCGCTCACGTCGCCCGCTCCACTCCGGCCGCGCCTCACGTGCTTGACTGGCGGGGGCCCCGGCACCCCGCCAAGCGTCCTACGTTGCGCGGGCGCTCACGTCGCCCGCTCCACTCCGGCCGCGCCTCACGTGCTTGACTGGTGGGGGCCCCCG
>Ga0209580_10000648_pt1 | contig 17874 bp, 19 predicted proteins | sample Coa_R1_5_FD_187153 | JGI IMG/M metagenome (GOLD analysis project Ga0209580, IMG submission 187153) | Surface soil microbial communities from Centralia Pennsylvania, which are recovering from an underground coalmine fire - Coalmine... | ecosystem: Environmental > Terrestrial > Soil >... | reverse complement strand
TTGAGCGGCGATTCTCTTCGCATAGTTGTCCACGGTCCCGGTAAGCGTGACGACCCCTTTGTTGACCTCCACCCCCACATCCGTTGCCAGGACGCGACCGTCCCACTTGAGTTCGTCGAGGACACTCTTTTGAATCTCGGCATCGCTCCTCAACACTTTTTGAGTCATCGCCTAGCCTCCCCTCTTTGATCGACGATCTCCTCAAGTTCACCTCCCTCCGCCGCAAACATGATGGCCGTCGTTTCCACTCCCTGTGAGGAAATCGGTGGGGCCGAAGGATGATCGACCCACCGCGGCCACGGCGAGGGCAACCGCGTTCGGCCGGTCGTCGTGCCCGCCCACCGGATGACCGACGCTGTCCTCAAACATTGGGTCGGGGCCTACCACCTTGTACTCCTTGCCCGGACAGAATCAGTTAACCACTCTCCCTCCCATCTACATTCTCGACAGTAGGCTTCATAACCGGGGACGAGGTCCAATTCGGCCCCACACTGGGGACACCTGGCTTGGTCAGGCCGATTTTCGATCCTGGAACGCGTTGGTCGGCATCTAAATTAGCGTAGCCCCGATCTGATGGGAGCATCGTCCTGGGTAGACGACCTTTCGTAACAACCTTCTCGCTGCCCGCGGTTGCCATCGCCTCCGCTCCACAAAATCACAACTCCCGTCAATTCATAGGATAACTTCCCACAAGTCTGCAGACAATCGGGTCAAAACCCGATTGAACTTGCCAATGACAATCTGTTGCTCGGGGAAGCCGTCGATACAGGAGGAGTCCCACTCTGTTCCCAGCTCGGTACACCGGAGGCATGAAGGCGCTCACCAAGGATGGTGCCACAGAAGTAACGGTCTGCCCCGATCCATAAGTGAGAGGATTGGCCGTTCGGGCTTAAGTCCGTCGTATATAGAATACTTGAGTGTGCTATTTCGATGTAGTGATGTGATGAAAAGGCTGTGCCCCCAGAAGAACGAATGGCAAGGCGAGTTGCTCATCTCGCCGGGGAGGTCACAGCCTATGCAGTACATCGGGATTGATATTCATAAGCGCTACACTTTCTACACACAGATGGATGCGCTGGGGCAGATTCAGCGACAGGGCAAGCTGACCAACAGCCGCGAAACATTGGCCGAGTTCTTCGGGAAGGTAGCGGAACCGGCGCGCGTCGTGATCGAGGCCAGCATGAACTGGTACCATCTTTACGATCTGCTCGAAGATTTGGATATCCCAGTCACGCTGGCGCATCCTCTCCGGACGCGGGCTATCGTTGAAGCGAAGGTGAAGACCGATAAAGTGGATAGTACAATCCTCGCGCATCTGTTGCGGACCGACCTCGTCCCTGCAGCATACATCCCGCCCCGGGAGATCCGGGATCTGCGCGAGCTCCTGCGCTACCGAGCCGCCCTGGTCAAACTCCAGACCATGGTCAAGAACCGGATCCACGCCATTCTCCTTAAGCATGGGTATCAATGCCCCTACACTGATGCATTCGGGCGGCGAGGCCGGCAATGGCTGAGTGCGCTCTCTCTGCGGCCCGTCTACCAACAGGCGCTCGGTGGTTTCCTGAGCGTCCTCGACACGCTCAAGACCCAGATTCAAGCGGCCGCGCATACCATCGACCAAGAAGCCGAAGCGACCCCGGTCGTCGAGCAGCTCTGCACTCTGCCAGCGGCTCCAGGGGATGCCAAACGGGCGCTCTGCCGGATTGTAGGGTGGCGGGATGGCACAAACGATCGTGGCCGAATAGGAGTCACCACCTACGATCGCCAGGAGCTAAATTAGGTGGCGTTCGGGATTGGCCAGCGCCGGGCTCACGACGGAAGCGTTCGTGAGGGCGGCGCCACCTGAGCGATGAAGAACGCGCTGTTCTGCGCGACCGTGAGCACCAGGAACACGCTTTTCAGACGAACTCGGGGATACGCCTCGCGCCGGCGCGGCGGGCGAGAGCATGACACCCAAACACGTCGCCAGCACGGTGCAGGACCGCGAGCGGCTTTTGATGTGCACCTGAGTTGCTCGCAGCGTAGTTATCGAACGACCATGACGGGAAGATGGGCTCCGTGCAAGACGCGCTCGCTGACGCTGCCGAGGATGAGGCCCCCTATCTGGCCGAGGCCGCGCGCTCCCATAATGATCAGGTCCGCCTTCTTCTCGCCGGCAAGCCGGATGATCTCTGCGGACGGATCACCGGACCGATAGTCACGCTCAACCGGGACATTGGCGCTGACCAAGGGCTTGGCCGCTTCCTGCAGGAGCTCCTGGCCCGCCCTCTCGAGCGCCTCCTCCAGCCCGGCATAGTCCACAAACACGGGATCCCCAAGAACGGCTGATGCCATCACGGGGATGTGTCCGACGTGTACCAGCGTCACGTGCGCCTCACGCAACTCTTGCGCCAGCCGAACGGCGAAGTCCACGGCGCGCCTCGCATGCATGGACCCATCCGTGGCCACGAGGATTCTCATCAAGACCTCCCCCCGACGCATGCCATTTGGAGTGTCGACGCCATGACGTTCAAAGCTGGCCCGATGGCGGCTGACATCACGTCGCCATACGCGGATATAATTTGGCCGCCAGGCCGACGAAGACGGTGACCGCGAGCAGGAAGACACAGAAATCCACCGCGAGGCCGAGCGTGCTGCTCCCGCCGTTGACCATCAGCGCGCGTAGGGGTCGACCTGGTAGGTCAGCGGGTTGATGGCCGAGAGCGCGCGCAGCCAGCCCGGCATCAAGCTGAGCGTCCCCCTGCAGGTCCCCCGGATGTCGGCGTCGTCGATCAGGGTCGGGAGCCGGTGCCGGAGGGCAGCCTCGATCTCTCCTCGGTTCTCCCTCAGCTCCGACGGGATCCAGTCCATCCCGAGAAAGTGGTAAAAATCTCGCTCCCGCTCGAACGTGTGCAGCGTGCGGCCCCCCTTGATGCCGTGCTCTGAGATCGAAAACCCGTTCCCCACGCCCCAGGTCCGCAGGGCGATGTTGTGTTCCCTGGGAGCCGGTGAAATGCGCGAGCAGCGAACCGTACTCCCTCCGCAGCAGAATCTCCAGATCCAGCTGCACCCCATAGGCGTGGATGATCGTGGCTTTGGAGTCCCCCCTGGCCAGCACCTGCTCGACGCCACGATGCGTGACGAACTGCTCGATCGCGCGTTTGGGATCCGCGGCGGCGCAGACGATGTCGATGTCCCCAAAAGTCTCCCTCATCCGACGCAGCGAACCCACCGCATGGGCCTGCGACACGCCAGGACACTGACGCAGTGCCTCAACGAACTCGCGCGCGATGGGCTCGGCAAACGGCAGGAGGATTCGTCCGGAGCGTCGCTTGAGTGGCGCAATCCCGGTCTTGATTCGCTGCCGGGTCTTCGCCTTGAACACCTTCGCGGCCCGGGGCATGTCGATGGCCTCCTCCAGGTCGGCGATGCTCTTGATCCTCAGCGCCTGCGAGAGCTTTTGCGCGGTCTTCGGCCCGATGTTGGGGATCTTCATCAGCTCCAGCGTCACGGCAGGGATGGTCTTCTTGATCCGCTCATAGTAGCGGAGGCGGCCGGTTTGCAGGAGTTCCTCGATCTTCTGGGCGATCGAGGCGCCGACGCCAGGAATCGCATCCAGTGCGGCCCGACCGCCTCGCCCGTACAACTCTCCCGCGTCTTCGGCGAGGAACTCCAATGAGCGGGCGGCGTTGCGGTAGGCCTTGATGCGAAAGAGGCTCTCGCCCTTGATCTCGAGCATCTCCGCGATCTCGTTGAGGATTCCCGCAATCTGCTTGTTGGTGAGGTATGTCCGCGCGGGCGAGGGCGCAGCAGTCGGAGCGGCCATGCGATGCCTCCCTCTAACGTGGAGTGACCTGGCCCTTGGTGGGGCCTTCACGACGAAGCGAGCCGGCCATCCTTACGTATCATCATACGGGGGCTGGGGAGCGTACAGTTACGGATACTCCGGCGGCGCGCTGGTGAGGCGATGGTTCACCAGCCGGCCCCTCATGAGGTCTCCGAGAAGGATGAGCCGCGTGGGATGCCACCGACCTCAGCGGTGTCCTGGCCCCAAACGGCACGCGTACGTCCGACACCTCCATCACCAGTCGTTTCTGATTCGGATTGGAGGGTGGCGCGTTGCACCAACAATCCAGCCGGGCGGGGATGGCTCTTGAACACGCGCTCACCCTCCTGACCGTGCGGTTTTCGCCGGCACAGTTTCAGACTCATGCGTGCGGTACTCGGCTTGATAGCTCACCGACAGGGCTTTTATGATGAACGCGAACGAGGTGGCTCCCGGATCTTGGTGACCGATCGACCGCCCACCCAGGTAGCGGGCCCGCCCCTTGGTGGCTCTCATGTTGATCGTCGAGCGGGCACCTTCTTCCGCCGCCCGCGACGCCCGTTCCAGGGCGCTCCTCATGTCGAGTCCCTCCTTGGCTGCTTGCTCCAAGGCCTCTGTCGTAGGGGCCAGCGCGTCCACCATGGTCTTATCGCCGACCTCGGCGTGCCCGATCGCCCTTATGCCGTCCAACGCCGCCCGGAGCGCCTGGGCCAAGTCGGCGACGGTCAGTTGTTCCTTGCCCTCGGCCTGAACCGCCAGGCGCGCGAAGACCGTACCGAATATCGGCCCAGTAACGCCGCCGATCCCTCCAATCAGCGATGATCCAACCATGCCAGAAATCGTGGCGATGTCCCGCTCCTGCACCGCGGGTAGTTTCTCGGCGACAGCACGGAAGCCTCGAACCATGCTGATTCCGTGGTCTCCATCACCAATGATCGAGTCCATACGGCACAAGGAATCTTTCGCTTCTTCAAAGGCTGTGACCATGCGATTCAGTGCCGCGACGAAATCTTTCCGGGTCAGTTCACTCATGCGGGGACCTCGCTCTCCGTGAGTGTCATGTCTGGGGGCGGCTCGAGTCCACGAGTGCCCTCCGGGGCTGTTGAATTGTCCACGCGCTTTCCACGCCTCGCCAGACTCACGTCTAGCCTCGCAACGATGCCGGCACCCTGCTGAATCCCGGCGACCAGGCCGGATCATCCCAGAGCGACCGCAACTCGTCGTCCAACCGCATGAGGGTGATGGAGCATCCCGCCATTTCCTGAGACGTGCAGCAGTTGCCGGCCAGCCCCTCGTACACATCGATGCCCTTCTCGGTCAGCTTCTGATATGCGCGCCGGGCGATGATGAACAACTCCATCATGGTCGTCGCCCCGTAGCCGTTGATCAGCAGGTTGACCTGATCTCCGGCCCTGAATGGAAGATCGGGCAGGATTCGGTCGATCATCAAAGCGCACGTGTCGTCGGCCGTCTTGAGAGTCGTGCTTTCCACCCCCGGCTCGCCGTGGAGACCCATGCCCACCATCATCTCGTTGTCGCCGATGCTGAAGATCGGGACGTCCGTCCCGGGGAGCGTGCACGAACTCAGTGCTACCCCCAGCGACCGACAATTGTCACGCGCTTTTGCCGTCACCCGGTACGCCTCGCCCAAAGACCATCCCCTCTCCGCCGCGGCGCCCGCGATTTTGATGACGAACAGATCGGCCGCCGTTCCACGCCGCTCGTCTTCCTGGCCGCGGGGCGCCGATGCGATGTCGTCCCAGACTCGTACCATCTTGACAGTGATGCCCTCCCCCGCGGCCCTCTCCTCGGCCAGGCCGAAGTTCAAATTGTCGCCGGTGTAGTTGCCGTACACACACAGGACACCGGAGCCGCCGTTGACGCTTCGGAGTGCTTCGAGAATAGCATCCGGGCCGGGGGACGTGAAAATGGCTCCTTGGACTGCCGCGTCCCCCAATCCCTTGCCGATGAACTCCAGGAACAGAGGCTCATGGCCGCTTCCCCCGCCGATGACGACCCCGACACGGCCGCCCTGAGGCATCGCTCTCCGGACGATGACGTTCATCCCCGGTATCTGACGGAAGTGCCGGCCGTTGAGGGCGACAAATCCCTGTACCAGCTCATCCGCGACCTGCAGGGGGTCGTTGATCAGCTTCTTCATTTTCATGGTCTTCGCCCTTTCAACCTCAAGGGACTCAACGGGAGTGCTGGGCAACGGAATCCCTCCTCTGCATGGCCGCACACTGCCTCGCATGCTCGAACGCCTGGATACACTTGATGAACGAGGTGACGTCCCACGAGGCCCGGCCGATGAACAGGCCGTCCACCTGCGGCTGGCCGGCGAATCCCGCCAGATTGCCAAGATCCACACTGCCCCCGTAGAGGATCGGAACGTCGGCCGCGACCGGACCGTCGTAGAGTTCTGCCACGGCCCTCCGGATGGTTTCGTGCATGCCGTTGGCGTATGCCGGGTCCGCGGGGGTTCCCGATTCTCCGATGGCCCACACTGGTTCGTAGGCAAACAACACGCTCCGCACGGTGCGCTCGGGCACACCCTTGAGGGCGATCTTGACCTGCCGGGTCACGGACTCCACCGCCACGCCGAATTCCCGTTCGGTCCCAGTCTCTCCGATGCAGATCAACGGACGCAGGCTGTGCTCCAGCGCCGCGAGGACTTTGCGGTTGACGGTAAAATCGGTCTCACCGAATGCGGCGCGTCGTTCGGAATGCCCAAGTTCGACGATGCCGACCCCGAGATCTTTCAGCATCAGCGGCGAAATCTCTCCGGTAAACGGGCCTCCACGTTCCCAGTGCATATTCTGCGCCCCCAGGTGAGCGTTGGAATCTTTTAACGCTCGGCGGACCGTGCTGAGCGCCGTAAACGGCGGCACAATGAAGAGGTTCACCCGGACATCGTTCTCGGCGAGATAGTCCCCGAGGGTCGCGGCGTACGCTTCGGCCTCGCTCAGGCGCTTGTTCATTTTCCAACCGGCACCCAGCCACCCGAAGCCCGCGGCTTCACGCGGATCGTGGCGGAGCGGAGAGACTCCCGGGTCGCTAGATGCGCTGGGCCGGAGCATGACGGTATCGCTCGTCTATCCGCGCGATCTTGGCGACCTTCGGGGACGAGCGTCCCCCTTGGAACTCGCTCGCCAGCCAGAGATCGATCAACTTCTTTGCCACGGCCGGGCCGACGACTTCGCTCCCCATCGTGATGATCTGGGCGTCGTTGCTCGCGCGGGCGCGCTCCGCCGTGTACGGATCGTGCGCGCACACCGCACGCACCCCGGGGATCTTGTTCGCGACGATAGCCATGCCGGCGCCGGTCCCGCAGATCAACACACCGCGATCGTATCTCCCCTGGCCGACGGTCTCCGCAACCATGAGCCCGATATCCGGATAGTCGACGGGTTCCGCGCTGGTTGTCCCAAGGTCGTCCACGTCGTAGCCCTTGTCCCGGAGATAGTCGCGAAGCATGTTCTTGAGAGGCAATCCAAAATGGTCAGAGCCCATCACGATCTTCCCGCGTTTCTCGTTGGCGTCGCTCATCTTCACGCTCCAATCTCCGCCGAGCGGTTACAAGAACATTCTCTGCCAAAGCGGCCGGGCAGAATATCCGTCCGAGAGTGTATCCGCATTCAGGCACCGACCTGATTCCGCCGGGGAGCCCGGCGGCATAAAATTTGTATGTAGTTATGTAGTGTAGAGAGCGTTCGCGATTCGTCGGCTTCTCAGCGAGAGGGGGTCCGCGTATGCATAAAGCGGTCGTCGTCTCCGGCGATGGTTGAGATCAAGGGGGAGGTGGAATGATGGGACATGAACGTGAGGCATCGATCCCGCGGCGTGAGCTTCTCAAGGGGATGACGGCGACGGCGGTCGCGCTTGGAGCCTCCGGCGGCCTGGTGCCGGCGCTGAATCGGACCGCGGAAGCGGCAGTCATGAAGTCGTACCGCTTCGTCATCGTTCCCAAGGTGGTTCACCCGTGGTTTGATGCGGTCGTCGACGGGGCGAAGGCTCAGGCCAAGCTCATGGAGGAAGCCACGGGGTCGAAGTTCGTCATCGACTACCGGGCTCCGTCGAAGGCGGACGTCGTCCTCCAGAACACCATCCTGGAACAGGCCGCGGCCACAAAGCCGGACGGCATCACGCTGGATCTGCTCGACGCAGCCGGCAACCGAACCGTGCTGCAGTCGATACAGCGCCTGGGGATCCCCGTCGTCGCCTTCGATTCAGTGGCACCCGAGGACCTTCACATCACCAGCATCCAAAACGATTTTGCCGAGCAGGCGCGGATCGCCGATGATCTGCTGATAAAGCTCCTGGGCGGCAAGGGCAAGGTCGCGATCATGCAGGGCTTCCCTACCGCGCCAAATCACCGGATTCGCTATCTGGCCCACAAGGCGAATTTCGCGAAGTATCCGGGGATTCAAGTTGTGGCGGAAGGCATCGACAACGACAGCATTGAGACGGCTCACAGACAAGCCATCGCCATTCTGGCCGCACATCCCGACCTGAACGGCTTCGTTGACTGCGACGCGGCGGGACCCATCGGCGTGAGCCTGGCCATCAAGGAGGCGGGCCTCACAGGGAAGGTTCTGCACGTCGGACTCGACGAATCTCCAAAGGAGATTCTGCAATACATCAGGCAGGGCGTGATGCAGGCCTCGTCGGCGACCAAGCCCCTCATGCAGGGGCAATGGGCGGTCCTCGCGCTGTGGATGCGAAAAAGCGGCATGCCGTTGCCCAAGAGCATCGACACCGGTATTTGGGTCATCACGAAAGACAACGTTGACACCTATTGGAAGACGTAGGCTGCAAGGCGGACGATTGCACGCGCCGCTCGGGGGTGCCCCGGCCTCAGGTGACCGGGGCCCCCGGGCGTTCCCATGGATGGGGTATGCGTCGTGCCGGTCCTAGAGGCGACGGGGATCACGAAGGCCTTTCCCGGCGTGGTCGCACTCGACGACGTCAGCGTGGCGTTCGAACCCGGGCGCATCCACGGGATCGTCGGCGAGAACGGTGCTGGAAAGAGCACGCTGGTCAAGATTCTGGACGGCGTCCTCCGGCCGGACAAGGGCACCGTACGCATCGAGGGCGAAGACGCCTTCACGCATCCCCGGCTCTTCGAAAAGATTTCCTACGTGCCCCAGGAGTTGCTTCTGTTCCGCCACATGACCGTTGCCGAGAACCTGTTCATGCCGTTCTGGACGTCCGGCGTTCACGGTCTGATCCGGCAACAGCGCCTGTTCGCGGAGGCTCTTCCGTGGCTTGACCTCTTCCAGATCGACGTGGCACCGTCCAGGCTCGCCGGCGACATCTCCGTCTCCAATCAGCAGTTGTTGCAGATCGCCAGGGCCACCGTCAAAGAGCAGGGCAGGATTTTGGTCCTGGATGAACCCACGACGAGCCTAACCGCGAAGGGCATCTCTCGCCTGTTCGAGGTGATCCGGCAATTGAAGAGCCAGGGCCGCAGCATCATCTTTATCTCCCACAAACTCGATGAAATTTCCGACCTCTGCGACGAAGTGACCGTCCTTCGAAACGGGGTAAAGGTGGGGTACTCTCGGATGGGTGATGTGGACCACCGCTGGCTGATCCGGCACATGTCCGGCCGCGACATCGACGAGGGACATGTATTCCGTCCGAGAACCCAAGAGCAAAGCATCGTGCTAGAGGTGGAGGGCCTATCGGGTCAGGGGTTTGCCGACATCAGCTTCTTACTCCACCGCGGTGAGATTCTGGGGTTCGCGGGCCTCGTGGGCGCTGGGCGGTCCGAGATCATGCAGACCGTGTTCGGCCGCCTGCCCGCCAAGGGCGGGAGGGTCCTGCTGGACGGCAAACCATTGAAGCTGGGCAACCCGCGCCTTTCGATCCGTGAGGGGCTGGTCTATCTACCCGAAGAACGCCGGCAACAGGGAATCCTCCCCTTGTTGAGCGTGCGGCACAACATCAGCATATCGACCCTTCGGCAGCTCACGACGGGAGGCGTAATCTCCGCCCGTCGAGAGAGCGCCCTCGTGCAGAAGATGGTCGATACCTTCGACATTCGTACGCCCTCGCTGGAACGACCGATCATGTTTTTGAGCGGCGGGAATCAGCAGAAGGTCGTCATTGGACGCGCCATGGCGTGCGTGCCGAAGGTGCTCATCCTAGACGAACCGACGAAAGGCATCGATGTGGGGACCAAGACCGATCTGTACGGGCTCATGCGGGACCTGGTCGAAGGCGGAGAAACGAGCATGATCTTCATTTCGTCCGACCTGGATGAACTGCTGAGATGCGCCAATCGCGTCATCACGGTATACGGCGGCAGAATCGTCGGAGAGTTCAACCCAGAGGTATCCGGCAAGACCGAAATCATTGCCTCGATGATCGGTGAAACCGTGAGTGGCGGGGTGGAGATCCTCCAATGAAGGCGGCGACGAAGGGCGCGACCGATGCTCAGGTGAAGTCCGCGGCGAAGGATGCGACCGCGCCAACGAAGCCCGCGGTGAAGGGCGCGGCCCCTGCCTCGCCGGCGGTCGTCCGGCTCGTGAACCTCTTCAAGCAAGGCAAGACCAGCGGGGTCCTTCTCGCCCTGCTGTTGATTATGGCCATCGCGTCCATTGCGTCGCCGTACTTCCTAAGTACGTTCAACATGCAATCGGTCATCCGGGCAATGGCGTTTACGGGCATGGTCGCGATGGCGCAGGCATGCCTGTTGATCCTTGGGGAACTGGACCTCTCGGTTGGCGCGGTGGCGGGGCTTTCCGGAGTACTCGGCGGCGTCTTCATGGTTTGGCTTAACATCGATCCGTTCGTGTCTTTCGGCCTGGGCCTCTTGTCGGGTGCCGTCTTCGGCCTGATGAACGGTCTCCTGGTAACGTGGTTGGAGTTGAACGCCCTGGTCGTGACGATCGGCATGACGGGCGTGTACCTGGGCATCAACCTCGTGATCTCGCAAGGCAAGGCCATCATTGATATTCCGCCGGCTATCTACTTCCTGGGACAAGGCGTGGTTCTCGGCATCCCCATGCCATTTGTGATCATGCTACTGGTGCTGGCCGTGATCGTCTTTGTGGCAACCTACACCCCGTTCGGACGGTACATGTACGCCATCGGCAACAGCCGGGAGGCAGCGCACATCCTCGGGGTGCCCGTGAACCTGGTGCGGACGCTCACGTTCATGGGGGTGGGCTTGGTGGCCGCCTTGGCGGGAATGGTCATGGTGGCCCGGTTGGGGACGTCGCAGCCCAGCATCGGGGACACGTGGGTGCTGGATTCTATCGCCGCCTCCGTGATCGGCGGCGTCGCGCTCACCGGCGGCGTGGGCAGCCCAGCCGGCGCGCTGCTCGGGGCTGCCATTATTGGGGTTGTGCAGGATGTCATCGTACTCTTTGGCGTTTCGCCATACTACCAGACGGCGGTAAGCGGCATGATTGTTGTCGGTGCCATCGCACTCGACGCCATCTCACGCAAGATTGCGCGGGCGAGGCAATGAGGGGGGAGGCGGCATGAAGATCGGGCTCAACTTGTCATTTGCGGTCAAGCGCTGGCTCGCGCCGGCGCCGCTTGCGGCCATGATCCGCAACGACTTCCGCACGGAGCATGTCCAATTCACATGGGATCTCGTCGATCCCTGGTGGCCCTCCGGCGAGCGCGACGCGATCGCCCGGAGGTGGAGCCGGGCCCTCAGACAGGAAGGCCTGCTGCTGGGAGGTACCTTCGGAGGGCTCGCTTCGTACACCTATCCGCAGCTTCTGGCGCCGACGGTTGAGCAGCGCCGGCTGTCGCTAGAGTTTTTCAAGCGGGCCGTGGATATGACGTCGGCGATGGAGGCCGCCTGCATCGGCACGCCGCTCGGCGGCATGAGCCACGAGGACGCGGAGGACGAAGGCCGGCGCAGGGCGATTTACGCCGAGGTCCTCGACCTGGTCCGGGAGCTTGCGTCCTATGCCAAGGCTGCAGGTCTGAAGAAGATCCTTGTGGAACCGACGCCCCTCTCCACCGAGTTTCCCAGTGATCCCCAGGGCAGCCTGCAACTGATGTGGGATCTGGAGGGGACGGCGGTCCCCATTCGGCTCCTCGTCGACTGGGGCCACGTGCTGTTTGAGCCGCTGCTCAAGGAGCGGGCGGACATGGGAATTTGGCTCGCGACGTGTCTGCCCTATATCGACTGCTTCCACCTGCAGCAGACCGATGGACAGTGGGATCGGCATTGGGGCTTCACCAAGCTGGGGAAGCTGAACGTGAACCTGATCAGGCAGACAATCGAGAGATACAATGCGGGCGATCGGATCCAATACGTGGAACTCATCTATCCCTTCGAGGAGACAGACGAGTGCGTCTATCAGGACGTACGAGAGACCATGACGATGCTGCAGAGCGCTCTTGGTGAAGCGGCGGCGTCCGCCCTTCGGTGAGGAGGTCATCTTCCCCGGCGCATGGGCCTGGCCGGATGACGTTTTGACCTCCTCCACCCCGCAAACGGCATGGAAACCGAGGCCGCTCCACACCTGAGCGAGGCGGCGCCCGGCTGTCTCACGCGCTGGCGCGATCGAGGAGGCGTCTGATGGGCGTTGGCCTGAATGTTCGGTCTCAGATGGTCGACGAGGTGCGCGACGTGTTGCTGAAGATCCCCGAGGCGACCACCGGGGCCTTCGCCGACCGCCTTCGCGTTGCGCAGCGGGTCTTTACGTATGGCGTGGGCCGAGAGGGCCTGGTGCTTCGGGGCTTCTGCATGCGGTTGTTCCACCTGGGGCTTGATGCCCATGTGGTCGGCGACATGACAACGCCGCATCTCGGCCCCGGGGACCTCCTGGTCACCAGTTCTGGACCCGGTTACTTCTCAACCGTCGCCGCGTTGATGGGCGTCGCACGCGCGAGCGACGGCAAAGTCACGATGTTGACGGCGAATCCGGGTGCAGAACTGCCCGGCAAGGCAGACGATGTCATCGTCATCCCGGGTCAGACAATGGCGACAGGCGGAGGCGAGCGGGCGTCGATCCAACCGATGGGTTCCCTCTACGAGCAGGCGATGTGGCTGTACTTGGACTACGTGGTGCTGCGACTGGCGCACCGTTTGGGCAAGTCCTTTGCCGACATGAGCCGTCGGCACACGAATCTGGAATAAGCGTTCTGAACTCGATCAGGTGCCGGAGATCGGGGCCCCCGCCAGCCTCGCGAACGATGGGCGAAGGGCCGGATAGAGCGCACGGTACGTTTCGTAGAGGGCGTCGTATCGAGCGCCGACGTTGGGCCGCGGTTCCGCACGGCTCGCTACGCAAAGACCCGCCTCGCACGCCGCTTCGATTGTCGAGAATAGCCCGGCGCCGACACTCGCGAGCAGCGCCGCGCCGTACGCCGCTCCCTCGGTGATGTTCATCACGACGACCTCGACGCCGAGGACGTCCGCAAGGATCTGGTTCCATAGCCGGCTTGCGGCGCCCCCGCCCGTGGCTCGGACCTGCGTGATCTCAACGCCCACGGCACGGATAATCTCGAAGGAATCACGCAGCCCAAAGGCGACTCCCTCCATAACCGCACGCACGAGATGGCCCCGCCCGTGCACGAGGCTCAACCCCACGAAGGCCCCGCGCGCGTTGGGGTCTGGGTACGGAGTCCTTTCCCCCGTTAGGTACGGGAGGAACACGAGCCCCTCCGCGCCCGGAGGTGTGATTTCGGCCTCGGCGTCCAACGCGCCGTAATCGACGCCGGATGCGAACGCCTGGCGCAGCCACCGAAGGGCACCACCCGCCGAGAGCATCACCCCCATCATATGCCACCGGCCGGGAACGGCATGACAGAAGGTATGCGTTCGAAGGCCGGGGTCGACCACCGGCGCATCGAGCGTGGCGAAGACAACGCCGGACGTGCCGATCGTCACGCACAACGGGCCCGGGCGTACGACGCCTGTACCGATCGCCTGCGCCGCCTGATCCCCGCCTCCGGCCGCCACCGGGGTGCCGCTGGCCAATCCAGTTTCAGCCGCGCCGACCTCGCTTACCGCCGCGCCGAGTACGGGTGACTCTGTCGCCCGAGGCATCCATTCCGTCGGGATGTCGAGGGCCGCGAGCACCTCGGCGGACCACGCGCGAGCGGTCACGTCGAAGAGCCCCGTGCCGGAGGCGTCTGACACATCCGTCGCGTGAACGTCCGTTAAGCGGTACCGCACATAGTCTTTGGGAAGCAGCACACTCGCAATCCGGGCATAGGCATGGGGCTCATGGTTCCTCGTCCACAGCAACTTCGGTGCGGTGAAGCCCGGCAGCGCGGGGTTGCGGGTCAGCGCGATCAGCCGTTCCCGGCCAACCCGGCGAGTGATCTCCTCGCACTCCGCCGCGGCGCGCTGGTCGTTCCACAGGATGGCGGCGCGCAACGCTCCACCGTTTTGGTCGAGCAGCGTGAGGCTGTGCATCTGGCCCGACAGTCCGATCGCCACCACGTCACGTTTGGAGGCGCCGGCCGCCCCGAGAGCCGCGCGGATGGCCACGCCCGTGCCACGCCACCAGGCATCCGGATCCTGCTCGGCCCATCCGGGCCTTGGGGTCTCAAAGGCATAGGGTCCGACACCTTGTCCTCGCACGTTGCCGGCCTGATCAACGATAAGGGCTCGGGCTCCGGTGGTCCCGACGTCCACCCCGATCACGAACCGCATCGCTGCACCCGGCCCCCTCCACAACCTGCAGGCTCTGGATGATCGTCGACCTCCTGCAGCTGGTCGTTGTGTTGCGAATTCGTCTGCGTCAACTTCACAAGCCAACCAGTACCCAGAACACCAGCATTTAGTATTTATATCTCCTGATCATGACAAAGAGCATTACGCCACCTGGTGCGGGGCACGATAGCGTAGGAGGGCACCGATGCCATCGGTGAGTTGGGAAGACGCTGACGGCCCGACAACCGCGATCCCGGCCCCGTGCCGGCGGGCCAGGGTCGGGAGCAGCTGCCGGAGCGCCACGCGGTCAACTGCTCCCCCGCAGCCAGGGCAGGTCCCGATCGGCGTGGCGCTCAAGTACTCGCATTGCGTACACTGCCAGATGTCGCCGTCGAGATCACGGGCCACCACCAGGGTCTTGACCTCACCCCGCATAAGGGACTCGAACGTGGCTACCCGTCCAATCACCGCGCTTCCATCGGCCTCGACACGAGCCAGCAGGGCCGCCACCAGCCCAGATGCTCTTCGTTCGAGGTCGGCGATCGCTACAGGAAGCGTACGCTCCTGGACCTCGGCGAGGGTGGCATAGGCAGGCAGCGGTACAGTCTCGATCACCCGCGCTCGGACCGCATCCGGGAGAAGCCCACGCACAGTGGCGGCGGCCTCCTCTGAGCCTCCGATGATCACGCGGTCGATGTGACGATCGCCCAGTGCTCGCGCCGCGGCCCGCGCGACTCCCCGCCAGAACTGCCGCCGGCGTTCGTCGACCCGTGCATCAAAAGTGTCTGCTTGAGCCCCGCGTCCGACGCCAGCACCCACCCGCCGCGTGTACGTGTCCGACCGCCCGGCTTTGAAACGCCAGTCCCGGGTGTCCAGCTCCAGCGTTTCATCGTCGACCACTGTCGTCCGCCCCAGATACGCCACGGCGATCCACGCATGCTCCAGGTAGACGGCGACGATAGCGTACGCCTTGTACTCGCTCACTGCCCAGAGCAGAGGCACGAGGTCCGGGCGGCCGAACTGCACACGGTTCGGGAGAGGAAATGGCAAGGAGTATTCGCGCCAGAAATTCGGCGCGGCGAAGATGACTAACCCACGGCCCCGTGCCGGGGCCGTGTCCAGATATGCCAGTACTTTTTGCCCCACCCGGAGCGCTTCACTTCGGACGGGCCCTACGATGCCGGCAAGCGTCTGGCGCACGGCCTCGTGCAGCCAGATCCGATACGCCGGATTCGGTACCCGATGCTCGGGCTTGATCGGATCCACGTCAAGAAAGATGGAGAGGACGTCCTGACGAGCGACGTCCGCAAGATCAGCGAGCTCTCCGACATCAATCATGGGACCACCTCGATCCTCTTTTGAATCTACGGGAAAGATCCTTGCAGTCCTATCGGTTGCACGATGTATCCTCCTCGACAACCTTCTTGGCACCAGCTCCTAGCTGGAGCATCTGACTCCCCTTGTTGAGATGGACGCCCGTTCGTGCTTCCTTAATGGCTCGCAACCCGCATGTTACTTGGTGGATGCTGCAGGCGCTGAACTTGAATCTCCATCGCGTTCGGACGGTCACTCGTCTTGGTTATTGGTTAGTCATGGATCAGGCGGTTGCGGCAGTGCGGACCTACGGCACTATCCACCATACCGCTATCCCCACCACAGGCATTCACCCGCCTCCCACGTCAGGCGCTTCCGGTAGTCCCAGCGCAGCCAGTCGTTGCGCGCGATCCGTAGCTCGGTGAGCGCCATGTAGAAGGGCACCCGTTGGGTGATCGCTCGGAACGCCTCATCGGGACGGTGAAAGCGCTGAGCGTATCCCTTGAGGAACCCCGTGATGAAGGGCTCCGAGGCGTACCGGTCCCCCGCCCTCCAGAGGAAGGCGTGTTTCAACTCCCCGCACACCATACCCACATCGAAGACCCGGTCCGACCGCCTCATCCGCTCCAAATCGATGGCGACCACGTCATCCGATCCCCGAAAGATGAAGTTGGTCGGAGTGGCATCGCCGTGGACGAGGACCTCCTCCGCGATCATGAACGGCGCGCTCAACCAGCGGTCCCCCTGCTTCAGGAACCACGCACCTTGGCCCCGGTCGATCACGCCCTGACGCTGCAGCTTGCCGACGATCCGCTGAAAGTAGGCGCCGACTTCCTCCTGGCGCGCGATGCTCGCTCCCGCCGACCTCTCGTGCAGGGTGTGAAGAAACGAAGCCAGGCGTCGGAGGGCGTGCTTCAATGCGCGGGTGCCGTCGTCGTCAACGGCTCCGCAAATGAACCGGTCGAGGTCCTTTCCCTCAACGAATTCCTCGGCGACGGCCAGCCCGATCTTCTCCTCGCGGCACAGGGGCCTGACCACGGAGTACGGATGGGTGGCCAACCCCAGGTAGCGCAGCCGGACAAGATTCCGGTACTCGCCCTTGATGCGCGCAAGCGTGTGCTCGTTCGACTCGTTCAACCTGAAGAACTTGCCCACGACCGAACTCTTGGTCGTCTGCTCGGAGTAGCGGTAGACGAGGTGGTGGCCCGACATGCGCCGTACATGGAACACCGGATGCCTTGTTTCCGGGTAGGCCCGGAGTGCAAGAACCTCAAACAGGGGATCGTGGTGATCCAACGTCCCCAGGTACGTCTCGGCCACCGCGTGTGACCCCTACCCGCAGAATACGCGGTCCCGATCGCCCCGCGCCACGTAAGTTGCAGGCAGCTCCTCCTGTACCTCTTCAAGGAGGTGCTGGAGGCTCGCCATGATCACGTCGTGCGCCTCGAGCACCTCGTCGAGGTCCGCGTCAGGTGGCTCGACTGCAAACGGCTCGTGGCCTATGCTCTGCATCGTCCTCCTCCACGTCAGCATGACGATCCAAAGGCGAACAACTCTTCCTTGAGTGAATACTAAGATAGAACGCAGGCGAGCGAATATCGGCTGAAGGCCCGATTCTGAGCCGATGGCGAGCGGATCTCACCATCGAACCCGTGCACGCCTGGCGTTTGGGGCCGGCCCGCGCATCGGCCGTCCGCCCAATTTCGTGCTCGGTCGATCGACCGACCATTCCCCTCCCGACGGCGGTTCCGCGCCTAGCCTGGCTGTGCCGGTGAGGTTACGAGGAACCGGTCAACTGTGTGGCGCAAGAAGTACCCGACAAGCGATTTTGGAGCACGCCGTCGACAACATCTCGCCGAATAGACAATCCGGCAGGTGGTGGTAGGCGAGAGTTCTCCATGAAAAACGACATTAAGCTTGAATTCGTGAGCGCCTCCACCCAGCTCCAGGCAATCAGGTGTTGACCTGATACTCCGATGCGCTCTTCTAGGCTGTCCTGTTTGGATGTAGTGTTGACACTGATGGAGGTCTCCTCATGAAAAGAGGGTCACGCCTCTGCCTCCGAAATCTCCAACCGAGGGCTCGCAACCTTCGGAAGGGGGGAGACAGGCATGACCCT
>Ga0209580_10000647_pt1 | contig 17886 bp, 3 predicted proteins | sample Coa_R1_5_FD_187153 | JGI IMG/M metagenome (GOLD analysis project Ga0209580, IMG submission 187153) | Surface soil microbial communities from Centralia Pennsylvania, which are recovering from an underground coalmine fire - Coalmine... | ecosystem: Environmental > Terrestrial > Soil > Unclassified... | reverse complement strand
CGGCCACGGCGACCGGCGGATCGTCGACGCGATCAAGAAGCAGGCGGACCAGCTGCCGTACATCCTCCCGTCGATGGCGCACGAGCCCCGCGCCCGCCTGGGCGCCAAGCTCGCGCAGCTGCTGCCCGGCGACATCGACAAGGTCTTTTTCACCCTCGGCGGCGCGGACGCCAACGAGAACGCCATCAAGATCGCCCGCGCGGTCACGGGTCGGCCGAAGATCCTCGCCCGCTACCGCTCGTATCACGGCTCGACCGGGAGCGCCGCCGTGGCGACGGGCGACCCGCGCCGGTGGGCGAACGAGGGCGCGGCCACGGGGATCGTCCACGTGCTCGACCCCTACCACGGCATCCAGCGCGGATGGGACTCGGCGCGCGAAGCGCTCGCCGACCTCGAGGAGACCATCGAGCTCGAAGGGCCAAAGACGATCGCCGCCTTCATCCTCGAGCCGATCAGCGGCACCAACGGCGTCCTGGTCCCGCCGGACGGCTACCTGGAAGGCGTCCGCGAGCTGTGCGACCGGCACGGCATCCTGATGATCTGCGACGAGGTGATGACCGGCTTCGGTCGCACGGGCCGGTGGTTCGCGGTCGACCACTGGGGCGTGGTGCCGGACCTGATCACGATGGCGAAGGGCCTGACCAGCAGCTACGTGCCGCTCGGGGCCGTCGGGATGCGGCCCCACGTCGCGGCCCATTTCGACGACCACGTCTTCTACGGAGGCCTCACGTACAACAGCCACCCGCTCGGCTGCGCGGCCGCGCTCGGTGCGATCCAGGCCTACGAAGAGGACGACATGGTCGGCAACTCGCGGCGCATGGGCGTGGTCCTGGCGCGGCACCACAAGCGCCTGCGGGAGCGGCACCCGTGCGTCGGCGCGACCAGGTCGATCGGGCTCTTCGGCGCGCTGGAGCTGGTGCGGGACCCCAAGACCATGGAGCCGCTCGCGCCCTTCAACGGGACCTCGCCCGAGATGAAGGCGATCGCGCAGGCGCTGCTCGACGGCGGGATGCACACCTTCGTACGCTGGAACACGATCATGACCAACCCGCCGCTGTGCATCACCGAAGAGCAGCTGGACGAGGGTTTCGAGATCCTGGACTCTGCCCTCGAGATCGGCGACCGCGCGGTCCACCAAGCTTGAACCTGGCGCTGCCGCTGGCGTCGTCGGTGCTGTGCCTGGTTTTCGCCGGCATGGTCTTCGACCAGTGGTGGCAGCGGCGGCACGCCTTTCAGCTCGTGTGGGCGATCGGGCTCCTGTGGTACGGGGTGAGCACCGGCGCCGAGTTCATCGGCGGCTCGTTCGGCTGGAACCCCCTGCTCTACCGGGCCTGGTACCTGTTCGGCGCGTTTCTGGTCCCGGCGTACCTGGGCGCCGGCACCCTGTACCTCCTCAACAAGACACGCTTCGGCTACTTCGTGGCGGCCTCGATCGCGCTCGGGGGCCTGTTCTCCCTGGCGGCCACCTCGAAGTATCCGGGCTCGACTGCAGGCGGCTACACCGCCCTCGCGCTGGCCCTCGTGGCCGGGGCGGCGATCGCCGCCACGACCGCGACCCGCCGTGAGCTCCAGGCGCACGTGGCGATGGTGTGCCTGATGGCGGGCACCCTGCTGGTAGGCGTGCTCGTAACCAGCGCTTCCATCTCCACCCATTACGTCGACCCCGCCACCCATGCCCCCGTCGCGGCAGGCTTTCCAGGATACCTTCGGGTCAGCAGCGTGCCGTTCAACGCCGGCGGCGGGCTGGCGCTCGTCTTCGGTGCCCTCTACTCGGCCTACATCTACATGCCGAAAAAGCGCGCGGTCGCAGCCCGACTGGGTGCGCTGGCGATCGCCGTCAACTTCGTCGCCTCCCTGCCGGGCGCCGTGACGGCGCTGTTCGCAGGCAGGCTCAACTCCCGCGTCCCGGCGACCATCCTGATCGCGGTCGGCGCCTTCATCCCCGGCGTGACGAGCAGCCTCAACAGGTTCGGCGTCACCTGGGTGACTTTCCTGGGCGAATTCCTGGGCGTGCTGCTGATCTTCATCGGCTTCCTCGTCAGCGAGGAGGTCTTCCGCAACGTCCGGCTGGGCAGGGTCCTGTGGTCCCGCCGCTCACTCGAAGGCGAGGCTGGTTGAGATCTCGATCGCCTTTTCGATGCTCTTCGCGACGGGGCACCGCGAGGCGTGGAATGAGTGCGAGCGCTCGGCGGCCTCGCGCTTGTCTTCCGGACAGCCGCGCAGCGTGTAACGGACGCTGATCCGCTTGATCACGAGCGTCTTCTCCTCGAGGTAGACTTCGCCCTCAGCCTCTGAGGTGAGCCTTCCCTCGCTCGCGTCGATCCCACGCGCCTCCAGCGCGCCAGCGAGCGTCCCGGTGAGTCAACCGGCGGCAGCGGCGACCACGTAATCGAGGGTCGTCGCGTGGTCGGGGTACCGGCCGGGTGCGGTGCCATAGTGCTCGCGGACCTCGCCGTGCGTCCCGAACGTGACGGGATCCGGCTCGACCGGCAGGTAGGCTCGGCGAATCGGCCCTTGCTCACGCACGATCCTGACCCTCGAGACGTAGACGGGGCGGTTTTCACCCATCGATGTGGCGCAGCTCCCCGCCCCTCAGATTAGAGCTTTGAGATCAGGTCGCTGGCCCAGCCGGCCAGGAGCACGTCGTTTGGCGAGACGATAGAGATACTCGCCTGAGCCTGAACGTAGGTCACGAACGACGCCAGGTAGCTCTGGGCGAGGGTGTGGTTGCCGGCGGTCAGGGCAGCCTGAGCGCTGGAGAGGTAGGACAGAAGCTGCGACGAGGTCGTGCTCAAGGTGATCTTGTTCTGAGCCCTCATGCTGTTGACCGCCGCCGTCAGGCCGGCGACAGTGGCGTGCACCTGGAGCGTGATCGTGGTGGTGGAGACGTTGCCCAGACCGTCCTTGGCGGTGATGACGATCGTGTGAGTGCCCGCGGCGAGCGTCTGCGTGTTGAACGAGCCGCCGCTTCCGACGGAGGTGGCGCCGTCGAGAACAGCGCCGATCGAGGCCACGTTGTCGGGGTCGCTCCCGCTGTAGGTCAGCGTCACCGACTGGCCGGCGTCGTAGGATCCGGCATTGCTCGGCGCGGTGACCGAGTAGCTGATCGCCGGCCCGCTGCGGTCGAGGCGCACCTGCTTCGTGAAAGTCGCCACGCTGCCGGCGTTGCTGGTCACCTGCACCGCGATCGTGTACAGGCCGTCGGCGCCCAGCGTCGTGGTCGCGATGGTCGCGTAGGGCTGAGCGCCCAGGTACGTCGAGCCGCCATTGGTCGACAGGTTGTACGTCGCGATGCCGCTCGCCGCGCTGAGGTTGAGGGTCAGCGCGATCGCGGGATTGTTGGTCGCGGCCACGCCGTTGATCGTCGTGCCCGCGATCGTGAACGAGCCGGCGGGCGCCACTGTCTCCTTGACGAGGCTGGCGACGACGACACTCGGGTTGCCCGCCGGGTCGGTGGCGGTGACGGTGAGAGTGACCGGGCCGTCGTGGAGTGAGCCGACGTAGATGCTCGGCTGCCACTTACCGCTCCCGTTGAAGAACTTGCTTCCGGTCAGTGTCGTCTTGCCATCGGAGACGGTGTACGACACCGTCGCGTCCGACTCCCCGGTGAAGATGGGCTGGAAGCTGGATGCGATGTAATGCGGTGTCGAGACGTTCAGCGCGGGCGGCACCGTGTCTTTGGTGACGCTGAGCGTGGTCGCGTAGCTGTTGCCCGCCCCGTTGGTCAGGGTCACCGATATCGTCAGCGGTCCGTCGATCAGGCCCGTCACGTCGACCGGCACCACGACGCTCCCGTTCGAGCCCACGAAGTCCATGCCGTTGGACTGGTTGGCGATCCCGAGCTGACCGTCGGTGATCACCACGTCCGCGATCGCGCCCACCTGCCCGGTGACGGTGACGTTGTACAGAGAAGAGTTGGCGATGTTCGCCCAGGCGGGGGCGGTGGCCGCCGGCGCCGGCGGCGCGACGCTGTTCTTACCCATGGTCGCGGTGAGCGTGGTCGTCTTGCCGTTCGCGATCAGCGTGGCGGTCACCGTGATCGTGCCGTCCGGGAAGCCGCTGACGTTGATGCTCGCGCCGAACCTGCCGGTCGAGCCGATCACGCCGCTGCCGGAGGTCGTGTAGGTGCTGCCCTCTGTCGCCGTGTAGGTGACGGACGCACCGGGGGTGCCCGTGACGACCAGCGGCACGGCGCCGGCGCCTGGCGTGTTCGTGCCTGACGGGAGGTTGACCCCGGCTCCCTTGGGCAGCGACAGGTTGGTCGCCGCGGTGCAGACGCTGCTTTCCTGGTAGTCGCAGGTGCCCGGGGAGGCGAACGGCATGACGTTGGCGGTCTTCGCGACGTCGATGCCTGTCCCGCCCAGGTTCTCCGGCATCTCGTTGAACGGCGGCCCGCTCTGCTGGTGCCACGCGGCGTCGTGCTGCAGGACCAGGCCCAGCTCGCCGAACGGCTCGCCGTTGCGGGCGGCCGTGCCACTGTAGGTCGGGTAATCGCTGCAGGCCGGATTGGTGCCGCCGGCCGCGCTCGCGCAGAACAGGTCGGCTCGCGGCCCAAGAGTCTGGTCGGCGCCGTCGCTCTTGGACAGCGCGTACAGGAACTCGGGCAGGAACGGCATCAGCGTGCGGCTCACGGCCGGCATCCCGAACTGCGAGAACGGCACGTAGTAGCTGTTGTGGTTGCCGACCCAGTCGATCAGGCGGTCGCCGCCCGTGCCGGCGAAGAAGATGTCCTGCCCGGCGCCGCCATAGGCGAGCGCCTCCCAGTCCGGCGAGCCCGCGCCGTTGTGGTAGTTCGGGACCGGCATGTCGTTCAGGCCGTTGTCGACGGTGGTGTCGGCGCGCAGGTCGATCAGGTCGAAGCCCCAGCCGCCGTACACACGGACACGGCCCATGCCAGCGACCAGGTAGTCGTTGCCGAGGTCGCCGAAGATCGCCTTGTCGCCCGTCACCGGGTCGGGCTGGAAGCCTGCCGGCGTGTTCCAGGTCGTGTCCATCGGCTGGTTCGGGTCGAACCGATTCGTCGTGCCCACCGGGTTGAAGGTCATGAAGAACGGCAGGCCCGCCATCGAGGAGTCGGCGCAGGCCGAACCTATCGCGCCGGTCCACTCGCAGTCCAGCGGGTTGAAGCCGGTGGTCGGCATCAGGCCGTCGGATGCGACGTTGGTGTCGTACGGCTTGGTCGTACCCGGGAAGAGCTCGATCTGGCGCCGGACGTCCTCGGCGTTGAAGTACAGCGACTTGCCCAGGTTGAAGGCGCGGCCCGCGTTGCCGTTGGGCGGATCGCTGTTCGGCATGAACCCGGCAGCGTTGCCCGGGTTGAACGGGCGGAAGAAGTCGGTCTCGACAGGAGTCGAGTTGATGACGTAGTCGGTCAGCACGGGGTCGGCGACGCCGTTGGAGAGGTAGGTCGCCTGGGTGACTCCATTGCCGAACATGTTGAAGTTGTCCGCGAAGCCGGAGATCGGTGCCTCGGCACCCGAGATCGCCGAGTTGCCAGGCCCGCCGTGCACCACGCCGTTGCCCCAGCCGGCGTAGATGATGTTGTGCCCGTAGACCGGCTCGTAGGTCGGGCAGATCTTGTTCTCCTTGCAGTTCGTGGAATATGTCGGGTTGCCGTTCGACACGCCAGGCTGCCCAGGGACCGCTGTCGCCGGGTCCCAGTTGTATGGGAAGAGCAGCGCCGCGTAGTTGAGCGCGCCCGCGACGTTGATCACGGCCTGCTGCGCGTTGCCAGGTGTGGTGATCAGCTGGTTCAGGAACGATGTCGTCGCGCTGGAGGCCGGGATCGCGGTGTTGAGTCCGTACAGCGGCTCGGTGAAACCGTTGCGGCTGGTCAGACACCTACCGCCACCGCCGATGATGCACTGGTCGCCGCGGCCGCCTGAGACCCAGTTGTCTCCATAGCCGAGAACGATGGTGTCGTTCTGCGGACCGCCGAAGACCATGTCGTCGGCCGGGCCGCCGTAGATGAACGCGTCGCCGCTCTCAGCGTGGATCTCCGAGCCCTGCTGCAGAGTGCCGGCCGGCTGGCCGCTGGCGAGCCACTCAGCCGACAGGGGGTTGGTCGCGGTGCCGGCCACCAGGTTGCCGCCGATGTCGCCGACGAGGTTGGTCGCCTTCGTTCCGGAGACCAGCGGTCCCGCTGAGGCCTGGCCGGCCAGGTCCGGACCACCAGGCGTGTTGTCCAGCGGCGTGACCGCGCGGGCGATGATCCGCTCCGTGGCGGCGGGGTAGCCGTTGACGTCGTAGTTGAAGTTCAGGTAGGCGCCTCCGGTGCCGGCGAAGTTGAAGGTGGAGACGACCCCGCTGCCCGTGCCGTAGTGGCCCTTGGTGCCGACGAGGCGATAGACATCCGCGTTGTTGGATGTGATGACGTTGGCGTCGTGCGCGTGGCCGTCGGCGGTCGTGACGCACTGTTTGCTCCCGTTCAACGCGCCGAAGGCGCCGTTCGTGCAGTCGCCATAGCCGACGTTGGTGCCGGAACCGCCGAAGATCAGGTTCGAGCCGCTTGCGCGCAAGGCGAGCAGCCAGCTGTTCGGAGTCGTGAGCTTCAGGCTGAACAGGTCGGAGTTGCCGCCAACGATGTCGTTCTGGCCCTGGTTGGCGAAGATCACGTTGTTGCCGCGTCCGCCCTCGACGTATGCCTCGCCGTCGGTGACTGTCATCGTGCAGGTCGGGTTGCAGGCCGCCGCCGGCGGCGCACCACTCAGCGTGAGCACGCTGTTGACCCCGTCAAACGTCAGGTTCGTGACGACCCCGATCTCCTGGCCGCCGACACTCACCGTCTGTCCGACCGCGAATCCGAAGTCGGCCCATGACGTGCCGTCGGACCGAGTCACGGTGAACTGGCTGCCGGATGCGACAAACGTCCAGGCGCCCGTCGCCGAGTAGTTCGGACCGGAGTTGTCCTGCGAGGGCGTGAGCTGCAGCGTCTGGGTCGGATCGACAGGCAGCGGATCGCCAGGATACGTGCGGCACGCGCCGACCCGGTCGCCGACCGGGAACAGGACGGTCGTGTCCGGCGACTGGGCTCCGGCGAACTGGCAGGTGGAAGCGCCCGTGTAGGGGTTGCCGGCCGTCTCGGAGTTCGAGGCAGCCTGGTTGGCGATCGAGGCGCCATTCGTGGTCGGCCAGGCTATGTCAATCGAGCCATGCGCCTGGATGATGTTGTTGTTCGACTCGCCGAAGATGTAGCTGCTGCCCGAGCCGCCTGCGATGTAGTCGGCTCCCTTGTAGGCGGAGTCCTGCAGGAACAGCGGCCAGCTCGGGCTGGTTGGCGTGGTCGGAGGTGTCAGAGGTGCCGAGAGGGTGATCCCGGTCGGGCCTGTGCCTGGGGCGCAGCTGGGGGCGTTGTACTTGCCGGCCGGGCCGTCTGACAGGAAGTCCGCCCACCAGGCGTGGCCCGTCGGATCGCACTGCGAGAATCCGTCGTTCATCGACTGGCCGAACGTGGAGCTGTTGCTGGGCGTCGTGTTGTAGATCTGCGTTCCGCTCAGGTCCTGGAACCGCGGGTTCACGAAGTTGAAGAGGTGCGCGGTGCGGTCCAGCAGCGCGCTGCCGCCGATGATCAGGTTGCGGCCGGGGCCGCCCTGGATGCTGTCGTTGCCGTCGCCGCCGATCATCACGTTGTCGCCGCCCGAGCCGTACAGCGTGTCGTTGCCGTGGTTCTGCGGGCGGGTAGACGAGATGGTCAGGACGTCGGTGGTCGTCTGGATCTTCTCGCCTTTTGCGTCACCGAACAGCGTCGACCCGCTAGCCGCGCAGTACGGGCTGTTGGACATCGAGCCGTTCGGGCGGCAGTAGCCGTGCGGAGGTCCGATGACGACGCTGAGATTGCTGGCGCTGCCTGAGACGGCGTTGCGGGAGAGAATCGCCTGGGTCGGGCTGTTCACAGCGACGATCACCGTGCCCTGGGAGATGTTCACGTTGATGTCGGCGGCGCTGAGCCCGACGTCAGTGGCCCCGAAACAGCCCGGGTTGCAGGTCAGTGTGGCGTTGCCCGACAAGTCCGACGTGAGAGTGACGGTCACCGTGCGCGCGCCGGCGATCAGCACGGTCAGGTTGTGCACGTTCAGGCTCGCCGCGGTCTTCTTCGACAGGGTCGCCATCGTGCCGTCGCCGCTGACCGACATGACCGAGGTCCCGTTCGGGATGTAGAAGTTGGTGTCGTACACAGTCAGGCCGACGTCGCTGGGCACGAAGCACGACGCAGACGAGGTGCAATTCAAGGTCCCCACCGGGATGGTGTTGAAGGTCGGCGGCGGCCCTGCCGCCAGGTTCATCCCAAACCCGCGGGTGACGAATACCTGCACCGTGAGCCCGGTCGTCGACGCGGCATTGAGGGCGTTGCGCGACAGCGTGGCGAAGGTCATGCCAGCACCGTTCACGCCGATCGCCGTGATGGTCGTGTTCGCACCGAGGAAGCCCGTGCTGTCCTGGACGAACTGCCCGATGTCGCTCACGGAGAAGCAGGAGGGCAGGCTTGCCGGACACGTAAGGGTCGCTTGCCCCGTCGACTGGTTGGAGACGAGGACCAGCCCGCCCACCGACCGTGACTGGTAGGTCAAAGTGCTGCCGATCACGCCGACGGTCGCCTCCTGCGTGTCCTGGGTCACGATCCCGTCCGCGCCGAAGATCACGTTGTTGTAGTCGAGGAAGCGGTCGGTCATTACCTCACCGGCAAGGATGCCCACACCGCTCGGCGTGACGCCGCCCGTGGGCGCGTTGCCGTAGACGAGGTTGTTGCACGTCGCCGGCGCGGTTTCGCCGCAGAGCAGCAGGTCGGCGTTCGGGTAGACGCTCGAGTTGACCGTTGGGAAGCTGATGGTCCGCGTGATCACGTCGACGTTGATGCCGTCGCTGCCGAGCAGCTGGTTGTCGCCTCGGCCGCCCCAGATCGTCGTGTTGCCCGAGCCGCCGGCGATGTAGTCGGGGGCCTGGCTGCCGTAGATGGTGTTGTTGCCCGGTCCGCCGTACAGGATGACGCCGACGCTCGGCACCTGGCCCTCGGGCACGCCGGCGTTCGGAATCGTGACACCAGGCACGGGCAGGGCCACGATCCGGAAGTCCTGGCTGGCGTCCAGCACGTTGTTGCCGGCGTACTTGAAGGTGTCGGCGACCGGGAAGATGAAGTCCGGCGTGCCGTTGCCGAGCTGCGTCGGGAACGGCTTGGAGCCGAAGTCGCGCTGGGTCATCGTGTGCGGATCGCCGCTGTACCAGATGCCGTCCTGGGACGTGCTGCCGTAGACGACCAGCGGCGATGGCGCGAAGCCGATCAGGGTTGCGCCGGTCATGGTCCCGTTCGACAGGGCGGCGCCGCTGAGCAACAGGGTGCTCGCCGACACACCTGTGATCGTCCAGCCCGGCACGCCGCCGATCTGCAGGACCATGCCGTACACGAAGCCGTCGGCGATCCACGAGCCGACGTTGCCGCGACTCAGCAGGTCACCGGCGGTCACCGTCAGCGGAACGTTGCCGGTCACCGTCGCACCGGTGATCGTCCCTGGGGTCAGAGGCGTCCCGGTCTCGGTCAACGTGCCGGCCGTGACGCTGGTGATCGTCCCGCTGGACACGCCGTTGATCTGCAGCGCCATCCCGATGATGAATCCGTCGGACACCCACGAGCCAGTCGAGCGCGAAACCGTGTTAGCCGTTTCGGCGAAGGTGCCCATGGCGGTCCGCGGGCCGACCTGCGGCGGGATCACGTTGGGCCCAGGCCCACCTCCGCCCTGGACAGTGATGTCGTTGCCGCCAAGGCGGATCGGGTTGTTCGGGGTCAGGCTCGCGTCGTAGACCGCCACGGTGGTGGTGCAGGTGCCGGGCAACGTCAAGCAAGCTGCCGGCGCGGCGATGCCGCTGACCGTCAGGATGTCGCCGGTCAGACCGCTGATCGTGATGTTGCCGGCGGGCACGCCGTCGACCGTCACCGGCTCACCGTTGGCAAAGCCGAACTCGGCCCAGCTCCTCAGGTCGGTCCGCGTGATCGTGTTGGTGCCGTTGAAGGAGAAGCTTCCAGTCGACTTGACGGCCGGGTCGAACACCGAGATCGTCGCAGTCACGCAAGTAGTCGGGCATGCGCCGGTCGCGGGAGGCGTGCCCGCGACGACCAGCGTGTCACCTGATGCGGTCGTCGACTGGATGTCGGTGATCATCCCGAACGGGGTGCCGCCGAACATCAGCTCCTGGCCCTTGGCGAACTCGTAGTCGGACCAGCTGAGGAAGTCCATGCGCTGGATCCTCCAGTGGTTGGAGTCGACTCCGGGCGTGATGCTGTAAGTGCCGTTGATCACCTGCAGGAAGGCCGCGCCGCCCCCCTGCACCTGGGTCAGGCCGCCGTGCACGAACGTGTTCAGCTGTCCGTTGGTGAACAGCGTGCCGTCAGGGTTGGCGTACGGACCCGGCACGAGGCTGCCGGTCACCGTCAGGTGGTCGTTGCCCTGGCCCATCATGAGGTTCAGGACCTGGATCGTCGAAAGGCTGGCGTTGGTGAGGAAGTTGCCCGTCGCCGGGTCGATGGTGATCGAGCCGAAGCTGATTCCGCCCGGGAACTTGGGCGGCTCGCCGAACGTCGGGTGTCGCGGGTTGCCGGGCACGTAACCGGTGTGGCCGGTGAAATCGATGCCCGGACCCATGCCGAAACCGGTCAGGCTCGTCGAGCTGAGCACGGCGGCCTGGCCCGGCAGGCCCTGGTCCTGCTGCGCGCCGTCGTCGAAGATGTTCAGGACGTTCACCTGCTGCGACTCGGGCGGCTGCACACCGATCCCGAACGGCGCGGCGTTCGTCTCGCCGGGCAGCATCACGGGAAGCTGGAGCTGCGTGTGATCGTTGCCAGGGTCGGCGCCTTCCACCGAGAGCGGGCCGCGGATGTTGGACAGCAGGTGCGGCACCTTGGGGAAGGAGAGCAGGCTCCGGTTGCCCGCCGGCACGTTGAAGTAGGGGTCGGCCAGGACGGGGATCGCCACGGGCACGTTCCAGTTCGTCGGTGTGAAGGTGACCTCGCCCGCCCACTGCGTGAGGGTGACCGTGATCGGCCCACCCGTTCCGGTGTTGAGCGGCGCCGGCAAGGTCTGAACGCTCTCCATACCTGTCGTCCGGTCGTGCACCGCGGCGGTCACGATCAGGATGTCCACCTTCTTGGACGTGGTGCCGGTCAGGGCCTGGATCTTGTACAGCGGGCCGGTGTTGTTGATCTGGAAGAGCTGACCCTCGAGGAAGCCGTCGTCGAGCCAGCTCGAGCCGTCGGCGCGCGTCAGGGCGCCTAGGCAGTTGCCGGCGCCGTCCTTGGTGAAGCAGTCGTTGAAGAGCACCGAGCCCTGGAAGTAACCGTGGTTGACGTTCCGGCCGATCGTGACCGGGTTCAGCACCGCCGGCGCACTGGTCGTCAGGGTGATCGTCTGGTCGGTGACGCCCGCGATCACAAACGGTCCGACTGCGTTGATCTCGATCTGCTGACCGACCTGGAAGCCCTCGCTGATGAAGCTGCCCAGCTCGGAACCTGTGCTCCTCGTGATGGTCATGCCGCTGATCGAGACGTTGCCGTTGAACATGGTGACGCTGGTCGGGGCTCCGACGAGCGTGTTCATGACCCTGGCGGTCGGCGGCGTGTCCGTCTGGCCGTCCGTGATCAGGGCCACGCTGACGTTCTGGGTCGGTGCCATCGTGAGCCGGAGGCTGTAGCTCGAGCCGGGGCCGGGCATCGTGCACGCCGTGTCGGCGCACTTGGTGACCACCATTCCAGATGGCGCCTGGACGATGGCGTTCGGCTCACGGTTGCTGTAGACGTAGAAGAACAGCGGGTTCGCGCTCACGACTCGCTTGGGCAGCGTGAACTGGACCCCGGTCGCGCTCCCTGCAGCAGGCGTGGACAGGATGGCCGTCGTCGAGTTGATGACGTCGAAGAGGAACGTCCCGGTCGGGATCACGCCGAGTCCGTCGGTCTCGACGATCGGCGCGCCGACGTCGATCGACGTGAACGCCGCCGTCGCCGAGGTGAAGGTCGTCGCCGTCAAGCCGCTGCTCGTGACCCCGTCGGTATAGACCTGGCCGGCGTACTCTGGCGCGCCCGCGATCACGGTGTGGAACAGGAACTCGTTGTGGGGGTCGAACGCCGCGAAGAGCGGTGATGCGTCGACCGCGATCACCACCGGCACGTTGTAGTCCCCGGTGCCAAACGTGACGTGATAGTCGCCGGCGGCCGTGCCCATCGGGTCGTTGATCTTCTGGAAGCGCCCGTCGGTGCTGGACAGCGTGACGTAGCCGTCCACCGGGCTGACGTCGACCGTGACGCTGGCGCTCGGCTGGCTCTGCAGGATCATCGAGTAGTAGGCCGTGATCTGCGTGGTGCTGTCGCCCTCGAGCGCCACGTTGCTCGCGTTGCGGTTCGGCAGCGCGAAGACGATGCCCATCGCCCCAATCCCGGCCGCGGGCGTCGAGAGGGTCGCGGTCGTGGAATCGGCCGACACTGCGGTGATGGTGGTGCCGGCCACGATGTGCCCGCCGGAGTCCACCTCGACGATCGGCTGCCCGATGTCGGCGGCGTTGAAGGCCGCCGTCAGCGAGAAGATCTGGGTCGGCCCGACCACCGTGGTGTCGCCGTCGCGGTAGGTCTTGTAGGCTGCCAGCCGGCTCGGCAGCACGAAGGCGATGCCGGAGGCCGGCGGCCCGACGATGCCCGGCGACACATGCACCGTGGTGCTCGGCGACAAGATGTCGAGCGACGCGATCGCCGTGGCCGCCACGATGTGTCCGCCGCCGTCGGTCTCCAGGATCGGCTGGCCGACGTCGGACAGCGTGAAGTTCGCCGTGGGCGACATGAAGGTGTCGGTTCCACTGGTCGAGCCGTTGCCGAAGGTGGAGAGCGGGACGATGCTCGGGTTGGGGATGTTCGAGTTGCCGAGCTCAGTCAGCTGGATGCCCGGCGCGCCGGGGTCGATCTTGGTCACCTCGACGTTGCGCACGACCGCGTTGTCGAAGAACGGATCCGCGCTGATAACCGAGTGGCTGACCTCGTAAACGCGCGTGCCGTCGTTGAGCGCGTCGTTGATCGCGCCGACGTCCACCACCTGCGGGACGGAGTAGTTGCTGGCGTCGAACACCAGGACCAGGGCGCGCTGCAAAGTGTCAGACGTCGCGGTGTCGTAGATGGTATGGCGGTAGAAGTCGGAGCTCGCAATCGGGTCGACGGTCGGCGTCAGGCCCGTCGACAGCGCGATCGAGTCGCCGTGCGGCGTCCCGGTGCGGTTGAGCAGGATGTCCGGTTCGGCGGTAACGGTCACATAGACGGGGCTCGTCGGCGCCTGGGCCAGGCGGACGGTGTAGGAGTCGATCTGGCTGCCGATCGAACCTGCGGGCGCGCCGGGATCTTCATAGACGGTCGTTCCGCCAGCGTGCTCGGTGATGATCACCGCGCCCTGCGAGCCCTGTGCGACGGACAGGCTGACGCCTGGAATCACGAGGTCCTTGTAGAGCGCGTCGCTGGTCAGGACGTCGTGGTTGATGGTCGCACTGGTGCCGTTGATGTCCTGCGAGAACACGTCGCCGTTCACGTCGCCCGCGACGTTGATCTGGTTGCTGCCCAGGCCGCCGATGACGCGGACGGCGACTCCAGGCGGGGTCGACAGGACGTCGATCGTGTCATCGCCTTCGAGGGCGTTGATCTCGATCACCTGGATGTTGCGGAAGGTCACGGACATGCCGGCGCCGAAGATTCCGTGGTCGGTGACCACGATGTGGTCGGCGAACTCGGTGCCCAGGATGATCAGCTTGTTGAAGCCTGTGCCGCCGTCGACCGACACTGGCGCGTTCATGTTGTACTCGACCTGGTTCTGACCAGCGCCGGTTCGCACGTCCGTCTCGGCGGCGGTGGAGAAGCCGTTGGTCAGGATGGGCAGCGGAATGCAGTAGGGCGCCGCGATCACGTCGGTCTCGCAGCCGCCCGGCAGCACGATGTTGCCGTGGTTGTCGACCTGGGCGAGCGCGAAGCCACGGACGATGAACAGGTTGTTGCCGCCGTCACCCTCGAGGTGGACAACCGCGTGGTTGCTGTAGACGACGAACGTGTTGTTGCCGGTGCCGCCCTGGGCCACGAGCGGTGAGCTCGTGCCGCGGGAGAGCCAGCCCCGGGTGGTCGCGATCGTGGCCACGTCGAAGATGTTCTCGGCCGCAAGGTTCCCGGTGACACCGAAGGTCGGCGGTTGCGTCGAGGACTGTTCTGTGTTGAGGCGGCGCAGGCCGTAGATCTGGCCGATCTGGAAGTTGTTGTCGCCGGACCCGCCGTCGAGGTAGGTGGCTGCGGCGTTGTCGTCGACCGCGAAGTAGTCGTTTCCACCGATCGCGTACACGTGCAAGCCGCCGTTCATGGCGCTGTCGTAGTTGATGCGCTCGACGCCGTAGTTACAGGTCTGTCCGACAGGCCCCACGCCGTTGCAGGCAACCAGGTTGCCGTTGTTGTCGACGGCCTCGGTCTGGTTCAGCGTCGCGTGGAGCAGGGCCACGAACGCCGACCCGCCGGAGAACTCGTCGCCCGAGAAGGCGTCGGGCACGGCCTCGTTGAACTCGCCCTTGCCGGCGTCGGCGAGAGGGTCGGAGTCACCCGTGCCCTGGTAGAGCGATGGGCGCGCGCTGGTCTCGCCCGCTGCGCCGCCGGGCTGGCCATTGATGCCGGCCGGCGTGCTGCGCAGCAGGAAGATGTCGTTGGTCTGGAAGTCGACGTTCGTACTCGGGTCGATGCCAGTCTTCTTCGGCGTGCCGTCGTTGTTGAACGTGTCGTAGCCGTAGACGTTCAGCGTGTCGGTGCACGAGTTGATCCTGGCGAGAGTCGAGCAGGCGTCGGGCGTGGACGTCGTGCCACCGGGCTGGTGCGAGCCGAGCACGTTGATCATGTAGTTGTTCGACGTGAACTGGCTGCCGCTCGTATAGATGTCGTACGTGTTGGCGCCGTTCTGTCCGTCCAGGGTCAGCGTGTCCGCGTTGCCGACGTCGGTTCCGACCGACACCATCGACTGCAGGCGGTTGACGATGAAGGTGTCGTCGCACAGCTGGCCGCCGCTGCAGGCCGGGGCAACGGCGCCCGGTACCGTCGGGGTCCCGTCGCCGTAGGCGCGGCTCTGGCCGCCCAGGATCGTCTGGTCGAAGATGATCGTGTCCGCCTCGGCGTTGCCGAACACGCGCGTCAGGCCGCCGCCCGCGCCGGGCGTGATCTGTCCGGCGGTGGCGTGGACCAGCCCATCGAAGGCCGTGGTGGCACCGTTGCGGAGCACGATCACCGCGCCGTCTCCGGTGCTCGGGTCCAGCGCCGCCGTCACCGGGGCGCTCGGGTGGGCGTCGCCGAAGATGTCGATGTTGCCGGTCTTGTTGACGGGCTGGTTGGGGTCGGTCAGGTTGGCGGTCCCTAGGTCGCCGCTGGCGGTGGTGGCCAGGATCTGGCTGCTCGGGTCGGTCACGACGTCGTCCGCCGCCCGCAGGACCACGTTCCCGCTCATCGCCTCGACCAGGCCGAACGGCACAGGCTGCGGCGAAGGAGGTGAGACCTTGGTCGGGGCGGTCTCGACCACCAACGTGCTCCCGCTGTGGAGCAGCAGGATGTCGTTGCCGGCGGTCGCGGAGCTGTTCGGGCAGGTCGGCACGCTGACCAGGCACGCGGCGCCGTTGCCGTCGACGCCGGTCTCGGTGGTCGTCAGCCTCACGTTTCCGTTGCGGGCCAGCGCGAGCAGCAGGTCCATTGGGGCGGCGACGACGCCGAACAGCGATGGGCCTGGCGTCTCCGTGATGTAGACGCTGTTGTCGGCCTGTGCGGCGAGGTCGCACGACGCCATCACCGCACGCTCGGTTGCGTTCGCGTTCTGGTAGTTGGCGTCCTGGTAGGCGAGGGTGAACTGGCGCATGCAGGGCGAACCGGCCGACGAGTAGACCTTCAGGTCGTTGGCGCCGGTGGAGTCGCCGATACTGCCGCCGATGGCCGACAGGTCGATCGTGTTCCCGATCACGTTCGGGATGCTGCCACCGGCGCCGTCGGCGTCACCCGAGCCATCGTGCCCGTCTGTGATCGACCCTGCGTCGTTGGTCAGGCTCACGTTGTTGCAGCTCGTCAGGCTGTCGGTGAAGCAGGTGTTGACCGTGTCGACGTGCAGGTCGCCTGTCGTCTGGCTGATGCGGATCACGCCCGGAGCGCTCGCGTTCAGCACGCCGAACTGGTTGTTGAACGAGGACTGGATCTCCAAGAAGTTGGCGTCCTGGCCGATGCTCCCGTGGTTTGCGGTCAGGTTGACGCTGACCCCGATCACGTCCGGGTTGGACCCCGGCGGCTGGTCGCCCTGCGCCGGGGTGATAGCGGACCCAACCGGCGCGTCGTAAATCGAGCTGGGCGCGTTGAGCGTGACGTCATCGGCAGACGACTTGATGACGCCAACGCGCATGCTGCCGAACTCCTCGTTCAGCGTGAACCACCCGTTGGTGTCGCCGTTGACGTTGCCGAGCTGCTCGACCTGGACGAGGCCGATCACGTTGGTATTGGTCGTGCCGGGCGTGTCGTCGGGTGCGAGGTACACGTCGATGCTGCCGTTGGTCACGGCTCCGCCGGCGTCGATCAAGGTGAAGTTGTAGGTGCTCTCCATGAGGTTGTGTGGGGTGCTGACGTCGACCACGCCCGGATCGAAGGTGCCTTGTGACCCGGTGTCCGGCTCGAACTGGTTGAAGTACGTCTTGCTCACGCCGGAGGTCGCGTTGACCTGCACGCCGGGCAGCAACACGTTCCCGATCGCGTCCTCAGTCGTGTTCAGGCGGATGTTCACGTTGTTCCCGGCCACGATGCTCCCGACGTTGATCACGTCGGCGTTCGTCACCGTGGCGTCGTCCGCGGGGATGCCCGTGCACCCGGTCACGTGGGTGAACGAGGTCGCGGTCGTTCCGGTGTAGGAGCAACCGCCTGTGGCGCCTCCGACGGTGAACGCGCCGTTGGTGGCGGCGAAGCCGGTCGTCGATGCGACGACCAGTGTGTCCGGCCCGGTGCCCGTCAGGACCTGGGCGCGGCCGTCCACCGTGGTGACTGCCGGCGGGTACGCGATCGACTTGTCGCGCGCGGACGTGAGCATGTCGAGGTTGATGTCGCCGCTGGCGCTGGCGGTGAACACCATCGCGTGCCCGTCCCACTGGACCAGGTCGATGTTGAGGTACGGATTCGGGTTCGCCTGGCCGATGCTGCCCAGTGTCGCCGTGATGTTGAGGATGTTGCTGCGGATCAGCGAACCAAGCCCGCGCAAGGTGCTGGCGAGGATGTCGCCCGCCACGTTGGTGATCTCGGTGTCGCCGAGCGGGTTGTCGATGGTGCCGGTGAACAGCATCGTGGTCGGCGTCGTGTTCAGGTTTTGCAGCGTGATCGTGGTCGGGAACGCGTTCTGCACGATGTTGAACATGTGACCGGTCGTCGTGCTGCCCGCCTGCAGAGTGACGGTTGGCTCGGACGTGGTGTTGATCACGGTCATGTTGTCGAGCTGTAGCTCGCGGGTCGAGTTGTTGATGACGGTGACGGTCTGGTAGTTCTGGCGGAACGTGAACGTGCCCCAGTAGTGGCCGATCACAGGCGTGCCGCCGTCGATGGAGCCACCGCCGCTCCGCATCCAGATGTCGCCGGTGTCCTGATTGACGATGTCGTTGACCTCGACCTGAGATTGCGCGCTCAGCGGGTCGGTCGGGGCGGGGTTCTTCACGCCGTTGGCCTTGATGTTGACCGCGGTCGCCACCGTGCCGTCCGGCGCGATGACCAGCAAGGGCTGCGGGCCTGAGTAGACGATCACGTCGGAGTTCCAGTGGATGACCCGGTGCTGACTGTCCGATTGGACGTTGTTCGCGCTCGTGATCGTGGCCCCGTTGATGGGCGTGCCGGTGCAGCCC
>Ga0209580_10000646_pt1 | contig 17906 bp, 16 predicted proteins | sample Coa_R1_5_FD_187153 | JGI IMG/M metagenome (GOLD analysis project Ga0209580, IMG submission 187153) | Surface soil microbial communities from Centralia Pennsylvania, which are recovering from an underground coalmine fire - Coalmine... | ecosystem: Environmental > Terrestrial > Soil >... | reverse complement strand
GGCACACTAGCGCCCTCGCATGACGCGCGTCCTCAGCGCGGCCGCGCTCGTGGCCGTCCTCGTCTTCGCCGTGTGGTTCGGTCCGGCGTGGGCCACCCTCGCGCTCGGCGTCCTCGCGTCCGCGTTCGCCGGATCAGAGCTCGTGGCCATGGCCGGATCCGGATGGAGATCCCTGGTCCCGCTTGCGGCCTTGACGTCTGGCGTCGTGACCGGAGTCTTCGCGATCGGCTATGGGGCGCTCGTGTCGGGTCCTTGGATCGGACCGGTCGGGCCGAGGCTCAGCGCCGTGCTCCTTGCCGCCGCCCTGATTGGTTGGGGCGGGGCAGTGTCGAGCGGAGCCCATGTGCCGGGCGCCCCGTCGACCAGGGCGCTTCTGTTCCTGGCGCCGCTCTATGTGGGCCTGCCGCTCGGCGTGCTGGTCTGGGTGCGAGCGGTGTACGGGCGGGAGGCGCTCCTCCTGCCGATCGTCATCGTCGCGGCGAGCGACACGGCGCAGTACTACACCGGCCGAGCGTTCGGGCGCCGCAAGTTGGCACCGCGGATCAGTCCGTCGAAGACCGTCGAGGGCGCGGTCGGCGGGCTCGTCGTTGCTGCGATGGTCGCCGCACTCCTCGCGCCGAGGTGGCTCGGTGCCGCCGCCGTTATGCCGGTCCGCCTGGCGTCGCCGCTGGTCGCCGCAGGGGTGGGCGCTCTGCTTGCCGTGGCGGGGATGGCCGGCGACTTGTTCGAATCGCTCTTGAAGCGCCGCGCCGGCGTCAAGGACAGTTCGTCGGTGATCCCGGGTCACGGCGGCGTGCTCGACCGCGTCGACAGCCACTTGTTTGCCGCGCCCTTGTACTACCTCGTGCTCCGGTACCTGCGATGAAGCGCCTCGCGATCCTGGGATCGACCGGTTCGATCGGACGAAGTGCCCTGGAGGTGGTGGAGGCTCACCCGGACCGGCTGGCCGTCGTGACGCTCGTCGCCGGCAAGAACGCGGCGATCCTGGCTGAGCAGGTCGCGCGGTATCGGCCGTCGTTCGTCGGCGTCGCTTCGTCTGCCGTCCTGGACGATCTCAAGCGCCGTTTGCCAGTTGGCGCGTGCCCAGAAATGGCCGTCGGCGCCGAGGCGCTCATCGCGGCGGCCACGCATCCCGATGTCGACGTCGTGCTCTGCGCCTCGTCCGGCACCGCAGGGCTCGAGGCCGCTCTGGCGGCGATCGACGCCGGGAAGGCCCTGGCGCTCGCGAACAAGGAAGTGCTGGTCATGGCGGGCGCGCTGATGGTCGACACCGCACGTCGCCGCGGCGTGTCGATCCTTCCGGTCGATAGCGAACACAGCGCGATTCACCAGTGCTTGCATGGGCAGTCGACCGGCGACGTCCGGCGGCTGATCCTCACCGCCTCGGGCGGTCCTTTCCGGCTGCTCGACCGCGCGGCGCTCGCCAGGGTCACGCCCGAGGATGCCCTGCAACACCCCACGTGGCGGATGGGGCGCAAGATCACAATCGACTCGGCCACGCTCATGAACAAGGGCCTGGAGGTGATCGAGGCGCATTGGTTGTTCGGCATGTCTGCCGGGGCGATCGACGTCGTCGTGCACCCGCAGTCCGTCGTGCACTCCATGGTCGAGTTCTGCGACGGCTCGATTCTCGCGCAGCTCGGCGCACCCGATATGCGACTGCCGATTCAGTACGCCTTGTCCTATCCGGAGCGATGGACGACGCCGGCGGCGCCGCTCGATGTCGCGCGGCTCGGCACGCTCGAGTTCAGCCCTCCGGATCTTGACCGGTTTCCCTGCTTGCGACTCGCCTATGCTGCCCTCGAGCGGGGCGGCGTGTGGCCCGTCGTGTTGAACGCGGCGAACGAAGTCGCGGTCGACGGGTTTCTCTCCGGTCGGGTGCCCTTCGGCGCTATCGCTTTTGTCATCGAGCGGGCCCTCGAGGCCGCCGACGCCGCGGCTACCGCACCCCGAACGCTCGCCGAAGTGCGCGCGGCCCACACCTGGGCCCGTGCGTTTTCGACCGAAACTCTGCGTACGCTACCATCGTCGTAGGTATCAGGTGACCACACTCTTCGCCTTTCTGTTCGTGCTCGGCGTGCTCGTCTTCGTTCACGAGCTCGGGCACTTTCTCGTGGCGCGCGCGTATGGCGTCCGCGTCCTGACGTTCTCGCTCGGCTTCGGCCCGAAGCTGCTCAAGTACCAGGCGGCGGGCAGCCAAACCGTGTACTGCGTCAGCGCCGTGCCGCTCGGCGGATACGTGAAGCTCGCGGGCGAGACGGTCGAAGACGAGCGCAGCGGCGCGTCCGACGAGTTCCTCTCGAAGAGCAAGTGGATCCGGTTCCAGGTCTACTTGGCCGGTCCGACGATGAACCTGATCCTCGCCTGGGCGCTCCTGACGATGGTGCTCTCGCGAGGCGCCGAGGTGCCCCTCTACGAGACCTCCGCGCCGGTGGTTGGCAGCGTCGCGTCCGCGAGTCCGGCCCAGGCTGGCGGCCTCGAGGTTGGGGACCGGATCGTGCGCATCGCCGGCCGATCCGTGGACACGTGGAACGACCTCGACGAAGCGGTGTCGCCAAGAGCCAATCAGGACCTGACGATTGACGTCGTGCGGGCGGGCCAACCGGTGACGCTTCACGTGACTCCGCGCGGCGTGACGAAGTTCGAGGTCGGCGACCTCGGTATTGGACCGGTCCTCCGCCCCCAGATCGATCAGGTCACGCCCGGTGGCGCGGCGGAGAAGGGCGGCCTCCGGGCGGGAGACGTGGTTCTGGCGGTCGACGGCGAACGCGGCCTCGACTACGAGGCCGTGACGAAGCGCATTCGGGCCGGCGCCAATCGGGCCGTGGCCTTCACCGTCGAGCGTGCCGGCGAGCCAGTGAACCTCACCGTCGTTCCCGAGAAGCGGGGCGGCGTCGGGATCATCGGAGTGTCAATTAAGGCGCTCGAGGTGCGGCGGATTGCTCCCGGCTGGCGCCACGCGGCCGTCCTCAGCGTGAAGGAGAACTGGGATCGGGCGGCGATGATTGGGCGCACGCTGAAGGGCCTGGTCACCGCGGAGACACCCGTCAAACAACTGATGGGACCGGTGGCCATCGCACAACTCTCCGGCGAGGCCGCCGCCATCGGCTGGCTGTCGCTCTTCGACTTCATGGCGATGATCAGTCTCAACCTCGGGCTGCTCAATCTCATGCCCGTGCCCGTCATGGACGGCGGCCAGATCGCCATTCTCGCGCTCGAGGGCGTCTCGCGCCGAGAGATGAGCGGGCGCGTCAAGGAGCGCATCCTCCTCGGCGGCGCGGCGTTCGTCGTCCTCCTGATGGCGACGGTGATCTACAACGACGTCATGAGGCTCGTGAAGTAAGTCGGAAAAAGCCTTGAAGGCTGGAAGGCCGGGAGGCCGGAAGGCCTGACGGTGCCCGCAGCCCTCGAGCCCCAAGCCTTTCAGCCTCCCGGGCTTCCAGGCTTCCAGGCTCCCGAGCGCCCAGCCTTCACTGTCTTTTCAAAATCGGGTATGTCTTCGCGTCTTTCAACAGATCGTCCAGGTAGTTCCAGGTCGTCAGGCCGTCGTCCGAGGTCGGCTCGATGAGATAGAACGCCAGGCGCGCGAGCGGCTGGTTCATGGGCACCATCCAGGAACCGGCGGGCGCGGTCACGGTCGCCGCGGGCGGGCTCCAGGTGCCCTCGAGCCGGTGCAGGTTGTGCGTGCCCGTGTCGATCGACGGCAGGTTGCATTGGAACATGCTTTCCGTGATCGCGAAGGACGACAGGTTCGTCACGGGCGACGTCACTTGTGCCATCTGGACGCCATGCCGCTTGAGCAGTTCGATGGCCTTCATGGCCGTCGCCGGCACGTAGTACGCCGTCGGCACGACGGCGGTCGTCGTCGGCTCGAACCAGAGCATGTCGACCATCTGCTCGTGATGAACGACGTCCTTGCGCCGGTTCATCGTGGCGCCGCTGTTCGGGTTCTGCTCGTCCTCGACCTCGCCCATGAGGACGTCAATCATGCCGTCGCGCTTCATCGCCGCGCGGGTGCCCTCCGCTTTGCCGATGATGGTTTCCTTGTCCGCCGCTTCGACGGCCTTCCTGAGCTTCATGGCGTTCGCGGCGGCAAAGTTCAGGCTCTCCTCGAGGAAGTAGCTCGTCGCCTTGATCCGGTCCTCGAACGTCGCGTAGGCGTAGGCTTCGCTCAGCAGGGCAAAACGGTTGCGCATGCCGATGTAGCTGTTGTGATAGCGGGGCAGATGCTCGAACGTCGCCCAGATTCTGGGTTCGGCCGGCGTCGCTGGCGCGCCGACGGTCTCGGGCGTCGGGCTCCCAGCCGCCCCGCGGCGACCAGCCGCTTGGCCCGCCGCCGCCCCGGCCCCGCGGCCGCCGCTCCGGTCCGGCGCCGGGGCACAGCCCTCGATCGTGGCCGACGGCTGCCGTCCGCCACGTCCACCACCCCCGCCACCACCGCGTCCGGCCGTCGAGACGTTGCCGTAGTAGAACGTGTCCCAGCCGTGCTTGTCCTTGATGTTCTTCGTCACGAACGGGAACCACTCGTTCTTCATGATCGACATGATCGCGTCGCTCGTGTCGGGGTTGAGCGGCGGCGCGTAGGTCAGGTAATAGCCGTGCGTCGATCCGTCCGACGTGTGCAGGTCGAAGCCGACATCGGGGTTGTAGTCGATCCACAGCTTCGCGAAGGCCTGTCCCTCGGGCGTCTCGAGCTTCATGAAGTCGCGGTTGATGTTGATGCCCTGGGCGTTCTGGCGCGTGCCCTCGCCGTTGATTGGGCCGTTCTGGCGTTGGCGATTGGTCAACGAGAAGGCTTCATTGCCGTCCGCGTTGAAGATCGGGGTGATGAGGAACACGATCGACTTCAACCAGTCGTCGTGCTTGCCCATCGCCAGCTCACGAAGCAGGATCTGGGCTGATTCCTTGCCCTCGACCTCGCCCGCGTGAATGTTCGCCTGGATGTGCACGCGCAGTTTGCCGCTCGCGCGCACCGCCGCCGGGCCCGCGTCCTTGAGATCCGTGCCGACGACGGCCAGGGGCATGGGCCGCTGCTCGGACGTCGTCCCATACGTCGTGTAGTGCACGAGGGCCGGCGCGGCATCCGCCACCGCCTTCATGAACGTGACGACGTCCGTATAGCTCGAAGTGGACTTGAAGTCGCTGGCCTCAGCCGTGGTCTTGAGCGTGGCGAGGGAGGCGAGCCCGGCCGGCGACGACGATTGGGGCTGAGGCTTGGCGGGTGGCTTCTGCGCCTGGTCGCCGCGGCCGCTCGCGGTGACGAGGCCGGCAATCGCCACCGTCAGTGCCAGAACGAGGGGAACTCGCGAGACCATACGAAACGCCTCCGCGGGCATCATACGGGAAACCGAGGCGACGGCTCGCTCCGGGGGGTAGAATCCCCGTGGCAACGGAGGCTGGACATCATGAGGACTTCGCGCGTCACCCTGGGAACGATCGCAGTGGCGTTTACGGCCTTCGCCCTTTCGGGCTGCTCGGGCAGCACCGGAGGGTCGTCGAGCACCGCCAAAGCGGATGCGTCGGGCACGTTGGACGTTTGTGCCCTCCTGCCGGTAGCGACGGTGGCGTCGATCACCGGACAGAAGCTGACCGGATCAACCTCGAACGGCATCGGCGGCCGCCATGCCTGCGAGTACGGGGCCAATAGCGCGGTGTCGGTCGTCGTCGTCCGCCCGGGGGGCGCCGCTGACTACGCGCAAACGGCAGGGTCAGGTGACACGCCGGTGTCCGGTGTCGGCGACAAAGCGTTCTTCAACTCGAGCGTCGGCGTGGTCGCGCTTTTCGGCGACACCGAAGTCCAGGCCCACATCGACCCGTCCGGGGCGCTCACCCCCGACCAGATCTCGGCCATGGAGCAGGCCATGGTGAAGGCCCTGCAGCCCAAGCTCTGAAGCCCAGCGTGTCCATCCCCGTTCCGGCTTCCGGCGATCCATCCCTGAGAGGGCAGCATGTCTCGGTGGTCGGCAAGCTGGGCGTGCTGTCGAAGCGCGATGCCCGGGCCATCGTGGAGCGGCTCGGTGCGACCTTCCACGCGGACGTCACGGCCCGCACGACCGTCGTCATCGGCCAGGCTGACGGCCAGGACGTGCCGGCGCACGTCGCTCGCGTCCTCTCCGAGGCCGACCTGTGCCGGGAAGCCGGCCTGCCGGATCCCGAGACGCTCCGGTCGCACTACTACAGCGCTCGTGACCTGCGCGGCATGTACCCGGCCCTGCGGGACGACCATCTGCGATATCTGGAGAAATGGCGACTCGTCCGGCCGGTCGCGGGACGATACTCGTTCGCCGACCTCCACGTCATCAAGCACGCGGCGGGCGAACTCGAGCGCGGAGCCTCGCTGAATGGCGTGCTGCGCGCGCTGGCGTCCGAGCGCGAGGGGCAGTTGGCGCTCGATTTTCAGCCTGCCGGTCCGGAGCGGACGCCCGCCCGTGTCGTCGAGTTGCCGGCATCCGGACCCTCGCCGCCCTCGCCCCTGGATCGATCGCAGCAGATTGCCGCCGCCAACCAGGCCCTGGCCGCCAAGTACTTCCTCGAAGGCGCGGAGCTCGACGACGGCGAGGGACGGGACTTCGAGGCGGCCGCGGCCTCGTACCGCCGCGCCCTGCTGTTCGATCCGTCGCTCGTGCCAGCGCTCGTCAATCTCGCGAACGTGCACTACGAGCGCGACGAGCTGGTCGAGGCCGAAGCGCTCTACGAGAAGGCGCTGCGGATCGACGCCGACTGTTTCGAGGCATGCTTCAACGTCGGCAACATTCACCATGACCTCGCGCGGTACGACGATGCCGTGGCAGCCTACCGGGACGCGCTCGCCATCAACCCCGGATACCCCGAAGCGCACTTCTACCTCGCGGTAACGCTCGAGAAGCTGGGCCGCTCAGCCGAGGCGAAAGCGCACTGGCGGCAGTATCGTGAGCTCGCCCCGAATGGCGAGTTCGTCGAACTGGCGAAGGAATTCTCCGACTGATCCGGACCGCCTCCGGTTCGCCCCGCCGTAGGCCGTCTGGCCACATCTGTCCGCTTCCGCGCATCTGTAGCATGCGATGGTGCCAGCGGAGGGAACCATGCGCCTCGTGACGGTCGCGTGTTGCGTCCTCGTGGCGACCATCAGCGTCGTGGCCCGCCGAGCGTCCGGGCAGCTGCCGCAGAAGTTCACGAACCTCCAGGTGCTGCCGAAGGACATCGCGCCCAAGGCCCTCGTGGACGTGATGCGGTCGTTCGCGCTCGATCTGGGGACCCGATGCGAGCACTGTCACGTGGGCGCCGGCAACGACCTCAGCACGTTCGACTTCGCCTCGGATGTCAAGCCGGAGAAGGCGACCGCGCGCAAGATGATGACGATGCTCACGGCCATCCACGTGCAATACCTGAACGCCGTGGGTGACCCGGCCCGTCTGCCCAAGGTGACCTGCTACACGTGCCATCGGGGCGCGCTCACGCCGCTCACCGCGCCGCCCGGCGGGGCCGGCCGGCCGCAGTGATATAAGGCGGCGATGCGCGGTCGCCTTCTTGCGGCGCTCGTCGTCTGGCTGGCGTGGACGGCGCTCGCCGTCTTCTTCGGGATCACCACGTCGCTCACCTACATCTCGCAGGGCAACGCGCCCGTCTGGGGCCTCGCGCTCGCCGTGGGGTTCACCGAGTGGTGGCCGTGGGCGCTCCTCACGCCACTCGTCGTCTGGCTCGCGCGACGGCTGCCCCTCACGCGCGGCCGGCTGATGGTCGCCGTGCCTGTGCACATCGTGTGCGGCGTCGCGGTCGCGATCGTCAAGAGCGTGGCCGAAAACGGCCTCCGGCACTCGCTCGCCGTGCGGCCGTTGCTGCTCGTCAACAACGTCGCGCTCCAGATGCTCATTTACTGGGCCATCGTCGGATTCACCATGGGGCTTGACCGTTTCGGCCAGAGCCGGGCGCGGGCCGCCGAAACCGAAGCGCGCCTCAGTCAGGCGCAGGTGCAGCTCCTGCGCGCGCAACTGCAGCCCCACTTTCTGTTCAACGCGTTGAATGCCGTGTCGGAGCTGATTCACGAGGACCCGGAGAAGGCGGATCTCATGATTGGCCTCCTCAGCGACCTGCTGCGCGCGACGCTCGAGGCTGGCGATCGTCTGGAGGTGCCGCTCGTCGAGGAACTGGCGCTCGTCGATCGCTATCTGGCGATCCAGCGGATCCGGTTCGGCGACCGCCTGCGTGTCGAGACGGCGCTCGAACCCGACTGCGGCACCCTGCTCGTGCCGCACTTGTGCCTGCAGCCGCTCGTCGAAAACGCGATTCGCCACGGCCTGTCGCGTCGCGCGCGCGGCGGGCTCATCCGGGTCAGCGCCGCGACGGCGGCCGGCCGCGTCGCCATCGCCGTGGAGGACGACGGCGACGGCCTCTCGCCGAATGCGGTCGAGGGCATTGGACTCGTGAACACGCGCGCCCGGCTGTCGTCGATCTACGGCGCGGCGGCGACCGTCACGATGAGTCCCAGGGTCGGCGGCGGCACCGTGGCGACGATTGCGCTCCCGGCGCACGGATCGGGGGCGCCCTCGTGACGCTGCGGACCGTCATCGTCGACGACGAGCCGCTCGCGCGGCGGCGTCTCCGGCGGCTCGTCTCGAGCGTCGGCGGCGTCGAGATCGTCGGTGAGGCCGGCGACGGCGAGGACGCCGTCGAGGTCGTGCGGGCCACGCGCCCGGACCTGCTGCTCCTCGACGTGCAGATGCCAGAACTCGACGGCGTGGGCGTGGTCCGTCGCCTGAAGTTACCGCGCCCGCTGGTCATCTTCGTCACAGCGTTCGAGACGTTCGCCGTGGAGGCCTTCGACCTTCACGCGGTCGACTATGTACTGAAGCCGGTGTCGCGCGAGCGCCTCGGTGCCGCGCTCGAGCGCGCGCGCCGCCGCCTCGCCGCCGCCGACGGCAACGGCACGGCGCTCGCGGCGGACGCCGCCCGGCGTCCGCCGTGGCTCGAGCGCCTGCCCGTGCGTCTCGGCGGACAGGTGCGCCTGGTCGACGTGGCGACGATCGACTGGGTCGAGGCTGCCGACAACTACGTCGTCGTGCACGCGGGACGCGAGACCCACGTGCTGCGCGAGACGCTGGCCCATCTGGCGGGGTCGCTCGACCCGGCGCTTTTCGCGCGCATCCACCGGTCGACCGTCGTGCGGATCGATCGGGTCGTCAAGCTGCAGACGACGCAGCGGGGCGACTACGCGGCGACGCTCGCCGACGGCACGACGCGCGTGCTGAGCCGGACGTTCCGCGCGGCATTCGAGCAGGCGATCGGCCGGCGTTTGTAGCCGGCTACTCCAGCAGCCGCAGCCCGAAGACGCGCTCGATCTGCTCGAGATCGCGGCGTTCGCTGGGGTCCGCGAGCGTGAGAGCGTGACCCTTGGCGTCGTAGCGACCGGTGCGGCCCACGCGGTGGACGTAGGCGTCGAGGCCGCGCGGTACCTCGAAGTTCACAATCAACGCCACGTCGTCGATATCCAGGCCGCGGGCGGCGACGTCGGTCGCCACAAGCACCTTGGTGCGGCCGGCGCGGAACGCCTCGATCGCGGCCGTGCGGTCCTTCTGGGAGCGATCGGCGTGAATAGCGGCGGCGTGCAGGCCCATCGAGTGCAACTGGCGCGCCAGCCGATCGGCGCCGATCTTCGTGTTGACGAAGACGATTGTGGGCCCTGACGTGCGGCGCAGGTACTTGGCGAGAAACGCGATCTTCTCGCGGCCGGGCAGGACGCGCGCTTCGTGCGTGATGTTCTCGGGGCCGCGGCGCGATCCGACCAGCAGAAACATCGCATCGGGCGCGAGCGCGTCGGCGAATCGCATGACCTCGTTGGGCATCGTCGCGGAGAAGAGCAGCGTCTGTCGGGCCGCCACCGGCGGCATGGCCTCCGCGATCCGCCGGACGTCGGGCCAGAAGCCCATGTCCATCATGCGGTCGGCCTCATCGAGCACGAAGATCTCGACTTTGGTGAAGTCGCCAACGCCGCTCCGCATGTGATCCAGCAATCGGCCCGGCGTGGCGACGACGATGTCCACGCCGGCTTTGAGGGCGCGTTCCTGCGGTTCCATGGGGACGCCGCCGTAGACGGCCGCGCTCGCGATCGGCGCATGGTAGGAGAAGCCCTGGACCTCGTCGTCGATCTGCGTCGCCAGCTCTCGCGTCGGGGCCAGGATGAGCGCCCGAGTCGCATGATGCGAGGCCTTGGGCCCGGCCTCTCTGTCCTCGCGAAGGAGTCGGGCGAGGATGGGGAGCACGTAGGCTGCGGTCTTGCCGGTGCCGGTCTCGGCGCAGCCGATGACGTCCTTGCCCGCCAGGGCGTACGGCAGGACCGCGCTCTGAATGGGCGTTGTCTCGACGAACCCGCGCTGGTCGAGCGCGTCGACCAGATCGGGATCGGCAATCAGCGTGGAAAACGGGACAGGCGCGGGATCGAATGGGGCCGACGCCCGGGTGGGCGGCGTCGACGTTGGTCGGGCCGGCCGATGCGATCGAGCCGCTGGTGCGCGCCCAGCGCCGCGCCGTGGGTGGTGGCGTGGCGCGCCTTGGGAGTGGCCGTGATCCGTCACGCGTCCACCTACCGGGCGCGGAACGTGATGATGCCGCGAACCGGATCGTACGGCGAAACGCCTACAGTGACGCGATCCCCCGGAACCACCTTGATCCGGAACCGGCGCATGCGACCGCTCAACTGGGCGAGCACCTCCATCCCGGAATCGACTTGCACGCGGTACAGCCCGCCGCTGTGAACCGCCACGACCGTACCCTGAACGTCAATTAGATCGTCCTTGCTCAAATGGTCAGCCCTTCCTCAAACACTCAGTTTATCAAGGCTTGGGCCCTCCGAGCGCCTTGACCGCGTCTTCGACACGCTGGGCCAGGCCGTCGTAGTCGTCGCCGGTCAGGTGGAGGGCGGCGCCGAAGGCCACGCGGACCGGCCCTCGGGTGGGCCAGCGCGCGCCCTGGCGCAGCACACTTGGGAGCCCCTCCAGACGGACCGGCACGACGGGCAGATCAAGGCGGGCGCTGATCATCCCCACCCCAGGGCGGAAGCGATCGATGGCCCCGGTCAGGGTCCGCTTGCCTTCGGGAAAGAGCAGAATCGAGTAGCCGTCGCCGGCGATCTCGCCGATGTAGCGCAGCGTTTGTCGTGCGCCGGCCTCCCGCTGCGGCAAGGGGAACGCGTTGAAGAAGGCGCACGCGAGGTAGTAGTTCAGGCTGTTGGTGAACCACGCGCGCCAGCCGTAGTTGCGGCGATTGAAGTGCGCCGTGAAAAACTCCTTCGCCATGGCGGTCGCGAGCCAGTAGCGGCGGCGGATCGGCAGCGCGAGGAGAATGGCCGGCGTATCCAGGTGGCTCTGGTGATTCGATGCAAACACGACCGGGCCCTCGAGGCCGGCGAGATGCTCGAGGCCGTCCACGCGGAGCTGCATGAAGATCCGGCCGAGCGGTAAGATCCATGTGGGCAGACTCAGGCGCCGAATCCACCAGACGAGCCGCCAGCGATTCCATGCGGGAAAGACAATCGGGCCGTCCGCGCGCCGGCCGGCCTGATCACCGGCATGCGGCGAGTCCGGCGTCGTCCCACCCGCGGTCTGGTGGCGCGGGGCCCCCGAGCCGTCCGGCTCGAGGAGGCGTCGAAGATCGCCGAGGCGCTGCGCGCCGCTGACTTGACTCTCGTCGAGGGTGATCCGGAAGGCCTCTTCGAGGGCCATCATCAACTCGACCCGATCCAACGAGCTGAGGCCCAGCTCGTCGAGCGTCGTGTCCGACGTGAGCGGACGGCTCGAGGCAAAGCGGCTGACCACCGATTCAACCGTGGCGCCTGCGGACAGGGTACCCGTCGCCGCGACTGGCGCGCCGCCCATCGCCCAGCGCCGGATTTCATGGCGCTTCAGCTTCTCGGTGCCGTCCGTTCGAGGAAACGCCGCGCCGGGCCAGACAGACGAACTCCACACGCGCTGGTGGTCCTCGAGCGACAGATTGGCGCGGCGGACGATGGCCTCGGCGTCCCGGCCGGGCTCGAGGATCAGGACCGCATGCACGCGCTCTTCGCCGCCAACGGGCAGGCCGACGACCGCCGCGTCCCTCACGCCGGGCTCGGCCAAGAGCATGCGCTCGACGTCCTCGGGGAAGACCTTCATCCCCTGCGCGGTCGCGATCAATTCCTTCTTACGGCCCTTGATCTGCAGCCGGCCGCTCGCGTCCATCTCGCCGATGTCGCCGGTATGAAACCACCCGTCTTTCTGCGTCGGCGCCTCGCTCCTACCGGCCGGGTCGTAGTACCCCGTCGTGACGTTGTCGCCCCGCACCAGAACCTCGCCGTCGTCGGCGATCTTGATGGCGACGCCGCCGATCGCCGTTCCCACCGAGCCCTTGGACGCCTTGAACGGGTGATTCAGCGTCACGATGGGGGCCGTTTCGGTGAGGCCATAGCCTTGGATCACGAGGAAGCCGAGCGCGCGCCAGAAGTTCTCGAGGTCGGGTTCAAGCGGCGCGGCGCCGCAGATCACGCACCAGAACTTCCAGCCGAACAGGCGATGCGCGCGCCGATGGTGCCACCAGCGGCGGAGAAAATGGTGTCCCGCGAGCGTGTCCGGTCCGCCGGTCTCCGGCAGCACCCGCTCGACATGGTCGCGCAGCACCTGCAGGACCTTGGGGACGCAGACGAGCGCGGACACGCGTCGCGACCGAATCTGGTGGACGATCTCGGTCGGGCTGTAGCCGTGCGAGAAGACGACCGTGCCGCGAATCATGGGCGGCACGAACGTCGCCATCGCCTGCCCGAACATGTGGCTCATGGGCAGCAGATTCAAGAATCGGATCGGGTGGAACGGGCGCTCGTAGCGCAGATACTTCTTCACCTCGCGCTCGATCGGCACGATGTTGGCGAGCACGTTCCTGTGGGTGATGGTGACGCCTTTGGGTTCGGCCGTGGCGCCCGACGTGAAGATGATCTCGGCGAGACTGGACGCCGTTGGTTTCGGCGCGCTCGCGCCGCTGGCGGGCTGCGCGGGTTCGCGTTCTCTGGCGGGGGCTGCCGTGTCGGCCAGCCGCCAGACGGGGGCGGAGACCCCTGCGAGGGCCGGCACTTCCGCGCCGACGAGCACGGCCTTGGCTCGAACAATCCCCACGATCCGCATCACGAGCTCGCTCGATGCCCGATAGTCGACCGGCACCAGCACGGCGCGCGCCAGCAGCGTGCCCCAGAAGGCGACGACCCATTCCGCGCGGTTCTCTGACCAGATGACGACGTTGTCGTCGGGGCCGATGCCCCCGGCCGCCAGACGCGCCGCGAAGGCGCGCGCGCCGGCAGCGACCTGCCGATAGGTCGCCTCGCGCACGCGATAGCCGTCATCGTGGACGATGAAGGGCTCGTCGATGGCAGAGAGATCCTCGAAAAAATCGAGGAGCGTGTCACGCGGCATGTCGACACATAATACGGAATCGGTCACCGAAGCCCGCCCGACGACCCATGACTGCAGAGGAGAGCCGGATGAAACGCCTCATGACGCTGACACTGACCCTGGCGCTCGTCATGCCCGTGCTGGCGACGCAGACGACCGGCGCTGGCCAGATGCCGCCGGCCGCCGCCGGGACCGGGCGGCAGGGCCAACCCGCCTACACGGCGCCGAAGAACGACGCGGTGCCGCCCGCCGATCCGTATGTTGACGAGACGCTCAAGGCGTCGCCGCGGCACGGGGAGTGGGTGGACGTGAAAGTGCCGGGCGGTGCAACCCCGATCAAATCGTATGTCGTCTACCCGGTGCGCACTGGCAACGCGGGCGTCGTCATCGTCATCCATGAGATCTTCGGCATGACGCCGTGGGTCCAGGGCGTGGCCGACCAGCTCGCCAAAGACGGCTTCATCGCGATCGCGCCGGACCTGTTGTCCGGCCTGGGACCCAACGGCGGCGGCACGGACTCGTTGGGGCAAAGCGTGGGCCAAGTGATACGCGGCCTCACACCGGAGATGCGAGCGGCGAAACTCGACGCCGTGAAGGCCTACGGTCAGACGATTCCCTCGTCTAACGGGAAGACCGGCGTCGTCGGTTTCTGTTGGGGCGGCGGATCGAGTCTGCTCTACGCCATCGCCCAGCCGACGTTGAACGCGGCCGTCATGTACTACGGCCCCGGGCCGACGCCGCCCGGATCGGCGGCGCTCGATCTCAGCGGCCTGCCGGCGATCGCCGCGCCGATTCTGGCGCACTACCCGAGCACCGATCCGCGCACGCTCGACTCAGCGCAGCCGATCAGCGATGAAATGAAGAAGCTCGGCAAGAGCTTCGAGTTTCACGTCTACGACGGGGCTACGCACGGATTCATGCATCAGAGGTCCGAGGCGGACACGCGGGCCGCGGTCGAGTCATGGCCGCGCACGGTTGCGTTCTTTGCCAAGAACCTGAGGTAGTCCCTCACTTAATCGAGAAGCCGCCCGACACCACGAGGATCCGCCGCTTGCCACGGCCGGGGAACAGCGGCGGCGAGCCGTCGAAGGCTCTCAAGAGGTAGAAGCGCACGTCGAAGCCGATGGCGACGTGCGTGTACGCGAACCAGCGGGCCCCACCGCCGAAGTTGGCGGTCAGCTTGTTCGGCGGTTCCGCGAGCGGCGCGTCGCCAAGGAAGGAATCGATCCGCATGGGCCCGGCGCCGCCGCTGATGTAGCTCCAGCCATCGCGGTGCCCGAAGTTTAGCGAGACCTCGCCCGCGTACCCCGAGATGTAGGTCTGCACGAGGAGCGCCGGGCCCCCGGTCGAGCCGGCGATCGGCGCGGTCCCGCGCCCGAACAGCCCTTCGGCGCCGACCCCGATCGCCATGCTCCGCCCTCGAATCGGATACAGATTGCCGCCGAACGCCAGACCGTCGAGGCGTGTGGGTAGATCGGACTGGGAGAGGCCCAAGTCCGTCGCTGTGGCGAGATCCTGACCGACGAACACGGTGAAGCCCCGCGCGTCCAATTCGAATTTCGGCAGGGGCTGCGGTCGCTGCGCGAAGGCGGGCGCGACCGACGACCACAGCGCCATCGCGGTCGCCGCCGCGACTGAACGGGCACGCATCGTCCACGAGCGTACAACAGGTAGAATCCCGAGATGCCGCTCGTCTCGCTCGATGCCATCCGCGAGGCCGCCGATCGCATTCGCGCGATCGCCCGCCGCACGCCGATCCTCGACGTGTCGGACCTCGCCGCGCGACCGCTGTGGCTCAAGTGCGAGCCCCAGCAACCGGGCGGCGCGTTCAAGATTCGCGGCGCGACGAACATGATGATGCGTCTTTCGCCGGACGTGCGGGCGCGAGGCGTGATCACGTACTCGTCGGGCAATCACGGGCAGGCGGTCGCCCTTGCGGCCTCGCGCCTCAGCGCGCCGGCCGTGGTCGTCGCGCCCACGACCGCGCCCGCGATCAAAGTCGCCGGCATGAAGCGCTGGGGCGCCGAGGTCATCCTCGAAGGCACCACCTCGGCGCATCGGCTCGCACGCGCCTTGACCGAGGCCGCGGCTCGCGGCCTGACGATGGTTCCGCCGTTCGACCACGAGTGGATCATCGAGGGCCAGGGTACCTGCGGCCTCGAAATCATCGAGCAGGCGCGCGACGTCGACGTCGTCGTCGTGCCGGTCGGCGGCGGCGGCCTGATCGCCGGTGTCGCTGCGGCCGTCAAGCGGCTGAACCCTGCGATCAGGGTCGTCGGCGTCGAGCCGACGGGCGCGGCGAAGATGTCGACGTCTCTCGCGGCGGGCCATCCGGTCACGCTCGATTCGACGTCGAGCATCGCGGACGGCTTGATGCCCGTCCGGCCCGGCGATCTCACGTTCGAGCACGTGCGCGCCTTCGTGGACGACGTGGTGACCGTGACCGACGAGGAGGTCGCGCGCGCCGCGCTGTGGCTTTTTTACGAGGCGAAGCAGGTGGTCGAGCCGAGCGGCGCCGCGACGGTCGCGGCGCTCCTCTGGCCGAAGCCCGGCAGCCTCCTGGCCGACACCACCAAGCGCGCCGTCGCAATCCTCAGCGGCGGCAATGTCGCTCCGGAGACGCTGGCGGCGTTGGAGAAGAAGTACGCGCAGTCACGGTCGACGAGCGGCGACCGAAGGCCCGCCCCAGTGTCAACTGCCGGTGCGGTTGGCGAGTGACGCCGCGACCGCCAGTCCCTCCTCGAGTGTCGTGATGGCTCCGTCGAGCTGTCGCTCGTAGACCGCCCTCAGAATCTCCCCCACGCGCGGCCCGGGTGCGACACCGAGCGCGAGGATGTGCCGGCCCAGGACGAGCGGATCTGGCGGGCGGTGCTCCACGCCGATTGCCCGGGCGCGTTCAACGAACCAGTCCATCGCCGAACAATCGAAGGCTCCGGTGCGCCCCGCGCAATCCGCGTGCGCGAAGCGCGCCAACAAATCCAGATCGACCTTCTGGGCGAGTCGCCGGAAGGCGCCATCGGAGACGGGCGTCGGCGACCGCCTGAACGCACTCGGCTTCAAGTGATGCGCGACCAGGCCCAGGACGGCCCGACGCACGTCATAGCCATCGATGGTGTGGACGTTCAACCGATCCAGCACCCTGGTTGCCGGCGCCACACCGCCCTCCTCGTGGCCCGGGGACCGGATGCGGCCGTCGATTACCGCAGTCGTCGCCGGCTTGCCGAGATCGTGGCACACGGCGCCGAGCATCATGGCTACCGCGGGACCATGGGCGAGGTCGTCAATCCGGCGGCGTGCTTCGTCGATCACGAGCAGCGTGTGCACCCACACGTCGCCCTCGGGATGCCACTCGGGCTCCTGCGGGCAGCCGACAAGGGTTTCCAGCTCCGGCAGCAGTCGTCCGACGACGCCCAGTTCCTGGCCGAGCGCGAAGCCGATGGACGGCCGTTGGGCCTCGAGCAGGAGCTTTTCGACCTCGCCCCAGACGCGTTCCGACGGCAGGTCATCGAGGGCGACCGCCCGCGCCAGCGCCTTTGTGGGCGCGTCGGCCGTCAGCTCGAATCGCGCCGCGAATTGGAGCGCGCGCAGCACGCGCAGGCTGTCGTCGGCGAACGTGGCCGGGTCGACCACGCGAAGGACGCGCGCGCCAAGATCGCGGGCGCCATCGAAGGGGTCGACGATCTCCTCGGTGAGCGGATCGAAGGACATCGCGTTGATCGTGAAGTCCCGCCGGCGCGCCGCCTCGACCGGCGACAAATCCGGATCGCCGGTCACGACGAAGCCCCGGTGTCCTCGTCCGGCCTTCGACTCGCGCCGCGGGAGCGACACGTCGATGTCGCCGACCTTGTAGACAGTGAACTGTTCGCCGACGGCGTCGACCCGGCCGAAGGCCTCGAGCAACCCGCGCAGGGCATCGGCCGGCACGCCAAAGACCTCGACGTCGACGTCCTTCGAGGGCCGGCCGAGCAGTTGATCGCGCACCCAGCCTCCGACGATGAAGGCCCGGCCGCCACGACCACGGACCGCCCGCGCGATCGCGACCGCAATCTCGGGGGGCGCGGATGTCATGACCGGCCGCGGGGGCTGGCAGGCCCGGACGGCATGCTGCGTCGGCGGAAGCGCCGGACCAGGCGATCCGCCTGCGCCGGCGCGGTGACGCTCAGGATCGAGAGCAGCTTCGCCCGCGCGTAGGGATACACCTCGGCTTTCGGTCGGACCATGCAGTTGACGACGGCGCGCGCGACCTCGTCCGCCGTTTGATGGGGACCAGCCGCGCCGACCTCGAGCCCAAACTCCTGCCGGATGGCCAGGTGGAACTCGGTGGACGTCGCAATCGGAAACACCACCGAGGCTTTGAGGTCGCTGCCGCGGAACTCGGACCGCAGCGCCTCGACGAAGGCGACCTGCGCGGCCTTGGTCGCCGAGTACACCGCCGACCCGCCGATACCTCGGCGACCGACGATTGAGGAAATGACGATCAAGTGGCCGTGAGCCTGCCGGGGAAACGTCGTGACGGCCGCG
>Ga0209580_10000644_pt1 | contig 17914 bp, 15 predicted proteins | sample Coa_R1_5_FD_187153 | JGI IMG/M metagenome (GOLD analysis project Ga0209580, IMG submission 187153) | Surface soil microbial communities from Centralia Pennsylvania, which are recovering from an underground coalmine fire - Coalmine... | ecosystem: Environmental > Terrestrial > Soil >... | reverse complement strand
TGAGAATCTTCACCAAAGAAGAACTGAAAATGCTGTTCTCGTGCGGGATGTGTTCGGAACCACGCGGCCTCTGGACTGTGCGCATCACTCCCAACGGAGTTCAGGATCTGGGTCACCGGTTCCTAAAACCGGAGTACCAGTGGGCCGATGAACTGCTCACGAGGGTCAACAAAGGGACTGACGCGACCAGTCTTGCAAATCCCAAAGTGCTTGAGGCCCTCAAAACCAAAATCAGTGACTTGCGAGCGATCGATTCACAGGTTGAGGGTTTGGAGCTCGAGCCAACCGAATCGCCTTGGGGAATGCTGAGTCTATGTCGCGTGCTGCGCCGGGGAAAAGTCGGGGCTTTCGTGCTTGTCGTAGACGAAGGTGAACTGCGGTTCACCTACGAACTGCGCAATGGCAGACCCTACTTCACGAACGTCAAGATCGACTAAGCCCTATCATGAGCACGCCCTAAGCTCAGGGGCCGCTTTAGAGCAGTTCCAGAATTGCTATAGCCCGCATTCAAATACAGGCCGTCATCCCTCCACATCAGCGCGTGAAATGCGCTGATGTGGAGGGACCTTGCATTTAATTCTTTGGGCTACACCATATCGAGAATTGCTTATCGGTTTTAGAAATAGTGTATCCACTGCGTCGTCATTCCGAGAAGTGTCCGCGAAGCGAAGACCCGGAGGAACCTTGTGTTTCCTCTTCCAGTCTAAAGGGCACACTATTTGTAAAAATGGCATAAATCAGCCGAATAAAATAAAAATTACGGCTCTGGCTTGGGGATAGGAAGTCCGGCTAGCCTGCGCAGCTCCCGCTGCTGCTCGTCAGTCAAATACTTCTTCCCAAACATGAAAATAGTGTTCGCCCCAAAAAGAACAAAGATGTGTTTGTTCTCCCCTTTGACCGATACACCCGTCCAGCGCAAGCGCCAACTGCACAAATCTCCTGCCACCTCAAATCCTTCTTCATACAACTCAGCCCTGAACTTCTTGCCCGCAAGATCCGCCTTTCTATAGGCATTGCGAAGGTGCGATCCTGGAAAAAGGGAACGGAACGCTGCACAAATCCAAAATGCTCCTATTGGTGCAAGAAGTATGGGCGTCCATCCAGAAACCTGGTTCCAGGCTGCCAGAATGAACAGCATGCCCGCAATCATCCAGAAAGCTCCGTTTATGAGACGCTTATGGCCTGTTGTCAATCTCCAATGGAGCATCTGCGCCGCAACATAATCATCCACGGAGATTTGGTATTCAAAGTTCATATTTTCGGGCACAAAAACACTGGATTTCTAAACCATCCTGCGCCCTGTAGGATCATGGGCATGCCCTCGGTGTCCCGGAGACCTTGGCGTTTTGATAAGCATTCTGGACAAGGCCAATGATGTCACCGCCGTTCTGGTATGGCGATGGCAGCGGAGAGTTTACGACAACCACTACCGGAACGTTGCACTTGAGAATGCCTGCGTAAGTCCAAAGATAGGTTCCACCGTTCCCGTTGTTCAGGTCTCCGTTCTTACAGGCGTATGGGTTGGGGCAATCCGGCCTGACTGCGCAATCCCAGCCAAGGCAATTGGTGAGCATCTGCTTTCTTTGCGCGCTGCTGAGAAGTTTATTCCCGTTCGCAATATCGTCAACCACTTTAAAGATGTCATTCGCACTCAACACCCACCCGCCGCTGCCGCATTCGAGCGACCAGTCGCCCCAATCTGTCCCGGAAGCTGATCCGGCGGGATATCGGTAGGTAAGCACGTCGTTGGATCCGGAAGGTGGCTTACACTGGCGCGCCGAGACCCCGACCGGTGCGAAGACGTGTGCGTTCATGTAGTTGATGTACATGGTTGAGCTTTGCTGTGCTCGCTGGGCGTCGGAAACATTCTTGAGCGGCTGTCCCAGCAAAGCCGGCATCAGCTCGCGCAGGAGTGCGAAGTTGCAATTGCCGTAACTTGGCTTGCCGATGTTGCCTGCTGGAACGCCATTCGCCACCACTGTCTTGAGCGCAGAATACGTGATGTTGTTCCCGCAGATGTTTTGCGGTAGCTGCCCAAACCCCGAGGTGTGGGTCAGCAGATGTTTGAACGTGAGCTGGTCGATGTTTGTCCCTTGCTTCCAGTCAGGATAGATGTAACGCGATATCTTGGTATCAATGCTCAAGTGGTTCTTTTCCAGCAACTGCAAAATTCCGGTCGCGGTCATGGTTTTGCTCACGCTGGCGATATTCGTTACCAGGTCGGACGACATTGCCAGACTGGGCGGGTCCGAGTTGGTGCGCGCCTGCCCGCCGGAAACCGGACGCATTCCTCCCACCAGGCAGGAATAGCCCACCACGTGATTTGCCAGCGTGTTGCAGATGTTGGCGGAAAGCTTGGCCTCCGAAATGCATCCCTGGGGATCGCACGCTGTTATATCGGCTTGAGTATTGCCGATCATCACTGCTGCGAAACATGGGTTGGCGCCGCAGCCTTGCCAGGTGTCGGCCGTCAGCACTCGGGCGCCATTGTCCTGCGCTTTTGCCAGAATCCCATTCGAGTCCAGGTCCGTGTACCACCACCATGCGGGACAGCCGCTCGTGCAGGATTCCATGACGGCATTGAAATTCCCGTTGCCTGCTGAGGTTAAATCCAGAAGCCGGGCCTTGTTCGCAGAGACGGCCTTGCTCATGCCCTGGGGACTTTGATCGGCGTACCACCACCACTGCTTTTCATCCTTGCCGGTGTTGGCGATCATGATGAAGGTATAGAGCGTTTGACCTTTCGAAGCGAAGGATTCAAGCGAGGTCAGTCGCGCATTGTGGCTCTTCGCCAGGTTGTCGATCTCAGACCGCGATTTTCCGTAGTAATACCACCATTGCTTGGCATCCGCGCCTGTGTTGGAGATCATGGCCGCGGCAAAATGAATGTTGCCGCCGCCGCTGTCATAGGCCTTGAGCGAAATCAGCCGGGCATTGTTGGCTTTCAGGTTCTTCTCAAGAGTATTCCCATCGATTCCGGCGTACCACCACCATTGTTTGGCATAGGCTCCCGTATTCTGCACGTAGGTGACGGTAAAGAAATTGGCGGAGGAGTCGTCTGCCTTGATATCGATGATGCGGGCATTCAGCTTTTTGACGGTATTGTTGACATCATTGAAACTCTGCCCGCTGTAGATCCACCATGCCGTCGGCGCGCTGTTTTCGTTGTCATCTTCGGCCGCAGCGAGCGAAACGCTCATGAAAAGGAAAACACTCAGGTACACAAGAAAACAGCGAGAACGCCTTAACACACTGGACTTGCGAAAGCGGACAAGTTGCAATTCCATGTCTCTCTCTCCTTTTACATCATTCGTTGACCTGGGGGTGAATTGTTCGGGACAGGATACAGCATTCGCGGGCTATCCAGACATGTATTTGGGTTGACATCAGTCCAACTCCCGCCGATTCTGGAGAGGAGTGAAACAGGATTTTGACGTCATCATCCTCGGCGGCGGGGCGGCCGGGCTCATGTGCGCCATGGAAGCCGGCAAGCGCCGGAGACGCGTGGTTGTGCTGGAGCGCGCCGGACGCATGGGCAAAAAAATCCTGATCTCCGGTGGCGGGCGCTGCAACTTCACCAACCTGCGCTGCCAACCGGAAAACTTCATCTCCGCCAACCCGCACTTCGCCAAATCCGCGCTGGCTGCCTATATTCCTGCGGATTTCATTTCTCTGGTGGAAAAACATGGCATTCCCTACCACGAAAAAACCCTGGGCCAGCTTTTTTGTGATGGTTCCGCGGAAGAAATCGTAAACATGCTGCAAGCCGAATGCCGTGAGGCTGGCGTTCAAACTCTTACCGGCATTGCCGTAACAAAGGTGGAGCACGCAAAGGATTTTGCCGTCTACGCTGGTCAGGATGAATTCCACGCGCCGGCCCTGGTGGTTGCAACCGGCGGATTATCTATCCCGAAGATGGGCGCAACCTCCTTTGGTTATGACCTGGCGCGCCGGTTCGGCTTGAAGATCATGGAGACGCGGCCCGCTCTGGTTCCATTTGTACTCAATGCGGAAGATTGCCGACATTATTGCGACCTCAGCGGCGTCTCCGCCGAGGTGATAACGGCAATCGGCCGGCAGAGTTTTCGGGAAAAAATGTTGTTTACCCACCGCGGACTCAGCGGCCCGGCCATTCTTCAGATTTCTTCCTACTGGAAGCTCTCGACTTCCATCACCATTGATCTAGCCCCGGAGCGCGACTTGACCGCGCCTCTGCGCAATGGCCGGCGCCGCGACCTTCCTGCCTTGAAAGCGGCATTCCGCTCGGTCCTGCCTCAGCGTTTCGCTGATCGCTGGCTGGACCTGCATCCTACAGATGGCTGGAACAACCACGCTCTGGCTGAACTGGAGCGCCTGGCGCACAACTGGGTGATCACGCCGGAGACCACGGAGGGCTATGCCAAGGCCGAAGTCACCGTTGGCGGGGTGGACACCGGCGAACTTTCTGCCAAAACCATGGAGAGCCGGAAAGTGCCCGGCCTGTACTTTATCGGTGAAGTGGTAGACGTGACCGGTCACCTCGGCGGTTTCAACTTCCAGTGGGCATGGGCTTCAGGCTTTTGTGCCGGGCAAGCGGTATAGAACGCATGGTAGGACTTCGGGTTTGTAACGATTTGCGCTTTTCCTTCACTAATATATGAATGGTTGCCCAAAAATTGGACAATTAAGGTAATTTAGCAATCGTTTAGGATCTGTATCCAACATGAGCGGCCCATATTTACAACCAGAGGGGACAGCGGCTGGTCCTCTTCCTGAAGCTCAATCCAAGCCATCCTCCGCGCCCCTGGTAGAGATCGACCAGGTCACAAAGACATTCGGCACTAAAGTCGCTCTCAGGAATATTTCTTTCTCCGTTCCATCCGGACAAATTTGTGGATTGCTTGGACCCAACGGCGCCGGGAAAACCACTTTATTCCGGCTGCTGATGGGCATTCTTAAGGCCACCGAAGGAAAATTATCCATAGACGGTCTTGATGCGTTTGAGGACCGCGTAAAAGTGAAGCGGCTCATAGGATTTCTTCCGGACGAGCCTGTGTTTTATTCCTATCTGTCAGGCCAGGAGGTGCTGGATTTGAGCGCCGCCATGCATGGACTGGACGCGCATGCAACCACAACTCGCATTTGGCCAATGCTATCGAAGCTCCGGCTGGCCGAAGACATCTTCAATTACGCTGAGGATTACTCGCGCGGAATGAAGAAAAAGCTGGGATTGCTTCTGGCCATGCTGCACGAACCCAAGCTCCTGGTTCTGGATGAACCCACCAATGGACTCGACGTGGAATCCACTCATCTTTTTTATGACCTGATCTTTGAAACAGCCAGACAAGGAACGACTGTCTTGTTTTCGACCCACCTCATGGACCATGTCACCAAACTTTGTTCCCACGCCGTGATCATCAATGAAGGGACGGTGGTGGCCAAAGGCTCTTTGCAAGAGCTTCGTGCTGATTTTGGCCAGGCCAGCCTGGAAGACATCTTTCTCAAATTGACTGCCAGGCCGCCACAGCAATAACCATGATGAATGAGCTTCCCAGCCCGCCCGGTTTTTGGCGCACGGTTCGTCTGCTGCTTGGCGCAGCGCGCAAACGAGCGACCGGCAGGCAGAAACGTCAACAGGAGTTGTTCCAGGTTCGCGCCCAGAAATCAATCGACGGGGTCCATTGGGGTTTGCCATGCGCATTTTGTTCATGGTCATCCTGAATGGATTTGCGGCCGATCTCGTATACATGACCGTCACTTCCGGTGAACGGATTGAGGCCCAACGCCAGGGGAAGATGGTTGTCAGCCGTTGGTTCTTTCATGCAGTAGATGAATTGGACAAAAATTATGAGGGAAGGTGGAGCGTGGCTGTGCGGGAGCTTGATTCATACTATGCTAACGAAGCCTCAAACATTACCCGTAAGTACGGAGGCACGCACGAAGCCATTGAACGGAGTCTTCGAGATTCTGTGGGTCAATACGGAAGCCGGGACCTCATCCCCAACGATGACCCATCCCTTAGATTCACTGCATTTCCAACAACGGGACTCCTTCCCGCGATGTTGGGTTCCGTGGTTCTTGTGTGGTGGGGGCTTATGCTGATCTTCCAGGGAGAAGGCCTGGAACTGGATCTCCAGCGCCGCAGGCATCCGATGTGGGAATGGCTGTTCAGCCATCCGGCGCCTTCGGGAGCGATTTTTCTGGCGGAGATGCTGTCGCCCATCGCCGCTAATCCCATTTACTGGGGCGCTCCACTATTTGCGGGGATCTTGTACGGTCGTGTCTATGATCCTGGAATAGGTTTTCTGGCAACGTTCCTCATAGGAATACCTATCACCGTCGCGGCAGCCTGCCTCGGAAAAGCCATCGAGATCGGAGTTATTCTCCGGTTTCCGTCCCGCTCGCGCGGAGCCATGATTGGGATTATGAGCTGGATGGGATATACATCCCTGATGCTGTTTTTTGTGGGCTCGTTCTTCATCCCTAAACTCATCGGGTCAGTTTGGAAATTTCTGGATTTCTTCACTGTACTGCCCTGGCCGTGGCTGAGGTTGTTTCTTGGCGGCAGTTCAGACGGTTCTTTCTCGTTTCTCCAGGGCATGCTGCTCTGCTGGATCTTTGCCGGCGTCATCATAGCCACAGCGGTGCGGTTCAGCGTCTGGGGCGCGCAGCAAGGTCTGGCCGGGAACCTGGGCCGCGCGGATTCTCGTCCTTCGGTCTCCGGAAAGAGAGCAATCCGTTTTGGCAAAGAGCCTCTCTATCGCAAAGAATTTCTATGGTTCACTCGCGACCGCAGCGCCATTGTCCAGGTCATCCTGATCCCGTTGACGGTTGCAGGGTTTCAGGTCTTTAACATGCGCGGTGTTTTGATCAATGCGCGGGGGGCATGGAACTATCTTTGCGGCGCCGCCATTTTGTTTGGGACTTATTTCCTTTGGATTCTGGGGCCAAAGTCTCTTTCCTCCGAGGGGAGCGCGCTCTGGATTGCCCTGACATGGCCTCGAGGCCTGGAAAATTTGTTGAAAGCCAAGGCCTGGCTCTGGTCGCTGATTTCCTCCGCCATGGTGGCGCTGGTGCTCTGCTATACGGTGTATCTCTTTCCTGCAAATATCTGGCAAATCATCCTGGTGGGAATCGGCTGGTACTTTTTTGCTCGCAGCATGGCCGAAAAGACGGTAACGCTGGTTACGGTCCCATCGTCATCCGGCGAACCACAAAAAATTCCACGCGGCCGTCAATGGGCCGCCCAACTGGGAATGCTCACGTTCTCCATTGGAGTTTTGACGCAGCACTGGCACATTGCCGTAATGGGAATTGTCTACTCCTATATCACGGCCGCTGCCATGTGGGAGAACTTCCGCGCTCGCTTGCCATATCTATATGATCCATGGTCAGAAAGAGTTCCTCCTCCGCCCACGCTCATGCACGCCATGATTGCGATCAGCATTCTGGTAGAGGGTGGGGCTGTCGTGACCAGCATTTTTCTGATAGGCGCTGGACGAGAGGGCTTTGCCGTAGCGCGGGTGGTGGGGTATGGACTGTGCTCTGTTGCGGTGTGCATCGGCGCCTCGAATTTTCTGAGCAATCGCGATGTTCCCCCTCGAGAAGTCTGGTTTTGGCCGGCGAGCCCAGCCACCCCCCTGACATCGAAGGCCTGGTGGCGGCTGGATACATCGCGAAAGAGCACATTTCCCACGGTCCTCCTGCTGGGTGCGGCCGGAGGACTGCTATTGGGCGTTTTTGCCCATGGATATATCGCCATCCTCAGTCATATTCCAGGGATTGCTGAAATGCTCCGCAAGTCACAGGAGCAGATCACGAAGATGCCCGGCTTCCGGACATCACTTGCCGTAATCGCAGTGGGATTCGCTCCGTTCGCGGAAGAATATCTTTTTCGTGGACTGCTTTTCCGGGCTTTGGATCGCGAGTGGGGCGGCTGGCGTGCCCTGGTTGGCAGCGCAGCTTTTTTCGCTGTCTACCATCCTCCACTCTCCTGGTTGCCGGTCGGTTTGCTGGGCCTGACCAATGCATTCCTGTTCAAGAAGACCGGCTGGCTCGCACCGGCGATTGTTCTCCACATGGTCTACAACGCCGTTGTGATGATTGGGTAAGTTGTCCGAACCAGGGCCTGCGGCCCGTGCAAACCGATGAAAATCCTGCTTAGGCAGAAATAAAGCGTCGCGCCATCTCCACTCCTGGCTTTATCGCAGCGCTGAAAGTACGCCTTCAGGATTTTTTTTCGCCCTCGCTCTGCGCCACCCGCTTCTTCACTATCTTCTTGATCAGTGGAGCGGGCACCGGCTTGTCCAGGGGAAACTGGATTGTTCCTTTGGATACAGTGAATCCTTTGAGTTCGTCCTTGAATGCCTCGATAGCTGCGGCAGTGGGAAACAAGCTGCAGTGGTCCGAAAAGGCGGCGTACCACACCAGCACTTTTTTGTGTTTGAACGCAGGAATCCGGTAACTGAGTATTTCGATACTTTCAGGCGGCGCCACGGAACGAATGGCCGCGCGAATCTGGTTCAACGCACTGCGAGCAGGTTCGGGAACACGGGCCAGGTACTCGGCAACAGTGTTCGGTGTGCCTGTGCTCTTCTTGGCTGCGCTCTTGCCCTTCTCCACAGAGCTGCGCTTTTGAGGTTTCGCTTTTTTCATGCAGGCTATGCTACAAAAACGACTAGCCCAAGGCCAAACCTTCCCGGCAGCTCGGGATGCGCCTCTGAATTTTTTCCATTTCTGAGGAAGGAATATGTTTATCTTTGGTGCCGCAGCGTACCATCCCCGGAAAGAGCGGCTGTTCATCCATTACAATTTGCCGTATTCACAAACCCTGAGAATCCCGCCGGCGATGGCGGTCGCCCTTGTTTGCGGACTAAAGGCTGAGAACGTGAGCAAAAATCGCGAAGAGCGTAAACACACTTCTTACGTGACAGAAACTCTAGCCCTGTCATCTTGAGCCCTCACGGCCCGGATGGCCGCCGGGTCCCCCAATACAGTTCACATAAGGAATTCGAGGCTGCCCGGACTTCTGAACTCCAGCCCTGGCAGCGGCCCCGTCGCGCCCGGTGTTGGCGTGGCGGGGTAGGAAGGGCGGCACAAAGCCGGTGCTTAAGGCTTCTCGAACCAGCGGCTAGAAGCTAGCAGGCTAGAAGCTGGTTTTACCAACGAATACCGAAGATCTCCGAACGAAGTCCGTTGTATTAAGCCAGCCCTGTTTTATTAGGCGGAATGAAATCCAGGAAATCTATCCCCGGAATCAGGTCGGGATAAAGATCAACATAAAAGCCGGCTAATACGGCGACATAAAATGCCAAAGTCGCTTGTATTTAACTTATAGAGCTTTAAGCTTTAGACCCAGAATGAAACATTTTTGTATTTTTTGTGTAACGTTTTCGATATATTGAACACTATTCAATTGAATGGCTTTTTGAGCGCGTTGGCCCGCTTCCCCGGCATTTTGAATGCCGGTTTGCCGGAACGGTTTGTCGCGCTTAATCCGCGCCCATGTGGAACTTAAGGAGAAGGTTCCCGTAAGGAGGCGGAGTAAATGAAGGTAGCGCGATTCTTTTTTGTGGCTTTCTTGTTCGATCTGTTCGCTTTCGGCCAGAATCCGGACAATGCCTCGCCGCCTCAAGACCCGTTCCACGGCATCAAGATCGTTTCATCCAGGCTGGATACCTCAACTTCGCCCCAAACAGTACAGCTTGACTTTATCAATGACTCGCGGAACAACATCACAGCGTGGGCTTACTGTGTCTATGCCGAAAAGGTAGATGACAGCGATCCCCGCCAGAGTTTCTGTACCCTGGTGGACCCGACATCGGTGGTTGTGGATAACACCGTGCAAGGAAACCTGAATCCGAAGTACCTGTTCGGAGATTGTCCTTCTTGCCATTTTGTCCATCCTGGTGAGCACCAGGTCCTATCGGCGACCTTCTCCGTGCCGGTGAAGTCTGCAGAAATTCAAATCAACCTGATTGCCTACTCGAATGGGCAGGTCGAAGTCAGCGGCCCCGAAGGCTCTTACAACCGTCAGCATCTTGTTGTTCAGCGGGAGGGACGCCTAAAGGAGGCGCTCAAGTTGTCTGATATTGGCAAGAGCATTCTTGCGGATTCAACGGATCAACATCCGGTGGTGAGGATGATCAACGAACTTCAGTCTCGTAGCAAGAATGATCCTTTTCTGCAAAGTGCTCTGGGGCTGTTCAAAAAACCCGAATGGCGGCTCGGAAACGACAAAGAGTTCATTCCCGCTGATGAGCGCGCTTATTTGAGTAAGTTGGTGGTCGAGCAGGAAATGCGAGTCGCGGAATTCTCCAAGTATCAGATCAAGGAGGAGGGCCAATGAAGCAACTGTTTTGGGTTCTTCTGCTGGTCTCTGCGTTCGGCAGTGCTCAGACTTGTTCAAACTCCAACTTCGCGAGTTTCTTGGCTGATGTCACGCTCCAGGACACCGCCGGACATAGCTCGGGACGACATGGCGTCGCAACCGGCGCAGGCACACTGATACCAGGAGTGCCAAGCAGCAACACCAATATCCAGGCCGCATGCAACTACACCTCGGTCGGGAATGCAAATTGCAACGTTTCTGCCAGTGTGAATTTTGTCGGTAACACCACCACGGTTGAGCAGGGAACCCTCAATCCGGCGGGAAATCACGATGTTAACCTGGGTTGGGCCAGCGGCTCTGCAGGTGGAGTAGGGTCGGCCACTGCAACTGGACAATTCGGCGGAGGGGCCTGCTACACGGCAATAGGCAATTGTTCCGTCGGGGTATCGTTTCCCCTCGGTGTCATTACCGTTTCGGTTTCCGGCGGTCAAAAAATTTGGAGCGGACAAACCAGCATACCCTTTACCTGTCCGGCTGTCGTCGATCCTTCTCAACAAAGCGGCGGCGGTGGGGGCGGGGGCGGCGACCCCTGCCTGGGAAGTGGAGGCGGCGGGTTCCAGCCTGGATCAGGAAACACACCCGATCCGGAATGCAGCCCAATCATCATCGATACCGAAGGCGAGGGGTTCCACCTTACCTCGGCGGCTGCCGGTGTCCTGTTCGACATCGCCGGAACCGGCCGCCCTGTACAAATTGCTTGGACGAATTCGCAATTCCACAACGGCTTTCTGGCGCTACCCGGTCCCGATGGGCTGGTTCATAGCGGCAAGGAGCTATTTGGCAACTTCACACCACAACCACCCTCCGCAAATCCCAACGGTTTTCTGGCTCTGCTGGAGTATGACAAACCGGAAAACGGAGGTAACGGCGACGGCGTGATTGACGAAAAAGACGCGGTCTTTTCGCGCCTGCGCTTATGGATTGACGAGAACCACGACGGCGTCTCTCAGCCTGACGAACTGCATAAGCTCTCCGATCTGGGCGTTTACTCGCTGGCGTTGGATTACTTCAAATCCAGCCACACAGACGAGTTTGGCAACCAGTTCCGCTACAAAGCAAGAGTGAACCCCGGCGAACGCCGCGATTCCCGCGATGAAACATCATCTGGCGAACCCAGTCGATGGACCTATGATGTGTTTCTTGTAGTTAAGTAGCTGTTCGCATGTGGGACTTAAGGATAAGGTTCCCGTAAGGAGGCGAAGTAAATGAAGGTAGCGCGATTCTTTTTTGTGGCTTTATTATTCAATCTGTTCGCTTTCGGTCTGAATCCGGGCAGTCCATCGTCCATCCTTGGGGCCAAGGTGGAGAGAGTCACGATAGACCCATCAGGACAGACCTCGACCGTACGCATCCGCAACCTGTAAGAGAAGGCCATCACTGCGTTTGATCTGGCGTAGATCAAACAACAAAGACTTCGAAGTTCCTTTCATTTCATGCCAATCTGCACCAAGTTTCAGAAAGTGCTGTCAGCGTGACAGCACCTCATTGACTCCTGTTTGTTCCACTGCAATCCCGTGATGCAGGAAAAGGGCCCTGTTTTCCAACAGAGGCCCTTTGAAGGACCCGCCTCTATTTAGGCTTTGCGGTGGTCTGTGTGGAAGGTGTGTCAGTTTGGGTGCAGGTAGCAAGATTTGTGCTGCTGAATGTCGCGCTGCCGCTGGTTCCTCCGCTCGTGGTGGGACTCGTTGGGCTCGAAGGACTGGAGGGCGCCGTGCCGGCCGTCTGGCAGTTCATGAAGTTATTGAACTCATTGATGTCAGACTGCGAGTTGGTGAAGCCGATACCGTGGCCGGCAAGAACAAAGTACCCCAGAATGTCGCCGGCATTCCACGTGGGCGGATTCGCATTCAGGAACAGGATGGGCACCACAGTGCTGGAGTCATGCAAATAAACCACCCTCGGCGGAAACGCCGTCAGGTTGAAATTCTTCACAATCAGTGGCGAAGAATTGTAGAGCGTGGCGCCCGGAAATCCGCCGGTGCCACAGGCCGGCATATCCACCTGCACAAAAACGTCAAAGAAGCTGGACGCAGGAAAATCGTTGGCCGCAGCTCCGCCGGGTCCGGAGTGCGACTCGACTTCACCGGGGCTGATGCGGGAGGGATTGCCGGTTTGGGTTGCGCTGTCATACCAGACGCCGGAGCGCACAGCTACCGGCCCGCTGGTCATTTTGAGCGAGCGTAGTTCGGTATGAACTTCACGCGTGCCTGCCCCGGAGGTGCAGCCTGTCACTCCGCTGCACGGATAGCCCGGCGGCGGAAAGAGCATGGCTTCGCTGACAGTGGTATTGGCAGTGCCCACGGCTATACCGTTTACGTCGTTGTTGTCGCCATCGCTGATCACATTACTCCGCCCTACAAGCGTGGCGGGATCGTACAAAGTGGGGCTCTTCAGGATTTGCGTTGTTCCGTCATAGCCCGGACAACCGGCAAACATGGGAGCAAAGTTATTGGTGATCTGGATCTGGAAACTTCCCAGCGAGGTGGTGAGATCATCACCCTTGGCGGGAAATTGAGCCCAGGCCGGCAACACGGCCAGCAACAACAGGACAAGGAAAATCGCTGTTACATTTTTCATACACAGGCCTCCTGTGCTCCGCCGAAGAGAACCGGAACACTTGCATGGTTTGAACTGAAACAGATTTTCAAGAAGTACTGTTGTTTCTCAGCCGCTTCTCCGGCAGCACTGTGCGATCTTAAGGCGGAAATGAGGAAAGAGGCTTCTCCGAAATTGCGATTTGTGGATAGTCAGTTCCCAATATGGGAATGACAGAAGGACTAACAACCACCACCGAGTCGCGGAGAGAAACGGGCGACACGGAGGAGAATCAAAAAGAGAAAATCGAAGACCCCGTCGTGCCGTGGGCTGGGTTCCAGGTTACGCCACGCGTTCATCTTCGGATTGCGGACGCATCCAGAAAAACAGGGTATCGGCGAGATTGGCCGCATGATCGGCGATTTGTTCTAACGAGCGTGACGCCATCAACAGCGTCACATCCGCTGCCGGATCGGGAGTGCCGCGGCCCAGCCGCTCGCGGATTCGGCCGAAGACATAGTTGCGATAATCATGGACCAGGGCTTTGTCGCCACGAGCGCTCTCAGCCAGCACCACATCTTGCCGAACCAGGGCACGCAACGTTTTCCGGCACATGTGGGAGACGGCAATGGCCATAGGCTGGAGTTCCGAGCGCTTGCAGCTTGCGCCGTATGCGGCCATTTCTCCGACTTTACGGGCAATGTTGGCGGCAAGGTCTCCCATGCGTTCCAAATCTTTGTTGATTTTCAAAATGGAAGCCATGGAGCGAATATCTTCGGCATCAAGGTCTCTCTGCGCCAATCGGGCCAGAATGGCTCGATCAACATGCATTTCCATCTGGTTGACCAGGGACTCCCGCTGCACCACGCCCTGCGCTAGCTGGACATTACCGCCAAGCACCGCGTTGATGGATTCATCCACCGCCGTTTCCACCATGCCGGCCATGGCCGTGATCAGGGCAAACACTCTCTGCCGGGAATCCAGACACACTTGTACTGATTGCGACATTTGACCCTCACTCAATGGAATTGGCTCAAGTCTATTGTCTCGCAAGAGTGTTAAGGGCGGATGAACGGGGATTGGTAATTGGGTAATTTGAAATGTTGCAGAAGAGGATCCATTCTGCGATATTTTTCATGAAATCGAATAAGTGCTTTTATTTCATTAATTTACGCGGAGTGGAGAGGAAAAGCGGAATCTTCGCCTGTTTCGCGGCCCATTTTGTGGGAGATCCCAAGCCGTTTCCGCCCGCCAGTTCAGGAGACCTCGACCCTCAAAAGTCTCCTGAAACCTACCTGAATACTACCTGGGTATCGTCTGTACGGTTGAATTGGATCCGTATGGTAGACGCTACGAGCTGTGTGCATCTTTGAAGCGCTATGTAACTGGGTAAGCTTCCTTCCCTCCGGTCGGGATAACCTCTACAACTGCCGGGAGAGAGAAGAAGAAGGTTGCGCCGTGGTGCAGAGCGCTTTCCACGCGCACGCTGCCGCCATGATTCAAGATGATGTGCTTCACGATTGCCAGGCCCAATCCAGTGCCGCCGCTTTCGCGGGAACGGTCTTTGTCCACTCGATAAAAACGCTCAAAGATGCGCGGCTGGTGTTCGGCGGCGATGCCCTGGCCTAAATCACGCACATAGAACTGGACGGTATTCTCGTGCGCCTCCGCGCCAAGCATGATGCGGTTCCCTGCCCCGCCATACTTGATAGCGTTGTGAATGAGATTGGAAAACACCTGGTGGATAGCATCGGCATCAGCCAGCACGGAGGTTGAAAGCGAGCGCTCCAGAACCAGGTCTACACCTTGATTACGGGCGAGTTCGCGGAAATTATGCAGCGCGTCTTCCAGCAATGAATCTGCCGCAATAGGACGAAGGTCCAGCTTGCGTTCGCCGGATTCGACGCGAGCAAGCGTCAGCAAGTCCTCAGTCAGGCGCGACATGCGCGCAGCGTTTTTACGAATGATTTCCACAAACTCCCGCGAGCTGTCGCTGGAAGTTCCATCCAGCAGCGTCTCAGCGTAGCCCTGGATGGAGGTGAGCGGCGTGCGCAGCTCATGAGAAACATTGGCGATGAAATCGCGGCGCGTCTTCTCTACCCGCTCGATTTCAGTCAAGTCATGGAGTACGGCCACGGCCCCGCCATCGGGAAGAGGGGCCGTGGTTACCTGAAAAATCTGGGCCGGTACCATGGTCCCGATGCGAGTGTTGACTACCAGGCCTTTCAGCATGGACTCGCGGAGCGCATGGAGCAGCTCGGGATCACGAATCACGTGCAGTAAGGCCTTGCCGACGTGAATGCCCGGCGGCAGCAGTCGAATCATGGAGCCATTCAGCCAGCGGATCTTTTGTTCGGCGGAAACCGCAATTACAGCCTCTTGCATGCTGTTCAATAAGGTTTCCAGATGCTTGCGGCTGTTTTCCAATTCGGCAAAGTTCTGCTGCAAACGGTCGGCAGTCTTGTCCAAAGCCCTGGCGACCTGGGTGATTTCATCGGAGGAGGAATCATGGATGCGGGCGCCGAGATCACCGCTGGCCACCTGCTCGGCAAAGGCTGTGATCCGTTGCAAGCGGGTGGAAATCAGATGCGCGGCCAGGGCCGCGAGCAGGACCGAAATCAGAAGCGCGACGACTGAAGCTTGAACCACGCTGCTTCTCACCTGTGCAGTGGTGACTTGAATGGCGGAAAGCGGATAGGCCAGTCGCACTGCGCCATTCTGGACCGGCGCTGCCACATACATGAACTCAATTCCCAGCGTGTGGCTGCGGCGAATGTCGCTGCCGGACCGCCCGTGGAGCGCCGCCACAAATTCCGGACGACTAGCGTGGTTCTCCATCTTGTCAGGATCGGCTTCGGAATCGGCCAGCACGGTTCCCGACCGGTCAATCACCGTGGCACGCGCATCGGCGGCCTTTGCCGTGTCGGCAACAATTTTGAGCAAGCTGGGATTGCGAACATCCTCCATCTGGTTGGCAAAGAGCGCTGCTTTTTGCGTGAGCGAGTGCTGAATCTCATTACGCAGGGAGTTTTCCCAGGAACGGCGGACTACGAAATCAATAACAATGGTGGCGATGATAATGAGGAGCAGCGCGGACAACACCAGCTTCAAAAAAATCCGGCTTCTCACTTGGGCACCTCGAAGCGATAGCCTGCGCCGCGCACAGTACGAAGATAACGGGGATTTTCTGGATCTCGCTCAATCTTCTCCCGCAGCTTGCGCACATAAACATCCACCGATCGCGGGCTGACAAAGCTGGTGTCGCGCCACACGGCATCCAGAAGCTGGTCGCGGGTAAACACCTGCCCTGCGTGCCCGGCCAGATGGTGGAGCAGGCGGAATTCGGTAGTGGTAGTGACGACCGGCTCTCCGCGTACGGCCAGGGTCATGGCCGAGCCATTGATTTCCAGGTCGCCGGCATTGATGACAGCAGGAGGCAGCGGGCGCTCGCTGCGGCGCAAGACAGCTTTGACGCGCGCCACCAGCTCACGTGGACTGAAGGGCTTGGTGATGTAGTCGTCCGCGCCAATTTCCAGGCCCACAATGCGATCTGTCTCCTCAGTCTTGGCGGTGAGAAAAATGATGGGAACGCCATTCAGAGGCGTGCCTGCCTGCCGAATCTGGCGGCACAGTTCCAGGCCGTCTCCGCCGGGAACCATGATGTCCAGAATAAATAAGGACGGTCGTTCGCGTTGGGCCTCCGGCAAAACTTGAGAGGGACTGGCAAAGGTTCGCACCCGGTATCCAGCCATTTCCAGGTGGTGCCGGACCAGCCGGGCTATATCGTTATCATCTTCCAGGACAAAGATTTTATGACTGACGGCCATGCTCCGCCTTAAGTGTTAAAGATGGTCCACGGGCGCTACAGCTCAGATTACATAGGGAATGTTAAAGGAATATGAAGCCAGGGAACAGGGTCGTCGCGCGTGATCGCCGTGATCGGAAAACCTTTGCCTTGTCATGATATTTGTGGGAGCCCAGGAACCGAACAATTAGAAATTACTATCAGACATATAGGATTGACAAAGGTTCATCTTTTTTATATAAATTTGGGGTCGCACGAAATTTTGGCGGGCCTTGGTTTTCGTTCCCGATTTACTTACACGTAATCGGCTCGAAGGAAATTTGGCTCAGAGACTAAAATTGCCTCTGGGCTATTGTGTTTTATAGGCCTTTTTAAGTGCGTTTGACCTGAAATCCACCGTTCCTGCCAAAGATCGAACGAACATAGATAGCGGCATTACCAGCAAGACCGTAAGAATAGCAGGGCCCTGATTTCCGCTCCCGGAATGTTCCGGACTGTGATTGGAGATTCGGCCCAGAGAGAAAGCTCTCTGGGCCTTTTCTGTTTTATGGCCGCTCCCGAATGTTTGCGGAGATTCAGGGTTTCCCAACGTAAGGAACCGGAGGTAAGGCAGCGTGACAACAAGCGCTCGAGTGTACGGCTGGATTGTGTGTCTGGGGCTGTTCCTATTGTTATTCCTGGCTCTTCCAGTGAAGACGAAACCGGCATCAGGCTCGGACAGCGATGACGCCGATGCTGCCGCCCCAAAGTTCTCCCTTGAGGCTGCTTCTATATTCGGCAAGCGCTGTACGGCCTGCCACACCTACGGAAAAGGGATCAAGGTAGGGCCTGACCTGAAGGGAGTCACAGACCGGCGGAAGCGGGACTGGCTACTCAAATTCATTCATGCCTCATCGGTTGTAATTCAGTCAGGCGACCCTACTGCAACCTCTTTATTTGCTGAGTTCAAGCAGCAGCGCATGCCGGACTGGACCGACCTCTCAGAAAAACAGATCAATGACATTCTGGATTTCATCTCCATAGGAGGACCGGATATTAAGCCGGCCGATGAGCGCCATGCGGAGTTGGCAACGGCTGCCGATATTGAGCGCGGACGCCAGCTCTTTTTTGGAGAGAGCCGTCTCAAATCTGGCAGCCAGGCCTGCGCCACCTGTCACAGCGTGCAAGGGAACGGCCTTGGCGGCACCCTGGGCCCGGACCTGACG